>Ga0207425_1000159_pt1 | contig 57245 bp, 54 predicted proteins | sample AraplaF_Col_mTSA_FD_184255 | JGI IMG/M metagenome (GOLD analysis project Ga0207425, IMG submission 184255) | Arabidopsis root microbial communities from the University of North Carolina, USA - plate scrape MF_Col_mTSA (SPAdes) (version 3) | ecosystem: Host-associated > Plants > Roots >...
AGCCGACCGCCGCGCCGGCGATCGCGCCGCCGGCCGTGGCCACATCGCGTCCGGTGCCGCCGCCGACCTGATGGCCTAGAATGCCGCCGATCAGCGCACCGGCGATCACGCCGCCGGCGTTGGGGCGCGAGGGTTCCTGTACCTGCTGGCGCTCGACCCAGCAACGCTGTTCCGGCGCACCCACCACGGCGTGCACCGAATCCACCGGCACTTGCACAATGCGCTCGCTGGGACGGCGCCGCCATTCGTAGCTCGGCTGAGCGATTGGCGGCGGCGCTTCGTTGTCGTAGCGGTCGCGCAGCTTGACCGGCCGCACCGACGAGATGCGGTTGTTCAGGCCCATGCCGCTCAGCGATTCGTAGCTGCCCCGGCGCAGTATCATGCACTGGCCGCGGAAATTGGCATCGTCGCAAACTTCCCATTGGCCGCGGTCTACCACGGCCGAAGAGGCGCGGTCGTTAAAACCGGTACGCGCAAGGTTGCGCACCTGGCTGTTGGCGGTGTAGGCGCGGCCGCGCAGGCCTTCGCCTTCGTAAAATGTGATCTGCGCAACGGCGTGCGCAGACATGCCGACGGCGGCAGCCGCCACGGCGATCCTGATCGTCTTGTTCATTGTCTTCTCCCGACTGGATGAAGCTTGAATATGGACGATTTCGATGCCGCGCTCTGTACGTAGCCGCACAGTGTCAGGGTTCGACCGAGTGGGCGCGCTTCAGGCAGCGGAGGACAAACGTGGAGCGGCTATGCTTCAGGCCCGGAAGCTTGTACAGCTTCTTGCGCAGGAATTCCTCGTAGCCGGCGGTGCCGGCCACCGCCACCTTGATCAGATAGTCGTAGTCGCCGGTGAGCAGATAGGCTTCCATCACCTCCGGCAGCGTGGCCAGCGCGCGGCCGAATTTTTCGAATATCTCGTCGTCGTGCCGATCCAGCGTAACCTCGATAATGACCGTGTCCGGATAACCCAGCGCGGTCTGGCTGATCAGCGCCGTGTAGCCCTCGATCATGCCGCCTTCCTCCAGTGCGCGCACGCGGTTCCAGCACGGCGTGGTCGACAGGCCGACCTTCTCGGCTAGCTTGGTGTTACTCAGGCGGCCGTCGTTGCGCAGCTCGCGCAGGATGCGGCGATCCAGTTCGTCGATTTCCATAAGGATGAAAATTCCGTAAATTTAACTATGGATAGGAGAATTTACTACATTTACGGAAAAATGGCGTAAATTCAGGAAGCCTATTTTTCGTCTTTATGGCTATGCTAACAGCATGGATACCACACAAAAAAGCTACCGATTCTGCATCGAGCCGGATGCGCCCATCGCCACGCTGGAAGCGGCGTTGCAAGTGGTGCGCCGATTGAATATTGAGTTGCGCGCCTTGCGCACCACCGCCGTGCCGCATGGGATGGAGGTGCAGATGCGCCTTGCGGCCGAACAGGAAGATATTCTGACGCTATGTCGCATGCGGCTGCATAACCTGATCGGCGTAATGCCGATCAGGGAAATGCCGCCGTCAGGCCGCGATGTAGGTGTACTTGATCAGGAAAACCACCGCAATCACCCACACCACCGGTTTGACCTGGCGCGCCTGGCCGGTCAGCAGTTTCAGGCCGGCGTAGGTGATGAAGCCAAATGCGATGCCGTGGGCGATGGAATAGGTGAACGGGATCACCAGCGCGGTGATCGCGGCAGGCACGCTTTCGGTGGTGTCGCTCCAGTCCACGTCGACGAGGTCGCGTAGCATCAGGCAGGCGACGAACAGCAGCGCCGGTGCGGTGGCGTAGGCCGGCACCACGCCGGCGATCGGCGCGAAGAACAGGGCGGCCAGGAACAGCGCTGCCACCACCAGCGCGGTGAGGCCGGTGCGGCCGCCGGCTTGCACGCCGGCGGCGCTTTCCAGATAAGCAGTGGTGCTGGACGTGCCCAGCACCGAGCCGGCGACGATGGCGCAGCTGTCGGCCAGCAGCGCTTTGTTCAGGCGCTCCATGCGGCCGTTGACCAGCAGGCCGGCGCGCGAGGCCACGCCCATCAGGGTGCCGGTGGCGTCGAACAATTCAACCAGGAAGAACACCAGCACCACGTTGAACAGCCCCAGATTCAGGGCGCCTTGCAGGTCGAGGTGGAGCAGCGTCGGCGAGATCGATGGCGGCAGCGACATGAAGCCGTGGAAGGTGTTCCCGCCGAAGAAAAAGCTCAGCACCGTCACCGTCACAATCCCGATCAGCAGCGCGCCCGGAACTTTCAGACGGTCCAGCGTGACGATCAGCAGGAAGCCGAAGATGGCCATGATGGTGTGCGGATTGTGCATATCGCCCACCCGCACCAGCGTTTCCGGATTGGCGACCACCAGCCCGGCGCTCTTCATCGCGATCAGCGCAAGGAACAGGCCCAGGCCAACGGTGATGGCCACCCGGAGCGAATGCGGAATGCCTTTGACTATATGCTCGCGCACCTTGAACAGGCTGACCAGAATGAACAAGCAGCCGGAGATGAACACCGCGCCCAGCGCCGATTGCCACGGCACGCCCATGCCCAGCACCACGGCGTAGGCGAAGTAGGCGTTCAGGCCCATGCCCGGCGCCATGCCGATCGGGTAATTGGCGTACACGCCCATGATGATGGTGCCCAGCGCCGCAGCCAGGCAGGTGGCGACAAACACCGCGTCCTTGGGCACGCCGGCGTCGCCCAGAATGGCGGGGTTGACGAAAATGATATAAGCCATCGTCAGGAAGGTGGTCACGCCGGCGACGACTTCGGTACGGACGTTGGTGCCGTGCTCCGGGAGCTTGAAGAATTGGTTTAGTGACGGCATGCGCGCTCCTGCAAATACATCGAGGGCGAAGAATAGCATGGATGGACGCAACACTTGCTGGTGTCAAAAGCATAAAAAGATGTCATAATGAAAAAATAGTTGTATAACGCACTCCAAGGCACGATTATGGAACTACAGCCAAAACAAGAGGGCAGCACGGTTGTCCTGAGCCCCGCCGGCCGCATCGATCACACCCATGCCGATGCCTTCAAGCAGGCGCTCGACCCGCATCTGGCGGATTGCCGCAGGGACGGCGCGCCGCTGGTGATCGATTTTTCCGACATCAGTTACATCAGCAGCATTGGCTTGCGCGCCCTGATGGTGGCCATCAAACAGGTTAAGGCGCAGGGCGGGCGCATGGTGCTGGCGGCCTTGCAGCCGCTGGTGCTGGAAGTGTTCACCATCAGCCGCTTCGACATGCTGTTCGAGATTTTCCCTGATCGCGCCGCAGCGGTGGCGGCGGTATCCGCGGTGGGCACATGAAAGCGCGCATCTGGGGCGCACGCGGTTCGCTGCCAGTGGCGCTGACCCACAAGCAGGTTCGCGCCAAGCTGGTGACGGCGCTGAAAGGTGCGGTTGGCCGCGATCTCGATACGCCGCAAAAGATCGAGCACTACATCGACAACGATCTCGGTTTCGAAGTGAGCGGCACTTACGGCGGCAATTCCAGCTGCGTGGAAGTGGAGGCTTGGGACACGGACGCCATCCATGAACACATCATTCTTGATTTCGGTTCCGGCGCGCGTCCGCTGGCCGGCTCCAAACTGGCCAGGTACGGGCCGGGAAAGCCGCAGACCTATCATGTGTTCATGTCGCACCTGCACTGGGATCACATCATGGGCTTCCCGTTCTTTACGCCCGCCTATATTCCGGGGAACCGCATCATCATTTACGGCTGCCATAAGGATCTGGAGACGGCGTTCCGCCGCCAGCAGGAGCCGATCAGCTTCCCGGTGGCCTTCCATCAGCTGGGTGCAACCATCGAGTTTGTGCAGATGGAGCCGGGCGTGCCGCTGCAAGTGCGCGACGTGACGGTGACCGCCAAGCTGCAGCTGCACGCCGGCGATTCGTACGGCTACCGGCTGGAGCATGGGGGCAAGACCCTGATCTACAGCACCGACTCCGAACACAAGCTGGATAACGCCGCCGAACGCGTGGCATTCGTCGATTTCTTCCGCGACGCCGACCTGGTGATTTTCGACGCCATGTATTCGCTGGCCGATTCGATTTCCGTGAAGGCCGACTGGGGCCACTCCAGCAACGTGGTGGGTGTGGAGCTGTGCCAGCTGGCCGGTGTGCACAAGCTTTGCCTGTTCCACCATGAGCCGATTTACGACGACGCGCAAATCTCGCGCGTGCTGGCCGAAACGCGGCGCTATGCGGAGATCACCGGCGAGGCGCCGCTGGAGATCGTGTCCGCCTACGACGGCATGGAAATCGCGCTGTAAGCGCCGCCATGCTGCGTCGTTTGCAAACTCGCGCCTGGGGCGGCGTGCGCGCCGGGCAGGGGCGGCCGCTGGCCTTGCTGCTGGCGGTGATACTGGCCGTGCTGCTGGCGCGCGGCGGCGACGGGCCGTTGCCTGCATTGCGTCTGGCCTTGTTCGATGCTTATCAGGTGCATCTGCCGCGGCAGCGGCTTTCCGGTCCGGTCCATGTGGTCAATATCGATGAGGCGGCGCTGAGCGAATACGGCCAGTGGCCGTGGCCGCGCACCTTGTTCAAGGAATTGCTGGCACAGATCGCGGCGCAGCATCCACTGGCTATCGGCCTCGATATCCTGATGCCGGAACCTGACAATACCTCGCCGGAGGCCCTGGCGGGGCGCTTGCCGGAAGGGCGTCTGCATGATGAATTAGCCGGGCTGCCATCGCATGACGCCTTGCTGGCCGAGCAGATGCGGCACGCGCCCGTCGTGCTGGGCACAGCCGGCTTTATGCACGCGGAAGCCGGCACCAGTGCGGCAGTGCGCGTATGGCCGATGCGCGTGACCGGCGCTTTGGCTGGTGCGCCGGAGGCGGCGCTGCCGGTGATGCGCTTCCCGCAGGCCATGTCCAGTTTGCCGATGCTGCAGGCGGCGGCGCATGGACAGGGCTTGTTGTCGGCGAATCTGGAGAAAGGCATCGTGCGGCGCGCGCCGCTGGTGGGGGCGGTGGGGGATATGCTGGTGCCGTCGCTGTCGATGGAATTGCTGCGCGTGGCCACTGGCGCGCCGGCGATCGAGATCGAAGCCGATGCCGGTGGCGTGCACAGCGTCTCAATCGGCGATCTGCGCGTGCCCACTTTGCCGGATGGCGCGGTATGGGTGAACTTTTCCGCGCCAGCGCCGGACCGTTACGTGTCGGCGCTGGATGTGATGCGCGGCCGCCTCGATCCCGGCGCCTTGCAGGACAAGATCATCATCGTCGCCATGACGGGCCTGGGCCTGAGCGATTACAAGACCAATGCGCGCGGCGACCTGCTGCCCGGCGTGGACACCCACGCGCAATTGATCGAGAGCTTCTTCGACGGTGCTTTCCTGCGCCGTCCGCAGTGGATGCGCTGGGCCGAGGTGGCGGCGTTTGCCGCCTGCAGCCTGCTCGCCATCTGGCTGCTGCCGCGCCAGCGCCTGCGCGTTGGCGTGCCGATGGCGCTGGCATTGGGGCTTGCGCTGTTCGGCGCGGGCGCTTTGTTGTTCGCGCGCGCGGGCCTGCTGTTCGATGCGGCCGATGTGGCGCTGGGCCATGCGGCCATCTGTCTCAGCCTGTTGACCAGCATGCTGGCGGCGGCGGTGCGCGACCGCAAGTTGTCCGAGCGCGCCTTGCAGCTGGCGCGCGAATCGGCCGCGCGCACCGCCGGTGAGCTGAATGCGGCGCGCCGGATCCAGATGGCGTCCCTGCCGCAAGCCGCGACATCCTTCCCCTGCGAGAAACGTTTTGAGCTGGATGCGTTGCTGGAGCCGGCGCGTGAAGTCGGCGGTGATTTGTATGACTTCTTCCGGCTCGACGATGACCGGGTGTTCTTCATGGTGGGCGATGTCTCAGGCAAGGGCCTGCCGGCCAGCTTGTTCATGGTGGTGGCCAAGGCGCTGTCGCGCAGCATCGCGTTGCGCGGTGAGGCCGATATGGCGGCCATCATGAATGGCGCCAACCGCGAACTGGTACGGGAAAATCCGGAGATGCTGTTTGTGACCAGCGTGGCCGGGATTCTGGATGCGACCACCGGCCAGGTCGCGCTCTGCAACGCTGGGCATGATGCGCCGCGCCGCATCACGGCCGACGGTCGCGTCGAACTGCTGCAGGCGGCCGATGGTCCGCCGCTGTGCGTGATCGACGATTTTGAATATCCGGTCCAGCACTATCAACTGCGGCCCGGCGAAAGCCTGTGCCTGACCACCGATGGTATCAGCGAGGCGATGAACGCGGCGGGAGAATTGTATGGAAATGAACGCCTGGACCGGTTGCTGGCCGGCGTCGCCACCACCGCGCCGGACGCCGTGGTGCAGGCGGTGCGCGATGATGTGCGCCGTCATGTGGACGGCGCGGAAGCATCGGATGATTTGACTTTGCTGGTGTTGCGATGGAATGGAACCCGGAACGTCGGGGTCTGACCCAGGGGGGGCAGACCCCTGTTTGCGAAGTGCGGGGTCAGCGGACGCGGATTTCCACCCGGCGGTTGCGCGGTTCGTCGACACCGTCGGCGGTCTTGATCAGCAGTTCGCGCTTGCCGCGTCCCTGTACCGTGATCTGGTCCTCCGCAATGCCGGCTTCCACCAAAATGCGCTTCACCGTTTCGGCGCGGCGCAGCGACAGGGCGTCGTTGTACTCGCCGCGCGCCACCGTGTCCGTGTGGCCGATGACGATGATCTCCGGCGCCGGGCGCGACGCCAGTTGCTCCTTGATCTGCGCCAGCTGCGCGGCCGATTCCGGCGTCAGATTGTCGCTATCGGTAACAAAATAGACCAGGAACACGGCGGCGCGCTGCGGCAGGGTGTCGAGCAGGGCGCCGTAGCGGTTCTTGATCTGGGCGCTGTCGCCGGCTGTGGCAACTGCGCCCCGGCTATCGACGGCGGCGGTCTGGAAGGGCTGATCCAGCACCGTCTCCTTGCCGGCCGTGGTGATGATGACGGCGCTCGGTTTGCCGTCCTGGTTCGGCAGCAAAGTGATTTGTTCGGTCGGACCGCGTTGCAGTTGCGAGACAGCGGCGATCAGGCACACGGCCCAGAGCAGCAGGGCCATAGTTTATTCCCCGTCCTTGACGTCGATGACAAACTCGGTCCCGCGCACGCCCAGAATCGAAGTCGGCGTGCGGAACTGCACCGCGCCCGGCGACTGCTTGGACAGTTTGCCGGAGATGACGCCCAGCGTGCCTTTCCTGACCGTGGCATCCAGCTTGCCTTCATGCGAAGTCGGGTCGAAGGCGTACTTCTCCAGCCACACATTGCTGTTCGGGCCTACCGCCAGCAGGGTTTCGTCGCGCAGGGTGATGCCGACGCTGCCGTCGGCGCCGGTGACGACACGGTCGCTGGCCATCAGCGCGGCGCCGGCTTTGGCGGGCGTTTTCTGGCCTTCGCGTTCGATGGCGGCGTTGCCCTTGGCGGTTTTGATCATGCCGGCCGGCAGATCGGCGGCGTTTGCAAGCAGCGAGATGGAAGCTGCAAGCATCGTTATTATTGTTTTCACGGTTCTTCTCCTAACGTAAGCATTCCGATAATATGCTCGAATGGACGAAAAAGAAACCGGTATCGCACATCTGCTGCGTTTTCCGGCACGACTGGATGCGGTTCCCGGCGCCATGGCTTTTGCGGCGATGGCGTTGACGCAGTCCGGGCTCGCGCCGGGCGTGGTCGCGCGCGCCGAATTGATACTGGAGGAGCTGCTGCGCAACAGCATCCTGCACGGTTATGGCGGCGACAGCGCCCACGACGTGTGGGTTGGCGTGCGCGGCCAGGTGTTATGTTATGAAGACGCCGCGCCGCCATTCAATCCGCTGACCGAAGGCCCGCCGCCGCCCGATCCGGCTTTGCCGCCGGAAGAACTGACCGTGGGCGGCGTCGGCCTGCTGCTGATCCGCCAGTTGGGCAGCGCGGTGGCCTATCGCTACAGCGCAGGACACAATTGCATCGAGATCGCCTTACAATAGCGTCCGCCACAACATCACACAGGATTACGCATGACTGAGTTTTCTACCGATATCTATACCGAACCCCATCCGATCGACGTCAACACCCTGAACAACCTGGGGCCGCTGGCGCCGATGGCCGGCATCTGGAAGGGGGAACGCGGTCTCGATATCAAACCCAAGGCGGACGGCGCGCGCAAGCAGGCTTACGTCGAGCGCATCGAGCTGTATCCGATCGACCCGGTGACCAATGGCCCGCAGCTGTTCTACGGCCTGCGCTACCTGATCATCGTGAACAAGCCGGATAACGTGAAGACCTACCACGAGCAGGTGGGCTACTGGCTGTGGGAGCCGAAGACCAGGACCGTGATACAGACGCTGGGCATCCCGCGCGGCCAGATCGCCATGGCTTCCGCCGTGGTGGAACCGGATGCGAAGGAATTTGAACTGGTGGCGCGGCTGGACTCCGATACCTACGGCATTCGCTCCAATCCCTTCCTCGAATACGGCTTCAAGACGGTGGAGTACCGCATCAAAGTCACCATCAACGATGACGGCACCTGGGGCTACGAGGAAGATACGGTGATGCTGCTGCGCGGCGAGGAGGAGTTCCACCACGTCGACCGCAATCTGCTGCACCGCGTGGCCGATCCGGTGCCGAATCCCTTAGCCAGCGGCGTGCCGGCTTAAGTGCTGCGGGCGATTTTATGGGATAACGACGGCGTGCTGGTCGATACCGAGCAGCTGTTTTACGAGGCTAACCGGGAGCTGTTCCGGCCACTTGGGCTGGCACTGAGCGCCCGGCATTTCTTCGACTGGTATCTGGCCGATAATTGCGGCGCCTGGCATTTGCTGGAGCCGCGCCTGTCCGACGCGCAGGCCGAGGCGCTGCGCCAGCAGCGCAACCTGCGCTACGCGGCCCGGTTGGCGTGCGAGCATATTCCAGCCATCGAAGGCGTGGCTGAAACGCTGGCGGCCCTGGCGCCGCGATTGCGCATGGGCGTAGTCACCAGCTCCAATCGCGATCATTTCGACATCATCCATCGGCGTCTGGACCTGCTGCCGTATTTCGAGTTCGTGCTGACGCATGAATCCTACACCCACAGCAAACCTTCGCCGGAGCCGTATTTGCTGGGCCTTGAGCGCATGGGCGTGCGGGCCGGCGAGGCGCTGGTGATCGAAGATTCGCCGCGCGGCCTGCAGGCGGCAACGGCGGCCGGCATCCGCTGCATCATCCTGCGCAACGCGCTGACGCGGCATCACGATTTTCCCGGCGCCTGGCGTGTGGTCGACACCATGGCGCAGGTGCGGGCGGAAGTGGAGGCGCTGCTGTGACGCACATCCACCTGTGCTGGGAGCTGGGCGGCGGTTTGGGACACGCCGGCCGCCTGAAAATGCTGGCGCAGGCGCTGCTGGCGCGCGGCCACCGGGTCACCGTCAGCCTGCGCGACCTGATGGCCACGCAGGCCTTGCTGTCGGACCTTGATGTCCCCAAGCTGCAAGCGCCGGTGTGGCTGCACGATGCGGTGGGTTTGCCGAAGCCCGCCAGTCTGGCCGAGATCCTGTTCAATTGCGGCTATCTGGAGCCGGCCGCGCTGCGTGGCATGGTGGCTGGCTGGCGCGCCTTGTTTGCGCTGCTGCAGCCGGATCTGGTGGTAGGGGATTATGCGCCGACCGCTCTGCTGGCGGCACGCAGCATGGGGTTGCCCAGCGCAGCGGTGGGCAACGGTTTCTACATCCCGCCGCCCGGGCAGCCTTTGCCAGCGTGGCAGCAGGCGCCCGCCGGCCTCCTGGCCGCATCGGAAGCGCGCATGCTGGCGACGGCTAACGCGCTGCTGACCGAAGCCGGCGCGCCGCCATACGCTCATGCGGCCGATGTATTCCTCGGCGATCTGCCTTTGCTTTGTACCTGGCCGGAGCTGGACCACTGCGAGCCTGCCGCGCGCGGCGCCGCGCAGTGGCTGGGCCCATGCTTTGTGGCGCAAGGCGGCATCGCGCCGGAATGGCCGGAGGGCGGGGGACGCAAGGTATTCGCCTACCTGAAAGCCTCGCATCCCGCGCGTGAAGCGGCGCTGAAGGCATTGGTGGAGGAGGGCTGCCGTGTGCTGGCTTACTTGCCGGAGGTGGCGGCCGGCGCGCCGCCGCCGCTGGTCAACGAAGGCGTCCTGTATGCGGAGGCGCCGGTGGCGCTGCCGCTCGCGCTGGCGCAGGCCGACCTGTGCGTCTGCCATGCAGGGGAGGCGACGCTGGCGCAGTCATTGCTGGCCGGCGTGCCGTTGTTGATGCTGCCGTCGCATACCGAACAATTTTTGATGGCGCGTCGCGTCGCCATGTCCGGCGCCGGTTATAACGCTGCATTGCTGACGCCTGCGTCGGACTGGCGCACGGCGGTGCGGCCCCTGCTTCGGGAGGACCGCTACCGCGCGGCGGCGCAGGATTTCGCCCGGCGCCATCAGGGATTCAGCCAGCAGCGGATGAACCAGGGGCTGGCAGCGCAGCTGGAACGTCTGCTGACTTAGCGCGGGGCGCTCAAATCTTGCTTGTCAACAAGAACATAAGAGTGGATAAAGCAACAACGCTGGTGTATAATGGCGGTCAGTGTAGCTGCAGCAGAAATATGAAGACATTGCCTCTGGTAGGGCTGGATGTTTTGGAAGGGCTGGCGCCGTCAGGTGCCGGCCCTTTTTGTTAGAATGCCGGGACTGTAATGTTTCTAGGAAGTTATGTCTCTGATTCAACGATACCTGGCCGCCGCCGCACTGCTGGCGTCCAGCCTGGCTTCGGCCGGCGAATGCCCTGCCCACTATGTCGATGGCCGTCTGCCTGAGATCCGCAACCCCAAGATGACCACCGCCACCACCGAGCTGTGCTACGGCGTATTTGGCGTCATGCACTCCGGTATCACGCGCACGCCTTTGTGGTCGGCCGAACACCTGACCGCGCAAAACATCGACGCCGCGAAAAACCTGTCGCGCGAAAATTCCTTCCATCCCGAGCCGCGCCTGCCGGCCCGCGCCCGCGCCGAGCTGGCCGACTATGCCCGCAGCGGCTACGACCGCGGCCACATGGCGCCCAACGGCGACATGCCGGACCGCGAGAGCCAGCACGAAAGCTTCACGCTGGCCAATATGGTGCCGCAGGACGCGGAAAATAACCGCCACATCTGGGCCGGCATCGAGGGCGTAGTGCGTAAGCTGGCACAGAAGGAGGGCGATTTATATGTGCTGACCGGGCCGGCCTTCATAGGCGGCAATCTGCAAAAGGTGGGCAATGTGCTGGTGCCCACGCATTTGTATAAACTGGTGTACAGCCCGCGCCAGCGCGCCGGCGCCGCCTTCTTCATCGAGAACCGCGCCGATGCGCAATACGAGACGCTGAGCGTGGCCGAGCTGGAAGAGCGGGTGGGCATCAATCTGCTGCCGTCGCTGTCGACGGCGCAAAAGCAAGTGCTGCTGCGCTTGCCGAAGGTAAGACAACGTAGAGACGGGAGCAAAGGATGAGCAAATTCGTGCCATACAAGAATGAGTCGGATGTGCTGCACATTGGCGGCCTGAGCATCGAGAACAGGCTGGACCGCATCACCATCGCCGGCGATATCGACCTCACCGCCGACCAGGCCGGATTGAAGGACGCGCGCGCCTTGCAGCAGCTGCTGAGCGACGTGGTGGCGCGGCTGGAGGCGCAAACGCTGCCGGCAACATTGCCGCCGGCGGCCACTGCCATCGTTGCCAATCCGTTCGAATAGCCCATGGACTGCCGCACGCATGCCGCCCAATGTTGCGTTTGAGCATCTTTTTGCCTGTTCGCACGTGAATAAAGCGTGGCTGCTGCCATATTCGACGGTGGAGATGCTATCCTCCAAGCAAGCACAGCGCGACCGGATGGAATCGGATCGTCCTCCTCTTTTGCCATTTTTATGATGATTTTATGAGCCTTACTACTGGTATCAACGCCATCGATGCACTTGTTTCCAGCAGTTGGGCCGCCAAGGCGGGCCAGGCGGTCACGTTGACCTATAGTTTTATGACCAGTGTGCCGGGCGACGCCAGCAGTACTGACGCCAATGGCTTCCGCGCCATGAACGAGGTGCAAAAAGATGGCGTGCGCGCGGCGTTGGCAACCTGGGCCGCAGTGGCCAATATTACCTTTCAGGAAGTCGGCAGCGATGGCAATCTCCAGATGGGCACCAATGACCAGGGGGATGCGAGCAGCGGCTACGCCTATCTGCCCGATGGCGTAAGCGCGACCTATCTGTTCACCAACAAACTGGACAACTACAACTTCAGCTTTGCGCCGGGGGATTACGGCATCGCGGTGCTGATCCACGAGATCGGGCATACACTCGGGTTCAAGCATCCCGGGAATTACGACGCGACCGGCGGTGATATTGAAGGCCCGTTCCTGCCTGCGGAGCTCGATAATATCGACTTCTCGCAAATGTCCTATCACGTGGGTGCGGGCTTCAAGTTGAACGGCAACTATGGCATCACGCCCATGCTGTACGATATTCAAGCCATGCAGTACTTGTACGGCGCAAACATGGCTTACCACACCGGCGCCGACACCTATGCTTTCAGCAAGGATGCGCCGCTGCAATGTATCTGGGATGCCGGCGGCAGCGATACCTTCGACTTCTCGGCCTGCACGGACGCCACCGTCATCGACCTGAGGGCAGGCGGGTTCAGCTCGACTTCGCCAGGCTACAACAATGTCTCGATTGCCTACAATGTTGCGATTGAACGCGCGGTTGCCGGCAGCGGCGGTTCTGTCATTTACGCCAACGACGCCGGCAATGTCATCGCCGGCGGGGCCGGCAACGATACGGTTTATGAGGGGGCAGGCAGCGACCAGATCAACGGGAATGGCGGTACCGACACCGTGGTGTTCGGCAAGGCCCTGTCATCCTACGACCTGAGCGGCAGCCTCGCTGTGCTCAATGTGAACGGCGATGGCAGCGATACGCTGGCCGGTATCGCCAGGTTGCAGTTCAGCGATACGGTCATTCAATTGTCGAACTACACGGCATTGATCTCCGGTACTGCCGGTAACGACGCCCTGGTCGCCACGGCTGGCAATCAACTGATTGCCGGCGGCGCCGGCGTCGATACGCTGATCCTGAGCGGCAAGCTGGCCAGCTATGCGCTGAGCGCAACCGGATCGGCTGTCACGCTGACCGATTTGAGCGGTAACGGTGGCAGCGAGTTGCTGACGGGCGTGGAGCGCCTGAGCTTCGCCGACGGTTCGCTGGCGCTCGACACGCTGGGCACGGCCGGCTCGGTGTATCGGATTTACAGCGCCATGTTTAACCGGGGGCCGGACGTCGCCGGTCTCGGCTACTGGCTGAAGGTGCTGGACGGCGGCGCCAGGGTGGTGGATATCGCCAGTGGCTTTGTGAACAGCGCGGAATTCATTTCACTTTACGGCGCCAATGCAAGCGACGACACCTTTGTCAATGCGCTGTATAACAATGTCCTGCACCGCAATCCGGACGCGGGCGGCCTTGCCTACTGGGTCAATGCCCTGCACAGCGGCATCACCCGCGCGGAAGTGCTGGTCGGCTTCTCCGATTCGGCCGAGAACATTGAGGTGATGAGCCACGTGATCCCGGTCGGGATCGCCTACACACCCTGGCTAGGCTAATCCACCGCCGGCAGGCTGATGCGGTTGCGGCCCATATGCTTGGCGCGGTACAGCGCCGAGTCGGCCGTCGCCACCAGCTGGCTGGGATCGTTCCCGGTCGCGGCCAGCGCGGTGGCCGCGCCGATGCTGACTGTGACCACATGCTGTTTGCTGCCCAGGTTGGGCAAGCGCAGTTGCTCCACCCGGCAGCGGATGCGCTCGGCCACGATGGCCGCGCCTTTCAGCGACTGGTTGGGCAGGATCACGGCAAATTCCTCGCCGCCATAGCGCGCCACCAGGTCGTTGGCGCGCATCTCGCTGGCGACGGCGCTGGCGATGCGCTGCAGGCATTCGTCGCCGCCGAGATGGCCGTAGGCGTCGTTGTATTGCTTGAAGTTGTCGACGTCGACCATGAGCAGCGATAGCGGCTGCTGCTGGCGCAGGGCGCGCTGCCACTCGGCGTTGAGGGTGTCGTCGAAGCAGCGGCGGTTGGCCAGGCCGGTCAGGCTGTCGCGCGTGGCCAGCTGTTCCAGCGCCACCTGGGCGCGCTTTTCATCGGTCACGTCGCGCAGGGTTTCCACCACCGCCACCAGCTTGCCGTCGTTGTCGAAAATGGGGCTGGCGTCGGCCGCCAGATAGCGGCGCCGGCCCAGGCGCGGCATTTCGCACCAGTTTTCCGCGCACAGATTGTTGTCGGTGTCGTTGCGGCGCGTGTGCTGGCGGTACAGCCGGTGCAGTTCGGCGGTGCGGCCCTGGATCACCAGATCGGCCAGGGTGGGGCGCTGCTCGCCGTAGAAACTCTTCCAGTGGTCCGTGGTGCCCAGCACCTCCCACGCTGGCACGCCGGTCAGGCGCTCGCACGCCTGGTTCCAGATGATGACCTTGCCGTTAATGTCGAGAACGAAGGTGGGAATCACCAGCAACTCCATCAGCTTGAGCGCGAAGCCGTGCTGCTGGTCTGCCGGTGCAAACTGCATCAGGTGCTGGATTTTTTGTGTTCCACTCATGGACGCCGCCTTATATTATGGGATGGGAAAAGACATGGTGAGCGCCGTGCCCGTGCCGGGCGCGCTGGCGATATCGAAGCTGCCGCCGGCCTCGCTCACGCGCTGGGCAATGCCGCGCAAGCCGTGGCCGCGGCGGGCGCCCGGCTGCGGCAGGCCGATGCCGTTGTCGCGCACGGTCAGGTTCAGGCGATGGTCCGCGCGGCACAGACCGACGCATACCTCGGAGGCTTGCGCATGGCGCACGATATTGCTCAGGGATTCCTGCAGTACCCGGTACAGCACGGTGTCCATGCCGTCGCCGCGCGTTTGGCGGAAAGCGTCGGGTTCGGCATCGAGCCGGCAGCGGATGCCGCTCAGGCGCGAGAATTGGGCGATCTGCTGCTGCACCGCATCCTCCAGCCCGGCGTGCAGCGCCTCGTCCGCCAGGTCCTGGACGATGGCGCGCATGGCGCGGCTGGCCAGGCGGACGCGTTCGGCCAGTTGTTCCAGCGGCGCGTGCAGGCCGGGGTAGCGCGCCTGCAGCGCGCCGGTGTCGAGGCTAAGCGCCAGCAATTGCTGGCCAAGGTCGTCGTGCAGGTCGCGCGCGATGCGGCGGCGCTCGGCATCGCGCAGGGCGTGCTGGCTGCTGCTCAGGCGCGCGATCTGGCAGCGCGCTTCGGCCAGCGCGCGCGCCGCCTGCGCGCGCTGGCGCCACCACAGCAGCAGAGCGGCGGCACATATCAGCATCCAGGCGCTGGCGCAGACGATATCGATTTCCAGCAGCGGCGGCGCGTATCTCATGGTGTATCTTCCTGTGATGGATGACAACGTTTGGCAAGCCTCCACGAGCCAACATAGCGCGCTTGCCGCGCGGAAGCATTGTGAAATGTCAACACTCGGCAAACATCGGGGCGGTTCTAGCTGGAAACTGTGGCGTGGGATATAATTGAAGGTTGTCCTATCAGGAACTATCGTGACTTACAGCATCAAAGAGATTTTCTACACCTTGCAGGGTGAGGGCGCGCACGCCGGCCGGCCGGCCGTGTTCTGCCGTTTCTCGGGCTGCAATCTGTGGACCGGCCGCGAGAGCGACCGCGCCAGCGCCATTTGCCAGTTCTGCGATACAGACTTTGTCGGCACCGACGGCGAAGGCGGCGGCAAGTTCAAGACGCCGCAGGAGCTGGCCGACACCATCGATGCGCTGTGGCCGGCGAGCTATGCCGCCAGCAAATACGTGGTGTTCACCGGCGGCGAGCCGCTGCTGCAGCTGGACCCGCCGCTGATCGCGACGATGCACGCGGCGGGCTTCACCATCGCGATTGAAACCAACGGCACGCTGCCGGTGCCGGATGGCGTGGACTGGATCTGCGTCAGCCCCAAAATGGGCTCGGAACTGGTGGTGAAGAAGGGCAGCGAGATCAAGGTAGTGATTCCGCAAACCAATCAGGACCTGTCGGTGTACGAACAGCTGGACTTCGAGCATTTCTACGTGCAGGCCATGGATGGCCCGCTGGCCGGGTTCAACACCAAACTGGCGATCGAAACCTGCAAGCGCAATCCGAAATGGAAGCTGAGCCTGCAAACCCATAAACTTTTACAGATACCATAAGCAATGCTGACCATTACCCGCAAGCTGGAATTCGACGCCGGCCACCGCATTCCCGACCACAAGAGCCAGTGCCGCAACCTGCACGGCCACCGCTACACGCTGGAAATCACCCTGACCGGCAATATCATCGACGTTGAAGGCAATTCCGACAACGGCATGATCATGGACTTTTCCGACATCAAGGCGCTGGCCAAGGAACACCTGGTCGACGTCTGGGACCACGCCTTCATCGTCTACGAAAAGGATGCCGCGGTGCGCGACTTCCTGGCCACGCTGCCCAACCACAAGACGGTGGTGATCGACCGCATTCCGACCGTGGAAAACCTGGCTCAGGTGGCGTTCGGCATTCTGAAGGCGGCCTACAAGGACCGCTACGGCACCGGCCTGCACCTGCACAAGCTGGTGCTGCACGAAACGCCGAACTGCTGGGCCGAGATCACCGATGGTGTCTGACACCGCCTTCATGCGGCTGGCGCTGGAACAGGCGCAGCAAGCGTGGAACCTCGGCGAGGTGCCGGTTGGCGCGGTCGTCGTCAGGGATGGCGAGGTGATTGCGGTCGGCTGCAACCAGCCGATCGGCCGCCACGATCCGACCGCGCACGCCGAGATCGTGGCGCTGCGCGCCGCCGCCGAAAAGCTCGGCAATTACCGCCTGCCCGGTTGCGAACTGTACGTCACGCTGGAGCCGTGCGTGATGTGCTCGGGCGCCATGATGCACGCGCGGCTGGCGAAAGTCGTGTTCGGCGCGGCCGATCCCAAGACCGGCGCCTGCGGCTCGGTGCTCAATCTGTTCGGGCAGGAACAACTGAATCACCACACGGAAATCGTCGGCGGCGTCATGGCCGAGGAGTGCGGCGCCATGCTGAAGAACTTCTTTGCCGCCCGCCGTGCCGCAGCCACGGCCGCCAGGCGCGCAACGCAGGAATAAAAATGGTATGCTGAATCCCAGGTTCGATCTGGGAGATGGTCTTGGCTACAGCACAAGCAAACGGCATCACGATTGCCTACGAAACCAGCGGCAATCCGCTTGATCCGGCGGTGCTGCTGATCATGGGGCTGGGCATGCCGCTGACCGCCTGGCCGCAGGATCTGGTCGACGGGCTGGCGGAGCAGGGTTATTACGTGATCCGCTTCGACAACCGCGATATCGGCCTGTCCAGCAAACTCGATCAACACAAGAAGCCCAATGTGTTCTGGGCATATTTCAAATCCCTGCTGGGCCTGAAGCCGGGCGCACCCTATACCCTCAACGACATGGCCGACGACGCGCTTGGGCTGCTCGACGCGCTGGGCATCGCGCGCGCGCACGTGGTGGGCGCGTCCATGGGCGGCATGATTGCGCAGATCTTCGCGGCGCGGTTTGCCGGCCGTACGCTCAGCCTCACCTCCATCATGTCCAGCAGTGGGCGGCGCGGTTTGCCCGGTCCCAGGCCGGCGGCGCGCAATGCCATGCTGCGGCGGGCCGATCCGAATGATCGCCGCGCCATGGTGGATCAGGTGATGAATGTGTACAAGGCGGTTGGCAGTCCGTCCTTTCCCACACCGGAGCGTGTGCGGCGTGCCGAGATTGAGCGCGCGTTCGACCGTGGCGCCAATCCGGACGGCGTGGCGCGGCAGATGGTGGCCATCGTGGCCAGCGGCGACCGCACGCCCCTGCTGCGCAAGATACGCTGCCCGGCCATGGTGATCCACGGCGCCGCCGACACGCTGGTGCCGCCGGCCTGCGGCGTCGACACGGCGCAAGCGATATCCGGCGCCAGCCTGCATCTGATCGAAGGCATGGGCCACGATTTGCCGCAGCAGCTGATCGAGCGCCTGCTTGCCTTGCTCGACCAACACCTGCACGGTAAGATGACGCTGGAACTTCCTCCGCTGGCGCCGCATCGTGCGGGCAGCGGCACCCATCATTGACAGAGACACTTTGAACACTTCGAAAATCGGCATCGCCATTGCGGCGCCCAGCGGCCGCCCGCCGGACATCGCGGCCTACCAGCTGGGCGTGCAACGCCTGCGGCAGCAGGGTTTCCTGGTCCACGACTACTACGACGACGATAAAAAATTCCAGCGCTTCGGCGGCAGCGACGAGGTGCGGCTGGCGCAGCTGAATGCGGCCGCGGCCGATCCGCAGGTGCAGGTGGTGGTGGCGCTGCGCGGATCGTACGGCATGTCGCGCCTGCTGCCGTCCATCGATTTCCGCAAGATGGCCGACAGCGGCAAGCTGTTCGTCGGCTACAGCGACTTTACCGCCTTCCAGATGCCGCTGATGAAGCAGACCGGCCGTGTCAGTTTTGGCGGGCCGATGATGTGCGACGATTTTATCCGCGCGGAGCCGGTGCGGTACACGCTGGATCAGTTCTGGCAGTGCCTGCGCGGCCCGGTGCACCGGGTGCGCGGCGCGGTGGCGGAGGGCGGCGCCGACAATCCGCGCGTCGATGTCAGCGGCAGGCTGTGGGGCGGCAATCTGGCGATGATGGCCAGCCTGCTCGGCACGCCGTATTTCCAGGCGCTGGAGCAGGGCATCTGCTTTATCGAGGATATCGGCGAGCACCCGTACCGCATCGAACGCATGGTGCTGCAGCTGCTGTACGCCGGCGCGCTGGAAGGCCAGCGCGCGCTGGTGCTGGGCGATTTCTCCGGTTACAAGCTGAACGAGATGGACAATGGCTATGATTTCGAGGCCATGCTGGCCTACCTGCGCCAGCGCTTGCCGATCCCGGTGCTGACCGGGCTGCCGTTCGGCCACATCAAGGAACGCGCCACGCTGCCGTATGGCGGCATGGCGCATCTGGTGTCGGATGAACGCGGCTTCGACCTGGCGATCGGCGACTATCCGACCCTGTAATTACTGCACCCGGCGCACGCGCGGCGCCTGGTTGGTCCCTTCGATTTCCAGGAACAGGGTGCCGATGGCATTACGGGTGATCCTGACCTTGGGATTGTCCACTTCATTGACCGAGCCGCTGCTGTCGTCGGCCACGCGCCACACCTGGCCGTTGGCGAGGCGGAACTGGGTGCCCGGACTCCAGCCGCTGATGCGGCCGATCAGGGTGCTTTCAATGGCGTTCGGCTCGCTTGGCTTGCGCAACTGGGCGGCGGACAGGCCGAAATTGGCGGCGGGATCGGCGGCCGGCGCGGCGGCGGCAATCGGAGCTGCCGCAGGAACGGCCACGCCGGCCGGGGTGGCGTTGGGAACCGGTGCGGCGACCGGAATCGCGTCATAGCAAGCCACGCGGCTGGCAATCTCAGGGATGGCGCGGCAACGCAGCAGGTCGGCGTCACTGGCCAGGGCGGAACCGGATACGGCGAGCAAAACAAGCAAAGCTTTCATCAAACTCTTTCCAGGAAACGGGCGCCGCGATTCGCGGCGCCCTCTGTTCCGGATTATATCCAGAACGTCCCCGGCAGTCAGGCCTTGCGGCGGCGGGCAGCGAAGCCCACCAGACCCAGGCCGGCGATCATCATGGCGTAGGTCGCCGGTTCCGGAACCGGAGCGGCGCTGACGGTGAAGTCATAGCCGATCGAGATTTGCTGGCCTTTGCCCAGGCTGTTGAACTGGTAGCCCAGCGCAATGCTGCTGTCCGAGTAGGAGTTGCCGGTAGCGACGCTGGCCAGTGCATATGGGTCGGTTTCCCATGGCGTGCTGATGCTGGCATTGGCCGACCAGCCGCCGGTGCTGCTCAGCGTCACTTTGAAGCCGGTGTTGGTGCCCAGGGCCGAGACGGCGCCGCCCACACCCTGGCCCAGGATGGTGTTTTGCGTGGCGTACTGGCCGAAGGTGTTGACGTCCTGATCCGGGTCGAAGCCGACGCCATACGCAATGTTGTTCAGCGTGCCGCCGGAGATGTTGGTCAGCACCACGTTGGAGTGAATGATGTTCGAGCTGGTGTCGAAGGTGATGCTCTGGGTGAATTTCAGGCCGCCAAAGGTACCGCCGGAGGTGGCCACGTAGGCGGTGCCGGCCAGGGTCATGCTGCCGGTCGACGCGCCGAACGGGTTGTTGTTGTAGTTGGCCACGGCGGAGGAGCCATTCACGCCGATCGAATAGAAGGCGAAAGGCAAACCTGGCGTCAGGAAGTCGATGCCATTGGTGAAATTGCCCGTGCCGCTAGGGTCAAACTGCAACCCGGTCATGGTGGTGAAGTCGATCAGCGCGCCGTTGTTGCTGACGCCGAACTTCAGGTAATTGCCCGCCACCGTCACGTCGCCAGCCATGGCCGAGGTCGCGCCCAGCGCCAGGATTGCCGAAATCACTGCTTTACGTAGAATGTTGTTCACTGCCATCCCCTTTAATTAACTTTATTAACATCGAAGGTGAAATGCAAAAGAAAACCCGCCCCGGTTCCAGAGGCGGGCTCGAAGGCCGAAAAGGCGCTTAAGCTGGTTTGCGGCGGCGTGCGAGGAAGCCTGCGACACCCAGGCCGACCAGCAGCATGGCGTAGGTTTCAGGCTCCGGCACGGCGGCCGTGATGGTGTAGTCGTAGCCGATCGAGATCTGCTGGCCACTGTGCATATCGCCGAACTTGTAGCCCAGCGCAATCGCATTGTCGCCATCGCCGACGTTGGTGACGCCGGCGGTCAGGAAGTAGGGATCGGTTTGCCAATTGTTGACCGAGGCCGTGGTGTCCACCCAGCCGCTGGTATTGCTCATCGTGATCTGCAGCCCGCTGTTCGCCCCCAGCGCCGACACCGATGCGCCGACGCCCTGGCCACCGATGCTGTTGATGGTGCTGTAGACGCCATATCCGGTGGCGTCCTGATCAGGATCCAGCCCGGTGCCATACACCACATTCGCTAGCGTGCCGCCCGATACATTGGTCAGCACCACGTTGGTGTGAATGATGTTGGAGTTCAGGTCGAAAGAGATGACCTGCGAAAGTTTCAAGCCTTGGTAGTTGCCGTTCGAAGTGATGACGAAGGTGGTGCCGGCACCGTTGAAGGTGCCAGTCGTCGAAGTGAACGGATTGTAGCTTGGGCTATAGCCGCCGGCCGTGTCCCAAGTCCCATTGACGCCCAGCGAGAAATAGGAAAATGGGATGCCCGGTGTAATGAAGTCAGGCTTGCCGGCAAAATTGCCCGTTCCGGTAGGGTCGAACTGGATGCCGGTGAACGTGCCGAAGTCGATCAGCGAGCCGTTATCGCCCACGCCGAACTTCAGAAAGGCCCCGGACACCGTAACGTCCGCCATTGCCGACTGGGCACTTAACGCCATGACCGCCGACAGTACTGCACTGCGTAGAATATTCTTCACTTCTTTCCCCTGTAATGAGTTGGACCTGAGTGAATCTTGAACTACCCTCGTTACCCCCAGTAACGAACTTTAATTGTCCGCCCGCGTTTTAATAGTTGCAACTAAAATGTACTAAAGATAACGAAAATAAAGGTAGTTCGTCATATGTTCGCCACATGACATAAGGCAAGCCAGACACTGCTGAAATGTTGACGAATTTGGTAGCGCTAGCGGGGGATGCCGACGGGGATAAGTGGCATTGCGGTATAATCTCGCCTTTCCGCTTTACCTAATCTGCAAAGTCCAAGTCCAATATGCTCAGCACAGCAAACATCACGATGCAATTCGGCGCCAAGCCGTTGTTTGAAAACATTTCCGTTAAATTCGGCGATGGCAACCGTTACGGCCTAATCGGCGCGAACGGCTGCGGCAAGTCCACTTTCATGAAAATCCTCGGCGGCGACCTGGAGCCGTCGGCCGGCAACGTGATGCTGGACGTGAACGAACGCCTCGGCAAGCTGCGTCAGGACCAGTTTGCCTATGAAGACATGCGCGTGCTGGACGTGGTGATGATGGGCCATACCGAGATGTGGGCCGCCATCGCCGAACGCGACGCCATCTACGCCAATCCGGATGCCACCGACGACGACTACATGAAAGCCGCCGATCTGGAAGGCAAGGTCGCCGAGTACGACGGCTACACCGCCGAAGCGCGCGCCGGCGAGCTGCTGCTGGGCGTGGGCATTTCCATCGACCTGCACCAGGGCCCGATGAGCGCCGTGTCGCCGGGCTGGAAGCTGCGCGTGCTGCTGGCGCAGGCGCTGTTCTCGAATCCGGACATCCTGCTGCTCGACGAACCGACCAATAATCTGGACATCAACACCATCCGCTGGCTGGAAGATGTGCTCAACGAGCGCAACTCCACCATGATCATCATTTCCCACGATCGCCACTTCCTGAACCAGGTGTGCACCCACGTGGCCGACATGGACTACGGCACGCTGAAGATCTACCCGGGCAATTACGATGACTACATGCTGGCGTCGACCCAGGCCCGCAACCAGCAGCTGGCCAACAACGCCAAGGCCAAAGAGAAAGTCGCCGAGCTGCAGGAATTCGTGCGCCGCTTCTCGGCCAACAAGTCCAAGGCCCGTCAGGCGACTTCGCGCGCCAAGATGATCGACAAGATCAAGGTGGAAGACATCAAGCCATCCTCGCGCGCCTATCCGTTCGTGCGTTTCGAGGGCGAGAAGAAGCTGCACCGCCTGGCCGTGGAGGCTGAAGGCCTGAGCAAGAAATACGACCGCACGCTGTTCAACAACTTCAGCATCATGGTGGAAGCGGGCGAGCGCATTGCCATCATTGGCGCCAACGGCGCCGGTAAGACCACGCTGCTGCGCTGCATCGGCGGCGACGAGATCGCCGGCTTGCACGCCGATCATGGCACCGTGAAGTGGGCGGAAAACGCCAACGTCGGTTACATGCCGCAGGATCCGACCGAGGACTTCGCCACCGACATCAACCTGACCGACTGGATGGGCAAGTGGACCAAGGAAGGCGACGACGATCAGGCCGTGCGCTCCATCCTGGGCCGTCTGCTGTTCGGCGGCGACGAGGTGAAAAAATCGGTGCGCGTGCTGTCCGGTGGTGAAAAGGGCCGTATGATGTACGGTAAGCTGATGCTGGGCCGTCACAACGTGCTGCTGCTGGACGAGCCGACCAACCACATGGACATGGAATCGATCGAGTCGCTGAACATCGCGCTGGACAAATACGCCGGCACCCTGATCTTTGTGTCGCACGACCGGGAATTCGTGTCGTCGCTGGCCACCCGCATCATCGAAATCAAGGAAAACGAAGTCGTCGATTTCCGCGGCGGCTATGAAGAGTATCTGACCAGCCAGGGTATCGCCTAAGCCATCATGCAAGCCATCGAGATCAAACCCGTCGAGTACGAACATCCACAAGACGGCGCCAGCTGCGTCGCCCATGCGTGGGCGCGCACGCCGGCCACGCCGACCGCCGAACAGCGCGTCGCACTGAAAGAACGCATCAAGCGCCTGTTGAAGGAAAAGCAGGCCGTACTTGTGTCGCACTACTATGTCGACGCCGACCTGCAGGATCTGGCCGAGGAAACCGGCGGCTGCGTGTCCGATTCGCTGGAAATGGCGCGCTTCGGCCGCGATCATCCGGCCAAAACGCTGGTGGTGGCGGGCGTTCGCTTCATGGGCGAAACCGCCAAGATCCTGAGCCCGGAAAAACGCATCCTGATGCCGGACCTGGACGCTACCTGCTCGCTGGATCTGGGCTGCCCGGTGGACGAGTTTTCCGCCTTCTGCGACCAGCATCCGGACCGCACGGTGGTGGTGTATGCCAACACCAGCGCCGCCGTCAAGGCACGCGCCGACTGGATGGTGACTTCGTCGATTGGTCTGGATATCGTCAAGCACCTGCACGAGCAGGGCAAGAAGATCCTGTGGGCGCCGGACAAGCACCTCGGCTCCTACATTCAAAAACAAACTGGCGCCGACATGCTGCTGTGGCAGGGCTCCTGCCTGGTGCACGATGAATTCAAGGGCGTGGAGCTGGAACTGCTGAAAGCCCAATATCCGCAGGCGAAGATTCTGGTGCATCCGGAATCCCCGGCCAATGTGGTGGCGCTGGCCGACGTGGTCGGCTCGACCACGCAAATCATCAACGCCGCCGTGGAATCGGATTGCGATACCTTCATCGTCGCCACCGACAATGGCATCCTGCACAAGATGCGCGCCGCCGCGCCGGGCAAGCGTTTCATCGAAGCGCCAACCGCCGGCAACAGCGCCACCTGCAAGAGCTGCGCGCACTGCCCATGGATGGCCATGAACGGCCTGCAGAATCTGGCCGATGTGCTGGAGAACATGGACAACCCGGTGACCGGCCGAGCAAACGAAATCTTCGTCGATCCGGAAATCGGCAAGCAAGCCGTGACTTCGATCACGCGCATGCTGGACTTCGCGGCGGCCAAGAAGGCCAAAGTGCAACCGGGGCCGGATCTGGCGAAAGAAGCTAAACTGTTTTCGGGAATCGGTCCTGCATGAGCACTCTGTTGAACAAATTCGCGCCGTTTGACGATGCGCTGAAATCGGCCTTCGAGGCTAATTTGCTGGCGGCCTTGCTGGAAGACGTGGGCAGCGGCGACCTGACCGGCTTGCTGGTGCCGGAAGGCGGCCGCGCGCAAGCCCGTGTGATCGTGCGCGAAGACGCGGTGCTGTGCGGGGCGCCATGGTTTGAAGGCATCATGAACTGCATGCAGGCCGGGATTGAAATCGACTGGAAGTACGCGGAAGGCGATTTGATGAAGGCAGACAGCGTGGTCTGCACCATCGCCGGCCCGGCGCGCGCGCTGCTGACGGCGGAACGCGCGGCGCTGAACTTCCTGCAGCTGCTGTCCGGCGTGGCGACAGCCACCCGTAAGTACGTGGACGTCATCGCCGGCACCCGCGCGCGTATTCTCGATACCCGCAAAACCTTGCCGGGCCTGCGCCTGGCGCAGAAGTACGCGGTGCGCGTGGGCGGCGGCCAGAATCAGCGTCTGGCGCTGTACGACGGCATCCTGATCAAGGAAAACCACATCGCGGCGGCGGGCGGCATCACCAACGCGGTGTTGGCGGCCAAGGCGCTGAACAAGGGCGTCTCGATACAGGTGGAGGTGGAGTCGCTGGCCGAGTTGAAGGAAGCGCTGGATGCCGGCGCGGTCTCCATCCTGCTGGATAACTTCGACACTGGCATGATGCGCGAAGCGGTCACCATCAACGCCGGCCGTGCGCTGCTGGAGGCTTCCGGCGGCATTAATTTCGACACCGTGCGCGCCATCGCCGAAACCGGCGTCGACCGCATTTCGATCGGCAGCCTGACCAAGGATATCCGCGCCACCGACTATTCTTTACGCATTGTGGGTTAATTAAATTTTATTGTTGAGTTAGCCCGCGCACGATTGAAATTGTTAAATTGAGTAATTAATAAAACAATAAAATCTAGGCTCTTTTTTAACAAAGGAGCAATCTAGATGAAATTAAAATACGTTGCGGGTGTGCTGGGGATGATGTTGCTGGCGGGTGCCGCGCAGGCGGACGGCTTTGTCAATGGCGGGTTTGAAGCGGGCACCACCGCTGGCTGGACGGTCGGCGGCGGTTATCGCGGCAATGTCTACAATGCCGACCTGACGCCGGCGCGCTTGCTGCCGGGCGGCGATCTGAATAGCGATAGCGGCGAGCGCGGCGAGGTCGTCGATACCAGCTATGTCGATCCAAGGCTCGGTAGCCTGCTCGGCTCCACCGTCTACAGCGGCAGCTACGCCTATCGCGCGGAAGATACCTGGAGCGGCGGCTACGGCACCGCCATCAGCCAGAAAGTCAGCAACTATACGGACTCGCAAATCGTTTTCGCCTGGAAGGCCGTGCTGGAGAACGGCGGCCACGTGGAGGACGAATCTGCGCTGGTGAAAGTGACCCTGGTCGACGATACCACCGGCCAGCTGCTGGTGAGCCGCACCTACAACGCTGGCTATACCGGCTCCGGTGTCGATTCGCGCTTCTCGACCGACGGCGACCTGTTCTACACGCCCTCGTGGCAGGTGGAATCGCTGAGCATCGATTCGTCGCTGTCCGGCCATAACTTCACCTTGTCGCTGCTGGCGGCCGACTGCAATCCGACCGGCCACACCGGCTATGCCTATCTGGACGGCTTTGGCGCGGCCCTGCCGGTGCCGGAACCGACCACTTACGGCATGCTGCTGGCCGGCCTAGGACTGCTGGGCATGGTAGCGAGGCGCAAGAAGTCGGCATAAAATAGCTCCCAGCCGGATCGCCCGGCGCGGGGAGGTTGCTTGATCATCCATCGTACTGTCAGCCGACGGCGTGCGTTGATAAGCCTGTGCGGCATGGCGCTTGGCGTCCTGCCGCATTCTTCATGGAGCCGCGCGCAGCCCGAGCGCGAACTGCTCGTGATCGGCACCCGCTTCGAAAACATCTATGAGCGCCGGCCCGACGGCCAGTTTCGCGGCATGGGCGTGGACTTGCTGCGCCTCTTTGCGCAGCGCCATGGCTATCGGCTGCGTTTTGACATCTACCCGTGGCGGCGCGCGCAGGAGCTGATTAACGCGGCGCGGGCCGATGTCCTGGTCGGACCGTACAAATCCGCCGAACGCGCACGCACCATGCAGTTCAGCGGCGAGGCCTTCTTCCAGGATCAGGTGGCGTTTTATGTGCGCGCCGATGCCTTGCCGCTGTGGGAGGGCGACTACAACATGCTGCGCGGCCGCCGCATCGCCGCACTCAACGGATGGAACTATGGGCCGGCGTTCAGCAAGGCCCAGCCACGGCTGAATATCAGCATCACCAACTCGGTGGAAAACGGCCTGAGGATGCTGGCCGCAGGTCATGTCGAGATGTTTGCCACCAACCGGCGCGATACCGATCCGGTGGTCGCGGCGCTACGCATGCAGGACAAGGTGATGCCGCTGGCGCCGCTGATCGATGTGCAGGATGCGTATTTCGCTTATCCGCTGTCGCCGCGCTTCCCCGACATGCCGCTGCAGATGGACCAGATGCTGGCCGAGATGAAGGCGCGCGGCGAGCTGCAAAAGCTGGCGCGGCGCTATGGCGTTACGCCGCCTTGATGGCTTTGCGCATTTTCGCCAGCGGCACTTTTACGTTGTCCGGCAACTCCAGCTCGATGTGTTCGACGATCTCGAAGCCGCAAGCGGCGTAAAGCGGCACGCCGGGCATAGTGGCCGCCAGCTCCAGCGTGTGGAAGCCGCCGGCCGCCGCCGCGTCGGCGCAGTGTTGCAACAGCAGGCGGCCCAGCCCTTGCCGCGCGGCCGACGGGTCGACAAAGAAGGCGCGGATGCGGGCCGGCTCGCGTGCCGGGTCCAGCAGTGGATCGGCGCCGCGCTTGGTGCGGTCGGCGCCAAACAGGGTGCTGCGCTTGCTCCAGCCGCCGCACGCGGCCAGGCGGCCGTCTTTCTCGATGACGAAATAGGTCTGGTCCGCCACCAGCTGGGTATCCACGCCAAACACATGGCGCGTGACAGCCTGCGCTTGTTCGGCGGTATAGAAACCCTCGCTCAACACGATGCCGGAGCGCTTGATCAGCGCTTCCATGGCGGGGATGTCGGCTTGCGTGGCGTGGCGGACGGCGATCGTCATTTGCGGCGTGGCGGCGTGAGGATGGTGGGCAGGGCCTTGGCCAGCGTTTCCGGATAGTCGCGGCTGAAATGCAGGCCCCGGCTTTCCCGGCGCAGCAGGGCGCTGTTGACGATCAGGCTGGCGACTTCCACCAGGTTGCGCAGCTCCAGCAGGTCATGGCTGACGCGGAAGTTCTGGTAGTACTCGTCGATTTCTTCCTTGAGCAGCGCGATGCGGTGCTGGGCGCGTTCCAGGCGCTTGGTGGTGCGCACGATGCCGACGTAGTTCCACATGAAGCGGCGCAGCTCGTCCCAGTTGTGGGCGATGACCACTTCCTCGTCGGCGTCGGTGACGCGGCTTTCATCCCAGTCCGGCAGATAAGGCACTTCGCCTTTTTCCTTGCTGGTGATGTCGAGCGCGCAGGCGCGGCCGATCACCACGCATTCCAGCAGCGAGTTGCTGGCCAGGCGGTTGGCGCCGTGCAGGCCGGTGCAGGCGGTTTCGCCGACGGCGTACAGGCCCGGCAGGTCGGTGCGGCCGTGCAGGTCGGTGACGATGCCGCCGCAGGTGTAGTGCGCCGCCGGCACGATGGGAATCGGCTCTTTGGTGATGTCGATGCCCAGCTCCAGGCAGCGCGCGTAAATGGTCGGGAAGTGCTCGATCAGCCATTCGGCCGGCTTGTGGCTGATGTCCAGATGGACGTAGTCCAGGCCGCGCTTCTTGATCTCAAAGTCGATGGCGCGCGCCACCACGTCGCGCGGCGCCAGTTCGGCGCGCTCGTCGTGGGTCAGCATGAAGCGCTGGCCGGCGGCGGCGCCGGCTTCCGGCGGCAGCTTGAGCAGGCCGCCTTCGCCGCGAATGGCTTCGGTAATCAGGAAGGACTTGGCGTAAGGGTGGTACAGGCAGGTCGGGTGGAACTGGATGAATTCCATGTTCGACACGCGGCAGCCGGCGCGCCAGGCCATGGCGATGCCGTCGCCGCTGGCGGTGTCCGGATTGGTGGTGTACAGGTACACTTTGCCAGCCCCGCCGGTACACATGATGGTGTATTCGGCGGCAAAGGTGTGCACCTGGCCGGTCTGCTCATCCTGCACATACAAGCCGTAGCACTTCGGCTGGGCGTTGCCTTTTTTGACAGGGTGCAGCTTGTCCGAGGTAATCAGGTCGACCGCGCAGTGGTGTTCGAACAGGGTGATGTTCGGATGGGCGCGGACTTTTTGTTCCAGCGTGGTTTGCACCGCGCTGCCGGTGGCGTCGGCGGCGTGGATGATGCGGCGCTGGCTATGGCCGCCTTCGCGGGTCAGGTGGAAGCCCAGTTCCGCCGAATCGTCGCGGGTGAAGGGCACGCCTTGTTCGATCAGCCATTCGATCGCCTCGCGGCCATGTTCCACGATGTAGCGGGTGGCGCCTTCGTCGCACAGGCCGCCGCCGGCGACCAGGGTGTCATTAATGTGCTCGGTATGGCTATCGCCCGAATCCAGCACCGCGGCGATGCCGCCCTGGGCCCAGTTGCTGGCGCCATCCTTGAGGGCGCGCTTCGAAATAATCGCTACGGTGCGGGTTTCGGCCAGATGCAGGGCGACCGACAGGCCGGCCAATCCGCTGCCGACAATTGCAACATCAAATTTCATGATTACGTGATGACGTGAGTGAAAATGCGCTAAAGAACCATGACTATAGACTATTTGTCATAGTCCCGTCACAAATAGCCCTTTTCTCGCCGGGGATTGCGGGACGGTTGTGGGCGCTCAACACGGCTGACCGCGCTGTTCCTCATGATGAAAGCTCCGTTTTGGGAGCCTATCGTGATCAGGATCTTTCATCATTATGTATCCAGAATGGCTTTGATGTTGCTGTTGCTGGAATTATCGATCTTGCTGGCGGCAGCGGTGGCCAGCGCACCTTTGTGGTTATCCGAGCCGGGCCAGTTGTATGGGCCGGCGCTGGCGTTCGCGCTGGTGATGGTGTTCAGCATGGGCACCCTGGGCATGTACCAGCACGACCAGTCGCGCGAAGATGTCAAAAGTACACTGCTGCGTATCATGCCGTCGTTTGTGCTGGGCTTTTGCCTGCTGCAGCTGCTGGCGGGCGTGCTGCCGGCCATGCAGTTCGGCCGCCTTGGCAGCATGGTGTTCTGGCTGGGCGGCGGCGCGGTGCTGCTGGCGCGGCTGGTGGTGTTCGCGACGGCGCAATCGAGCATGCTGGAACAGCGCCTGATCATCGTCGGCGACGGCGCCATTGCGCGCGAATGCCTGGAGCTGGCGGCCACCAGCATCGGCTTTCATCCGTTCCGCGTGGTGGGCTTCGTGCCGGTGTCCGGCGAGCTGCGCGCGGTGCCGCCGGCCATGTTGCTGCCGGCCGATCTGCCCCTCATCGCGCTGGCGCGGCGCTACGCCGCCGACGAAATCGTGGTGACGGTCAGTGACCGCCGCAACGGCGCTTTCCCGGTGCGTCAATTGCTGGAGTGCGCGCTGGGCGGCGTGCAGGTGACCGATGCCGCCACCTTTTTTGAGCGCGAGGCGTGTCAGATCCGGGTCGATTCGCTGCAACCGAGTTACAAGAACTCGCGCTTGACCTTGAGGATTTCTATCATCTCCAGCAAGCCGCGGCTGGCCGCATACACGGTGCCGGACCACGACCACGCGCGCGGATCGCCCTCGTCGCCAAACTCCGCCACCCGCGACAGGTCGACCGAGCCGACTAGGTCGGCGATATCGGCGGTATTCGGATCGTGCGGCGCGTAGGTGCCGATGGCGCTGCGGCCGGCCTCGGAAATGAAAATGCGTTCGACCGGCATGCGCAGGAAGTCGCCGCCCAGTTCGTGCTCCAGCCGCGCCCGGCAGTACGGGCACAGCTCGCCGGCGGCGTCCACGCCGTAGCTTTCGCGGAAGCTGGCGCGCAGCGTATGCGGCACCAGATGCAGCGGCGATTCCCGCACCGGACAGCCGGCTATCCCGTACAGGGCGCCGGGGTCGGTATAGCTGTATTCCTCCAGCCCGCGCTTGAGCCGTATCACCAGCGTCGACTTGCCGCCCGATGGCGGACCCAGCAACAACAGCAGGCGCCGCCCCACCTCCGAGCCGGCGGCGGCGGCCTTGAAATAATCGGCCACGCGGGCCAGGGCGGTGTCGATGCCGAACAGTTCGTCGGAAAACAGGCTGCAGCGCAGCTTGCCATCGTCGCCGTCCTTGCCGCTCCAGCGCAGCATGTCCCAGATGTACTGGTGCGAGCTGCGGGCGAACTGCGCCGGCGCGGCCGGCAACACCTGATCCATGAATTCGGCAAAGCTGCCGCTCCAGTGGCCGGCGCGGTGCTGCTGCGTGAAGGCCTTCAACTGGCCGCGGAAGTGTTCCTGCGAGATGGTCTGCTGCGCGTTGTCGGTCATTAGCTGTCCTCCGAAAGCTTGGAGTATCGGCGTGCGGACAGCAGGATCGGATGATCTGCCTCAAACGAAAAAGGGGAACTTCAGTCCGGAACGTCCCACGGCGTGCCAGCCAGTTCCCGCACCAGGAAATCGATCATCACCCGCACCTTGGCGCTCAGATGGCGCCGGCTCGGGTAGACGGCCAGCACGTCCATGTCCGGCAGGTGGTAGTCGGGCAGCACGCGCTGCAGGCGGCCGGCGCGCAGGTCGGCGCCGACCAGGAAGGCTGGCTGCCAGATGATGCCCAGCCCGCCGAGGGCGGCGGCGCGCGCGGTGTCGCCGTTATTGGTGTGCATGACGCAGCGCACCTTGACGGTATGGGCCGCGCCGCCGGCGTCCAGCATTTGCCATTCGTCGGCGCCGGTGGCGTAGCTGTAACCGATGCAGTCGTGCCGCAACAGGTCGGCCGGCGTTTGCGGCATGCCGTGCTGCTGCAGGTAATCGGGGGCGGCGCACAGCACATTGCGCGAGGTGGCCAGCTTGCGCGCCACGTTGGAGGCTGAACCGGCGCGCGAGATGCGCACCGCCATGTCGTAGCCTTCCTCGACAATGTCGACCACGCGGTCGATCAGCGATACGTCGAGCTGCACCTCGGGATACAGGCGCATGAATTTGGGCCACAGCGGCGCCAGATGCAGCACGCCAAAGCTGAGCGGGGCGTTAATCCGCAGCACGCCGTGCGGTTGCAGCGCGGCCGAGGACACAATGGCTTCCGCCTCGGCCACATCGTCGAGGATGGCCTTGGCGCGGATAAACAGGGCTTCGCCGCTGGACGTCAGCGACATTTTGCGCGAGCTGCGGTTCAGCAGCCGGGTTTGCAGATGCGATTCAAGATCGCTGATGTAACGGGTGACATTGGCGGGGGAGGTATCAAGCGCTTCGGCGGCACGGGAGAAACCATCGCGCTTGACAACTTCTACGAACACTTCCAGTGCACGCAGGCGGTCCATAGGGGCGGCTAGTGCGCCACGTAGTTGGCCGTTGCCGCTTCCTTGATCACGCGGCTGGCGCTGTTGTCGTGCGCCATGCCGACCAGTCCGACTGCAGCCTGGGCGTCGCCGGCACTGGCGGCGCGTTCAAACAATTCCATCGCTTCGCGGCGCTTGGCCGGATCGGACAAGTAGCGCAGGGCCAGTTCGCGCTGAGCGACCGGCGAACCCTGGTCGGCCCATTCCTGCAGGCGGCGTTCGGCGGCGAGGTGGCCGGTGGGGCCAATTTGCATGGCGGCAGCTTCAATCACAGTCGGGGAGGGGATGGCGTCTTCCCGGGCCTGGCAGGCAATCAGGGCGCCGACCAATACCAGCAGCGAAGATAACAACACACCAGACTTGTTGAATAAATCCATAAATTAAACACCCTTGATTAAAACAAATGCCACATGACCTGGCCGGTCACGATGCGTTGCACCATTATACTTGCAGTGAAGCAAATTGTCTAATACGCAATGGCGAAAATTCAGCCAACCGCTTGTCTGGCTCAGTTATACAGTGGTGGCGATATTAGCATGAAGATTTTACGCCGCACTGACGTACATGACTCGTGCGGGTAACAATTGTAACCATTCGTTAATGCCAAGAATTTAAGTGCAGAAAGGGATTTGCTGTGCAGTGCAGCAAATCCCGGATTTCATAAATCGTGAAGGATGGGGAGGGGGTCAGGCTGGGTTACGCTGCAACCACGCATCGGCGTCGCGTAATACCAATTGATATTCCGACTCCAGCGCGGCAAACAGGGCGGGGATGGTGTCCATGTTTTGCTCGGCGATAGCTTTTTCCAACGCCAGCGAGGCCGCCACCAGGCGCTTGGCCCCCAGCGTGCCGATCGAGCCGCGCAGGCTGTGGAAAATCTTGCCGGCGTCCTGCAGACGCTGTTCGCGCAGGGCGGCGCCGGCCAGTTCGAACGGCGCCATGCCGGGCGCGCAGGCGTCGCGCACGATCTTGCTGACGACGGCACGCGCCTTATCGTCGTTGCCCATATATTTCAGCAGGGTGTCTACTGAGAAAATACCCTCTTCACTCATGTGTTGCTCCAGGACAGGTTGTCTTTATCCTATCACACGCCGCCTGCGGCCCGCGCCGGTTACTGTTGCCCATCGTGAAATTGCTGCGACAGGGTTTGCAAAGGCGCCGCGGACACCGCAGGCATGGCAACGCCGGGCGGCGCCGCCATCCGCACCGGCTTGCTACCGGTGTTGGTTGAATGCAACACATTGCCGTTGGTCTCGGGCGCGGCATCCCACAGCGGCGCCGTCAGCCCCTCGAACACGCTTTTGAGCTGATGGCCCCAGGTGTTGCGGATCATCTGGAAATACTCGTTGCGCTCATCGATGGTGACAAAGTGGGTGACCGCCAGCCTGCCGCTCTCGTACACCAGCAAGTCCAGCGGCAGGCCGACCGAGACGTTGGAGCGCAGGGTGGAATCCATGGAAATCAGCGCGCACTTGGCGGCATCGTCCAGCGAGGTGGCCGGCGTCACCACGCGGTCGATGATGGGCTTGCCGTACTTGGCCTCGCCGATCTGGAAATAGGTGTTTTCGTCGTGCGCTTCGATGAAGTTGCCGGCCGAGTAGACCTGGAACAGGCGGCAGCGCTCACCCTTGATCTGGCCGCCGAAAATAATGCTGACATTGAACTCGATCCCGAACGCCGACAGCGATTGGGCGTCGCGCGCATGCACCTGCCGCACCGCCTCGCCCAGCAGGCGCGCAGCCTCGTACATATTGGGCGCGTTCCAGATGCTGTGGCCGTCCTCGGTCTTGAGTTCGGACAGCAACTGGCGGATCGATTGCGAAATTGACAAATTCCCGGCTGTCATCATGACCATCATGCGGTCGCCGGGGATTTCAAACACACTCAGCTTGCGGAAAGTGCCGACCTGGTCCACACCTGCATTGGTGCGCGAATCGGAAAGAAACACCAGCCCGGCATTCAGGCGCATGCCCACACAATAAGTCATCGTTGCTCAATCTTGATTTGAAGTAGGCCCTATTTTACTGCGGCACGATGTGCACGTCGACGCTGAGCGACTCGGTGCCGCCGCCGCGCCGCACGCCGCGCACCGGGGCGGCGCTGTCGTAGTCGCGGCCGATGGCCAGCCGGCAGTAGGCATCCGTCATCAGGCGTGCGTGGGTGACGTCGATGCTGATCCAGCCGCTGTAATCCTTGTCGTCGACCCAGGCGTCGACCCAGGCGTGGCTGGCGGCGTGGTCGCTGTTTTCCGGATCGATATAACCCGAGACATAGCGCGCCGGAATGCCGTGCGCATGGCAGCAGGCCAGGAACAGGTGGGCATGATCCTGGCAAACGCCCTGGCCCAGCGCCAGCGCGTCGCTGGCCGTGGTATCGACGGCGGTCGCACCGCTTTGATACCGGACCGCACCAAAAATGTGCTCGGCCAGGCACATCAGGTCGCGCGAGGTGGCGGTGCCGTCCGGCAGGCAGGAGGCGGCCAGCTCCAGCACGCCGGGCGTGGCGGCGGTCAGGCGGGTCGGCACGGTGAAGATCAGCGGCGACAGCGTGTCGCCGTTGGGCACCCGGCCGCGGTCCGGCGCCGTGGTCTCGATCACGCCGCTGGCGACGATGGCCAGCGCCTGGTGCGGCGCATCCATGGTCATCATGTGCGACAGATTGCCGTAGGCGTCGGTATAGGCGTGCACATGGCCGGGGGTGGACAGTTGCCAGGACAGCACATGCTGCTGGGCCTCCACCCGCGGCGTCAGGTGCAGTTGCTGGATGGTGTAGGCCAGCGGCAGGCTGTAGGTGTAGCGGGTTTCATGCCGTATGGTCAGTTGCATTGCTCTGCCTTTCGTTCAAGCTGCCAGCGGCACCAGGAAATCGCGGCTGACGCGGTTGCCCAGTTCGTAGATATCGGCCAGGAAGCGGGTCAGCGTGTCGTGCAAGCCGTCCGCCAGGATGTCCTCGATCTTGCCGAACTGGAGTTGGGCGCGCAGGCGGCCGGCAAAGCGTTCGGTATCGGCCGACACGTCGTTGCGCACTTCGTGCAGATTCTGCACCACTTCATCCATGCAGGCTAACAGCGAACGCGGCATGTCGGCGCGCAGCATCAGCAGCTCGGCAATGCGGGCCGGCGTGATGACGTCGCGGTAGACCTTGCGGTAAATCTCGAAGCCGGACACCGAGCGCAGCATCGCGCCCCAGTAGTAGAAGTCGCGCTGGCTCATGCTTTCGCCGCTTTCCGGCGCGCCGCTATGGTATTTGACGTCGAGGATACGGGCGGTGTTGTCGGCCCGCTCCAGGAAGGTCCCCAGGCGGATGAAATGCACGGCCTCGTCGCGCAGCATGGTGCCCAGCGTGACGCCGCGCGACAGGTGGGAGCGGTACTTGACCCACTCGAAGAACTTGCTGGGATCGGTTTCCAGCAAATCGCTTTTCAGGCGGCGCTGCATGTCCAGCCAGGTCTGGTTCTGGATTTCCCACACTTCCGTGGTCAGCGTGCCGCGCACGGCGCGGGCATTCTCGCGCGCCGCCGTCAGGCAGGCCACGATGGACGAGGGATTGCCCGGATCGCGCACCATGAAATCGATGACTTCGCGGCCCTCCAGCGACTGGTATTTCTGGTCGAAGGCGTATTGCAGCTCGGAGATGCCGAGCAGGGCGCGCCAGCCCTGGGCGTTTTCCTCGTCGGACTGCGGCAGCATGGAGGTTTGCACGTTCACGTCCAGCATGCGGGCGGTGTTTTCGGCGCGTTCGGTGTAGCGGGCCATCCAGAACAAATGGTCGGCGGTTCGGCTCAGCATGATTTATCTCTCCAGTATCCAGGTATCTTTGGTGCCGCCGCCCTGCGACGAATTCACCACCAGCGAGCCTTCCTGCAGCGCCACGCGGGTCAGCCCGCCCGGTACCATGGAAATCGTTTTTCCGGACAGGACGAACGGCCGCAAATCGATGTGGCGCGGGGCGATGCCGTTTTCCACATAGGTCGGGCAGGCCGACAGGGCCAGCGTGGGCTGGGCGATGTAGCCGTCCGGCCGGGCGATCAGGCGCTGGCGGAAGTCTTCGATCTGCGCCTTGGTCGAGGCCGGGCCGACCAGCATGCCGTAGCCGCCGGCGCCGTGCACTTCTTTCACCACCAGATCCGGCAGGTTGGCCAGCGTGTAGGCCAGATCTTCCTTTTTCCTGCACTGGTAGGTCGGCACATTGTTCAGCACCGGCTCTTCCGACAAATAAAACTTGATCATGTCCGGCACGTAGGGATAGATCGACTTGTCGTCCGCCACGCCGGTGCCGATGGCGTTGGCCAGCGTGACGCGGCCGGCGCGATACACCGACAGCAGGCCCGGCACGCCGAGCGAGGAATCCGGCCGGAAGGCCAGCGGATCGAGGAAATCGTCGTCCAGCCGGCGGTAAATCACGTCCACCCGCTTGGGGCCGCGCGTGGTGCGCATGAACACGGTGTTGTCGCTGACGAACAAGTCCTTGCCCTCGACCAGCTCCACGCCCATTTGCTGGGCCAGGAAGGCGTGCTCGAAGTAAGCCGAGTTGTACATGCCCGGCGTCATGACCACCACGGTCGGATCGTTGATGCCCATGGGGGCGACCGAGCGCAGGTTATCGAGCAGCATGTCCGGATAGTGGTCGACCGGGGCGATCTTGTTGCGGGCGAACAGTTCGGGGAACAGCCGCATCATCATCTTGCGGTCTTCCAGCATGTAGGAAACGCCGGACGGCACCCGCAGATTATCCTCCAGCACATAGAATTCGCCCTGGCCGGCGCGCACGATGTCGACCCCGGCAATGTGGGCGTAGATGTCCGACACCACGTTAATGCCCTGCATCTCCGGCCGGTACTGGGCATTCTTGTAGATTTGTTCGGCCGGGATGATGCCGGCCTTGATGATGTTCTGTTCGTGATAAATATCGTGAATGAACATATTCAGCGCCTTGACGCGCTGGACCAGCCCGGTTTGCAGCTGCTTCCATTCGGCCGCCGGGATGATGCGCGGGATGGTATCGAAAGGAATCAGCCGTTCGGTGCCGGCATCGTCGCCGTAGACGGCAAAGGTGATGCCGACGCGGCGGAACGTCAGGTCCGCTTCGGCGCGCTTGCGTTCTATGGTTTCCGCCGGCTGGCGCTGCAGCCAGCCGCAGAACTCGCGGTAGTGTTCACGTATCTCGGCGCTGGCAGTATGTGCCAGGCCGTCAGCAGTCATTTCATTGAAGAATTTGGCCATATCGAACATTCCCTGTTGAGCACGTTTATTCTTCTATCAAGAAGCGTGCCAGTGGAAATGCTCAGTTTTGGTGCAAAGCTTGCTGGCGGTAGCGTTCGATCTGGCCGGTGTCGCGCAAGCGTTTGATGACCTGCGCCAGCCGGGGCGCCAGCGCGGCATGCTTGCGGCTCAGGTAGGCATGGACCGGGCCGCGCTCCATCACCGCCACCTTGTGCACGTTGGCGTCGCGGAATTCCGGCCGCAGCAATAGCGGTTCAACCGTATCCTCGACGTCCACGTACAGATCGGAGCGGCCCAGCATCAGCTTGCGCAGGCCAGTTTCGGCGTTACGCACTTCGGTCAGATTGCCGGCCGGGACCACCGCCGCCAGCTTGCGGCTGATGATGGGATAGCCCAGCCGGTGCTCGACCCGGTAAGTGGTGTCGCGCAAGCTGTCATAGCCGCTGTTCAGCCTGATATCGGTGCGCGCGGCATAGACCGCGGTGTTGGTGATGAAGGTGGGCTCGGGAACCCGGATCAGGTTGGGATGGGTGTCCTGATATTCAAAGCCGCGCGCCAGTTCACCGTCGACATTGTCTGCGGCCGACTCGGCGGCGGCGCGGGCCGCGGGAAAGGTGCGGATTTCCAGCTCGATGCCGAGCTGCTGGAAGGCGTCGGTATAGATCAGCCGCAGCCAGCGGGCAGCGAAGCCCTCGGTATTGCTGACCAGGCTGGCCATGACGATACGGCTCGGTTCGTTAGCCCCGGCCATGCCTCCGGCAAGCGGAAGGAGGGCAAGGCCTGTGACGAATTGTCTGCGCCGCATTGCGTTTCCGGTCCTGAGTCATGTGACGCGGCCAGTATAACAACTTTATTTTGTCAGCTCGATTTGCCAGAAGCCGTTGGCGGCCTCGCTCTTGCGCGCCGCCAGCGCGGGCGGCAGGCTCAGTTTCAGGGCTTCCAGCCTGGCCGGGTCAACCAGCACGGTGGGCGTTTCCTGGCGCAGGATAGGCAGCACGTCCGGCTTGGTCCGGCGCTTGAGGATTTTCGCCGCCTGCACACCGGCCAGCTGGCCGACCTGACCGAAGTCGGCGCCGACGTACAGCGCCGCACCGGGCACGCGCACCATGGCCAGCGTGACCACCGGCACCTTGTTTTCGATGCCGAAGTCGCCCAGATCCATCGCAGCTTCGTAGCGGTGCAGGCCGTAGTAGACGTCCAGCGGCACGGCGAACATATCCACGCCGGCGGCATGCAGTTCTTTCAGCTTGGGGGCGATATGCTCGTTCTTGTTGACCAGCCGCGCGTTCACGTCCAGCCCCAGCGGCTTGCCCATGGCGGTGGCGGCCGCCACGTTGGCGACGCCATTTTCATCGTCGCTATGGACCATGCCGATGCGGCGCACATGAGGAAACACATCCTTCACCAGCCGCAGCGACGTGGTCATGTCGGTGTAGAGCGTTGAGCCGGTGGCGCCTTCGCCGGCATCCACCAGCGAAACGCAGCCGGCATCCTCCGGATTGGCGACGGCCGTGAACACCAGCGGAATGCGAGCCTCGGTCATCATGCCGCGCGCGTACTTGGTGGCCGGCGTGCCGATGGTCAGCACCAGATCCGGTTTGGCCTCGACGATGCGGGCGGCTTCGTGCCGGATGCGCATCAGCACGCCCAGCTTGCTCCAGAAGCCGCCGTTTTCGACGTCGAAATCTATGGTGGTCTTATGCAGGCTGAGGTTCTTGCCATCCACCAGACCACTCGATTGCAGCGACTTGAGGAAGCCGTTCAGCGCATCGCGATAGGGTTCGATATCGGTGACTTGCAACACCTCCACCTTGAAGACGCGCGTGTCGTCCATGGTTTCAGCGGGCAGTGGTTCAAAAGCGCGCGCGGGCAGGGCCGCGGCCAGCAGAAGGAGTACGAGTAGTTTGTGCATACGGCGATTAAACCAGAGAAGCCCGCCCGGCATGCCGGCTATCGCATGCCTTGGCGAGCCAATCTGTGCGCCGTATGGGCCAGCGTCAGATGTTGCCGATATTGCCGCTGCCCTTGCCGGTGGTGCTGCTATAGCCCGGATCGCTTTGCAGGCTGCCGCTGGAGCTGCCCATCACGCTGCCGGTGGAGGTGACGCCGCCGGGCACGCTCTGGCGGGTGCCATAGAAGCTGTGCAGCTGGGTGTTGAATTCGGTGCTGGCCATGTCGGGCCAGTCATCCTTGTCAAAGCCGGGCGCATTTTTCAGGTGCTCCTTGGACACGTCCAGCAGGAAGCGCTTGTTGACGGTGTCCAGTTCCAGCGCCTGCCATGGCACGGCAAACAGCTTGTCGCCCATGCCCAGCCAGCCGCCGAAGGACAGCACGGCATAGGCCACCTGGCCATTGCGCATGTCCAGCATGATTTCCTTGATATCGCCGAGGTCTTCATCCTGGCGGTTGTAGACATCCTCGCCGATCAGCGTATCCGCGCCCATCAGACGCGGGCCGGGGCCGGTGGTGTCGTCGTTGCTGTAAATGCCGTAGGTATCGCGGTCTAGATAGCTCATGATGGTCTCCAAATGGTTGGTGGTGTCCCGCGCCACGCGACGCGGTGACTTTCCACATCATGCTGGCGCTACGACGGCAGAGGTATAGGTGCGCATGCGGTGTGGCTGTAGGACATGGCTTAGTTCCGCGGGAACCTAGTGGTACACTATCGCCCTCGTTCATTTGGAAGATAAAAATGCAGTCCCCCGCCGAACTCCGCGCCCGCGCGCTGCAATGCCTGATTGAGCCCGATCCCGCAGCCAAGGTGGCGGCGGTGTATGCGTTGGCGGCGGCGTCGCAGGAGGGCGCTTGCGTGCCGGATCCGCAAGCGGCGCTGACCTCGTCGGCGGCGATTCCCGGCCGGCCGGACAAGCCGGAGCTGGTGCCGCCGCTGCAAGTGGGCCGGCGCGCCATGAATACGCCGGAAGGCCGCGCCATGCTGATCCACGCGCTGGCGCACATCGAATTCAACGCCATCAATCTGGCGCTGGACGCGGTGTGGCGTTTCCCGGACCTGCCGGCCGCGTACTACACCGACTGGCTGCAAGTGGCGCGCGAAGAGGCGTATCACTACTCGCTGTTGCAGGCGCATCTGCAGCGGCTGGGTTACAGCTACGGCGATTTCATCGCCCACGACAGTTTGTGGGAAATGGTCGAACGCACCTGCGGCGACGTGCTGGCGCGCATGGCGCTGGTGCCGCGCACGCTGGAGGCGCGCGGCCTCGACGCCAATCCACCGCTGCGCGCCAAGCTGGCGCAGGCCGGCGACAAAGAGGCCGCGGCCATTCTGGACATCATCCTGCGCGACGAGATCGGCCACGTGGAGATCGGCAACCGCTGGTATGGCTATCTGTGCCGCCGGCGCGGACTGGAGCTGATTTCCACCTACGCCGGGCTGGCCCGTCTATACCGCGCGCCCACGCCACGCGGCCCGTTCAACCTCGAAGCGCGGCGCCAGGCCGGCTTTACCGAAGGTGAACTGCAGGCACTCCAAAATAACAAGGCCACCGAAGTGCTAACAAAATAACAATATGCTACAGTGTCCCCATTGACCGCATCTGGTAAAACGGAGGGGATGATGGCAGCGGATTTCGATCTGAAAATCCATCGGGGCGAAGGCATGGCCCTGCTGGCAATGAACTGGCATGGCGACGCGCCACCCAACGATTTTGTCGGTTTCGCGATCGAATACCGCGAGCCCGGCGGCAATCGTTATTTTCCGGTCAAGAACCGGTTGGCCTTCCGCAACGGCGACGGCAATCTCAATCCCAACACGCTGGCGACGACGTTATCGCCGATCCAGAAATTCCGCTGGGTCCACTTCCCGCGCAATGCCGATCTGCCAGGCAACTTCAATTATCGCGTCACGCCCGTGTTCATGGACGCCAACGGCGCGCTGAGCTACGGCGAGGCGCGGCTGGAGGACGTTGTTCTGGCCAGCGAAACCTATCCTGGCAAGCTGAATGTCGCCTTCACGCGCGGCTTTGTGTCGTCGCAGGCCTTCGTCGACAAGTACCAAAAGTTCGGCCCGATCTCGGAGCTATTGCCGGCCAAGGCCGCCGATGGGCTGGCGTTCGAGCCCACCCATCCCAAGGCTGCGGAAGCGCTGGCGTGGATGGGCTTTGAGGCGCGCGCCGCGATCCTCGCCACGCTGGACAAGGCCATCGCCGATCCGGGCGCCAAAGTCAGCTTCATCGCCTACGACCTGAATCTGCCGGAAATCGTCGAGCGACTGGAGCAATTGGGCACGCGCCTGCGCGTCATCATCGACAATAGCGACGAGCACGGCGCGCCAGACAGCGCCGAGACGACGGCCGAGACCCGCTTGATCGCCTCCGCCGGCCCCGGCAATGTGCTGCGCCAGAAAATGGGCAAGCTGCAGCACAACAAGATGATCGTGGTAGATGGCGCCAACGCGCAGATCGTGGTCTGCGGCTCCACCAACTACAGCTGGCGCGGCTTCTTCGTCCAGGCCAACAACGCCATGGTCCTGGAGGGCAGGCAGCCGGTGGAGGTGTTCGGCGCCGCGTTCGACCAGTACTGGGCGAACGCGGTGCAGGGTTTCAGCACCTCCAGCTGCGCCGAATGGATACCGCTGGACCTGGGCGCACTGGATCTGCAAGTCACCTTTTCGCCGCACAGCGACACCAACGCCAGGCTGGCCGAAATCGCCGCCGACATGCGAACGGCCGAATCGAGCGTACTGTACTCGCTGGCCTTCCTGTACCAGACCACGGGGGCAATACGCCAGGCAGTCCATGACCTGACCGCTGACTCCAACATTTTCGTGTACGGGATTTCGGATCGCAAAGTAGGGGGCCTCGACGTCCAGAAACCTGACGGCAATGTCGATCCGGTGTATCCGGACGTGCTGGCGGGCGACGTGCCGGCGCCGTTTTCCGAGGAACCGGTGGGCGGCGGCGGCACGCGCATGCACCACAAATTCGTGGTGCTGGACTTCGACAAGCCCACCGCCCGCGTATATCTCGGCTCATATAATTTTTCCCCGCCGGCCGATACCGCCAACGGCGAGAATCTGCTGCTGGTAAAGGACCGGCGCGTGGTCACGTCCTATATGGTGGAGGCGCTGCGCATTTTCGATCACTATCATTTCCGCATCGCGCAACGCAACGCCGCGCTGGCGCAACGGGAACTGGTACTGAAGCGCCCGCCCGCCACCGCCAACGAACGGCCGTGGTGGTACGAGGACTATCACGATCCGCGCAAGATCAAGGACCGGAAATTGTTCAGCAGTTGAAGCGGAGGCCGCCTGCGATGCGAGCGCCGGCGGGGCACGGCTGGCCCACCAGTGTGCCGAGCCCGGATATCAATCGACTACCCTGCCGCTGGCGGAACGTTTCCTGAGGCGTTGCCGGCCCAGCACTAGTCCGGTCATGCTTGACATGGCACCCAATACGCACAGCGACGCCACCATGACATCCCACAGTGGCGGTGGATCAAGGTCGTCAGGCTTACCGCACTCCGCCGACAAGCGGAAGGGCACCATTCACGTGTCGGCGGGCATTTTACATGCAAATAGGGCGCCGCTGTAAATAGTGACAGTTTCGCCAGCCGCCGGAAAAGCGTCCAATGACAACATCGACAACGGATGTATCTGGACCAACTTGGGGGCTGGCATGAATGTAATCGCGGGACACACTGGCGCACTTCCGACCGCACTGTATTCGGAAGTGGCCCGCTATCGCCACAGGGTGTTTATCGAGACCCTGGGCTGGGATTTAAAAACTTGCAATGGCGAAGAGCTCGACCAGTTTGACCGTCCCGACACCGTGTACGTGGTGTCGCAGGACGACCAGGGCCAGGTCAACGGCTGTGCGCGCCTGCTGCCCAGCACCCGTCCCTATCTGCTGGGGGACGTGTTTCCGGAACTGATGGCCGGCCTGCCGGTGCCGTGCAGCCCCGATGTATGGGAGCTGTCGCGCTTTGCCTCGGTGGACTTCAACAGCCGCACCACCTCGGCGCTGTCGCAATTTTCGTCGGAGGTGACGATGGCGCTGCTGAAAGCGGCCGCCGAGCACGCCGCTTCGCTGGGCGCCAGGCGCCTGATCACGGTGTCGCCGGTCGGCGTCGAGCGCCTGCTGCGCCGTACCGGCTTCCATACCCACCGTGCCGGCCCGCCGATGATCATCGGCGGCCACCCGATCTTTGCGTGCTGGATCGAACTGGAGGGACGTCCCGACTAACCGGAATAGGACAGTGGCCGGGTGCGCCCGGTCCGGTAACCCGATGAGCAAGACTGAAACTGGCGAGGTTTGCGTGCCGGTGGCGGCGCTGGCGGATTTGCGGCTGGCACACCTGATTTCCGGCCTGGACGAAGAAGGGGAGGCGGGCTGCGGCGAGGCCGCGGTGGCGACCTGCATCACCGGCTATACCGAGTGGACGGGGCGCGACCGCGTCAGCATAGGCTGGGATTGGGAAATGCTGGCATTCGATGCCTTTCTCACCCTGCGGCGCACCAGCGGCCCGGCCAGCAACCTGGTGTTGCAAGACGTGGCCGGGGACGCGCTGGCGCCCGCCGCCGCCGCGCTGGTGCTGGAAGCGTACATCGACGATTTCCAGTGGCAGTTGATTACCCTGCGGCACATCATCCGCCGCTACCTGAATTGAAGTACCACACCGCGCGCGTCGCAGGCGCGGCGTCCGGGCGTATTTTGCTGCGTTTTTTTTGAACTCACTACCTGCTAGATTGGAACCACATGAAAACGATACGGGTAAAAGCGAGGAACGGCAAACCTACGCCGATTTTCCTCCTCACCAATTTTGACTTGATCTTCTGCATTCCGATTTTTCTGCTCAACGTCGCCAATCTGTATCTGATCCGGCCGCTGCTGCTCAGGACCATCAACCTGATCGGCTATCCGGCCATCAAGCTGATCGGTGACGTCACCAACGTCAGCCGCGCCAAGACGCTGACCATGACGCTGCTGTACATGACGCTGCTGCCGGCGGCCTACCTGCATATGCTGCTGATGCCGCAGGCCGGTCCGCTGGTGCAGGGCATCTGGGCGGCCGTGCTGCTGGTGATCGGCCTGGCGCTGGGAGAGATCGTCTGCTACGCCAACAATATCCAGGCCGCGCCGCCGATGGGAAAATGCCTGACGCGCGACGTGTTCGCCGAGGCGGCGCGCGGCATTCCCGAATATCTGGTGGACAGCAAGTATTCGCGCGGGTCGCTGTTCGCGGCATCCTTCCTGACGCTGCACATCGTCTACAACCTGGTGTTCGCGACGCTGTTCATACACCAGGGCTGGCTGTACTACGCGCCGCTGATCGTGCTGTTGCAAGCCACCCTGTTCACCGACAAGGAACACATCGAGCACCTCTGCTCGCATGCGGCCGGCCGGGTGGTGCGGGCGGAAATGGCCAGGGGCGTCAAGGACTACCTGTTCGTGGCGCTGGAATTCCTGCGCAAATACGTGGCCTGGCCGCTGCAGTTCTGGACGCCGGATTACTACTACTGCACCCATACCGGGATTCACCACGTGGAGGACAATGGCCCGGCCGACTATCAGTCGACGCTGCGCTACGACCAGACCAGCTTCATCGACTTCATCAAGGCTTGCACCTGGTATTCGCTGTTCATCAGCCTGATTCCGATCGAGGTGATCTGCTACCTGCGCGCCATGAAGCGCACCAAGTTCCTGCGCCTGTTCCTGCGCGGCTATATCCTTGGCAACGCCATGTTCGTGCTGGTGGCCTGGCTGCACCCCATCCTGGGCGGCATCCTGTTCACCGTGTTCCTGTCGTCCGGCGTGCGCAGCTACCTGTTCGTGATGCGCTGGCACGGTTTCCACGACGCCACCCGTCCTTACAGCGTGGAAGCGTCGAACAGCTCGCCGCTGCACTACGGCCACCACAAGGAGCAGAATGTGCACCTGATGGTGGTGGCGGAATGCTGCCGCGTGTTCTGGAAGAACCGCGAGAAAGAACCGAAGAACTTCCCGATCTTCGTTTCCGCCGGCGCGCTGGAAACCTACAGCCGCAATCCCATGCTGGTGTTTTTCCTGATGTGGCAGGGCAAGATCGACGTGCTCAGCAAGTTCATCTACACGGATGGCAACAGCCGTGCCGAGCTGAAAAAGTACGTCACCGGCCTGCGCTACCTGGGCAAGAGCCCCTGGCTGGCCCCCCGCGACGAGAAACTGTCGCGCTGGGTGGGCAAACTGGCCGAGAAACTGCACCGGCGCTCGATGTCGGCCGAGGATATCGCGTTCTTCGACGATACGTCGCCGCAGGTAATGATGAATATCCGCGTGACGAACTTCCGCAAGCTCAAGGTGCGCAGTGTCGAGGACAACCTGCCTCAGGGCATTTACTGACGCACACGCGCGGCAGCCTACAAAGGACATCCCATGTGGAAACGTATTAATCAATCCAGCCCCATCCTGGCCAGATTCCTGCTGTTCATCTGCGCCCCGATCGGTATCGCCGCGGCGGCCGGCTACGCGCACCTGAAACAGAGCGTGCCGGCTGACGAGGGCGTGACGACGGTGCAGGGCGTCAGCGGCAACGTGCGCATCGCGCGCGGCGCCGACGACGTGCCGCACATCGCGGCCGACAGCGACGCCGATGCGTATTTCGCGCTCGGCTATGTCCATGCCCGCGACCGGCTGTGGCAGATGGAGTACCAGAAACTGATCGGCCAGGGCCGCCTCAGCGAACTGCGCGGCGCCGCCACGCTCAAGCTGGACCAGTACATCCGCACGCTGGGCCTGCGCCAGGCGGCCGGCCAGGCGCTGGCCCAGCTGTCGCCGCGCGCGCGCCGGCTGCTCGATGCCTATGTGCGCGGCGTCAATGCCCGTATCGGCGAAAACCGTCCGCTGCCGCCCGAATATTACGTCAACGGCCGCAAGCCGGAAGCCTGGAGCGCGGCCGACTCGCTGCTGCAGCTGAAGTTGCTGCAGATCGATCTGGATGACAGCGGCATCGAGCTGCTGCGGCAGAATCTGCTGGTGCGCCAGCTGGGCAGCGAGCGCGCGGCCCAGCTGCTGCACGCCGATGACGGGCGGACGCTGGCCGTGTCCGGCGGGGCACTGCCGGCCGACGGCGCGCTGCTGCGCCAGATCGAAGCGGCCGCGGTCCGCCTGCACGACGAATTCGGCGTCGGCGCGGCCGCCGCCGGGTCCAGCGCCTGGGTGGTGGACGGCAGCCATACCAGCAGCGGCAGGCCGGCGCTGGTCAACGACCTGCACGCCGCCAGCCTGATCCCGTCCAGATGGTATTTGAGCGACGTGCGCGGCGCCACCGCGCACGTGGCCGGCGCCACCATTCCCGGACTGCCGCTGTTCTTCTCGGGCCGCAACGACAGCATCGCCTGGGGCGGGACGACGCTGCGCGCCATCAGCCCGCAGCTGGCGCAGGAAAAAACCGATCCGCTCGACAGCAACAAGTACTGGGACAACGGTGCCTGGCGCAGCATGACCAGCCATGCCGAACACATCGGCGTCAAATCCGCATTCCCATCCTACCTGCGCGGCGATATCAAGCCCGTGGGCCTGACGGTGCGCCGCACCGTGCGCGGTCCGGTGGTCAGCGACCTGGCCGATGGCGGCGGCGTCGCCTACACGCTGGCGCTGCCCGGCCTCGATCCGCGCGACCGCAGCTTCGACGCGCTGCTGGCGCTGAACGGGGCGCGCGACTGGTCGCAGGTCAAGACCGCGTTGCGCGACTATGGCGCGCCAGCCATGCAGCTGGTGTACGCCGATCTGGAGGGCAATATCGGCAGCAAGCTGGTCGGCAAACTGCCTTACGGCACCGAAGCGCCGGGCCTGCCGCTGCCGAAAGGCGCCGGCGGCGCCTATATTGATTACGACCAGCTGCCGGAAAGCTACAACCCGGCCGACGGCATGCTGCTGCAGACCAGCCAGGAGCGCGCCGCCCGCATCGCCAGCCTGGTGCGCGACGTCGGCAAGACCACGGCGGAGGGCTTGCTGGCCATCCAGCATGACGACCTCAGCCTGGGCGCCGCGGCCGCGCTGCCCGGCTTGCTGCAAACGCCTGCCGCCAGCGAGCGCCAGCGGCAGGCGCTGGCGTATCTGCGCCGCTGGGACATGCGCGCCGCGTCCGACAGCGTCGCGGCCTCGATCTACAACGTCTGGCTCGACCATCTGTTTGTCGACCTGGTGCGCAGCAACATGGCCGACCGCCTGGCCGTCCGTCAACTGCTGCAGACTTATCCGCCGGCGGCCCGGGCACGCTTCGTCGCCGGCGCGCTGCGCCAGCGGCCGGCCGACTGGTGCGCCAGCTCCGGCCAGGGCGCGCCGTGCGCAGCGCGCCTGACGCGCAGCCTGCAGGCGGCGCTGGACCAGCTGCAGCTGTCGATGGGCAAGGAGATGGCGGACTGGCGCTGGGGCGCGGTGCAGCAGGCGGCCTACCGCAGCGCCGCGGTGGATGGCGAGTCGCCGCTGGCCGGCCTGTTCGCGCGCCGCGCAGCCGCCAGTGGCGACAACTACAGCGTCGGCGGCGCCGCGCCGGCCGTCTATTTGGCCGACGCCGGGTATCGGCGCCTGGCCGGCAGCAATTATCTGCAGGTGATCGATCTGGGCGACGACCAGCGCAGCCGCTTCATCGTCAGCACTGGGCAGTCGGGCAACTTCCTGAGCCCGTACTACGACAACTACATGCGGGCCGCCGGCGCCGCTGGCTTGCCGGCCCTCGGGTTCGGCCAGCAGCAGCCAGCGGCCAAGGTGCTGACGCTGACCGCGTCGGCAGGCAAGGCCGACTAAGGGGAACGCCATGAAACACAATATTCTCAATACCGGCCTGTACGGCCTGCTGGTCAAGAATGCGCCCAACAAAGTGTTCATCAGCATCATCCTCAGTTCGGTCGCCGGCTTGCTGCAGGTGATGCTGATACCGCTGCTGGTCACGTCCTTCAACCTGCAGGCGGCCCATATCGCGCCGGGACTCGAGTATGGCGGCGCCTGGGAACGCTGGGGCGTGCGCGTCGATTCGCCGCGCTTCGCGCTGTGCTTCTTTGCCGCCTGCCTGCTGATTCTGGTGCTGCGCGGCACCTCGGGACGGCTGATGAACGAGGTGGTGACCAAGCTGGGCCTGGACCTCAAGCGCTTCATCTACAACAAGGTGACGCGCGCGCCCGTGCAGGATCTGGAGCAGGTCGGCTTTGCCGCGCTGATGGCGTCGCTGACCAGCGACATCGACAAGCTGTCCACCGGCGCCCGCATGATCCCCATCGTGCTCAACTACCTGATCGTCATCGGCGGCGTGGTAGCCATGCTGACTTACCTGAATCCCGGCGTGATGCTGTTCATCCTGGCCTGCGCCGTGGTCGGCGTCGCCTGCTACCAGCCGTTTTCCCATTTTGGCGGGCAGGCGCTGGGACAGGCGCGCCGCTGCGTCAACCAGGTGATCGAATTCAACCGCGGCCTGATTTACGGTTCCAAGGAGTTGAAGCTGAACCGCCGCAAGCGCGACGCCTATATCGCCGAGCTGCACCAGGTTGAAGACCAGCAGCGCCGCTTCCAGCTCAAGGGGGGCACGCTGTTCCTGGTGGGCTCGCAGTTTGCCGGCCTGATGAACATGCTGGTGATCGGCCTGGTGGCTTTCGTGATGAGCAATTTCTATGCGCTGTCGCCCGACGCGCTGATCTCGATCGTGATGATCCTGCTGTACCTGTCCGAGCCGATGATGGGCATCGTCGAATGCCTGAGCAGCCTGATACCCGCCCGTATTTCGGTGCTGGCGGTGCGCAAGTGCCTGAGGCAGCTGCGGGCGGAGAGCGAACCGGAGACCGACGGCAAGATCGCCATCCACAAGCTGCAGGCCTTCCAGCTGGAGTACGCGTATCAGGTCAAGGATCAGGCCGATTTCCAGTTCAGGGTCGGCCCGGTCAGCGCCACGTTTCGCCGTGGCCAGGTCAGCTTCATCACCGGCGGCAACGGCTCCGGCAAGTCCACGCTGAGCAAGCTGCTGTCGCTGCATTACCTGCCGTCGGACGGCTGCGTGATGATCAACGACGAGCGCGTGACCGACGAGAACCGCAGCGCGATGCGGCAGAATATCTCCGCCATCTTCACCGACTTCCACCTGTTCCCGCGCCTGTACGACGTGGCCGAAGGGGAGGCCGGCAAGATCGCCGGCTATATGCAGGAGCTGAAGCTGGAAGAGCGCGTCAGCCTGGACGACGGCAAGTTCTCCACCCTGGGCTTGTCGGACGGCCAGCGCAAGCGCATCGCGCTGCTGGTCAGCTACCTCGAAGACCGCGACGTCTATGTGTTCGACGAATGGGCGGCCGACCAGGATCCGCAGTTCAAGGAATTCTTCTACAGCACCATCCTGTTCCGTCTGCGCGAGCTGGGCAAGATCGTCATTGTCATCACCCATGACGACCGCTATTTCCATCTGGCGGACCAGTTGATCAAGATGGAAAACGGCGCGCTCAAGGCCATCGAGCAGCGCCAGGCGCTGGCCGCCTGAGCAGGACGGCTCCCGAATCATCACGCCAGAGGCTTGTTTATGAATACCACGCTGAATCTCGCGCCGCATCCCTTGTCGACTCACGAGAAACTATCCTGCCTGGGCCGGCGCAAGCATGGCCACGCGGCCAACCTGGCCAGCGCCTGTTTCCGCTTCGACGGTCCGCTGGATGCCGACCGGCTGGCGCAGGCGGCGGCATTGCTGCCGGCGCTGGTGCCGCGCCTGAGCTGCGCCGTCGTCGAGCAGGACGGTGAACTGGTGTTGCAGCCCGGCGTCCATCCCGTGCTGGAGACGCGCCGCGTGCAGCTGGACCATGGCGATGCCGCCGCGGCGGCCAGCCTGGTGGCGGCGGAGGCGGACCGCGCGATCGAGGTGCGCGACCAGATGCTGGTGCGCAGCACGCTGGTGACGCTGGCGCCGCAGCAGCACTGGTGGCTGCTCAGCTGCCATGTGCTGGTGGGCGACGCGCGCGTCTGCGAAAGCCTGTATGCGCTGGCGGCGCAGCTGTATGCCATGCCCGGCCAGGCGGACGCCGCTGCCATGATTTCGGACGAGGCCGCATGGGAAGGCGCCTGCGATTACCCGGACTCGGCCGCCTGGCTGGCCGACCAGGCCTACTGGCGGGCAGCGGCCGGCCAGGAGCGGACGCCGCTGAATCTGCGCCGGGGCGCGCAGGACCAGCCGTGCCGCTCGCGCACCGTCGAGCACGCGCTGCCGGATGGCTGGGCGGCACGCTACGCGGCGCTGGCCGCCACCCTGGGCAGCGACAGCGAGAGCCTGTTTGCGGCGCTGGCGCTGGTGCTGCTGCACCGCTACAGCGGCTCGGAGACGGTCGCGGCCGGGCTGGCGCAGCCGCGCACGGTGTTGCGGCTGAACGGCCGCACGACCGGGCTGGACTTCGACAACGTGCCGCTGTCGGCCGAGCTGCGCGGCGACGAATCGTTTGCCGCGCTGGCCGACCGCGTCGCGGCCGGCGTGCGGCGCGGCCGCCAGCACCGGCGCTATCCGCAAGCGCAGCTGATCGCCGTCGGCGACAGCCGCAAGGAGCACGAGCACCGGCTGTTCGACCTCAGCGTGTATTGCGAGCACGCGGCCGACGCCGGTTTCGGCGCGGGTCCCGTGACGCGCCATCCCTTGCCTTACCGTGGCGATTACGTGCCGCGCCTGGGACTGATCGCCGGCGATGCGGGCAGCCTGCTGCTGCGGCTGGAATTCATGGAAACAGACCTGGACGCGGCGCTGGCGCCGCTGCTGCTCGATAGCCTGGCCACCTTGCTGGGCGCCGTACTCGACAGCGACGGCGCCACGCCGGTGGAAGACCTGGAGCTGGTGTCGCCGGTCCAGCGCGCGCTGCTGCTAGGCGACTGGGCCGGCGTCGCTCGCGCCGATATCCCGCACTGCTGCATACACCAGATGATCGAACGCCAGGTGGCGCTGACGCCCGACGCCATCGCCGTCGTCTACCAGGACGACGCCATCAGTTATGCCGAATTGAACCGCCGCGCCGACGTGCTGGCGCACCACCTGCGCAGCCGCGATGTCGGACCGGACGTGATGGTCGGCATATTCGTCGAGCGCTCGGTGGCGATGGTGGTGACCGTGCTGGCGATACTCAAGGCAGGCGGCGCCTTCGTGCCGCTGGATACCGATTTTCCCGAGAGCCGGCTGCGCTACATCATCGATGACGCCAGCCTGGCCACCATCGTCACCCAGCGCCATCTGGTGGCGCTGCTGCCGGCGCCGGCGCGCGAACGCGCGCTGACGCTCGAACAGATAGACTGGCAGGCGCCGGCCGTTGCCGGCCGCGGCTGCGCGCCCGGCAATCTGGCGTATGTGATTTACACCTCCGGCAGCACCGGCAACCCCAAGGGCGTGCTGGTCGAGCATGCCGGCGTGATCAATCTGGCGTACGCGATCGGCGACGTAATGTGCGTCACGGCGGACAGCCGCGTGCTGCAATTCGCCTCGCTGACCTTCGATGCCTCGATTGCCGAACTGTTCATCACCTTCCAGCGCGGCGCCACCCTGTACGTCGCCAGCCTGCAGGAAAGGCTGACGCCGGACCTGCTGTCCGAGCTGGTCGCGCGGCACCGCATCACCCATGCCATCCTGCCGCCCGTGCTGCTGAAATACCTGTCGCTGGAAAAATTCCAGACGGTGGGGCAGTTGCAGGTCGTGGGCGAAACCACGCCGCTGGAAACCGCCCGTGTGTGGGCCCAGGGACGCCGGCTGTCGAATGGCTACGGTCCCACGGAAAACACGGTGCACACCAGCCAGGCGCAGTTCGACGGCGGCCCCATGCCCATCGGCCGGCCTATTCCGAATGTGCGGGGTTACGTCCTGGACCGCAAAGAGCGGCTGGTACCGGTGGGAGCCGTTGGCGAACTGTGCATAGGCGGCGCCGGCGTCACGCGCGGCTATCTGAACCAGCCGGAACTGACGGCCGCCAAATTCATTCCCGACCTGTTTTCCGGCCAGGGCCGCTTGTACAAGTCCGGCGATCTGGTGCGCTGGCTGGGGGATGGCAATCTCGACTTCATCGGCCGGCGCGACCAGCAGGTCAAGATCCGCGGCCTGCGCATCGAACTGGAGGAGGTCGAAGCCCACCTGCAAAACATCGAGGGCGTCAGCGGCGCGGTGGTGGTGGTGCGTGAGACGGCCGTGCCCGGTGCCGGCGCCGATGCGCCTGCCGTTACCGAGAAATGCCTGGTGGCCTACCTGGTGCTGGAGCGGGCCACGCTGACTGAAACCCAGATCCGCGCCACTTTGGCTGCCACCGTGCCGAAATTCATGATCCCCAACTTCATCTTCATCCTGGATGCGTTCCCGTTGACACATAGCCGCAAGATCGACAAAAAAGCATTGAAGGCCATGCCTCTGGAAAGGAATACCGATGTCGGCTAATCGACCAAGCGCGGGACCCGACGTCCCGCCCGCAGCGCGGCAGCGCTTGCTGCCGCCGCTGTGCCATGAGCACGACGGCCAGTTCTTTGCGGGCGCCGCCGGCGTTCTGCCGCGCGGCGCACAGCCCTTGCCTTATTATCTGGCGCTGTTCCGCGTCGACCGCTTTGTGCCGGAGCTGTTCCAGACCTACGGCATCGACTTCCCGCCGCACATCCGCAACAGCGTCTCCAAGCGCCAGGCCGAGTTTTTTGCCGGCCGGCTGTGCGCCCGCGCGATTCTGGAAAATCACGGCCACGGCGACCACGTGGTGGCCGTGGGGCAGCATCGCGAGCCGCTGTGGCCGCCCGGCTTCACCGGCAGCATCACCCATAGCGGCCAGTACGCGGCGGCAATTGCCTGCCAGGGCCAGGACATTGCCGGCATCGGCATCGATATCGAGACCATCATCGCCAGCGACACCCGCCAGGCCATGACGGAGCTGGTGGTATGCGCAGAGGAACTGCGCTACCTGCGCATGTGCGTGGGCAGCCTGGAGATCGATTGCCTGCTGACGCTGGTCTTTTCGGCCAAGGAAAGCTTTTTCAAGGCCGCCTTCCCGCTGGTGGGACATTATTTCGACTTCGACGCGGTCAAGGTAGTCGAGATCGATGCGGCGCGCGGCGTGATCCGGCTGCGCACTGTGCTGCCCCTGGGCGAGCGCCTGGCGGCGGGGCAGGAACACGAGGTGTACTTCGACTTCCTGGGCGATGCCTCGGTGCTGACCACGGTGCTGCTGACGCAGGAAGCCGTCGCCAGTGCGGCGCTGGCTGCCTGAACCGGCGCCGCCGCGGGCGCCACGGCAGTGCAGGAAACAAAAAAGGCCGGGCAGGGAATTCCTGTCCGGCCTTTTGGGGCTTGCGCGGGCTGTGTTTTACTCAGCCTTGCCGGCTGCTGCCGCAATAACGGTCGTTGAGATAACCCAGGGTGGCGGTTTGCCAGTCGAAGCTGTCGACCAGCACGCCCAGCAGGGCGGCGCTCTTGCCGTGGCCGAGGTCGATACCGGCGGCGTTGCGCAACATGATGTTGCTGGCCGGATCGCTGACGCGGCGTAGGCGCAGCGTTGCGCCTTCACGCAGCATTTGCCAGTCCCAGCCGATGGTGACGGCCGGCTTGCCGCTTGCAACCCATTCCGTATAGCCCGTAATGGCGGTCGCTACAGCAGCGTCCGTCATATGAATATCCCCATCCTCGTCCATGCCGGAAATCAGATGGGACAGCGGGATGGCTTGCAGTTGAGCGAATGTTAAATAAACGTAACCAGTGTTTGACATCGATTTTACTTTCATTTGTACCGCAGGCTGACGTCGGCGGTGCTACGGATTGTACCTTGAGGCAAGGAATAGTAAGTATGAATAGTTGGCTTTTTTTGCCGGACAGGAAGTTTAATTTCGGCCTTCCAGCTCGATCCAGCAAGCGAAGATCGGGTGGCCGCCAATGATCATCGGCGGGCCGGCACGGTGGGTATGGAAGCCGGTACGGCGCAGCAGGCGCTCGACGCCGATCGGCGACACCGTGATCAGGCGCCTGGCGCCCAGCGAAGCGGCGTGCTCGGCGGCCGCTTTCAGCAGCGCCATCGTCACTTCCGACGAAAATTGCGACAGCGCCGAGGTGGTGCGGCTGTTGAAGTCCACCGAGGCAAAGCGCGACAGCTCCCATACATCGGGGCTGCACGGCACCGGCAGGCCGGCCATCAGTTCCGGAAACACGTCCCCCAGCAGATAGGGACTGGTGCTGGGCAGCAGGCGCGCACAGCCGTTGACCTGGCCCTGGTCGTCCTGCGACACCACGTACACGGTGTCGGGACGGTCGAACTGGTCGAGTTCTTCGCCGTTGCAGGTCTTCAGATCCCAACCCAGCGTTTCGACAAATACCCGGTGCCGGTAGCGGGCGATATCGGTAAATAGTGCATCCGAGAAAAATTCGGTCTGGCCTGCGGTCACGTTCATTCCCATCCCCTTCGTGCTGGTTGTCGTGCAGGCATTGGACACCCGCGCGGGATTTCGCATAACTGTCAAAAGCTGCAATGCGAGGCGCCATGCGGGTTTTCGCCACATCGGGACTGGATATCGATTGACTTGTCTCAAATGTAATGATATTTTTATCGTAATTGTTAACCTCGGATCCAACGCGGGGAGACAGGGAGCGGAACAGAACATCTGCATACAACCTTTCTTTCCCGGAGGGTATCTTGAGCGACACGTCAGACTGGCGCGAAGAGGGCGGCCATGCCCTCTTGACGGCGACTACGGAGCAGGATTTTTTCACCGTCTTGTCCCGCCTCGCGCGCGACCTGGGCTTTGAATACTGTGCCTACGGCAGGCGCTCGCCTTTGCCGATTTCCAATCCCAAGGTCTATATGGTGAACAATTATTCGCCAGAATGGCAGCAGCGCTACCAGAAGGAAAATTATGTCGCCATCGACCCCACGGTGGCCCATGCCGTCAAGTCGGTTCAGCCGCTGGTCTGGACCAATGAGCTGTTCCAGGCCAGTCCGGCGTTCTGGGAAGATGCGCGGGCACACGGCCTGAAGGCCGGCTGGGCCCAGTCGTCATTCGATCCGTCCGGCGCGGCCAGTTTGCTGACGCTGGCGCGCTCGAACGAAATGCTGTCGTCCACCGAGCTGCGCAGGAATGCGGCCGACATGGCCTGGCTGGTTCAGTGCGCGCACCAGGGCATGGCCAATCTGATCGCCAAGCGCCAGTCGCAGGAGCAGAGCGTCATCCTCACCAACCGTGAAATCGAAGTGCTGCGTTGGACTGCGGACGGCAAGACCTCCAGCGAAGTCGGCGAGATCATGTGCATTTCCGAACGCACGGTGAACTTCCACGTCAATAACTCTGTTGAAAAACTTGGCGCGGCCAACAAGACCGCGTGCGTCGCCAAGGCCCTGATGCTGCGTTTGCTGTAATCCCTCGCTTCGCCGCTGGAGCGTCGCGCTCCGGCGGCGTCCCGCAATTTCCCTTCGTACTTGCCCTCATCAGACGTCGCCCCGGGTGCGTCGCCATGTATCACTGCAAATGTTGACAGTTATGTTTGCCGCCGACTAGGGGTCTAATGCCATAGCCGGGGCGGCCGTTCAGCCGTCCCGCGACGACATTGGAAGGGACTACGTCATGGCGCTTACAGAACTGCTTGAGATGTGCAAACGGAGCAACATCAGCCTCAGTGTTGCGGACGGCGATTTGCGTATTCAGGGAAAAAAATCCGCGATATCGTCCGAGGTGATCGCACTACTCAAGGAACACAAGCCAGCCTTGATAGCCTTCCTGTCCAGCCGCGGAGACGGCCTCGCGGCGGATGAGGACATCCCGCGGGCCGACCGCAGCCAGCCTTTGCCGCTGTCGTTTGCGCAGCAGCGCCTGTGGTTCATCGACCAGTTGCAGCCGGGGGGCAGCACCTACAACCTGCAATCGCGCTTCGAACTGAACGGAGAGGTGGATGCGGTTGCGCTGCGTTGCGCCCTGCAGGGCATCGTCGAGCGGCATGAAGTGCTGCGCACGGTGATCGTCAGCGAACAGGGGCAGGTTCGCCAGCACATCCGCGAAGGCGTCGCGCTGCCGTTTGCCGAACACGATCTGAGCACACTGGATGAAACGGCGCGTCCCGATGCCTTGGCCGCGCTGGCCAGCGCCGACGCCGACCAGCCGTTCGACCTGTCGCGCGATGTGCTGCTGCGCGCAGCGCTGGTGAAGCTGAAAGAGCGGCGCCATGTGCTGCTGCTGAACCTGCACCACATAGCTGCCGATGGCTGGTCGATGGCCGTCCTGACGGGCGAATTGAACACCTTATACCAGGCTTTCCGTCATGGCTTGCCGTCGCCGCTAGCGCCGCTGCCGGTGCAATACGCCGACTATGCCCAGTGGCAGCGCAACTGGCTGCAGGGGGAGCAGTTGGCGCAGCAACTGGGATACTGGCGCGAACAGCTGGCGGACCTGCCGGCGGTGCATGGCCTGCCGCTGGACAAACCGCGTCCCGCGCAGCAGCGCTTCCATGGCCGTACCCTGGCGCAGACGATAGACGCCGAATTGCTGCGCGCAGTGCAGGCCTGCTGCTTGCGCCGGCAGGTAACGTTGTTCATGTTCCTGCAGACGGCTCTGGCGGTGCTGCTGCAGCGCTATAGCGGCGACGACGATATCGTGATCGGGTCGCCGATCGCAGGCCGCGAGCACAGCGACGTCGAAGGGATGATCGGGCTGTTCGTCAACACCCTGGTGCTGCGCAACGACCTGTCGGATCAGCCGGCCTTTTCGGAACTGCTCGAAAAGAACAAGCGCATGATCCTGGGCGCCTACGCGCACCAGCACGTGCCGTTCGACCTGCTGGTCGAGGAATTGCGTCCCGAGCGCAGCCTCAGTTACAGCCCCTTGTATCAGATCATGCTGACGCTGCACAATAACGAACATCGGGACATGGCGCTCGGCGGCCTGGCCATCGAGCGCAAGGCCGGCAGCCACAACACCGTCAAGTGCGACCTGGAGTTGACCGCCTCCGTGGTGAACGGCGAATTGCTGGTCGACTGGGCCTACAACATCGACCTGTTCGAAATGGAGACGATCGCCCGCCTGGCGAACAACTTCGAACAACTGCTGCGCTCCATCGTGGCCGAGCCGGAAGCCCGCATCTCCGCGCTGCCATTGCTGGCCGCCGCCGAGCGCGACACGCTGCTGCATGACTGGAACCGCACGGATCTGCCCTACGATGGCGCAGCCACGCTGGCCGCGCTGTTCGAAG
>Ga0207425_1000160_pt1 | contig 57151 bp, 46 predicted proteins | sample AraplaF_Col_mTSA_FD_184255 | JGI IMG/M metagenome (GOLD analysis project Ga0207425, IMG submission 184255) | Arabidopsis root microbial communities from the University of North Carolina, USA - plate scrape MF_Col_mTSA (SPAdes) (version 3) | ecosystem: Host-associated > Plants > Roots >...
GGAGGCTGCGTAGTAACCGCGCTTTTCCCACTCGCTGCGCCAGAACTGTTCAATGTCGGCAGGCTCGAAAGACTTGGCTAATTCCATGATTTGGGCTGTAAATTTGGCGAAAACTTTCATTATAAGGTAGATTGCTGGGGACATGGACGCCAGCAATTCCCCTCCGCCCCGCAAGCGCGGCCGCCCCGCGCAGGCCGCTTCCGACAGCCTGAAAACGCTGCTTATTGCCGTCTCGGCAAGGCTTTTCCGCGAAAAAGGATTCGATAACACCACCGTGCGCGATATTGCGGCCGCGGCGGGCGTGCAGGCGGGGTCGTGGTTTTATCACTTCAAGTCCAAGCAGGACATCCTGCAGGCGGTGATCGAGGAGGGCATGCAGCAGGCCCTGGCCCGCATTGAGGAGGTGGCTTCGCTTGGCTTGCCGCCGCGCGAGGCGTTCCGGCGCCTGGTGCATACCCATCTCGAGACCTTGCTGTCGCCGGGACAGGATTTTGTCTACGTCATGCTCTATGAGTGGCGCGCGCTTTCCACTGAAGGGCAATTGCGCATCGTCGCGGCCAAGGATCGCTATGAGGCGCTGTGGGATGCGGTGCTGCACGAACTGCAGGCTTCCGGCGAGTGGCCGGCGCCAGGCAAGCTCGATCGGCTGTGGCTGTTCGGGGCGCTGAACTGGTCGGCGCAATGGTACCGGCGCGACGCCGGCGTCAGCATCGATGAACTGGCCGAGTCCGCTATTCGCTTCCTGCTTCGGTAGCTCCTCGCGGGTCCCTCTGTGGGAAGTGCTGAAATGGCGTTGCAAGGTGCTGAAAAGTGCTGAAATTTGAACTTCTCGCGAATTTCTCCCTCTAAGGGATTTTCACCTTGGGAGATTTCAGCATGAGCCAAACTGTGAGCGTACCAATCGCATTGCCTACGCTGCGCGCCTTGCTCGATTATCAGGCTGAGCACGCCAGCGAACAGGACTTTTCGGACCTTGTGGATCGTATCTTCCGCGAGTGGTTGGCGCGCCAGCACGGACCGCAAGGCTATCTCTCGAAAACGGTCATGCTGCCGGATGGTAGTCGCTTGCGTATTACCAGCCTACATCGCGCGCATTTCGCGACCATCGTTGGCGGCGAGCTCATTTATGAAGGCGTGAGCATGTCGCCAAATCAGTTTGCCAGGGCCAGCCTGGGTACCGTTCGCAATGCATGGGAGGCGATCCTGGTCCAACTCCCGGGCGAATGCAACTGGACGCCAGCTACCAGGCTGCGCTATTCGGCTGAGGCCGATGCACGCCGGAAAGCATACCGTGAGGCGGCACGAACACGAGAGGAAGCGATGTGCACATCTCGCAGTGAGAAGTGCTGAAATCGTGTTGCAAAGTGCTGAAATCTGCTGAAAATCTGGTGCGCCTGAAAATTCTCCCTCTGGAGTGATTTCGGGCTGCGCGATTTCAGCACCTCCCACAGACAGTGTCCGAACGAAGACCCGCCGCCCAAAGCGTTGCGGCAGTCCTTGACATTTTATGTCATGCTTTTATACTAATGACATAATATGTCTAACCACCCACAACAAGGAGCGACTTTATGGACGAAGTGATGGGCCGGATGCTGGCGATCGAGAGCGCGCTGTCCGCCCAGGTGGGCTTGCTGTCGGTGAGCGCCAACCTGCTGGCTCCCAACGAGCCGGATGGCGTGCCGGTCATGCGAATGTGCATCGAGGGCCAGGAGGAGATTCCTGTATTCGTCACCGCTTCGCCGCACCAGGTGCTTTGCATCTGCTACCTGTGGACTGAGCGCGAAGTGCGCCCGGAGCGCCGCGCCGAGATGCTGGAAGCGATGATGGACCTGAACATCGCCATCCCGCTGTCAAATTTCGGCCGCATCGGCGAGCACTACGTCATCTTCGGCGCGCTGGCCGCCGACGCCTCGCCGGAGAGCATTGCCACCGACGTGGCCATGGCTGCCGACAACGCGCTCGAAGCCCTGGAAGTGTTCAACGAATTTCTAATGTGAGGAGCCCATCATGGCTGTTTTTTCCAAAGTGCTGACCATGTTGCGAGGTAACCTGCGTGAGATCGGCCAGAGCATCGTCGACAACAACGCCTCGACCATCTACGAACAGGAAATCGTCGAAGCCACTGCCCACGTGGCCTCCGCCAAGAACGACCTGACGGCGGTAATGGCCAAGGAAATGCAGGCCGGCCGCGAAATCGAGCGTCTGCGCGCCGAACTGAAAAAATACGAGGACCTGGCGCTGCAGGCGCTGCAAAAGGACGAGACCAGCCTGGCCGAAGAAGTCGCCGCGCGCGTGGCCGACCTGGAAGTGGCGCTGGCCGAGCAGGAAGAGACGCGCATCCAGTACGCCGCCCATATCGCGCGCCTGAAGGACATGATCCGCAACGCCGAGGCGACCTTGCGCGAGCACGAGCGCCAGCTGGCCATGGCCAAGACCACCGAGAGCGTCTACAAGGCCACCGCCACCATTTCCCAGAACATGTGTTCGAGCGGCTCCAAGCTGATGAGCGCCAAGGAATCGCTGGAGCGCATCCGCCAGCGCCACCAGGACATGGCCGACCGCATGCAGGCAGCCGAAGTGCTGGAAGGGGAATTCGGCAGCAAGGCGCTGGAGAACAAGCTGGCGCAGGCGGGCATCGGCGAGCGCGCCAACCGCAAGGCCGAAGTGATGGCCCGCCTGCAGGCGCGCGCCCATCCGGGCACGCCGGATAAGGATTGACGCGCCATGGTACGCAGTTCCTCCCGCTGGTCAGGATCGGATGCGGCCTTGCGCGCGGTCCAGGTGGCCTTCGACGTGGAGACGCAGGTGATCGACGCGGTGCGCCTTGCCGCGTTCAAAAGCCAGCTCTCCACCTCGGACCAGATCCGCAAAATCCTCGGCCTGCCGTATTCCAGCAAGCCGGTGCGCCCGCGCCTGACGGTCAGCCTGTCGGACGCCGATTACGCGCTGCTGGCCGCACGCCTGGGCGTGGACGCGGCCGACCGGCGCCGCATCAAGGAAATGTTGCATGAGCAGTTGATAACATTTGCATTAAAGCAATCAAAGCACGAGAATAGTTAATAATTTCACCACCACGAAGGGCACTGAATGAGCACCTGGCAAGTCCTGACCAGCTTTCCCACCGCTGTCCCCACCGTCCTGCTGATCATCCTGCTGGTGTACTGGGGCCTGTCGCTGGCCGGCGTGTTCGACCTGGGTGACAACATCGACGTCGATGCCGACCACGCCGACCTGGAAACGTTGGCTTCGTGGCTGGTGGCGCTGGGGCTGGGCGGCGTGCCGTTCTCGATCGTCGCTACGCTGCTGGTCTTCTTCACCTGGCTGCCGACGGCCCTGCTGCACGAATACGTTCTGGCCTGGCTGCCGGCCGGGGTGCTGCAATGGGTCGGCGGCGCCGTCATCCTGCTGGCGGCGGCGGGGCTCAGCGTGTGGCTGTCGGCGCGCGTGGTCAAGCCTTTGCGTGCGCTGTTCGTCAAGCACCACGCGCCGGAAAACCGCAGCCTGGTCGGCCGCACCTGCCGCATCGTCACGCTGTCGGTAGACGAAAAATTCGGCCGCGCCGAAGTGGAGACCAGCGGGGCCAGCCTGAATATCCGCGTCTGGGCCAGTTCGCCCAACTCGCTGGGCAAGGATGCTCTCGCAGTGATCGTCGCCTACGACGAGGCATTGCAGCAGTACGAAGTACAGGCCGCCAGCGCGGTCAATTAAATAACAACACCAACACAAACCTGAAGGAAATCCATGGACATCATGTTGATTGCAGCCGCCATCGGCGTCGTCGTTTTGTTCGGCGCCCTGGCAATGTTCGCGCGCTTCTACCATAAAGTCGAACAGGGTCACGCAATGATCATCAACACCCTGCGCGCCGAGCCGGACGTCAGCTTCACCGGCGGCATGGTCTACCCCATCATCCACAAGAAGGAACTGATGGAGATCTCGCTCAAGACCATCGAGATCGAACGCCTTGGCAAGGACGGCCTGATCTGCCGCGACAACATCCGCGCCGACATCAAGGTCACCTTCTTCCTGCGCGTGAACAAGACCAAGGAAGACGTGCTGAAGGTGGCGCAGGCAGTCGGCTGCGCCCGCGCTTCCAGCCAGGAGACGCTGGAAAACCTGTTCTCGGCCAAGTTCGCCGAGGCCCTGAAGACCGTCGGCAAGTCGATGGACTTCGTCGACCTGTACCAGGCGCGCGACCGCTTCCGCGACGACATCATCCGCCAGATCGGCAGCGACCTGTCCGGCTACATCCTGGAAGACGCGGCCATCGACTATCTCGAACAGACCTCGATCGAGAAGCTGGACAGCCATAACATCCTGGACGCCCAGGGTATCAAGAAGATCACCGAACTGACCGCGATCGAAAGCATCCGCACCAACGAATTGAAGCGCGACGAGGAAATGCGCATCAAGAAAAAGGACGTGGAAACCCGCGAAGCCATCCTGGAACTGGAGCGCCAGCAAGCCGACGCGGAAGCGCGCCAGAACCGCGAAGTGACCAGCGTGCGCGCCCGCGAACAGGCCGAAGCCGAAAAGGTGCAGTCCGAAGAACGCGCCAAGTCCGAACTGGCCCGCCTGCAGGCCGAACAGGTCGTGCTGGTGCAGCAGGAAAACACCACCCGCGAGAAGGAAGTGGCGGAGAACAACCGCAAGCGCGCCGTCGCCATCGAGGAGGAGCGCGTCACCCGCGCCCGCCTGCTGGAAGTGGTCGCGCGCGAAAAAGAAGTCGAACTGCAGCGCATCGATAAAGAGAAGGCGCTGGAAGTGCAGAAGAAGGCCATTGCCGACGTGATCCGCGAGCGCATCGTGGTCGAACGCACGGTGGCCGAGCAGGAAGAAGCGATCAAGGACGTGCGCACCATCGCCGAGGCCGACCGCGGCAAGAAGTCGGTGGTGATCGCTGCCGAGGCCAGCGCCGAAGAGAAGCTGCTGCTGGCCGTCAAGGCCGCCGAAGCGGAAGAGCGCGCGGCCAAGCATCGCGCCGCGCAGGAACTGACCCTGGCGGAAGCGGCCCTGAAAGTGGCCGAGAAGGAAGCCGAAGCCAAGAAGCGCCAGGCGGAAGGCACGGAAGCGGAAATCGCCGCCCCTGGCCTGGCGGAAGCGAAGGTCATGCTGGCGTCGTCCGAAGCGATCGTCAAGCAGGGCGCGGCGCAGGCCGAGGCCACCCGCCTGCGCATGGAAGCCGAAGCCAAGGGCAAGGAGCAAATGGGCCTGGCCGAAGCTGCCGTGAAGACCGCCGACGCGGCTGCCACCGCAACCCTGGGCACGGCGGAAGCCAAAGTGATCGAGGCGCGCTTCGAAGCCGAGTCGCGCGGCCTGGCGCAGAAGTTCGAGTCCATGTCCGCGATGAGCGCCGAGACCCGCGCCCACGAAGAGTTCCGCATGCAGCTGGAGCTGGCCAACGAGCAGGCCCTGAAAGGCATCGATGCGCAGACCATGATCGCCCGCGAACAGGCAGAAGTGCTGGGCAAGGCCCTGGGCAACGCCAAGATCGACATCGTCGGCGGCGACGGCAACTACTTCGACAGCTTCGTGCGTGCGCTGTCGGTCGGCCGCGGCATCGACGCGGCCATCGAAAAGAGCAAGACCTTGCAGATCGGCCTCAAAGACCATCTGAGCGGGGAACGCGACATGCTGAACGACTTGCGCGGCCTGGTCGGCGCGCTGGGCGGCTCCTCGGGCGAGCTGCAGAACCTGACCGTGGCCTCGCTGCTGGCCAAGGTGTCGCGCGAAGGCACCCAGCAACAGCAGCACGCCCTGAACAACCTGATTGCTGCGGTACCTGAGCTGAAAGGCAAACCATGATCTGCCCGGCCTGCGCACATACGCATTTCCAGCCGACCCGCATCGAAGGCGGCCTGCCCGCCGAGCGCTGCGAGGCTTGCGGCGGCGTGCTGGTGGAACTCGAACGCTATCGCGCCTGGCGCAAGGCGATGCCCGAGTTGGCACTGGCCGCGGCCGCGTGGGAGCCGAGCGTCACCGATGGCGCGGTCCGGCTCTGCCCCAGGACCGGCCGCCTGATGACGCGCCTGAAGGTGGACAGCCAGCATCCGCTGCGCCTGGACTACAGCGCGGCAGCCCAGGCGATCTGGCTCGACGCTGGCGAATGGGACACCCTGGTGTCGCTCGGCGTCCACGGCCAGCTCGATGAAATCGCCTCCGACCGCTGGCAGGCCAGCGTGCAGAAGGCCGCATCGCGCGAGCGCATCGAGCAGGCCATGCAGGCGCGCTTCGGCGACGACCTGGCCGAACTGGCCCGCATCCGCGCCTGGCTGGACGGCCAGCCGAACCGCCGTGAGATGTTGGCCTTCCTGGGCGCACCGAAAGACTAAAAGCGACTGAAGCACGAGACCATGAGCCAAGAACAAGCAGCACCTGCCGGTGCCGAGGCGTCCCTGCGCCACTCCAGCAGCTTCGACCTGCTGCGCCAGCGGCTGGCCGGCCAGGGCAAGTCCCTGCTGGAGAAAGCCACCGCGCTCAACGAAGCCAGGCTGGCCGAATTCGGCCGCGAAGAGATGGCGCTGCGCGCCCGCACCCGCGCCCGCACCGACAACAACTGCAGCGCACGCGACCTGGTACTGGTCGGCGACGTGCTGCTGTTCGGCTATAACGTCTTCATCGGCCTGCGCCAGGAAACCCGGGTGGCGGACGTCTTCGCGCTGTACCGCCTGCGCCAGGACGGCGCCGACGTGGAGCTCGACCCGCTGGCGCTGGACGGCAGCTTCCTGGCCGACCCGCGCTTCGTGGCCGAATTCAAGGAACTGTATAACTACTACCGCAATGCGCAGCTGGTCCAGTTGCGCCTCAACCAGGGCAAGCTGCTGGCCGCCTTCAAGATCGGCGAGCGCCAGAGCGACCTGCGCGTGTTCCGCTGGCAGCTGGACGAGCAGGGCACGGCCACCTACATCGACAACCGCGGCGAGCGCGATATCGCCTTGCCGCCGCCCCATGATTTCGAGTGGACCGCCACCACGCGCGACCAGCACGTGGTGGGCCAGCACCCGCACGTCAACGTGCTCGACACCCTGTTCGTGGAAACGGTGGGCGGCGACCTGACGGTCAAGATCGAGAACAACACGGAAACGGGACTGGGCATCCACAGCGAGCCGGTCGACGATCCCAACCAGTCGCTCAGCGACGCCGAAATCGCCTATGCCGCGCTCGGCGACCTGATCCTGCTGCGCATCCGGCCCTACCGCGAAACGCAGGTGCGCTACCTGGTGTATTCGCGCCTGAGCCAGCAGGTGCAGCGGGTCGACAGCATCGGCGCCTCCTGCGTGCAGCTGCCGGAAGACCACGGCATCGTGTTCCCCGGCGGCGTGATCCTGCAGGGCGGCGAGTCGCGCCTGTTCTCCGGCCTGCCGGACGGCCTGCAATTCGAGCGCCGCGTGCTGGCGCCGAACGGCGAAGACGTGCTGTACGTCTTCTACGAAGTGGTCAGCGGCACCTATGTCCTGCTGACCTATAACCTGATCAACAAGACCCTGTCGCAGCCGCTGGTCGCGCACGGCTACGCGCGCTATGCCGATGGCAGCATGCTGCTGTTTACCGCCGAAAGCGAGGAGCCGACCCGCAACCACCCGATGCAGTGGTGGCAGACGCCGTTCCTGAGCGAAGAATTTGCCGCCCGCGCCGCGCCGCGCCAGGGCTTCTTCGGCAAGATCGGCAACCGCGAGCTGGTGCGCGGCCTGTCGGAACTGTATTCGATCGGGCGCATGGTGCGCGAGCAGGGCGAAGCCGGCGCCGACGCGGGCGCGCTGCCGGGACGCGCCGTTTATGAAAGCCTGCTGCGCCAGTGCCGCCGCGTCGCCGACGCTTTCCACTGGCTGGGCGCGCCCGAGGCCAAGGGCGTCGGCGCCGACCTGGGCGGCTTGTCCGAAGTGGCCAGCGCCACGATGGACGAATTCGACAAGGTCGCAGCGATCCAGCGCGAGGCCGCGCGCGTACTGCAACAGGCGGCGCAGGAACAGCGCCAACTGCTGGCGGAAACGGCAAGCCGGCTGTGGCAGTCGCCCACCGAATTCATTGAAGCCCTGGAACAGATCCGCCTGGCGCGCGGCCGCCTGGCGACGCTGAAGGAGCAGCGCTACATGGACGTGGCGCGCCTGGCCGAATTGGACAGCGAGCTTGGCGCCGAAGAAGCCCGCGTGGGCGAGCGCACCGTGCAGTTCCTGTCGCAGGCCAATGCCTTCGCCAGGCTGGACGCGGAACTGGCGAAACAGCGCGAGCAGCTGCCGCAACTGGGCACCACGGCCGAACTGGCGCCGCTGAACGAAGCCCTGGACCGCACCGCGCGCAGCCTGGATGGCTTGAACGAACTGCTTGGCACCCTGGCGGTCGGCGACGCCACCTTGCGCACGCAAATCCTGACGGCCATTTCGCGCCTGTACGCGGGCGTCAACCAGCTGCGCGCCGAAGTGCGCCAGCGCCGCAAGCAGCTGTCGCAGGCGGAATCGGCGTCCGAATTCGCCGCCCAGTTCCAGTTGTTCAGCCAATCGGTGGAAAGCAGCCTGGAACAGGCCGACACGCCGGAGCGCTGCGACGAGCTGCTCACGCGCCTATTGGCCCAGCTGGAAACCCTGGAAGGGCAGTTCGCCGAACAGGAAGACTACCTGGCCGAGATCGCGCACAAGCGCGAAGCGGTGTACGAAGCGATGGAGGGGCGCAAGCAGGCGCTGCTCGATGCCCGCGCGCGCCGCGTGCAGGCCATCGGCGATGCCGCCCGCCGCATCCTGGCCGGCGTGCCCAAGCGCCTGGCCCAGTTCAGCGAGCCGGCCCAGATGGAAGCGTATTTCGCTTCCGATGCCCTGCTGGGCAAGCTGAAGGCCAGCATCGAAGAATTGCGCAAGCTGGGCAACGCGGTCGCGGCCGACGACTTGAGCGGGCAGGTGAAAAGCCTGCGCGAACAGGGCCAGCGTGCGCTGCGCGACCAGAACGAACTGGTGACCGGCAATGTCATCAAGCTGGGACGCCACGACTTCACCGTCAACCGGCAAGCGCTGGAGCTGGCCATCGTGCCCCACCAGGGCGGGCTGGCTTTCCACCTGGCCGGTACCGACTACTACGCGCCGCTGCAGGACGCGCGCCTGGACGCCCTGCGCCCATGGTGGTCGCAGGAGACCCTGGCCGAGACGGCGCAGGTGTACCGCGCCGAATACCTGGCCTACCAGTTCGTGCTCGCCGTGCGGGCCGGCACGGCCGGCATCGACTGGCAGCAATTGCAGGAAGCGCTGGCGCAGCCGGACAACGCGGTGCTGGACGAACACGTGCGCCGCTTTGCCGCACCGCGCTATCACGAGGGCTACCAGAAAGGCCTGCACGACCACGACGCCGCCGCCATCCTGCGCCAGCTGGTCCCGCTGTGGGAGGGCGCCGGGCTGCTGCGATTCAGCCCGCTGGGTCGCGCCGTCGCGCTGCTGTACTGGACGCATGTACAACCCTCGCCTGCCGCGCAGTCGCTGCGCCACCAGGCGGAACAGGCCGAGCTGATGCGCCGCCATTTCAACAGCGAGCGCCTGTGGGGCAAGCTGGCGGTTGAAGTCGAGCAAGCGCTGGAACGCTTCCTCGAGGCCGAACAGCTCGACATCGACGCCTGGCTCGATCACGGCAGCGAAACCCGGTCCCTGCTGCTGCAGCAGGCCGCGCGCTACCTGCTGTCCGAGCTGGGCACGCCGGCGGGCGCCGACCAGGCCTGGCTGCTTAGCCGGACTGGCAGCGAACTGGCCGGCGGCCTGTCCCAGCACCTTGCTCGCCACAATATCGCCGCGCCATGGCAGGCGCCTGCCTTGTCGTGGCGCGAACGCTGGACGCTGGCCACCGAATGGCTGCACGGTTACGCGAGCCAGCATGGCCACGAATTGTCGCTGCTGCCCGAGGCGGCCGCCAGCCTGCTGTGCACCTTGCCGCGCCGCGTGGTGCAGGCCAGCGTCGACGCACAGGTCGCCGGACTGCTTGGCGAACATGCCCGCATCGACAACCGGACGCTCAAGCTGCAGCTGAACGACTTCCTGCGCCGCCTCGAACATCACGAAGCCGTGGTGGTGCCTGCTTTCCGCTCGCTGCAGCAATTGCGCCAGCAATTGGCGCAAGAGGAAAACGCCCGCCTGCGCCTGGACCAGTTCCGGGCCAAGCCGCTGTCCAGCTTCTTCCGCAACCGCCTGATCGACGAAGCCTACCTGCCGCTGGTCGGCGACAACCTGGCCAAGCAGATCGGCGCCGCCGGCGACCAGCGCCGCACCGACTCGATGGGCATGCTGTTGCTGATTTCTCCGCCCGGCTACGGCAAGACCACGCTGATGGAGTACCTGGGCGAGCGCCTGGGCATGATCTTCGTGCGCATCAACTGCCCGGTTCTCGGCCATAACGTCACCTCGCTCGACCCGGCGCTGGCCAGCAACAGCGCCGCCCGCATGGAACTGGAAAAGCTCAATCTCGGCCTGGCGATGGGCAACAACGTGATGCTGTACCTGGACGACATCCAGCACACCAACCCCGAGTTCCTGCAGAAGTTCATCGCCCTGGCCGACGGCACGCGCCGCATCGAGGGCGTGTGGCGCGGCGAGAGCCGCAGCTACGACCTGCGCGGCAAGCGTTTTGCCGTCGTCATGGCGGGCAACCCCTACACCGAGTCCGGCGACGTGTTCAAGATCCCGGACATGCTGGCCAACCGCGCGGACATCTACAACCTGGGCGACGTGTTGAGCGGGCGCGAAGAATTGTTTGCCCTCTCCTACATCGAGAACGCACTGGTGGCGCATCCGGAATTGCAGCCGCTGGCTTCGCGCGACCCGCAGGACCTGTACCTGCTGGTGCGCATGTCGCAAGGCGAACCGGTGGCGGCGTCGGAACTCAAGCATGCCTACACCTCGCAGGAAATCGACCAGATCTGCGCGGTCCTGCAACGCCTGTTCAAGGTACGCAACGCGCTGATGAAGGTGAACCTGGCCTATATCGCGTCGGCCGCGCAGGACGACGCCTACCGCAGCGAACCACCGTTCAAGCTGCAGGGCAGCTACCGCAACATGGCCAAGCTGGCGCCCAAGGTGTCGGCCCTGATGCACGACGCCGAACTGGATGCGCTGCTGCGCGACCACTACCGCGGCGAGGCGCAGACCTTGACCACCGGCGCCGAGGAGAACCTGTTGCGCCTGGCGCACTTGCTGGGCCAGCCGACCGACGCGGAACAGGCGCGCTGGAACGAATTGGTGGAGGAATTCGTCCGCCTGCGCAAGAACGGCGGACAAGCGGACGGCGAAACGCGCGTGGCCGATCACCTGGCCGAAATCGGCGCCGGCATCGCCGCTTTGGGCGGCCGCATGGCGCCGCAGGTCCAGGTGCACGTGCCGGAACAGGAGCGGCTGCACGAACTGCTGCAGCGCCTGGCCGACAGCTATGAAAAGGTCCTGCTGCCGATGATGAGCGCAATGAACTACAAGATGCGGCTCGACCACGGCATCTGGGACGAGGTGCGGGCCACCAGTTCGATCGTGAAGGACATGGAGCACCGCCTGCGCTACCGGGGCAAGAAGGGCCCGCCGCCACCCAAGCAGCAGCGCGAGCCGGCTATTGAGCCGCCGGCCGACTGAGGCCTTGCATCACCCGGCGTACAGCGCCTGATGGCTGGCGCGCAGCACGTGCTTCTGGATCTTGCCGGTGGAGGTCATCGGCAAGGCATCCACGATGGCAATGTGCTTGGGGATCTCGAAGCCGGCCAGCGTGCCGCGGCAATGCTCGCGCAGGCTGTCGGCGTCTGCCGCCTGGCCCGGCTTGAGGCAGACGAAGGCAGTCACGGCTTCGATCCATTCCTGGTGCGGCAGGCCGACCACCGCTGCCACGGCCACGGCGGGGTGACCGAGCAGCGCCTCTTCCACGCGGATGGCAGGGACATTCTCGCCGCCGGTCTTGATCATGTCTTTCAGCCGGCCCTTGAAGTGCAAGTAGCCGTCCTCGTCCCACATGCCCAGGTCGCCGGTATGATGCCAACCGAAGCGGCGCGTGGCCGCCGTGGCTGCGGGATCCTTGAAGTAGCCCAGCATGGCATTGGGGCCGCGGTGCACGATTTCGCCGATCTCTCCCTTGCCGAGCAGGCGTCCGTCGGCATCCATGATGGCCGTGTCGTTGACGGGCGTCGCTTGCCCCCAGCAATTGCCGGTGCGGTGCTGCTGGTCGGGCGGGAAGTAGACCGTCATCGGGAACATCTCGGTCTGGCCGCTGCCCAGTGCGAAATGCGGGCAGAACTCCTGCATCAGGCGCCGCAGCAGCTCCGGCGCCATCGGGGCCATGGCATAGATGGCCAGGCGCAGCGCGGACAAGTCGTGTCCGGCGCGCGCCGGGTGCATCAGCATGGCGCCGTACATCGCCGGCAGGGCAGCCACCAGCGTGACGCGGTCGCGCGCAAGCGTGGCCAGCACGGCGGCCGGATCGAAACCGCGCGAAATCGAAATGGCGGCGCTGCAGGCCAGCCCTGCAGCGGCCATGCTGAACTGGGCGCAATGGAACAGCGGCAGGATGGCCGACAGCACGTCCTGCCGCACGATCGATACAGTCACCGCGTTCGACATCACGGCCGCCAGCACCGAACGGTGCGAATGCATGGCTCCCTTCGGGTTGCCGGTGGTTCCGCTGGTGTACATGATCAGCGCCAGGGCGTTCTCGTCGAGCGCCAGTTCGGGGGCGGTGCCAGGCTGGCCTGCAATTGACTGCACCAGCGTGCCATCGCCGCTGTCGGCGTCCGTCGCGCAGCGCAGCAGCGGCAAGCCAAGCGCGGGAAGGGCGGCGTTCCAGGCGGGGTGTGCCGCCAGTTGGGCATCCACCACCATCAGGCGCGCTTCGGCGTGCCGCACAATATAGGCCACTTCCGTCGGGGACAGCATGGCGTTGATCGGCACCCAGACCATGCCCGCTTTTAGGATGCCGAATGCAGCCACCACGAATTCCATCGAGTTGGGACTCAGCATGGCCACCTTGTCGCCAGGCTGCAGGCCGCTGGAAAGCAGGTAGTGTGCGAAGCGGTTGCTGTCCTCGTCGAGCTGGGCATAGCTCATTCGCTTGCCGCCTTCCAGCAGTGCCGTCGCGGCGCCGTTGCGGCGCGCGCTGCGGGAGACCAGGTTGCCAAGGGTGTCCTGCATGCGCTCATTCATTGCCTGCCTCCACAAATAAATCGATCATTGGCTCGACGCCCGGCGTCACCAGGTATTGGGAGAAGTCGGTGATGCCGCCGGCGCGCAGCACTTCCTCGTCGATGAAGAAATTGCCGTTGGTCTCGCGGCTGTCGCGCGTCAGGATCCGGTGCGCCGCATCGGCCATGATCTCCGGCTTGCGGCCGTATTGGCCGCCGCCGGGTAGGGCCACGTTGAGCGCGGCCGTGGCGATAATGGTGCGCGGCCATAGCGCATTCACGCCGATTCCATCCTCGGCCAGTTGGGCTGCCAGGCCATGCACGATCATGCTCATCGCGTATTTCGACGTGGTGTAGGCGGCATGGCGCGCGAACCATTTCGGATTCAGGTCGATCGGCGGCGACAGCGTCAGGATGTGCGGGTTGCTCGATTGCTTCAGGTGTTCGATGCAGTGCTTGGCGCAGGCAAAGGTACCGCGCACGTTGATGTCCATCATCAGGTCGTAGCGCTTCATCGATGTGGTCTGCGCGTTGGTGAGGCTGATGGCGCTGGCGTTGTTGACCAGGATGTCAATGCCGCCGAATTCGGCGACGCCCTTTTCGATGGCCGCAACGACCTGCTCCTCTTCCCGGATATCGACCGCCAGCGGCAGCGCCTTGCCGCCTGCCGCGCGGATCTCCTCCGCGGCGGAATAAATGGTCCCTGGCAGGCGCGGATCGGGTTCGGTCGTTTTCGCCGCGATGATCACGTTCGCGCCATCGCGCGCCGCGCGCAAGGCGATGGCTTTGCCAATGCCGCGGCTCGCGCCGGTGATGAACAGGGTCTTGCCTTGCAGTGTATTCATGGGCTCTCCGTCAATGTGTGATTTCCAGCAGCAGCTGCCCCGTCGCCACCTGCATGCCGAGCGCGGCACCAAGCGTGGCAACCGTCCCGTCACGGCTTGCCAGCAGGCTGTGCTCCATCTTCATCGCCTCCAGGGCCAGCAGCGGCTGGCCGGCGCTGACTTTTTCGCCTTGCACGACATGCAGCGCGACCACGCGGCCGTTCATGGGCGCTTCGATGCGGCCATCGGCCGCGCCATGGCCGGCCACGCGCGGTGGCGCATCGCACAGGTCGTGCAGCGTATGCTCGATGCCGTCCAGCAGGAAGTACAGCCTGGCGCCGTCGGCGGCGAAATGCAGCGCAGCGTGCTGGCCATCGAGCGACAACTGCAGTGTGCCAGGCGGCGCTTCGGTGATTTCGGCGCGCGCCGGCGTGGCGCTGTCGCCGCCTGTGACGCGCCAGGCGTCGGGACCGTCGGCGCTGGCATGGCCCTGCTGCTCGGCGCCGTCCAGCGTAAAGCGCAAAGGCTGGACATAGGCTTGGCTGGAGCACCAGCCGTGCAGTTCATCGGGGTAGCGGCGCGCGTGGCGTTGCGAGCGGTGCCATGCCAGCAGGGCGCCTGCCGCCGGCAGGACGCGCACCGGATCGGCCGCCGCCCCACGCTGGCCGGCCGGCAGGTGCTGCGCGATAAAGCCGGTGCTGGCCTGGCCTGCTGCGAAGGCGGGATGTGCCAGGCATTGCGCCAGGAAGGCACGGTTGCTTGGGATGCCGAGCAGGATGCATTCGTCCAGCGCGCGGCGCAGGCGGCGCAGGGCGTCGGCGCGGTCGCTGCCGTGGGCGACCAGCTTGGCCAGCATCGAGTCGTAATACGGCGGCACCTGCACGCCGTCGGCCAGCGCGTGGTCGCAGCGCACACTTGCCGGCGCGCTCCAGCGCAGCACCTTTCCGCTTTGCGGCAGGAAGTCCTGCGCCGGGTCTTCCGCGCACAACCGCACTTCGATGGCATGGCCGCCCGCTGCGCGCCGCGCATCGAGTTCGCCCTGCGTCAAGGGCAACGGCGCGCCCGCCGCCACCAGCAGCTGCCACTCCACCAGGTCGATGCCGACGATCGCTTCCGTCACCGCATGCTCGACCTGCAGGCGGGTGTTCATCTCCATGAAATAGAACCCGCCGTCGCGGTCGAGCAGGAATTCCAGCGTGCCAGCGCCGACGTAGCCAATGGCGCGCGCCGCAGCCACCGCCACCACACCCATGCGTTCGCGCAGCTCGGGCGATACGGCCGGCGACGGCGATTCTTCGATCAGCTTCTGGTGCCGCCGCTGGACAGAACAATCGCGTTCCCCCATATGCACCACGTTGCCATGGCTGTCGGCAAACACCTGGATCTCGATATGGCGCGGCTCGAGGATGGCACGCTCGAGGATCACTTCCGCGCTGCCAAAGGCATGCAGCGCCTCCGAGCGCGCCGATGCCAGCGCGGCGCCGAACGCGCCCGCCTCGTCCACCCGCCGCATGCCGCGTCCACCGCCGCCGGCGGCAGCCTTGATCATCACCGGGTAGCCGATGCGGCGCGCTTCCTCCGCCATGCGCTGCTCCGTCTGATCCTCGCCCTGGTAGCCCGGCACGCAGGGCACGCCAGCCTCCAGCATCAGCCGCTTGGCGCCGGCCTTGTTGCCCATCGCCCTGATCGCTGCGGGCGGCGGGCCGATGAAGGCCAGCCCGGCATCGGCGCATGCCTGCGCGAATTCGGCGCTCTCGGCCAGGAAGCCGTAGCCGGGGTGTACGGCGCCGGCGCCGCTGGCCTTGGCCGCCGCCAGCAGCGCCGGGATGTTCAGGTAGGAATCGGCCGGCGCGGCGCCGCCGATGCGCAGCGCCGAATGCGCGCCGGCCGCGCCGAGCGCGCAGTGCGGCGCGCCGGCATCGGCGTCGGAATATACGGCCACGCAGCGGTAGCCCATGCGCCGCGCCGTGCGCATCACGCGCAGCGCGATTTCGCCGCGGTTGGCGACCAGGATGGTGTCGAAGGCGTTCACGCTTTGCGGCCCGGCAGGATGTCCATGTATTTGCAGATGATGCCCAGCATGACTTCATCGGCGCCGCCGCCGATGGACGTCAGGCGGCCGTCGCGGTAGAACTGCGACACCGGGTTCTCCAGCGTGAAGCCCATGCCGCCCCAGAACTGCATGCAGCCGTCGGTGATCTGGCGCGCCAGCCGGCCCGCCTTCAGCTTGGCCATCGACGCCAGCTCGGTGACGTCGGCGCCGCCGATATACATGCCGCAGGCGCGGTAGGTCAGGGCGCGCAGCGATTCGAGCTCGGTCTGCATTTCGGCCAGCTTGAAGTGCACCCACTGGTTATCCAGCACGCTGGCGCCGAAGATCTTGCGCTCGCGGGTGTATTCGATCGTGGCGTCGATGCAATTCTGCATCTGCTGCACGATATTGGCCGCGCACCACAGGCGCTCTTCCTGGAACTGCAGCATCTGGTAGGTGAAGCCCTTGTCTTCTTCGCCCACCAGGAAGCGCTGCGGCACCCGCACCTCGTCGAAGTGGATCAGCCCCGTGTCGGAGGAATTCATGCCGATCTTGCGGATCTTCTTGCCCACGCTGATGCCGGGCGTATCCATCGGCACGATGATCAGCGACTTGTTGCGGTGCGCCGGGCCGTCGCCGGTGATGGCGAGAAGGCACATCCAGTCCGCCTGCAGGCTGTTGGTGATCCACATCTTGCTGCCGTTGATGATGTAGTCGCCGCCGTCCTTGCGCGCCGTGGTGCGGATGGCCGCCACGTCGGAGCCGGCGCCCGGCTCGGATACGCCGACGCAGGCCACCGCCTCGCCGCTGATGGCCGGCGCCAGGAACTCGCGCCGCAGCGCGTCCGAGCCGAAGCGCGCCAGCGCCGGCGTCGCCATGTCGGTCTGGACCCCGATCGCCATCGGCACGCCGCCGCAGCGGATATGGCCCAGCGCTTCGGCCATCGCCATCGAATACGAATAATCGAGGCCCAGGCCGCCGAATTCGACCGGCTTGGACACGCCCAGCATGCCCAGCGCGCCCAGCTTTCGGAACACTTCCTTGGCCGGGAAGATTTCCGCCGCCTCCCACTCGTCCACAAAGGGGTTGATGTCGGTCTCGATGAAGCGTTTCAGGTTGCGCTGCAGTTCCAGGTGTTCGTGGCTGTATTCCATGGGGTCTCCAGTATTTATGGTCGGGCGACGCCGAATTGCACCGGCCGCAATTCGCGCCGGCGCGCCTCGTCGCACACTGCCAGCACGCAGGCCAGCACCTTGCGCGTGTCACGCGGATCGATGACGCCGTCGTCCAGCAGGCGTCCGGATGTAGTGAAAGCGTCGGTCTGGCGCTCGAAGGTGTCGATCACCTTTGCGCGCATGGCGGCAATCGCCGCATGGTCGACTTCCTGGCCCTTGCGCCGCATGCTGCCCTCCATCACGATGGCCATCGTCGTTGCGGCCTGCTCGGCGCCCATCACGGCGGTGCGCGCATTGGGCCAGCTGAAGCAGAAGTCCGGCATGAAGCCGCGCCCGGACATGCCGTAGTTGCCGGCGCCGAAAGAAGCGCCGCAATGCACGGTGATGCGCGGCACGTTGGCGTTGGCCAGCGCCTGGATCATCTTCGAGCCGTGCTTGATCATGCCGGCCTGTTCGTACGCCTTGCCAACCATGAAGCCGGTGGTGTTCTGCAGGAAGAGCAGCGGCGTGCCGGACTGGCAGCATAGCTGGATGAAGTGCGCCGCCTTGGTGGCGCCGGCCGGGTCCAGCGGGCCGTTGTTGGTGATGATGCCGACCGTCATGCCGCAGATGGCCGCGTGGCCGGTCACCGTGGCCGCACCGTAGCCGGGCTTGAATTCCAGGAAGACGGAACCGTCGACGATCCGCGCGATGACTTCGCGCATATCGAGGGGCTTGCGCTGGTCGCTCGGTGCGATGCCGAGCAGTTCATCTGCGTCGTAGAGTGGCGCCTGGTAGCCGCCGCCCGCCCCGGCCGGCGCCGCAGCCCGGAGCGCGCCGCCATTCCAGCCCAGGCTGGCCACCAGTTCGCGCGTGATGCGCAGCGCATCGGCATCGTCCTCGGCCAGGTATTCGGCCAGCCCCGACACGGCGGCGTGCATCTGCGCGCCGCCCAGCTCTTCCTCGCTGGCGATTTCGCCGGTGGCCGCCTTCAGCAGCGGCGGCCCGGCCAGGAAAGCCTTGGCACGCTCGCGCACCATCACCACGTAGTCGGAGAGGCCAGGCATGTAGGCGCCGCCCGCCGTGCTCGAGCCGTGCACCACGCTGATCACCGGCAGCCCCGCCGCAGACAGGCGCGCCAGCCAGTAAAAGCCGCTGCCGCCATGGATGAAGGTTTCCACCTTGTAGTCCAGCAGGTTGGCGCCCGCGCATTCGACCAGGTGGATGAAGGGCAGCTTCTGCGCCAGCGCCACTTGCTGCAGGCGCTGGAACTTCTCGATTCCCATAGGCTGCACGGCCCCGGCATCGATGCCCGAGTCGTCGGCCACCACCATGCAGCGCACGCCGCCGACAAAGCCGATGCCGCCCACCATCCCGCCGCCGGGCACCGAGCGTTCGGGATCAGGATGGTCCAGGCAAAAGCCGGCCAGCGTCGCCATTTCAAGGAATGGGGCTCCGGCATCGAGCAGGGCGCCCAGGCGTTCGCGCGGCAGCAGCTGGCCGCGCTTGGCGAACAGCGGCGCCGAGGCGGCCGACTTGTTGCGCGTGCGCGCCTCCAGTTCGCGCAGGCGCGCCAGCTGCACTTGCAGCGCGGCGCTGTTGGCCTGGAAGGCCTCGCCCTGCGGCACTACACAACTCTCCAGCGCGGGCATTATTCATCCTCCAGCACGCGCGGTGTGGCAGCCAGGTGGAAGCCGTTGAAGGCCGCTGTCGCTCCGTCCTGCCGCGGCCGAGGCATCGGCATGCCGGGCCGCACATTCGGCCGGCCGCCGTCGACGCGCAAGGTGGCGCCGGTGATGAAGGCTGCCGCATCGGACAGCAGGAACGCAATCGCCGCCGCCACTTCCGACTCGGTGCCGAAACGGTGCAGCGGCACGGTGCGCGGGAAGGCGCGGATGGTGTCGCGCATTTCAGGCGGATACTGGTCCATGCCAGAAGAAGCGATATAGCCCGGCGCCACGGCATTCACCCGCACCCCGTATTGCGCCCATTCGAAAGCTGCCGTCTCGGTCAGGCTCACCATGCCAGCGCGCGCCGCGCCCGAATGGCCCATATTGGGCATGCTACCGAACATGTCGGCCACGATATTGACAATGGCGCCGCCATGCCCGGCCATGCTCTGGTTCAGGCACTCGCGCGCCAGCAGGAAGCCGCCGGTCAGGTTGGTCTGCACCACCGCCTCCCAGCCTTTTTGCGAAATCTCGCGCAGCGGCGCCGGGAACTGGCCGCCCGCGTTGTTGACCAGGCCGTGCAGCGGACCATGTTCCGCCACCATTTGCGCCACCAGCTCGCGCACCGCCTCCTCGCTGCGGATATTGCAGCTGTAGCCGTGGGCAGCACCGCCGGCGCGGGCAATCTCTGCTCGTACCGCGTCCAGCTTGGCCATGTCGCGCCCCACCAGCAGCACGCGCGCACCCAGCGCCGCCAGTTCATGCGCAGTACAGCGCCCGATGCCGCTGCCGCCGCCCGTCACGACGATGGTACGGCCCTCGAACAGGCCGGGTTTGAAGATCGATTGATACATTCAGCTTCCTTTCAGGACCAGCCGAGCTGGCGCGCGGCCAGGTCGTTGAGGATTTCTTCGGCGCCACCGCCGATCATATACACCTTGGCGTCGCGGTAGACGCGTTCCGACACCGTGCCGCGCATGAAACCCATGCCGCCCAGGATCTGCACCGCCTCACCGGAGCAGGCCTGCATGGTTTGCGCCGCGAAGTTCTTCAGCATGCACACCTGCGCCACCGGCTGCTCGCCCGCATCCATGCGCGCCACGATATTGTCGATGAAAGCGCGCGTGGCTTCGATGCGCGTCGCCGTCGCCACCAGCTTATGGCGCACGGCCTGGTGCTGCACCAGCGCCTTGCCGAAGGTCTTGCGCTGCTGCGCCCATTCCACAGCTTCGTCAAGGCAGGCTTGCGCCAGGTAGCAGGCATGCATGGCCAGCATCAGGCGTTCGTCGTTGAAGTTGCGCATCAGGAGCGCAAAGCCGGCGTTCTCCGCGCCCAGCAGGTTCGCGGCCGGCACGCGGCACTGGTCGAAATGCAGTTCGGCGGTATCGGAGCACCACCAGCCCATTTTCTTCAGCGGGGAGCGCGCCAGGCCGGGCGTGTCGCCGGGCACCAGCAGGGCGCTGATGCCGGAGGCGCCAGCACCGCCGGTGCGCACGGCCACCGTGATCCAGTCCGCGCGCATGCCCGAGGTAATGAAGGTCTTGCTGCCATTGACGATGTAATGATCGCCATCGCGCACGGCCGTAGTCGCCAGGCTGGCCACGTCGGAGCCGCCGCCAGGTTCCGTCACCGCCAAAGCGCTGATCTTCTCGCCGGCGAATATGCCGGGCAGCACGCGCGCCCGCAATTCAACCGAACCGCCATGCACGATAGGCGGCGCGCCGATGCGGTGGCTGAACAGAGAAGCCAGCATGCCGCCGCAGCCGGTGCGGCACAACTCCTCGTTCAGCACCTGCAACTGGCGATAGCTGGCCGGAATGCCGCCCTCCGCTTCCGGAAAGCCCAGGGCCAGCAGCCCAAGCTCGCCAGCCTGTTGGTACAGGGCGCGCGGGAAGGCGCCTGCCTCCTCCCAGTCGTTGACGTGTGGCCGCAGCTCCTGCTCGACGAAACGCCGCACCGTGGCGCGCAGTGCCTCTTCCATCATGTCCTCCGGCTGGTAAAGCTGGGCGGCACCGCAACCGGCATCGCCAGCAGCCACTGCGCCATGCCTTTGCCAAGCGGGTCATGGCGCAGCGACGCCATCCCGCCGCCGCCCAGCGCCTGTTCGCACACGAAATTAAAGGCGTGAATACCAGGCAGTTCATAGCGTGTCACCGCCCCGCGCACCTTATCGGCCAGGTACGCCGCTACCGCATCCGGCGTGAGCTGCTCACGCAGCAAAGGCAAGTCGTCCGGATGGCGCGCAATCACGCCGATATTCGAGGTATCCCCCTTATCCCCACTGCGCGCCCAAGCCAGCTCGATCAGCGGCACCCTGCGCCAGCCCTCTCCAGTTGGGCTCGTGTCACACCTTGGGGTCAGGCCCTCAGGTTGACACGTGCTCGGCTGTAGGCCGCTGCTACGCTCGAGGCCGTGTCCCGGGGGCCTGACCCCATGGTGTGACACGGGCTGGGCCGTGGTGCCGTCGGGCAGGTGGACGGTTGGCGAGAGGCGGGTTTTTTCGAGCAGGAAGGAGAACTGTTTGATGGCGGGAGAGACGGAAGGGCGGCCGCCGAAACCGGTGGTGCCGGGGGCCCAGGAGGTGCCGGCGGGGGCGATTTCACGTGCAAAGAGTTCCAAAGCTGCACGCTGCGGATGTGCCGCCGCGAGCCACATGACTGCCTGGCCGAAGCCTTCTGCCGCGCCGAGGATGTCGATATGTGTCGCAGAGTAGTCGGACAGGCCGGTACGCGCAAACATCGCCCGCGTGCGCGCCAGGATCGCTTCGGCGCTGCGGCGCGCTTTGCGTCCGGCGTCGTGGCCGACCACGGTCAGTTGCGCGGCACTGCGAAAGCCGTCGGCATAGGTGGCGCTGACTTTGTAAGTCGGCGTTGGCGCCTGGCCGCGCGCACCTTGCACCAGGACGCGCTGCGGGCCGTTCGCTTGCAGTGTGACGGCGGTGAAGTCGCACACCACGTCGGGCAACAGGTAGCGGGATGGATCGCCGATTTCATACAGCAGCTGCTCGGCGGCCACGGCCGGTGTCACCAGCCCGCCGGTGCCTTCCGGCTTGCCCAGCACGAAGCTGCCGTCGGCACGACATTCCACCACGGGGTAGCCGCTGTTGGCCCAATCCGGCACGTCTTCCCAGTCGGTGAACAGGCCGCCGCTGCCCTGGCAGCCGCATTCGATCAGGTGCCCGGCCAGGCTGCCGGCGGCGAGCAGGTCATAGTCGTCGGGCGCCCAGCCGAATTCGTGCATCAGGGCGCCCAGCGTTACCGCGCTGTCGACGCAGCGTCCGGTGATCACCACGTCTGCCCCCGCGTCCAGCGCGGCCTTGACGGGCAGCGCGCCGAGGTAGGCGTTGGCGCTCAGCACCGTGGCTGGCAGCTCGACGCCTTCCGTACGCAGGGCGGGCAGCAGGGCTGAAACGTCGTCGCCTTCGACCACGGCGATGCGCGGCGCCAGGCCTTGTTCTGCCGCCACCGCGCGCAGTGCGGCCGCGCATCCTTGCGGGTTGATGCCGCCGGCGTTGGCCACGATGCGCACGCCGCGCGCCAGGGCGTCGCCCAGTACGTCGCGCATGACGTCGATGAAGTCGGTGGCGTAGCCGAGTTCGGGCTGCTTGCGGCGTGCGGCCGCCAGCAGCGACATGGTCAGTTCGGCCAGGTAATCGAATACCAGGTAATCGAGGTCGCCGCCATCGAGCAGCTGGCGCGGGCCGAGGGCGCTGTCGCCCCAGAAGCCTGCCGCACCGCCGATCCGGACATGGTTCCTGCCTGCGCGCACCTTGCCTCCTTTTATTAAATCATTCGATTGAATAATTCAGGATACCGTGGAAAGGCAGGGGCATGCAAGCGTGCGGCGTTGCTGCGGCACGACGCATGAAAAAAGCCCCGGCTGCCGCCAGGGGCGGCGCCGGGGCTGTCGCGTCAGCGAAGCCGACGCAGGTGCTTAAGGCACCAGGTTGAAGTTCACGTTGACCGCGTTGGCGACGTTGATGTCGACCGAGGCGTTGGACAGCGTGGTATAGCCGGTTGCCGAGGCATCCACCTTGTACATGCCGGTGGCCGGGATGGTGCCGGCGCTGGAGAAGGCCAGCGGCAGGGTGGCGCTATAGGCGGCGTACTGCGGTGCTGCCAGCGGCAGCTTGGTGATGCTGTAGGCGCCGGTGGCCAGGTCCGCGTTGGTGTAGCGCAGGGTGACGGTCGGGCCGCCGGTGATCGCTTGCTTGGCCGAGACCAGGGCCGACTCGGTCGCGCTGACCGGAGTCAGAGTGGCGGTGCCGCTGATCGAGCCCATCAGGCTGGTCGTTGGCAGGGTGAAGGGCGCGCCGGTGGTGCTGATCGGGACCATGCCGGTGGTGGAGGTCACCGGCACGCCGCCCACGACGTAAGCAGCATGGGTGTTGGAAGTGATCACCACGTCGTAGTTACCGAGAGGCAGGCGTGGCAGCACGAATTCACCGGTGGCGCTAGGCACCGTCGCGGCCACCACTGCACCATTTTGCTGGGCGCTGACGGTGACGCCGTCGGACAGCGTCGACGTGGCAACGAAGCCGCTGATACCGTTCAGGGCAGTCGGGATCACTTTAACTACCGGTTTCAACGCGTACTTGCCATTGCCCTTGGTGACGATGGATTTGCAGGCGTCGAAGTCCATCACCAGGTCATAGCGCTGGCCCGCTTCCACGGTGAAGTCGGCATTCATCTTGATGCCGCTTTGTACCGCGCTCGGGGTATCGAGCGAGATCTCGGCGGTGGTGCCGCTCAGGACCACGGAGTTGGCAGTCGCGTTGCCGGTGTTCGGGTCCAGCACCAGGCGCACCTGGTTGTAGCGGCCTGCTGCCAGCGAGGTCTGGCCCAGGGCGTCCAGCGTGCCGTTGGTCAGGTTCAGCAGGTTGATTTTTTTACCCGGCGACAGGGTGATATCGGTCCAGCCGCTATCGGTGTCGCTGGCGGTCGCGCTCATGTTGACGCGGACTTTGTTGACCGTCACGTTGACCGCATCGAAGCCGCAGGCTGGTGCGTCGGTAATCGACACACCCAGGGTGCCCATGGTCTGGGCCGGTGGATTGTCGCCGCCGCCACCGCCGCCGCAGGCAGCGAGCAGGAGGGATGTCAGCGCGAGTGGGAGCAGGGAGACTTTGGAGTTCATGGCGTTGCCTCTCGTAGTAGGTATTGGTGCTCTTCCATTATCGGAATCGAGAGGAAAAACGCTATGTGCGATTACGCACATAGTAACGAATTGTTACACTTGCAGATGGAAAGCCACTCAGCAGGCGGGACCGATGTTGCTATATGGCAACGATTCATTTTCGCTATTCACGTTTACCGGCAGTTGACGTTCCATGCGGTGAGCTCGGCGCGCGAGGGCCGTACCGTGATGTCGACCTGGCTACCGATGTCGCTTTCATAGCCCAGCAAGAACATGCCGTCGGCGCTGCGGCCCAGCGCGCGCAACTGGAAATTGCGCGAGCGCGTCGGGGCGCAACTGGTGTTGCCGGCCATGAGCAGGCGCGCGCGCTGCAGCAGCTCGCCCTGGGCCTGGATCAGGCGCAGCATGTCGATCTCGGCCAGCGGTGCGCGCAGTTCGACCATCGTGGCCGGCGGCGTGCCGCAGCTGGTGGTGTGGTGGATCCAGACATGCTGGCTGCTCTGGGCCTGCCAGCTGTCGTCGGCCTGCTGCGCGTAGCGGGTGCGGGTGAGGCGGCACAGCGGCAGCACCAGGCGCACCGGCGGCGCATCGCTGGTAGCGCTGACAATCCATTTCTTCCCATCGCGGCCGCGCTCAACACGCAGCGGCGGGGGCGGCATGCCCGGTGCGCTGCGCTGCATGAATTGTTCGAACGAGCGTTGCTCTGCCAGCGTCGGGGCGCGAGCATCGGCGCCTGGCGCCGCCATGGCGGCCTGCGCAGCCATCGCTGCCAGGAATACTACATATCGCATCCGGTCTCCTTTTAATGCGCAACGATTATAGATATAATCCGCTCGCTGCCGAAAGGTGGCACACGCTAGGGGTCCTGTGCGCCCGGTTCGATACCGGGTGCGCGGGTGAGAAATACCCTCCGAACCTGATCTGGATAATGCCAGCGAAGGGAAGCTTCAGGATACGCAGCGGCTGCGCCTACATGGCGCCACCGCACGCGCAGCCTAACCTCCTTTGCTGGCTCCTGCGCCAACAAAGGAGCCAAATTGAACGCCAATCCAACCTTCCTCGCCGCCCAGGCCGAGGTCGACTCCGCAGCTGTTACCCCGCTGCCGAACTCCCGCAAGATCTACGTTACCGGCAGCCGCCCGGACCTGCGCGTGCCGATGCGCGAAATCAGCCTGTCCGGCGACAACGCGCCGGTCACCGTGTACGACTGCTCCGGCCCGTACAGCGATCCTGACGCCACCATCGACATCCGCAAGGGCCTCGGCACGCCGCGCGCGGCATGGATCGCCGAGCGCAACGACACCGAATTGCTGGACGGCCCGACTTCCGATTACGGCCGCCTGCGCCTGGCCGACGAAAAGCTCGACGCGCTGCGCTTCGAGCTGCACCGCCAGCCGCGCCGCGCCCAGGCCGGCCGCAACGTGACCCAGATGCACTACGCGCGCCAGGGCATCGTCACGCCGGAAATGGAATACGTGGCGATCCGCGAAAACCTGCGCCGCAAGGAATACCTGGCCGGGCTGCGCGCCCAGGGCGAAAAGGGCCAGCGCATGGCCGACCTGCTGGGCCGCCAGCATCGCGGCGAATCGTTCGGCGCCGCCATCCCCGAGGAAATCACGGCGGAGTTCGTGCGCGAGGAAGTCGCCCGCGGCCGCGCCATCATCCCGGCCAACATCAACCACCCGGAACTGGAGCCGATGATCATCGGCCGTAATTTCCTGGTTAAGATCAACGCCAATATCGGCAACTCCGCCGTGACTTCCTCCATCGGCGAGGAAGTGGAGAAGATGACCTGGGCCATCCGCTGGGGCGGCGACACCGTGATGGACCTGTCCACCGGCAAGCATATCCACGAAACCCGCGAATGGATCGTGCGTAATTCGCCGGTGCCGATCGGCACCGTGCCGATCTACCAGGCGCTGGAAAAGGTAAACGGCAAGGCCGAAGACCTGACGTGGGAAATCTTCCGCGACACCCTGATCGAACAGGCGGAGCAGGGCGTCGACTACTTCACCATCCACGCCGGCGTGCTGCTGCGCTACGTGCCGCTGACGGCCAACCGCATGACCGGCATCGTGTCGCGCGGCGGTTCGATCATGGCCAAGTGGTGCCTGGCGCACCATAAGGAAAATTTCCTGTACACGCACTTCGAAGAGATCTGCGAAATCATGAAGGCCTACGACGTAAGCTTCTCGCTGGGCGACGGCCTGCGTCCCGGCTCGGTGTGGGATGCCAACGATGCGGCGCAGCTGGGCGAATTGAAAACCCTGGGCGAACTGACGCAAATCGCCTGGAAGCACGACGTGCAGGTGATGATCGAAGGCCCGGGCCACGTGCCGATGCAGCTCATCAAGGAGAACATGGACCTGCAGCTGGAGCAGTGCAGCGAAGCGCCGTTCTACACCCTGGGTCCGTTGACCACCGATATCGCGCCGGGCTACGACCACATCACCTCCGGCATCGGTGCCGCGCAGATCGGCTGGTACGGCACCGCCATGCTGTGCTACGTGACGCCGAAAGAGCACCTGGGCCTGCCGAACAAGGCCGACGTCAAGGAAGGCATCATCACCTACAAGATCGCAGCCCATGCGGCCGACCTGGCAAAGGGCCATCCGGGCGCGCAGATCCGCGACAATGCGCTGTCGCTGGCGCGCTTTGAATTCCGCTGGGAAGACCAGTTCAACCTGGGCCTGGACCCGGACCGCGCGCGCGAATTCCACGACGAGACACTGCCGAAAGATTCGGCCAAGGTGGCGCACTTCTGCTCCATGTGCGGCCCGCATTTCTGCTCGATGAAGATCACGCAGGAAGTGCGTGAGTTCGCAGCCAAGGGCATGCAGGAAAAGTCGATCGAGTTCGTCAAGGGCGGCGCGAATATCTACCGCGAGCAAGCATGATCGAGATCGAACTGAACGGCGCCGTGCACGCGGTGCCGCCGCAGCAGACGCTGGACCGGTTGATCGACTCGCTCGAGCTGACTGGGCAGGCGCTGGCGCTGGCGGTCAATCGCCAGGTCGTGCCGCGCCAGCGCTGGCCGCAGGTCGCGCTGAACCACAACGACAAAGTAGACATCGTCCGCGCCATTGGCGGCGGCTGAACCAGGGGAGACTGCAAATGCAAGACAAACCATTGATCATCGCAGGCAAGGAATACAACTCGCGCCTGCTGGTCGGCAGCGGCAAGTACAAGGACCTGCCGCAAACCCGCGAAGCCACGCTGGCGGCGGGCGCGGAAATCATCACGGTGGCGATCCGCCGCGTCAACATCGGCCAGGATCCGCACGCACCGAGCCTGCTGGACTATGTGCCGCCGCACGAATTCACCATCCTGCCCAATACCGCCGGCTGCTACACGGCGAAGGACGCGGTGTACACGCTGCAAATGGCGCGCGAACTGCTGAACGGCCACAAGCTGGTCAAGCTGGAAGTGCTGGGCGACGAGAAGACCCTGTTCCCGAACATGCCGGAAACCCTGGTGGCGGCGCGCGAACTGGTGAAGGACGGCTTCGACGTCATGGTCTACTGCAGCGACGATCCGATCCAGGCGCGCATGCTGGAAGACATCGGCTGCTGCGCGGTGATGCCGCTGGCATCGCTGATCGGTTCAGGCATGGGTATCCTGAATCCGTGGAACCTGTCGCTGATCATCGAGCAATCCAACGTGCCGGTGCTGGTCGATGCCGGCGTCGGCACCGCGTCCGATGCGGCGATTGCCATGGAGCTCGGTTGCGACGGTGTGCTGATGAACACAGCCATCGCTGCTGCCGGCGACCCGGTACGCATGGCGCGCGCCATGAAGCTGGGCGTGCAGGCCGGCCGTGAAGCCTTCCTGGCCGGCCGCATGCCGCGCCGTTTTGCCGCCTCGCCGTCTTCGCCGATGGCGGGGAGGCTGGCATGAGCGACCGGCCTTGCGTGCTGGTGTTCTCCGGCGCCGATCCTTCGGGCGGCGCCGGCATGGCTGCCGATATCCAGGCCATCACGGCGATGGGGGCGCACGCGCTGCCGGTGCTGACCGCCATCACGGTGCAGGACAATAACCGCGTACATGCAGTGATGCCGGTGGCTGCGGATGTCGTGCTGCAGCAGGCGCGCGCGCTGCTGGCGCAAGTGCCGGTGGCTGCGGTCAAGATCGGCATTCCGGGCAGCGCGGAAAACGCGCAGGCCATCGCGACGCTGATCGGCGAATTGCGCGCCACGCATCGCGCTGCAGCCGGTGCGGCGCCGGGCTGGGCACAGCGGCTGTACAGCGATCCGCCGGTGGTGCTGGACCCGGTGCTGCGCAGCGGCCACGGCGATGCGCTGGGCCGCGACGATGCGGTGCAGGCGCTGGCGCCCTTGCTGCCGCTGGCCACGCTGATCACGCCCAACGGTCCGGAAGCGGCAGCGCTGGCCGGCAACGCGGCGCGTTATCGGGCGCCGGTGCGCGTGGGCGCGGCAGCAAACGCAGCTTCCGGTGCTGGCGCGAAGGCACGTTCCGTGGCGGCTGCCGCCGAAGGCGTCACCGCGGATGCCGTGCTGGATGGCACGAATGGCGGCCACGCGATCGGCGGGTTGTCCAGCGTGGCGCGTGCGCGCATGACGAGCGAGACGGCGCTTGCCGTTGCGGCGCCGATGGTGGCGCTGGCAACGCCCGGCGTGCCGCCCGTATGGCACGGCACCGCCCATGGCGATGCGCTGGCCCATGCGCGCGCGCTGCGAGCCCTCGGCTGCACGCACGTGCTGGTTACCGGTGGCCACGACGAAGGCAGCGACGTGGTGATCAACCGCTGGCTCGGTCCCGACCGCCAGCAGAACTGGAGCTGGCCGCGCCTGCCGGGCGGCTTCCACGGCAGCGGATGCACGCTGGCCGCGGCCACGGCAGCCCTGCTGGCGCTGGGCAATACGATGGCGCAGGCATTGACCAAGGCGCAGGGCTATACCCAGCGCGCACTGGCCGCGTCATACGCGATTGCCCCCGGCCAGCGCATCCCGCAGCGATAAGGAGAAATGATGCAAGGACTTTACCTGGTCACCCCGAACTGGGATGACACCGAAAAGCTGCTGGCGGTGACCGAGCAGGCCCTCAAGGCCGGCGTCGCGCTGCTGCAGTACCGCCACAAGGACGCCAGTCCCGCGCTGCGGCGCGAGCAGGGCGGGGCGCTGCGCGAGCTGTGCCACAAGCACAGCGTGCCTTTCCTGGTCAACGACCATGTCGCGCTGTGCCGCGAACTGGGCGCCGATGGTGTGCACCTCGGCGGCACCGACGCGCCGCTGGCCGAAGTACGCGCTTCGCTCGGTCCCAACAAGCTAATTGGCGCTTCCTGCTACGGCGAGCTGGCGCGCGCCCAGGCAGCGCAGGCGGCTGGCGCCAGCTACGTGGCGTTCGGCGGCTTTTATCCATCCAAGGTGAAGCAGTATGCCGTCACCACCCAGCCGTCCATCCTGCGCCATGCGCGTGAGGTGATCAGCGTGCCGCTGTGTGTCATCGGCGGCATGACGCCGCATAATGCGGCGCCGCTGGTGGCGGAGGGAGCGCAACTTGTAGCGGCCATCACCAGCGTCTACCTGGCCGAAGATGTAACGGCGGCAGTGCGGGAATTTCAGTCTATAATTTCCCCATTAGCATAACCATAAGGTTGACGCGATGAACGCCCAGACTCCGCCAAAGCGCCTGATCCTGATCGTCGACGATGACAAGATCCTGACCGAGTTCCTGGGCGAATTGCTAGCCCGTGCCGGCTACGACACTATGCTGGCGCATTCGTCGGACCAGGCCCTGGCCCTGATCGCCGAGCGCGAACCCGACCTGGCCCTGCTCGACATCCACATGCCCGGCATGTCGGGCCTCGAGCTGGCCAAGCAGTTGAACCGCAATACCACGGTGCCTTTCATGTTCCTCTCCGGCCGCGGCGATGCCGACGCCGGCAAGCAGGCCGCCGCCTATGGCGCGGTGGGCTTCGTGGTGAAGCCGGTCGACGAGCAGCACCTGATGCCGGCCTTCGAAGCGGGGCTGGCGCGCGCCGATGAAATCCGCCAGTTGCGCCGCACCGAGATCAACCTCAACGCCGCCTTGGCGGCCGGCCGCGAAACCAGCCTGGCAGTGGGACTGTTGATGTGCAAGTACCAGACCGACCGCAACACGGCTTTCGAAGTGCTGCGCGACCACGCCCGTTCCAGCCGCCGCAAGATCAACGAAGTGGCCGATCAATTACTAGCCGCGGAAGAAATGTTGAACGGCTTGCATGCTGCGTTTAATGCACGCCTCAAGAAATAAAACTTTCCGCGATCCATCGACTTAAAGTAGACTAATGCGGTGGGCCCCACCTCGCCCACCGCAAGATACCTCAGAGGCCGCCCCTCCTTCGCGGCCCGGCACTATCCTTCGGCCCAGCTCCGCCGACCATCCCCTGCAGTGCGGAGAACCGTTTTCATGAACATGTCATTTGATTTGCATCCGGCGCCACGGGTGCTGCACGTCGATCACGATGAAGATAGCGCCGTGGTCCTGGCCACTTTGCTGGCGCCTGAAATCCATGTGGTGCATGCGTCGAGCTACAGCCAGGCGGAGCGCCAGTTGCAGCAGGGCGAGTTTGCGCTGGTAGTGATCGATCCGGACCTGCCGGACGGCGACGGCCATACCCTGATCCGCTCCATGCGCCAGACCGACCAGAACACGCCGGTGCTGCTGTATTCGGCCAGCCAGCCGATGCTGCACCACCAAGCCCACGCCTTCCTGCCCAAGCCCTGGACGTCGCCGCGCCAGCTCTGGCGCACCGTTTCGCATATGCTGGGGCTTGAGTCCATGCTGGCGATGAGGAGTTAGGCTATGCTGTCGTCTTTATCACATTCGGAGTACCGGGATGAAGACGAGAGCAGCAGTTGCATGGAAGGCGGGAGCGCCGCTGACCATTGAAGAAGTGGACCTGGACGGCCCGCGCGCAGGCGAGGTGCTGGTGGAGATCAAGGCCACCGGCATTTGCCATACCGACCACTACACCTTGTCCGGCGCCGACCCGGAAGGGCTGTTCCCGGCCATCCTGGGACATGAAGGCGCAGGCGTGGTGGTCGACGTGGGCCCCGGCGTCACGTCGCTCAAGAAAGACGACCACGTCATCCCGCTGTACACGCCGGAATGCCGCCAGTGCAAATTCTGCCTGTCGCGCAAGACCAACCTGTGCCAGGCGATCCGCGCCACCCAGGGCAAAGGCTTGATGCCGGACGGCTCCAGCCGCTTCTCGCTGGACGGCAAGCCGCTGTTCCACTACATGGGCACCTCCACCTTCTCCAACTATATCGTGGTGCCGGAGATTGCATTGGCCAAGATCCGTCCGGACGCACCGTTCGACAAGGTGTGCTACATCGGTTGTGGCGTGACCACCGGCGTCGGCGCCGTGCTGTTTACTGCCAAGGTGGAAGCGGGCGCCAACGTCGTGGTGTTCGGCTTGGGCGGCATCGGCCTGAACGTGATCCAGGCGGCGAAGATGGTGGGCGCCGACAAGATCATCGGCATCGACATCAACCCGGCGCGCGAAGCAATGGCGCGCCAGTTCGGCATGACCCAATTCATCAATCCGCGCGATGTGGAGAACGTGGTGGACGCCATCGTGCAGCTGACCGACGGCGGCGCCGACTACAGCTTCGAATGCGTCGGCAATACGCAGCTGATGCGCCAGGCGCTCGAGTGCTGCCACAAAGGCTGGGGCAAATCGATCGTGATCGGGGTGGCGGCGGCAGGGCAGGAGATCTCCACCCGTCCATTCCAGCTGGTGACCGGCCGCCACTGGCTGGGCTCTGCCTTCGGCGGTGCGCGCGGCCGTACCGACGTGCCGAAGATTGTCGACTGGTACATGGAGGGCAAGCTCAAGATTGATGAGCTGATCACCCACACCCTGCCGCTGGAACGCATCAACGAAGGCTTCGACCTGATGGAACGCGGCGAATCGATCCGCTCCGTGGTCGTGTATTAAGCATCCTGGGCGGCGAATTCCGCCGCCTGTCGCAAAACCCGCGCCGTGCTGGTGGCGCGCGGCTACATTGGCTCCAGAGCACTTGCATCCTGATCTAGACAAAAAGTTCTAGACACAAAGTTCTAGATCATTTAATCTAGTTTGCAAGGACACCATCAAACCGGAGCCGCCCGCCATGAGCAACCTGCTGAACGCCGTCATTCCCGCCCTGGGCTGGTCACTGCTGCACTTCCTGTGGCAAGGCTTGCTGATCGGCTGCGTCGCGGCACTGCTGCTGCATGCGCTGCGCAACGCCCGCCCGCAGGCGCGTTACCTGGTCGCCTGCAGCGCCTTGCTGCTGTGCGCTGCGCTGCCGCTGGCAAACTTCGCCTGGCGCCTGGCTGACGCCGCCGACTCCGGCTACGTGCTGCCGGCGCCGCTGGAAACCGCCGCCATCGCCGCCATCCCCGGCGCCGCCGATGGGCAAGGGGCCGAAACGGCGCTGGTCGACGTCGATGCCATGGCCTCCTGGGAATACCTGCTGCGCCGCCAGATGCCCTGGCTGGTGCTGCTATGGGCCGCCGGCGCCGCGCTGATGACGCTGCGCCTGTCGCTCGGCCTGCAGTGGGTGCGCACCCGCACCCTGCCCAACCATTACCACGCCGACGCCGGCTGGCAGGCGCGCGCCACCGCACTGGCGCAGCGCATGGGCATCCGCCGCCCGGTGCGCCTGGGCGTGTCGGACGATGCGCTGGAAGGCCCGATCACAGCCGGCATCCTGCGCCCGATCGTGCTGCTGCCAGCCTCGCTGGTCAGTGGCCTGCCGCCGGACCTGCTGGAAGCGCTGCTGGCCCACGAGCTGGCGCATGTGCGCCGCCACGACTACCTGGTCAACCTGGTCCAGAGCGGCATCGAGATTTTCCTGTTCTACCACCCCAGCGTGTGGATGCTGTCGCAGAGCATCCGCCGCGAACGCGAACAGATAGCAGACGACTTAGCAGCAAGCACGCTCGGCGAACCGCGGCGCCTGGCACTTGCACTTTCCGAGCTGGACAAATTCCAGTTCACCACCCATCACTTTGCTGCCCCCGCGGCAAACGGAGGAGACCTCATGTCCCGAATCAAACGCCTGATCCGTCCCGATGCACAGCCACTGAGCTGGAAGATGGCGACCCCGTTGTTAGGAATTTTTGCTGCCTGCGCCGCGCTGTATGCGCACGCGATGCCGCAAGCAGTATCGATCCCGGCCGCCAGCGCCGTTGCCGCACCAGCGGCGCTGGCCGCACCTGCCCCCGATGCCGCAGTCGCACCCGACGCCGTAGCTGCACCCGCTGCTGCAGCAGCCCCGGATGCCGCCGCAGCAGCGCAAGCCGCACCAGCGCCCGCCGTGGCGATGCACGTCACCGATGCCGACGACCAGCACGAAGTGGAACCTGCGCCGCCGGCCCCGCCGGCACCGCCCGCAATGGCTGCGCCGCCAGCACCGCCTGCACCACCGGCTGCAATGGCCGAGATGGCGCCGCCCGCGCCACCGGCGCCGCTGGCTACCGTGCCGGCCCCGCCCAAGCCACCGAAGCCGCCCAAGCTGCCCAAGGAACTGCGCGACATCGAAAGCCACAATTACTTCTCGATCGACGACGGTAGCCGCAGCGCCTATGCCTATGTGCGCGACAATAACCAGAAGCTGTCGGTGACCAACTTCTACGGCGCCCCAAGCGACCTGGCGGCGCTGCGCAAGCTGCACCAGGAAACCAAGGGTGAATTCATCTACGTGCGCAAGAATGGCAAGTCCTACGTGATCCAGGATCCGGCCTTGCTGGGCAAGGTGCGCGAGCTGTGGAAACCCGCCGAAGCACACGGCAAGATCATGGAAGAACAGGGCAAGCTGATGGACGTGCAAGGCAAGCAGGTGGAAGCCATGAGCGACCAGATCGCCAAGGAAGTTGAAGCAGCCATGGGCAGCAAAGAGCAGCAGGCCCTCGAACGCGACCTGGAGCGCAAGATGGAACTGTCCGCGCGCCAACAGGAGCGCATCGGCCGCGCCATGGAAAAAGCCAGCCGCAAGATGGCCATGGCGGACGACAAGACCCGCGCCCAGCTCGAAATCGACCTGGAAGGCTTGCGCAAGCAAATGGAACCGCTGACGGCCGAAATGGCGCGCCAGGGCAGTGAAATCGCAGCCCGCCATGCCGCCCTCGCAGCCCGCCAGGCGCCAATGGCCGCCATGCACGCCCGCATCGCCGAAGCGTCCAGGCCGCTGCATGAAATGGGCCGCAAGATGGGCGAGCTGGGACGCGAACAGGGTCGCCTGTCACGCGAAGCCGACAAGGCCTCGCGCGCCCTGATCGACGAAGCGATCAACAACGGCAGCGCCAAGCCGCTGATGTAATAAAAGTCGGGGTCAACCTGAAAAAAAAAGGGACATATCCCTTTAAAGGGTACGTCCCCATTTCCTTCAGGCCGACCCCGACTAATATTTTCATGGTATTGTTGATTTTGCATTTCCTCATTGTCAACAAACCACCATGGAGAAAGCATGTCCCTCAAACAGTATTACACCCTCGGTAATTCCGGCTTGCGCGTGTCGCGCCTGGCGCTGGGCACCATGACCTTCGGCACCGATTGGGGCTGGGGTGCCGACAAGGCCAGTGCGCGCGAGCAGTTCATGACGTACACCGAGGCCGGCGGCAACCTGGTCGACACGGCCGACCTGTACACCAATGGCGAGTCGGAGCGCTGGGTCGGTGAATTCGTGCGCGATGGCGGCCTGCGCGACAAGATCGTGCTGGCGACCAAGGCTTCCTACAGCAGCGATCCGTCCAATCCGAACGCGGGCGGCAATGGCCGCAAGCATCTGATGCGCGCGCTGGAAGGCTCGCTGCAGCGCCTTGGCACCGATTACGTCGACCTGTACCTGCTGCACGCCTGGGACATGGTGACGCAGCCTGAAGAAGTGCTGCGCACGCTGGACGATGCCGTCCGCGCCGGCAAGGTGCGCCATATCGGCCTGTCAAACGTGCCGGCCTGGTACGCCAGCCGCATGCAGACGATCGCCGAGCTGCGCGGCTACGAGGCGCTGTCCGCGCTGCAGATGGAGTACTCGCTGGCCGAACGTGCGATCGAAGACGAATACATCCCCTTGGGCACCCGCCATGGCATGGGTGTGATGGTCTGGAGCCCGTTGGCCAGCGGCCTGTTGTCCGGCAAGTACAAGCCCAGCACCGGCGGCCAGTTCGGCGAAGGGCGCCTGCAAACCATGAGCGGTTCCAGCAATCCTGCATTCTCCAAGTTCAGCGAACGCAATTTCGCCATCGTGGCGGAATTGGAAAAGGTGGCGAATGAGGTGGGGCGCAGCATGGCGCAGGTGGCGGTGAACTGGGTGGCTAACCGTCCCGGGGTTGCGACCGTAATGGTGGGGGCGACCAGGCTGGCGCAGTTGCAGGACAACCTTGGCGCGCTGGACTTCGAGCTGCCGTTGGAATTGCGGGCCCGCCTGGATGCGGTGAGCGCCAAGGCGACAGGCTATCCCTACACCTTCTTCACGCCGGGCATGCAGACCATGCTGTCGGGAGCGGCGCCGCTGGGCGACAAGCCCGATGGCTACCCGGCGCCGGTGCGCATCAGCGGCCCGGCGGCCGGCGTACAGTAAGGCTCAGGCGCGGGCCAGTTGTTCCGGCACCAGCAGCGCCTCGAATTCGGCCACCGGCAGCGGTGCGCCGAACAGGTAGCCCTGGAACGCGCGGCAGCCCTGGCGGGCGAGGTAGTTCTTCTGCTCGGCCGATTCCACGCCTTCCGCAATGGCCGACAGCCCCATGCTGTCGGCCAGCGTGAGGATGGTCTTGGTGATGGCGGCATCGTTGGCGTTGTGCAGGATGTCGCGCACGAAGGAGCGGTCGATCTTCAGCTGGCAGAGCGGCAGGCGCTTCAGGTAAGCCAGCGAGGAATAGCCGGTGCCGAAATCGTCCAGCGAAATGCCGATGCCGGCGGCCTTCAGCAGCGCCATTTTGGCGATTGACGTTTCCACGTCGTCCAGCAGCAAGCCCTCGGTCAGCTCCAGCTTCAACAGGCGCGGCGAAGCGCCGCTGCGCACCAATGCGCCCATCACCTGTTCGACGAAATCTGCCTGGTGGAACTGGCGTGGGCTGACATTTACCGCCAGTTCCAGTGCGGCTGTCGCCGGGTCGCGCGCCCAGGCCACCAGCTGGGTGCAGGCTTGCTCCAGCACCCAGGCGCCGAGCGGCAGGATCAGGCCGGACGCTTCGGCGGCTGCGATGAACTGCATCGGCGGCACCAGGCCGCGCGTCGGATGCTGCCAGCGCAGCAGCGCCTCGGCGCCGGTAATGCGGCCTTCGGCGTCGACTTGCGGCTGGTAGTGCAGCATGAACTGCTGCTGCGCCATGCCGTGGCGCAGGTCGGCATCCAGTGCGGCGCGCGCGCTGACCACGGTCTGCATGGCGGGGTCGAAGAAGCACATGGTGTTGCGGCCCGCAGCCTTGGCCTGGTACATCGCCAGGTCGGTTTGCTTGAGAAGGTCCTCCAGGCTCTCCTGCTCGCCGCGGAAGACCGTGATGCCGACGCTGGAGGTGCAGCTATGCTGGTGCGGGCCCATGGTGTAAGGCTCGTTCTGCCGCGCCAGCAGCTTGGCGCCGATGGCGCGGGCCTGCTCGGCCGCCAGCTCGGTATCGTCTGACAGGTTCTCCAGCATGATCACGAATTCGTCGCCGCCCAGGCGCGCCACGGTATCGCTTTCCCGCACGCAGCCGACGAAGCGTCGCGCAGCCTGCTGCAGCAGCATGTCGCCCACGTTGTGGCCCAGCGTGTCGTTCAGGTCCTTGAAGTTGTCCAGGTCGATGAACAGCAATGCGCCGCACTGGCCGGTGCGTGCGCTGGCCGCCAGCGCATGCTGCAGCCGGTCCATCAGGCAGCGCCGGTTCGGCAACTGGGTCAGGAAGTCGAACAGCGCCAGGTTGCGGATTTCCTGCTCCGAGGCCTTGCGTTCCGTAATGTCGGTCAGGGCGCACACGTGATGGGTGATTTGGCCAGCCGCGTCGCGCACGGCTGTCACCACCAGCCAGCATGGGAAGCGCCCGCCGCCTTTGCGCAATTGCCAGACCTCGCCCTGCCAGGCGCCATGCGCCGCAACGCCTTCCCAGATGCGCTGCTGCAGCGCCGGTTCGTCGCATACAAGCAGTTCGTGATCCAGCGCATCGCGTTCGGAAAAGCCGGTAATGTCGGTGTAGGCCCGGTTGACGCGCAGGATCATGTGGTCGGCGTCGGTGATCGCCATGCCTTCCAGCGATTCGAATGCGGTGGCGGCGACGCGCAGGTCGGCGTCGGCTTTCTGCTTTTCCCTCAGGTAGAGGGCGGTTGCGGTGGCTGCTGCCACCAGCATGCTGCCGGAAAATTCGATCAGCAGGAACATCCAGAAGCGACGCATGCCCTGGTACTGCAAGGCCGGCAACGGCCGCGGCACCGTGACCGTCAGGCTGCCGTCGCTGAGCGGGCGAGTCGCCAGCACGCTCGGCACCGGCGCGCCGGAAATGCGCGCAACGGCAGGCATGGCTTCGTCCCATGGCGCCAGTGTAATGCTGTCGAAATGCTCGCGCGCGTAGCGTTGCCGAAGTTGTGCCGGGTCCAGCCGGCCTACGCGTGACGATGGCAACGCCCGATGGAGCAGGGCCGGATCGGTAGCGTGGATGATCACGCCGTTGGCGTCGCTGACCCAGGCCTGGGACTGGCCAGCCATGGCCGCCAATGCGCCTGCGTTCAGCTTGACTACGGCGACGCCGAGGAACCTGGCGCCGTTACTTACGGCATGGGCGTAATACAATGCGCCCGCCCTTCCGTCGCGGCCCACGCCATACTGTTGCCCTTCTTCGCTGGTACGGGCCTGGGTGAAGTAGTCGCGGGTCGCGAAATTGCGGCCGACGTAAAACTCCGCTTCAGACAAGTTGCTGGTAGCGATGCAGGTACCGTTTTCGTCCAGCACGAACATGCTGTCCACCTTCAGTGCGCGCGCAGTCTGCGCCAGCTTTTCGTTGGAGGCCTGGTCCGCCGCCCCCTGCTGCGCAATGCTGCGGATGCCCGAATCGCGCGCCAGCATCAGGGCAAAGCCGCGCAGGCGCGCCGTGCTTTCTTCGATGCTGCTGGCGACGTTGTCTGCCTGGTCCTGCGCCACCTGCAGCTCATGATGGTACAGGTCGTCGGACATGCGCTGCTGGAAATAGCTGGCGCCGAGCCATGCGATCACGCTCCAACCCAGGATCAGCAGCGCAATCAGGCGGTAGGAGCGCTCGAAGCTGAACAGGCGGCGTTTGCCGACATACGTGGCGACAATGGTGACCACGATCAGCAGGCTGGTAAACACCAGGACGGAAGCAGCCAGCATGCTGGGGCTGATGTGCGCGGATTCGGCGATGCTAGCCGCGGAACTGTCGCCACGGTTGTCACGCACGAAGTAGGCGGCAGCCATCGCGGTGTAGTGCATGCACGCCACGGCCAGGCCCATCACCACGGAACTCCACAACGGGGATGCCCAGCGCCCCTTCAGCCGCGCCAGGCGGAACTTGAGCCACAAGGCCAGCGTCGCCATCGCCACGGCCACAGCGATCGACAGCAAGAACAGGCGCAGGTCGTACTGGATCATGCCGTCGAACTGCATGGCGGCCATGCCCGTGTAATGCATGGCGCCGATGCCCGCACCCAGCAGCGTGCCCGCGACCCACAAGCGCAGCGTATTGGGTGGGCCCTGGCTGATTACATGCAAGGCGAGGCCGCTGGCCAGCATGCCGGGGATGGTGGACAGCAGTGTCAGTCCCGCATCGTAGCTATTGGTGCAGGGCAGGGTAAAGGCCAGCATGCCGACGAAGTGCATGGCCCAGATGCCCAGGCCCAGGCAACCGCCGCCCGCAGCCAGCCAGCCGGCGCGGCGAGCCCGATTCGCGGCGGCCGGCAGCAGCTGTGCTACCAGCAGCGCTGCATAGGAGGCAAAGATGGCAACAGCCACCGATAGCAAGACCAGCAGGCGATCGTAGTGGCCAAGGTACAGCAGGCTACTGTCGGGCGCGTCGAGAACGAGGATCAGGTAGTCGAACATTGCAACCTTTATTGTTGAGTATTGCAGTGTGGACAGCGCTCTCCTCAATCTAGCAGAAAAAAATCCCCGCAGAAATTAACTACTTAAAGGCAAGATACTGCGTGGCCAAGGTGCCGACCAGGCGGCGACCTTCATTGCTACCTGCAATCCACTCTTCCGGCGGGAACAGGTCGAACAGGCCGACCTTGGCGACGGTCGGGATGGCCGCTGCCAGTTGCTGTTCGATGTCGCCGCGCTCGCCAGCGTTGTACAGCTCGATATTGCGCAGCATGGTGGCGACGGTGCCGGTCTGGACCTTGCTGCCGTCTTTCAACTGCACCAGCGGCAGGGATTCGCCGTCGGCGAGGATCTTCTGGTTGATTGTTGCGAGGTTGTTCTGGGTGTTCATGAGGGCTCCTTTCGTTTGCGTGGAATGCATATTCGCACCTTCCGCCGCGCCTTGAACGCCTTCCCGCCCACCTTGTCGGTTTCGCGACAACATGTGGCAAAAACCCATCATTCAGTACAATGCTTGCACCATGTACACAAGACTCCTGACAACCAATGATGCCTCCGCCTATCAAGCTTTGCGGCTGGAAGGTCTGCGCGAAGCGCCTTCTGCGTTCACGGCAAGCTTTGAGGAAGAGTCGATCACGCCGCTCAGCGAAATCGCGCGGCGCCTGGCGCCCGGATCCGGCCGCGACTATCTTGGCGTGTTCGAAGGCGAAGCGTTGATCGCGATTGCGCGCGTGGATCGTGACAGCAGCCCTAAGCAGCGCCATCGCGCCCATATCCGTGCCGTCTATGTGGCCAGCGCCCATCGTGGCAAAGGCGCTGCCCGCAGGCTGATGGAATATGCGCTGGAATGCGCGGCTTCGCTGCAAGGCGTCACGCACGTCAGCTTGGCCGTCACTGCCGGCAACGAACCGGCACAGAAACTGTACGAATCATTGGGATTCGAGGCCTGGGGATATGAGCCTGCCGCGTTGATCGTCGACGGCGTCGTGTACGACGAAATTCCGATGACAAAAGTGCTCGTGAACTCGAGTAGAGTAACCAGCCTTAAATGAAATGAGCAAACTCATTGAAGATATCCTGTCGGGCGACGCAAGCAGGGTCTGGTCGAGCGCATGCGCGATTGCCAAGCTTCGCGATGCGGTAGAACTGGATGCGCTTGCATCGATTCTCGAGGAAATTACATCCAGTACAAGACGGCTCGAGCTTGGCGGTGTTCTGATCCCTAACGATAAGCACTTGCAATTTGCCCTTCGGAAGCTGCGCTATTACCGGGACAGGGCAGGGTGCCTTTGCCGCTTATATCCCGAATACTTGATGTTTGATCCGAAAGACGAACAGGCTGCAGGGAACGTGCGCATCGACGGAATAACGTACCTTGACGGTAACTGGATCGATTTCTACCAATGCTCCTGCAGCGTTTGCGGATCAGCCTTCAAAGTCGAAGAGCGCGAATACCACTACACATGGTGGGGCTGGAAGCTGTTGCGCTGAGCCCCACGAGCAACGCCCTCGCGGGTCACAGCAGCTTGATGACCGCCACGCCGGCGAGCAGCAGCACGACACCCGTCAGTCGCAGAGCCGAAACGTCGCGCTTCGGCAGCCGGAACCAGCCATGCCGGTCGACGAAGACAGAAGCCACTTGTTGCCCTGCCACCGTCAGTCCAACTGCTGCGGACGCACCGATAACTGGAATCGCAGTGAACACGGTAGTTACGTAGATCGCGCCGGCGAACCCGCCCAGCCAGCCCCACCACGGCATGGAAGGCAGGCCTTGCAGCGTTGGCGCCGGGGCGCGCAGTACGGTGGCGGAGAACAGCAGCGCCAAGGCCATTGCTAGCGTGGCGACGAGGAAGCTCACGGCACCGACCACGAATGGAGCGCCCAGGTCGTGCCGCAGCAGGCCGTTCACCACGCCCTGTACTGGCAGCACTGCACCCGCAAGCAAAGCGAGGACGATCCAGCCAGCTTTGCCCGCAACTGGCTGCGATTGCTGGCCAGACTGTCCCTTCACGATGATCGCGGCCCCGGCCAGGATCGCCAGCATGCCGATGGCTAGCGGTGCATCGATTGTGCGCGGTGTGCCGCCGGCCAGTCCGGTGATGTCCAGCGCAAATGAAGCCAGCATCTGGCCTGCAATGAAGAGGCCTACCGAGACGATTGCGCCGAGCCTCGGAAACAGCAGGATCGTGGAAACGACATAGAAGGCGCTTGCCACGCCGCCGACTGCATGCCACCAGGGCACGTGGGGCAGGGCGGCGACTGCGGTGAGTGTCCCGGTCAGGAGGGCAAGCACCAGCAGGGCAAGCGTGCCGACCGACAGCTGCAGCGTGGTTGCCGCGAAGGGACTGCCGGTTGCTTTCGACAGTTGCGCATTGGCGCCCGCCTGTACGGCGAGCAGGCCGCCGGCAAAGAGTGAAGCAGGAATGAGAAGGGTTTCCATGTACAGCCTCCAGTGAGAATTTGGGTGACGATGGCGCCCACTGTAGGCTATGCTTCTCTGCATTGATATTCCCAATAATCGCGTTTGAGCTATGCAAAAACGCAGAAGAACAAAATGGATGCAGACGATACTTATGATGCGTTGAAGAGGGAACTGGTCGAATCGGTGGGCTATGCCGGGAGGCTGGAAATTCCGGTCACGTTGGTGCGCAAAATCGCAGCTTTCATCGATGAGTACCCGGACGACTCGATGACGACTTACTACACCCAGTCATTGCTTGACCAGTTCTATCGAAAACGAACGAAAGAGCGTTCCATCAGGCTGTTTGAATTATTGAGTTCACTTTTGAAGAACAAGAGCTCACTGATCGACCTGTTCCTGCGGCCAGAAGGCTGGAAAAGGCACCCGGTCGCTCATGAGCACTTTGACCCCGCGACAATCTGGTCAGCGATACGCGATCTCGATGATGGCTACGGCAAGGCAAACTACATTGGCGATTATGCGCACCTGTTTACCGACGAGGTTGCGAGCCAGGCATATCAAGCCATCCTTGAAATGTCCGAGCCGTTTAAGACCAGGGCACTAGGCGACATTTACCCCAGGATGGATACGCCCCGCAAGGCGGAGATAGTGACTTACCTGCTGCAGCAATTTACGTCCGGATTGTCGGAGGCTGCGTACCGCCTCAAGTTTATTTTCCCTTTCATGGATCGAGCCTCCCGAACCCGGGTTGTAGCCGCTCACCTTGACCTGCCTGACGTGCGAGAGGGCCTTATCGCCTATCTCGTCATTCGCAACGCAGCTTATTTCGAACGCGATGATGCGGTCCGGCTGGCAGCCAGGGCCAGGTTGTTCGAGTCGGGCTACTACAGGAACCGCTGCCTGCTCAAACTGGCTGCGTACTTGCCTGAAGGCGAGGTCGAAGAACTGTATGAGCGATTCATGGCGGAATTCAACACGCAGCCGGCGAGTATCCCATTGATTCACAGCCTTTACCATTTTGCTGCGGCCATCAGAACGCTGGAATCGAACCACATGATCAGCCTGGCGTTGGAGAAGATTGCGTCCTTAGACGATTCCGGGAACGAAATCTACGATCAGGCGAAGTATGGCCAAATGATGTTCGTCATACCGATGCTAACCGATGTGCATAAAGAACAGGCGTATAGCATCGCGGAGACCGTCAAGGGGGGCTACAAGAAGGGGCTCAAGGCAAAGCTGAAAGCCCATTTCACGAACAATGTGAGCTTTTGCAGGATCTTGTATTCGCCGATTTTTTATTGAGCGATGGACGGGCGGAAGTGCGAACACTTCCGCCCCATAACGATCAGAGTCGTTCCAGCTTGGCGACCGACAGGTCGAGCACCTTCATGCCGAAGGAACCGAAGTTGATTTGCGCGCGGCAGTTGGCGCCGCTGCCTTCGAGGTTGACGATGACGCCTTCGCCGAACTTGGCGTGCGCGACGGATTCACCGATGCGCCAGCCGCCGGAAGCGCCGGAGCGTTCGTTCATGCGCGCAGCCAGGCGATTGTCTGCGCTTGGCACGGATGGCATTTCATCCCACGCCGACTTGCGCGAGCCGGTGCTGAACCAGTTGCCCTGCTGGACGCGTGCGGTCAGCCACTTCAGCGATTCCTCAGGCAGTTCGTCGAAGAAGCGCGACTTCATGTTGTAGCGCGTCTGGCCGTGCAGCATGCGGGTCTGGCAGAACGACATGTACAGCCGCTTGCGCGCACGGGTAATCGCGACGTACATCAGGCGACGCTCTTCTTCCACACCGCCTTCTTCCTTCGAGCTGCTCTCGTGCGGGAACAGGCCCTCTTCCAGGCCGGTGATGAAGACGTTGTCGAATTCCAGGCCTTTGGCGGAGTGCACCGTCATCAGCTGCAGCGCATCCTGGCCTTCCTGCGCCTGGTTGTCGCCGGCTTCCAGCGAGGCGTGTGACAGGAATGCAGACAACGGCGACATCACGGTCGCCAGCGGCGCATCTGCGTCGATGATTTCTACGCCATCGGCCACCACGACTTGCGCACCGGCCGCAGCCGAAGCCTGCGGGCCGAGGTGCGCAGGCGCACCCTGGCCGAAGCCCTCTTCCGATACGAACTGCGTTGCTGCGCTGACCATCTGCTCCAGGTTCTCGACGCGGTCGGCGCCTTCCTTCTCGTTCTGGTAATGCTGAAGCAGGCCGGAAGAATCCAGCGTGATTTTCACCAGTTCCGGCAGCGCCAGTTGCTGCGTCTCGAAACGCACGCCCTCGATCAGCTTGGTGAAAGCAGCCAGCGAACTGCCTGCCTTGCCGACCATGTAAGGCACGGCTGCGTACAGCGAGCAGTTGTAGGTGGCCGCTGCATTCTGCAGTTGCTCGATCGAGCGCGCACCGATGCCGCGCGCCGGGAAGTTCACGACGCGCAGGAAAGCGGAATCGTTGTGCGGATTGTCCATCAACTGCAGGTAGGCGATGGCGTGCTTGACCTCAGCGCGCTGGAAGTAGCGCAGGCCGCCGTACACGTGGTATGGCATGCCGGCCGAGAACAGAGCATGTTCGATCACGCGCGATTGCGCGTTGGAGCGGTACAGGATGGCGATCTCGCGGCGCAGGGCGCCTTCGGCGATCAGCGACTTGGCTTCTTCGATGATCCACTGCGCTTCCTGCAGGTCCGAGCTGGCCTCGTACACGCGTACTTGCTCGCCGTGGCCGGCGTCGGTACGCAGGTTCTTGCCAAGGCGGCGGCTGTTGTTAGAGATCAGCAGGTTGGCCGAGTCCAGGATATGGCCGTGCGAGCGGTAGTTCTGTTCCAGCTTGATCAGGTTCTGCACCCGGAACTCGCTTTCGAACGCCTGCATATTGCCCACGTTGGCGCCGCGGAAGGCGTAGATGCTCTGGTCATCGTCGCCCACTGCAAACAGGGCGCCGCCGAACGGCGATCCATGGCCTGCCATCAGTTTCAGCCAGGCGTATTGCAGGTTGTTCGTATCCTGGAACTCGTCGACCAGGATGTGGCGGAAGCGCTGCTGGTAATGCTGGCGCAGCGGCTCGTTGCGCAGCAACAGCTCGTAGGTGCGCAGCAGCAGTTCGGCGAAATCCACCACGCCTTCGCGCTGGCACTGGTCGTCGTAGAGCTGGTACAGCTCGACCAGCTTGCGCTCCAGCGCGTCGTAGGCCTCCACCTGCGAGGCGCGCAAGCCTTGCTCCTTGTTGTTGTTGATGAAGTACATCACCTGCTTAGGTGGAAACTTCTCGTCGTCGATATTGTTCGCCTTCAGCAGGCGCTTGATCATCGACAGCTGGTCTTGCGAATCGAGGATCTGGAACGTCTGCGGCAGCGCGGCATCCTTGTAGTGGGTGCGCAGCAGGCGATTGCACAGGCCGTGGAAGGTGCCGATCCACATGCCGCGTGTATTGATCGGCAACATGGCGCTCAGGCGGGTGAGCATTTCCTTGGCCGCTTTATTGGTAAAGGTCACCGCCAGCACGCCGGCCGGGGATACCTGGCCAGTCTGGATCAGCCACGCGATACGGGTGGTCAGCACGCGCGTCTTGCCGGATCCGGCGCCAGCCAGGATCAGGGCATTTTGCGGTGGCAGGGTGACTGCTGCGAGTTGTTCGGGATTGAGGTTGTGGAGGAGATTTTGCATCCCGCCATTATACCGGCGGCGGGCTTGGGAGGCCGGATGAACGGGCGTGGCCAGGAGCCGACTGCGGCAGTGCAAATTGATCATTGTGGACTGAGGCGTCATAATGAAGTTTGTTAAAAAATCAATGTTGCGTCGCTCTTGCCGTGGCTGGGCCTAAGCCGATCTCGAAGCCGGTCAATGCTTCGGCAGCGCGTGGTCTGCGGTGTTCGCTATGAATCTGTCGCAATCCAGTAAAGGAAAAAAATGAATGGCTGGTCCCCTCGAACGATCAAAGGTTTGTCTTATGCGTTCGTTGGCATTCTCGCGTTTAAAGCCCAACCATTAGTCACGGCGACCCTTCAGGAGTCGTTGTTCTGGAGTGGTCTTTCTCAAGCTGGCTTTTCGTTGATTGACCTTGTAGCTTGAGCATCGGAATCTATCTGCTGGCCACACGGTACAAGAAATGAATTCAAATGCTAGTGTGTCAGCGGCTTCCGTTTATCGTCTTAAGGACCGATTGATCGTTTCGCCCGACAAGAGGACCACTGCGGGTTTGGTGGTCGCTTCGGAACCCTTCGTCGTCTTGCCGCTTGAAGCTACCAATGATGACCTGGGAAGCACTCTGATGAAAGCTCTGGCCCTTTCGAAAACTCCAATGTCGCATCCTGTCGATTGGAAGGCCATCGCGGCCTCGCGCTTAGCCGCCGCAATACTACGTTGGGCCATCGGGCAAGTACGTTGCATGTGAAGTGCTGGCGCCGCGTAGCAGAGCAAGTTCCCCGCCTCGTTGCGCCTCTTTCGATTCCATGGAGACCAATCCAGCTGGCTTCGGATGGGTGGTCGCATCTTTTGCCCTTTTGAAGTTTCGCGATGGCAGACATATACCCCCTATGGGGAAAAATTCCTACCCCTGTCTAATTCAATCTAATCTTCGCAATTTCAGTCTAAACGGGTCTGAACGACGCGTGCCACAGTCTAGAACAGTCCAAGAATTAAGGGCGAATGTCTAAATCAGTCTAGCGAAAAGGGGTCAAAGTCTAAACGGAACTATATTTCCGTTCCGCGATCCAATCTTTAGACCATTTTCGAAGGGGGATTGGATCATGGAATACGAACCGAAGCAGCCGGTGTATCTACCCGTTGCCGACTATCTTGAACTGGAGTTTTTCCTGATGGATGCCCGTCCCGGCGTCAAACCCGACGCCTTTGTGACGGAGCTGGTGCATCGCTGGCTGGCCGTTGAAATAGAACGGCTCTCGCTGCGCAAGAACGGCCATGCAATGCGCGGCTACCAATGGAAGAATCTCTTCCTGCCCGACGGGACCAGCTTGCGCACGAGCCACTGCGGCGTCATCGAATTTGCCAAAGTGGTTGGCGACCACATCGTTTCCGATGACGGCACTTTCTTGACGCCATCGCAGTTCGCCAATCGTCATGCGAAAGGACGCAATGCCTGGCGCTTCGTTTGGGTACGCTATCCAGGCGACGAGTTTTGGATTCGCGCAGCGAGCTGCAGAGGCCGTGCCGACGAACTGCGTCTACGCCAGTCTAAACGTTTCCCGCAGGTGTCTACTATGGTCTAAGCGGCGGGAACCAATGGTCTAAAACGGTCTACATGTTTCTTGGCGGAGTCGAATTCGGTCTACGAATTGCGGCGCGAACGAAATTCTGGACTCTGTTAGACCAAACTCGCCTGGTTTCGACCAAATTAGACGGGGAGGGCGAAAAACATACCGCGACCTGCGTGCTCCCTGTTCCCGCCACGAGTAACCGCCCGGTGACCATAACGCGCCGAACGATCTGGCTCCTCGTCAGCGCTCGCGCCGGTAATGCAAAGCGATCGCACCGTTGCGGAGAGGATTCGCCGAAATCAAGTTAAGCTGTCGTGTGCTGGGCAGGCCGCTCTCGTACAAAGTAGGACCGTGACCTGCGAGCCTCGGATGGACGAGAAATTTGTACTCATCAATCAAATCGAGCCGGTCCAGTTCAGTCGCGAGCTTGCCGCTGCCGAGGAGAATACCGTCCGGCGTCGAGTCCTTGAGTTCTTGTATGCCCGAGCGCAGGTCGCCGGCGATGTGGTGGCTATTAGTCCACGGGAAGTCGCTTCGAGTCGAAGACACGACATACTTCGGTTTGGCCTCCAGCTTGACCGCCCACTCGCGCATCGCTGGCGGCGCCTCCACCTCGCCGCAAGCGACCTTGGGCCAGTATCCTTCCATCATCTCGTAGGTGACACGGCCCCAGAGCATCGCTCCGGCCTCGTCCATAAGGTGAGTGAAGAAGGAGTGGGTCTCATCGTCGGCGATGCCTTCCTGGTGGTCGACACAGCCATCGAGGGTGAGGTTGAGGCTGAAGGTCAGAAGTCCCATTGTGTTCCCCGTTCGAGATACGCGACAGGCCGCCGACCCTGCGGAAGGCTATGCCGCTGGTTGGCTTGGGCCTGCGCCCGGCAGTTCCGGCTCGCCGAAGATGGCCTTGTATGCCGCATACACCGAGCACTGGATCACCATCACGATAATCATCAGCGCCGATTGCAGCACGGCCATGCCCAGCAGCGTTTTGCCGAGCAGGAGCAGCACTACATTGGTCAGCAACATCACAATCGCGACCCAGCACAGGAAGTACAGCAGGAAGGCGCGCAGCGTGCGCCACACGGCGAAGAAACTGTAGAACAGTGCTTTGCCGACCCGCATCTGCTGCCAGAAGATCAGCGGTGCTGCAAACAGCATCGCCATGCTGAGCGGCAGCGACAGCAGGAAGATCACGAGCATGGCCCAGCCGAAGTTGCCGTTGGCAGCGGCAGCCGCTGCGGCCGCATCCGGCTGCACTTGCTGCTCCGCCAGCTGGCGCATGGTGTCCATGCCAACGACGGCGGCAAACAGCATGGCCAGCCCGGCAAGCACCAGCACGAACAGCGCTCCCAGGCCGGCCAGGCGTGGGAAGTTTGGCTTCTGGAAGATCGGGCGCAGCATGTCCGGCGTCAGGGTTTGCTTGCGGTCGGCCGCGGCGCAAGCCTGAACGAATACTGCAGTGAAAACCGGCGCCAGGATCATCGGCAGCCATTGGCCCAGGAAGGGAATGATCCCTAGCACCACTCCCGCCAGCAAGTAGGCCAGCATCAACAGCATCAGCCCGCCGGGCTGTTTGCGGAAGATGGCGAAGCCTTCGCGGATCCAGGCGATGCCTGCGCTGGCGGGAATGTCACTCATTTAATACAACTCCGGTGCCGGAACGGCAATGCGTGTGCGCAGGATGCGCTCAAAGTGGGTAGGGTCGTGCGGCGTCAGCATTTCGGCGGCGCGCGGCAAATAAAAATCGTACAGGCGCGATATCCAGAAACGCAGCGCGCCTGCGCGCAGCAGGGCTGGCCACAGCGAATGTTCGATGGCCGTGAACGGCCGCACGGCGTGATAGGCATCCAGCATGGCACGCACGCGTGCTTCGTCCAAAGCGCCGGTGGCGAGGTCGATGCACCAGTCGTTGATGGTGACGGCCACGTCGAACAGCCAGCTGTCGCAGCCGGCGAAATAGAAGTCGAAGAAGCCGGTAAGGCGCTCACCGTCGAACATCACGTTGTCGCGGAACAGGTCGGCGTGCACCGGGCCGCGCTGCAGCGCGTGATAGTCGGCGGAAGCGTGCAGGGCTTCCTGGAACTTCATTTCGTCGTGCAGCAGGTGGGCCTGTTCCAGCGCCAGGTGCGGCAGCACGGCGGCGGTGGCTTCTCGCCACCACGGCAGGCCGCGCAGGTTGGGTTGCTGCAGCGCGAAGTCCTGGCCGGCCAGGTGCATGCGCGCCAGCATGGCGCCGACGGCGGCGCAGTGTACCGGTTGCGGCGCCATTTGCGGCTTGCCTTCCAGCTTGGAGACGACGGCGGCCGGCTTGCCGTGCAGCGGCACGCACAGCTCACCCTGGTCGTTGGGGACGGGCGCCGGCACCAGTACACCGTGTTCAGCCAGGTGGCGCATCAGCTGCAAGTAAAACGGCAGCTGTTCGAACGTCAGGTTTTCAAAAATCGTGAGCACGAACTCGCCGCGCTCGGTTGTCAGGAAAAAATTGCTGTTCTCGATGCCGGACGCGATGCCTTTCAGCGCGCGGGCTTTGCCAAGGGGGAACTGCTTGATCCAATGGCCGACATCTTCCAGTGAGACCGGGGTAAAAACTGCCATGAGAAACCAGGTTAAGTGTTCGTACGGGGCGCGCGCTTGCTTACTTCGTCGACGCGGCCGGCTGGGCTGGCGGAGGAGGTGGCGGCGGGCCGTCTTCCTTTTCCGCTTCCTCGGCAGAGCGTTTCTTCTTCTTGCTGAGGAGGTCGAACTCCAGCACAGTCCACTGCGGGCCACGGTTGGCCGAGCCGGCTGCATCGCCGGGCAGTGCGCTGCCAGCCGGGGTATTCGGCTTGACGGTATACGTGCTTCCGCCGCTCTTGACCTTGGCTTCGGTCACGCGGCCACCTTCGCGCTTTTCCACAATCTTGGTTTCCCTGCCCGGCTTGGCCGTGACGGTGACCGGATTGTCCACTTCCTCGATGCGTTCCAGTTGCTGCGGCTGGGGCGGGGCAGACTGCGCCAGGGCGTCGGTAGCCAGCAGGATCAGGGGGAGGGCAAGCCAGGAAGTTTGGGCGCGCATGATGGGATTTCGTTCAATTTATTGGTTTAACCATTGTATCAAATGCCCTCCTGTCCCGTTGTAAAACTCTGCGATAATGGAATATTGAGATTTACACCACTCCCCCGCTATGCAAAAGACCCTGTTGCTGGTCGATGGTTCCAGCTACCTGTACCGTGCCTTCCACGCCTTGCCTGACCTGCGCAGCGCCGAAGGCTATCCCACCGGCGCCATGCACGGCATGGTCAATATGCTGCGCCGCCTGCGCGCCGATTTCCCGGCTGCCTACATTGCCTGCGTGTTCGACGCCAAGGGCAAGACCTTCCGGGACGATATGTACCCCGACTATAAGGCGACCCGCGCGCCGATGCCGGATGACCTGCGCCTGCAGATCGAGCCCATCCACGAGGCGGTGCGCGCCATGGGCTGGCCGATCCTGATGGTGGAGGGCGTGGAAGCGGACGACGTGATCGGCACCCTGTCGGTGCAGGCCGAGCAGGCAGGCCTGGACGTGGTGATTTCCACCGGCGACAAGGATCTGGCGCAGCTGGTCACGCCGAAAGTCATGCTGATCAACACCATGACCAATGAAAAACTGGACGAGGCGGGCGTGCTGGCCAAATTTGGCGTGCCGCCGAATCGCATCATCGATTACCTGACCCTGATCGGCGATACCGTCGACAACGTGCCGGGCGTGGCCAAGTGCGGCCCGAAAACGGCGTTGAAGTGGCTGCAGGAATACGACAGCCTGGCCGGCATCATGGAAAACGCCGATAAGATCGGCGGCGTGGTGGGCGGCAACCTGCGCTCGGCGCTGGAATGGCTGCCGAAAGGCCGCGAGCTGATTACCGTGAAGACCGATTGCGACCTGTCGGCGCACATGATGTCGATTTCCGAGTCGCTCGGCGCCAAGGACGAAGACCGCGAGCAGTTGATCGCCTTCTTCACCAAGTACGGCTTCAAGACTTTGTTGCGCGAGCTGTCCGGCCTGACCCCGGCGGCACCAGCGCCAGGCAGCGCGGCCGCTGCCGCGCCGGCACCGGGCGCCACCGCCGACCTGTTTGCCGCGCCGCCAGCGACCATCAGCTACGAGACCGTGCTGACCGAGGAGCAACTGGAAGCCTGGATCGCGCGCATCGACGCCGCTGCGCTGACTGCGCTCGATACCGAAACCACTTCGCTGGAACCGATGCTGGCCGAGATGGTGGGCATCTCGCTGTCCACCGAGCCGGGCATCGCCTGCTACATCCCGCTGGCGCACCGCTATCCGGACGCGCCGCAGCAGCTGCAGCGCGACTGGGTGCTGTCGAAGCTGAAGCCTTGGCTGGAAGACGGCTCCAAGCCGAAGCTGGGCCAAAACCTGAAATACGACGCGCACGTCTTCGCCAACCATGGCGTGACCCTGCGCGGCATCGTGCACGATACGCTGCTGCAGTCGTATGTGTTCGAATCGCACCGCACCCACGATATGGACAGCCTGGCGCTGCGCCACCTGAACCACAAGACCATCGCTTACGAAGAAGTATGCGGCAAGGGTGCCAGCCAGATCGGCTTCGACCAGGTTGAAATCGGCCGCGCCACCGAGTACGCGGCGGAAGACGCCGACATCACGCTGCGCCTGCACCTGGCAATGCATGGCCAGGTCTCAGGCGACGAAGGCCTGACCCGCATCTACAACACCATCGAGCTGCCGACCGCCGTGGTGCTGCAGAAGATCGAACGCAATGGCGTGCTGATTGACGCCGGCCTGCTGGCGACCCAGTCCAACGAACTGGGCGCGCGCATCCTGGAGCTGGAACAGAAAGCCTATGAGCTGGCAGGGCAGCCGTTCAACCTCGGTTCGCCGAAGCAGATCGGCGAGATCTTCTTCACCAAGCTGGAGCTGCCGGTCGTGAAAAAGACCCCGAGCGGTGCGCCGTCCACCGACGAAGAAGTGCTGCAAAAGCTGGCCGAAGACTATCCGCTGCCGAAAGTGCTGCTCGAATACCGCGGCATGGCCAAGCTCAAGTCGACCTATACCGACAAGCTGCCGAAGATGATCAACAAGCTCACCGGCCGCGTGCACACCAATTACGCGCAGGCAGTGGCGATCACCGGCCGCCTGGCATCGAACGATCCGAACCTGCAGAACATCCCGGTGCGCACAGCCGAAGGCCGCCGCATCCGTGAAGCGTTTATCGCGCCGCCCGGCGCGCACATCGTGTCGGCCGACTACTCGCAGATCGAGCTTCGCATCATGGCCCATATTTCGGGTGACGAGGCGATGCTGCGCGCCTTCGCGGAAGGCGAGGACATCCACCGCGCCACCGCCGCCGAAATCTTCGGCGTGGCGCCGGCCGACGTGCAGCCGGAACAGCGCCGCTACGCCAAGGTCATCAACTTCGGCCTGATCTACGGCATGAGCGCCTTCGGCCTGGCGGCCAACCTGGGCATCGACCGTACCGCCGCGCAGAACTATATCGACCGCTATTTCGCCCGCTTCTCCGGCGTCAAGCGCTATATGGACGAAACCCGTGCCGAAGCCAAGGCGCGCGGCTATGTGCAGACCGTGTTCGGCCGCCGCCTGTGGCTGCCGGAAATCAATTCGCCAAACGGCCCGCGCCGCCAGGGCGCCGAGCGTGCGGCGATCAATGCGCCGATGCAGGGCACGGCGGCCGACCTGATCAAACTGGCAATGATCGCGGTGCAGGACTGGCTCGAGCGTGAAGGGCTGGCAACCAAGATGATCATGCAGGTGCACGACGAACTGGTGCTGGAAGTGCCAGATGGCGAACTGGCCCTGGTCAAGGACATGCTGCCGAAGCTGATGTCGGGCGTGGCGGAGCTCAAGGTGCCGTTGGTGGCGGAAGTCGGCGTTGGCTGTAATTGGGAAGAGGCGCACTGAATCGGCCCGGCAAGCGCCAAAAATTGTCAGTGCTGACAAATTTTGGCAGCAGGTCCCGACAAACCTTGTCAACTTACTTGAAATGACAACAATAAAAGATTTGCAAGATGACGCTTTGGCATTAATCGGCCAGGCCTCCGGTGTCGATCGCCGCGGCTTCATCAAGGCCGCCATCGGCACCGGTTTCGCGGCTGCGACGCTGCCTGTGCAGGCGCAAACCTTGATCAGCACCGACAGCCAAGGCCTGACCGCCCGCACCATCCATATCAAGGTGGATGGCCAGACGGTCCCTGTCTACCTCGCCCACCCGGAAGGCCGGACCCGGCTCCCCGTCATCCTTGTCATTTCGGAAATCTTCGGCGTGCACGAGCACATTGCCGACGTCGCCCGCCGCTTCGCCAAGGCCGGCTACCTGGCGCTGGCGCCCGACCTGTTCGTGCGCCAGGGCGATGCCACCCGCGAGCAAGCGATCGCCGAGCTCATGGCCAACATCATCCGCAAGACCGAGGACGCGCAGGTAATGCGCGATCTTGACGGGGTGGTGGAGTGGGCGCGCACTTACGGCGCAGACACCAATCGGCTGGGCATTACCGGTTTTTGCTACGGCGGCCGCATTACCTGGCTGTACAGCCACCACAACCCGAAAATCAAGGCCGGCGTCGCCTGGTATGGCCGCCTGGTCGGCGAGCGCACGGCTGCCTGGCCGGTGCTGCCGGTCGATATCGCGGCTGCCTTGAAGCCGCCGGTGCTCGGCCTGTATGGCGGCAAAGACCAGGGCATCCCGCTCGACACCGTGGAGCAGATGCGCGCCGCCCTGGCCCAGGGCAACGGCAAGTCGCAGATCCACGTCTACCCGGAAGCGCCGCACGGCTTCTATGCCGATTACCGTCCCGGCTACGATCCGGAAGCCGCAAAAGACGGTTGGCAGCGCGCCCTGGCCTGGTTCAAGGCCAACGGCGTAGCCTGAGTTAGCGAAAAATGCGGCTGGGCGGTAAAATGCCCGGTTTGCACGCGAAGGAAGCGCCATAGACCCCGTCCTGACCTCGATCCTGCTGGCCACCACGATTGCCGGCGTTGCCAGTATTACGGCAGCGGCGGTGTTTTCGTTCGCCCTGCTGTCGAAGGTGGTCGAGAAGATGGTCAGCCTGTCGGTCGGCATCATGCTGTCCACTTCGCTGCTGCATGCCCTGCCGGAAGCCTTCGAGTCGGGCACCGACCCGCGCCACCTGTTCGGCGCCTTGCTGGCCGGCCTGCTGGCCTTCTTCCTGCTTGAAAAACTGGCAATCCTGCGCCACTCGCATCACCACGAGCACGACGGCCACCATCACCACCATGGCCACGACAAGGCCGAAGCGGGCCGCGCCGGCTGGATGATCCTGCTGGGCGACGGCATGCACAACTTCACCGACGGCATCCTGATCGCGGCAGCCTTCCTGGCCAATCCGCAGCTGGGTATTGTCACCGGCGTGGCCATCATCGCCCACGAAATCCCGCAGGAAATCGGCGATTTCATCGTGCTGCTCAATGCAGGCTTCTCGCGCACCCGCGCCTATGTCTACAACCTGCTGTGCAGCCTGCTGTCCGTGGCGGGCGGCGTGCTGGGCTACTACACGCTGGACAAGGCCACCAACCTGATTCCCTTCGTGCTGGTGTTTGCCTCCTCGGGCTTCATCTACATCGCGGTCAGCGACCTGATGCCGCAGATGCAGCGCCGCGCCACCATGCGTGAAACCATCCCGCAAGTTTTCTTAATTGCACTTGGTGTTGTAATTGTGCTATTCCTGACCGGAAGCGCGCACGATACACATTGAGTAGTTACGCACTGGCATCATTTTTGCTACGCTACGGGGGATAGGAGATCCCTCATGCTCGAAACTTCGACCGAACACCACACTGCAGATGCCCTGATGGCCGCTTTCCAGCGCGGCGCAGGGGTGCAACCGAACTGGCAACTCACGCCAGAATTCATGGAAATGCTGGGAAAACTGGTCGGCACTTCGATCAGCGGCGCGCATAGCCTGCTGCTGAATCGCGCTGAGCTCAAGCGCAATATCCACGCCGACGCGACTGTCGTCGTCGTGCGCAACAACAATCCCCTGAAATTCCTGCCTGACAGCCAGGCCGCCAAGACCCAGATGCTGCGCAAGAAAATGCCTGGCTTCATGGGCCCGGTGGAAGCGCTGGAAGATGCCTTTGCCGACCTGTCCGCCCACCAGAACTGCGTGAAGGCCGGCATGGAGGGCGCCGTCGCGGAAGGGCTGGCGCGCATCTCGCCACAGGCCATTGAGGAGCAGCAGAAGCGCAGCGTACTGGGCACCGTGCTGCCGATGGCGCGCAAGGCAGCCCTGTGGGACAGCTACCGCGCCAAGCACGCGGCCCTGGCCAAGGCGACTGCTTCCGATTTCAACGCGACGCTGGGCGATGCTTTCCTGAGCGCCTACGAGCGCCGCCAGGACGAGATGGAATAACAGGAGTCAGCCATGGCCGATATGCCCCAGCGCATTGCGCTCAGCGTCGCGGAGGTGTCCTCCGTCGGCGGACGTGCATCCAACCAGGATGCCATTGGCCGTGCCGAGCGCGGTGAACTGGCGTGCTTCGTCGTCTCCGACGGCGCGGGCGGCCACGAGGGCGGAGAAATCGCTTCCCAGGTGGTAGTGCAGGCGGTCTTGTCCAACTTCGGCGAGCATCCCGGCTTCAGTGCCGATGCCACGCCGGCGATGGTGGCGGAAGCGGCGATTGCCGTCGCTCGCAGCAAGCGGGAACGTCCTTCGCTGCAAGGCATGAGCGCTACCGTGGCGCTGGCGCTGGTGGACCGTGCCGGCGCCCAGGCCACATGGGCGCATATGGGCGACACCCGCATCTACCTGTTCCGCCGTGGCCGCTTGCTGCATGCTACGCGCGACCACAGCATGGTGCAGCAGATGATCGACGCCGGCCTGGCCGCTGGCGCAGATCCGCGCAGCCATCCCAAGCGCAATGTGTTGTATGCTGCCATTGGCACTGAAAATGAGGTGCTGCCGTCCGTGATGCCGCCAATGGCGCTGCGCACGGGCGATGCGATTTTGATCTGCACCGACGGCCTGTGGGAATGGGTCGCCGAGCCGCAGATGGAGTTGTTGCTGGCGAAAGCGGGCAGCGCGCAGGAATGGCTGACCGCCATCTGCACCCTGGCCGACGAGCGCGCGGGCCTGGTGCACAAGGCCCGCGATAATTTCAGCGCGCAGGCAATCTTTATCGGTGAAGCTCCATGAACAAAGCAGTCGAACTGCCTAACAGCCTGCCAATCGGCACCCGTGTCGCGGAATTCGAGATCCGCGAAGTGATCGGGGAGGGCGGTTTCGGCATCGTCTACCTCGCCTTCGACCACTCGCTGCAACGCACGGTGGCAATCAAGGAATACATGCCGTCGGCGCTGGCCGCGCGCACCACTGACCATACGGTGACGGTGCGCTCCAAGCGCCATGCGGAAGCCTTCGGCGCCGGCCTGCGCAGCTTCATCAACGAAGCGCGCCTGCTGGCCCAGTTCGACCACCCGGCGCTGGTCAAGGTGTACCGCTTCTGGGAATCGCACGGCACGGCTTACATGGCCATGCGCTACTACGAAGGCCGCACCTTCAAGGCGGTGGTGCGCGACAACCCGGAACTGGTGAACGAAGCGTGGCTGAAGCGCCTGCTGCAGCCGGTGCTGGGCGCGCTGGAAGCGCTGTACGCGGCCAAGATCCTGCACCGCGACGTTTCGCCGGAAAACATCATGATCCAGCCCGACGGCCAGCCGGTCTTGCTGGACTTCGGCGCCGCGCGCCAGATCGTGCAGGACATGGCGCAGTCGCTGACCGTGATCCTTAAGCCGGGCTTCGCGCCGGTCGAGCAATATGCCGACGACGAGTCGATGCGCCAGGGTCCGTGGACCGATATCTATTCGCTGTCGGCCGTGATGTACGCGGCGATCACCGGCAAGGCGCCGCCGGCTGCGGTGGCGCGCATGCTGAACGACCCGATCGAACCGCTGGCTATCAGCGGCCGCGAAGGCTACAGCAACCAGTTCCTGGAAGCGATCGACCGCGGCATGGCCGTGCGTCCCGAAATCCGCCCGCAATCGATCGCCGAATTTGCGGCGCTGATCGGCTTTGATGCACCTGCGCCTGTGGCAGCCGCGCCGGCTGCCGAGACCAGCAGTGCGCCTGGTGCAACCGTTGGCGAGGCCGATGCCGCGAATGCCGGCGCCGACGGCGCTGCCAATGCGCAGTCAGAGCCGCCGCGCCGCAACCGTCCGCGATCGTCCCGCAACGCCGACAAGGGCGCGTCGGCATCGGGCGATGCCGCCGCCAGTTCCAGCCCGAGCGCAAGTTCGCCGTTCGATTCCGGGCAGCGCTCCAGCCGCAACAAAACCAGCAGCAAATCGAGCAAGCCGGCCGTGCCGGTGGCACGCAGTGCCCGCCCATCGACCAACGTCATCGCCGGCGGCCTTTGCGCATTGGCATTGCTGGTTGTCGGCATCTCATGGTTTGCCGACGGCAGCCCGGTCAAGCTGGCCGCGCCCGAAGTGGCCAGCGCGCCGGTGCAGGCGGCCAGCAGCGCAAGTGGTGAAGCACTGGCCAGTGCGGTATCGGCCAGCGCGGTCGTTGCCGCCAGCACGCCTGCGGCCGAGCCGCAGGT
>Ga0207425_1000172_pt1 | contig 53044 bp, 60 predicted proteins | sample AraplaF_Col_mTSA_FD_184255 | JGI IMG/M metagenome (GOLD analysis project Ga0207425, IMG submission 184255) | Arabidopsis root microbial communities from the University of North Carolina, USA - plate scrape MF_Col_mTSA (SPAdes) (version 3) | ecosystem: Host-associated > Plants > Roots >...
CGCCAGCTTGATGACGCGCCGCCTGGGGGCCATGATGAAACTCCTCGTTTGAATAATCTCAAACTAGGAATCCACCAGGGCACGTCACGTTCCATCAAATGCCGCTTTCATGGAATCGGTGGTCTAGGCCATCTGGTTCCCGATCATTTCCGCAATCGCCGCAACTTCGATCCGCGCGCTTGTCTCCTCATGCGGACAGGGCTCATAGCACCGCCAGAGAGTCTCGGCGTAACGGTCAGCCGAGAAGCCATGGCCGCCCCATTTGGTCCATCCGCCGACGGAACACAGGTGGACCTCGGGCCGGACATCGTCTGCATCGGCCTGTCTTGATCGCTCATTCGACCAATTCCAAGTCGGCGGGGAGGGACTTCCAGCCCTTAGCGGTCTTGCGCTGCTCGGCTTTCTTCTTTGCTAACTTGCGGGCCTCGCCAACCCCAGTAGCCCAGACGGTCACGCGCAACGTGGCCGCCTGAAAGACGAAGCGGCGTAGATGCTTCTTGCAGCCAGCCGCGTATCCGGCACGGAAAGCCAGCTTCGCGGCGCGGGCACCCATGCCGCCAGGGGCATCTGAGGGAAGACTATCCCACCACTCGTCAAAGGGATCGCGCTGCTGCGGCTTGGGGCGATCGAGCATATCTTGCTCCATACTATTTGTTCTTTGTCTGTTCTATCATATTGGAGCAGATTGAGTCCAGTTCGCGTGCGAGACAAAACCTCGGCGAGGGCCGGGTGAACGTAGTTGGATCAAGTGCGAATTTGGTGGCGGAGAGCTATTGACTTTGGGAAGGCGCGGCTCCCCGCCTGGGTGCCATGACAAGGGACTGTTAGCCACAGCATCCCTAGTCAAACTTCTTATCAGCTTGAAGGTTCCGGGTGGCGAAGGGCCAGCTTTGGGGAGACACGCCCTTCGCCTGTCACTCAAGGTCTCAGAAACTCCCAAGCGACCCAGCTATGCTAACTGAACTGTCGGAAACGACAAGTTTCAGCCTAATGAGGCGGCAAGGAGACGTCACGCATGCCATCTTCATGGCGTTCGATCTTCTTTCTTTCTACGGCCACGATTTCACCAAGACCGAACTGGTCAAACGTCGACACCTCCTCGAAGCCTTGCTGCCATCCCGCACGATGGGCCCCATCAGGCTGTCGAACAAGTTGGTGGGGACGGTAAAGCCCTGATGCGGGCTCACCCTTGGGGCCCCAGCGGATCATGCCGAACACCCTTAGCCTCTCCAGTTGGGGCGGGGAGCCCCAGGAAATCTCCTCGTTGCAACAGTGACAGGGCACAGCCGGCAAAGTTAGCAAGCGCGGTTAAACGCACAACGAGCGAGAAGACTGCATGTTGCAAAAGAATGTGAAGAGCCAACCAGCGTTGAGGGACTTTAGGCTCTCCCCCTGCCGAGAAAGCAGAGCCCAATTCGGCGGACAGAAACACGCCATAGGTGGATATGTTCCGGATCATAATGAAAACGGGGGCGAAGGGTGCGTTGCTTTCCTGACCCTTCGCCCTCTCGCCATGCCTGGACGGGGTGATCCTGCAAGGCGGTATCGTCGGAAACTCCATGGGAGACTATCGAGAATTTTCCCTCATCGCGGCGATCTGCCGCAGCTCGGCTACGCTAAGGCCGATAAGCGCCTCGTACTGATCCCCGATCATCTGGCAGAATTGCTTTCGCAGGTTGGCGTCGGCAGAGGTTTCAACGCGGTTGATCGTGTCGAGCGTTCGTTGAATGTGGTCTCTAATTGCGGAGTTTTCGCTTACCATGACCGAGTGACCTTTGGGTTCTTTGGTCACTGTATGTATGAGCTCAACGGTGGTCATGTTACCAAATAGGCTAGATGGCCTCCCTAATAGCCTTAAAAGCAACACAGCCAGCCGATCGTCCGTACGAGACAGGATTGTGGAGGGCCGAGAGGGTTACAGGGCCCCAGGGCCCTCCACATGCCGGAGGTTGCTTTGGGGAGACATTCCGGCGGGAAAAAACGCCAGTGCACGCGATAGGTTCCGAGCGCGTCTTTCGATCAGGCCAACTCCTATCCATTCAGCGTTTTTGACCGGCCTTTAACAGCCCCGAAACGGCCCCGGCCCCTCCAGAAAGCTCGCTGGTCGCCCTCCACCTGCCGCCGAAGGGTGCGACGTCGAAAACCGATACAGCTAGGCCGACAGTCGGGCGCGCATCGTCAAGTAACACGACGTCTCGTGCTCGATTTCGGCGATGAGGCTTTCATACTCGGTGATGCGTTCGGTGTCGGCGCCAAGTCTTCTCAACTCGCGCAGGTGGAGGACGGCGATGCTGTAGGTTTCACACATCTCGCCGATCGACTGGCGGTGCTCCGACAGCGCCCTTATTTCAGGAATTCGTAGTGCCAATAGCGCCCAACCATGAGCGACGTGGTCGATTTCGGTTTTCATCTTGGCGACACTCACAGGATGCAATGGCAAGTATACGGCAATGCCACTGCCGTCCAAGATGGCCTTAAGTCTCATATGGATAGCCCCGGGGGAGTTACAGCTGCCCCAACACTGACCGGTCCCTGGCTTCGGTTATTGAGGTAATTCGGCCGTCAAGCATCGGCGAACCCGCCGCCTCGCCTTGTGTTCTTCTGAGCCTTCGCCTCGCGCAATTTTCGAAGCCGCGCTGTCTTTTCATCACGCGCTGCTCGCTGTGCGAGTATCATTGCAGTGGCGACGTCATGGGTCTCTTCAAACCTCCGACGGCGCTCGTCCTGGGTAAAGGATTGACGCTGGTTCATTTGTGGAGCCTCTGAAGGCGGATCTAGGCGCAGCGATAGCTCCGCAATCAGATCGCCTTGATCATATTTCGCTTGGATAAGATCGATCGCCGCTACGAGCGCTCTGCGCCCCTCGGTACTATCGACCTCGCAATGTCGTAATCGGCACCACGTACGCATGATGGTGGTTACGGCTTCGATTTCATCGTCAGATAATGAGATCAGGGACAGCAACATAATTATACTTCTCCGTCGAACGGCAGAAGCGAAGCGCACTCCCAAGCGGTCACTACCGACAGGACTGAGACCGATTGCATAGTTATACGCTCAGATAAAGAAAGCGATATAAAGTATGACATGTCGGAACCTTTGTTTGGCAGCCGAGTTGAGCGTAGACGATTGTCGAGAACTCAAATGCCCTACGAAGAAGAAATGCAGATAATTTTCGACTTGGTGTCTCGCACCACTGTTGTCAGCTTCCGGGGCATGATTGAAATGTTTGGGCCTTTCGAAGACCGCTGGGAGGCAATCCATGCCGGCGAGCAGTTCTGTCGGGATCATGGATGGGATGATAGCCTGCTACCCGAGGCGGCGGCTGAAGCCTGAAAAACCTCTTTCTCCGATCAGTCACTATCGCGAGTATTCGACAAGCAGCACTGAGGGATTCAGGTTTACCGCGCGACACATTGTCAAGAAGGTTGGTACCGACATTGTGTTGATGCCGCTTCCGTACTTACCTACCTGCTGAAAGCTCACGCCCAGCTCGTTGGCGACGTGGGTCTGACGTAAACGGAGAGCCCTTGCGCGCTAGTTGCAATCGCCGCCAAGCTTATCATTTATCTTTGAGGGCCGGTCTGATATCTACTGGCATAGGAGAGCCTCGATGGAACTGGCGGCGAAGAGCCCCGTGGCATGGGGGCTCGCAAAGCTCTTCGCCTAATCGCCACCTGTTGCTTAATGGCGACCACAGCGAGAACTTCGACTCGGCGTCGAGGTTCCATTGTTATTTCCCTATCTGGCCATGAGGCTTCAGGCCGCGGGTGGTAGTTGCTGCTTAGGGGAAGCTGGTTTCCGGATGCTTTTGCCAACCCAATGGCGAACCTTAGGTCTTTGCCTCCGGTGAAGACGATTTGCTCATCGGATCCGTCGACGACGGATGGCAGACAATGGCGCTCGTCGAGGCCGCCCATCAATCCAGCAGCATGCCGGCAACACCGTTAAGCCCGCTGCCGAAGGAGTAATTACGTGTCCGAGCAGATAGTCCATTAAGAACACTACGAACTCAATGCTGTTCGCACGACGACCGGTCGAACGATCACCGAGACCGACTTCGTCGTTCATGCAGCGCATACCGGCGACTTCTTTCCGCATCACATGGATGCCGAATTCGCCAAGACGCTTACTGGTGGTCAGCGCATAGCACACGGAACTATGGTGTTTTCGATCGGCGTCGGGCTGACGGCAACCCTTATCAATCCTGTCGCATTCACCTACGGCTATGATCGACTGCGCTTCGTGCGTCCGGTTCATATGGGCGATACGATTCGCACGCGCGTGACGATCTCTTCTAAGGAAGACGATCCGAAGCGACCGGATATGGGCCGCGTCGTCGAGCGTTGCGAAATTCTGAACCAGCGCAATGAAGTCGTGCTTGCTGCAGACCACATCCTCCTCGTCGAGCGTATACAAAATCGGGGTTGAGGAGGGCGATTTTGAAAGTTTTGTCAGCAGTGCGATCAGGCGCCTCAAGGGCGATGATATGCTGCTGCACCAGTTCCGGTGATCATGAGGCCGGAGACCGCGTCGCGCACAGGGTAGGGCGGCGGTAAACACTCCCTGTCTCAGGCATTACTCGCCGCCCAAGCCTGGCCGTCTGCGGATTGGTGCAAGTACCGCGATAGAACGCTATACTCAATCAATTCTTCCACACGCAACACTCCGGCCATAGAATGTGCGTTTGGAGGATTCTGATGAGCACCATTACACATCTGCCGTCGCATTCGCAGGTTGGGACATGGCCGCGTGAGCGGCGTCCGGTCCTAGATTGGCTTATGAACGAAACGAGATCACAGCGGTTCCTCGACAATCTGCTGGTTGAACTTTGCGAACGGCTCTTGGCTGAAGGCGTATCGGTCGCCAGATCGTCCCTTCATCTGAGGATCCAGCATCCGCAATGGCAAGGCGCCCGGATCTTGTGGCAGCCCGGTGTCAAGGACGCCCATATCGATACGTTTGACTATGATGTCGATACCACGGAACTGTTTTTGCGCAGGCCGGCCACAGAGATATACAACGGCGCTTCGGAGGTCCGAAAGCACCTCGTCGCGAGCGATAACGAGATCGCCGCCTATCCTTTGTTCGAAGAACTTCACCGGGATGGCTTCACCGACTATGTGGCCTGGCCGATCGAGCATACTTGGGGCAAGCGCCACGTCGTGACATTTGCGACGAAACAGGCCAATGGATTTTCCGATTACGAGATCGGTTATCTCAAGGATTTGCTGCCTGCACTCGCCTTGGCTAGTGAAATCCGCATGAAAAATGCCATGGCCCGTACGCTATTGGAGACGTATGTCGGTCCCCATGCGAGCGCGGAGATCCTCGCCGGTGCGACGACCCGGGGTAGAGGCAAGACTGTGAGTGCCGCAATCATGATTTGCGACCTGCGCGATTTCACGGCTCTGTCTGATCTGTGGCCACGTGATGATATCATCGACATCCTCAACGGCTACTTCGATGCGCTCTGCGAGCCGGTGGAGGCCCGCGGCGGAGAGATCCTGAAATTTATGGGGGACGGCCTCTTGGCCATCTTTCCGCTTAGCAACCCAAATGCCTGTGCCGATCTTCTGGAAGCCATCAAGGACGGCCGCAAACGAATGAGCGCCCTAAATGACGAGCTTGCGAAAGGTGGGAAATCGCCGCTGCGCTATGGTATCGGCGTCCACGTCGGCGACGTGATGTATGGCAATATCGGCTCTAGAAAACGTCTGGACTTCACGGCGATCGGCCCCGCGGTCAATATTGCCTCCCGACTGGAGGAGCTCACGAAGGTGGTGAAACGACCAGTGTTGCTGTCGTCCGATTTCGCGGAACTGGTCAAAGGATCATCGTCAACGTTCTCTGATCTCGGATCGCATGACCTGCGTGGGCTTGAAAAACCGGTAAGCGTATTTGGGCTTGTCGACTGAGCTCTAAGCCAGACACGCTGAGAAAATAGCCTAGCGCTGCACTGCTCGAAAACGAAACCGGGCGCTCAACCCAGAAACTGGGGAGCGCCCGTTCGTTGCCGAGGCTGCGAACGCCGAAGATACGGCAGGCGGCCTCAAGTGGCGCCGATATAATCTTGGCTGTTCAGAAAGTGAAGTTCTCAAAATGCAGTACAGCTATGCGATCCAGATTGATCTCGGCGATTGCTCTAGGCCCGAGGCGACGCGTTGACGTCCCTAGCGCCGAGATAGTTGCCGTCCGTGTTGGTGAGTTCATAAAACAGGTCTGAGGTTTTGCAGGGCTAAGGCTACAGATAGCCTTGTGGGATGGCTTTGAACGACTAAATTCGGAAGATCGATCTAATATTGAGCGGAGCTGCGTCGGATATGCTGAAATCCTTCGAACATGTGGGCATGACCGTTAGCAACATGGATCGTGCAGTCAAATTCTATTGCGATCTTCTCGGCCTGACGCTGCATCTTCGCAAAAAGACGGACGACGGCGCGGATCTGGCCTTCTTGGACGCTGGCGGCGTGATGCTGGAGATCATCGCTCCCGCCAATGGCGCCAAGCGAGCTGTGGATGTGCCTGAAGATACCGCAGGGTTGCGCCATCTCACCTTTCTCTATGAAAGCGTCGACCAGACCTTCGCCAGGCTCGAGGAGGCTGGGGTAGAGATAAAGGAGAGGCCGCGCTTCGCTTACAACCCTGAAGTCCTGCAAAAGGTAGCCTTCATACGCGATCCTGACGGTATCATCATCGAGCTTGCCGAGCGAAAAAGGTAAGCGCACTGGGGCTTCCGCCAAAGCGAATCCGAGCAGGCAGAATGTCGGTTGGCGGGATATCGCTGCTGTTGAATGGGTCGAGTGATTATCTGCGCCGGGTCCCTGCTGCGCGGCGGGGGCGCAGAATGGTTGACCACAGAAACGCAGTAACGACAGCGCTTGGCGGCAATGTTCGGGCTATTCCTGACGTCAAGAACCTCGGTTTCAAGCGCCGTTCTCGTCTCCGCGTCAGTCCGGCCAGGCCGCGACGATCTGGAACTGCGAGGGTTCCCCGGAGTTCTTTGACTGTAGGAGAACAGTCATGCCGGCAAGATCGCAAGCGCAACAGGAAGTTGGGGCTGCCGCGCTTTCTGCAGAACGCGCCGCCAGGTCGGATGGCCGGTTGAAGAACGCGTCGAGCGACTTGGTCGGCTTCCGGTCCGAGAAGCAACTCTGATACTTTCGATCTCCCAAGCGCAACAGCAAGGCACAGTGCTTTTGACAGAAATCGAACGGTCTAAGGAGAAAGACATGAGGAAGCCTCAACTCGTGGGCTTGAACCACGTCGCCCTGGAAGTCGGGTCTGTCGAAGACGCTTTGAAGTTTTACAACGCTGTTTTCGCCTTTGAGCTGCGCGGTACCCATCAGGGTGAAGACGGTGCACTGGAAATGGCGTTCCTCGATATGGGAGACCAATTTCTCGCCCTGAGCCGTGGTCGACATCAAGCGCCCGACCAAAACCGACACTTCGGGCTCGTTGTCGATGATCGCAGTGCGGTTCGGGAACTGGCAACCGCTGCTGGTGGGATCGTTCTCGAGACAGGATTTCTCGACTTCCTCGATCCATGGGGTAATCGCGTCGAAGTGGTGGAATATGCTGATCTCCAGTTTACGAAGGCGCCAGGGGTGCTGCGGAGTATGGGCCTTCATCTGAGCAAGACCGCCGCGGCTGCAGAGGAGATCAGCAAGAAAGGAATGGTATGATGTCCGAGATAACCCACGTCGTTCTGGGAGCTTCGGGTCACATTGGCAGCGTTGTGGTATCCGAGCTGCAGCGGGCCAAAATCCCACTTCTCGCGCTCACTCACGATCAGGCCACGGCGGATCGATTGATCTCCTCCGGCATAAAGGCGCAAGCCCTCGACGTTATGGAGACAGGGGCACTGCGATCGGTTTTCCGGGGTGCCCGGCGCGCCTTCCTGCTAAATCCTCCTGCGGATCCGAGAGATGACACTGATACCATGGAACGAGCGACCGCTCGGAGCATCGCCGACGCGCTGGAGGGCTCCGGTCTCGAGAAGGTGGTGGTCGCATCCACCTATGGGGCGCAGCCAGGCGAAAGGATAGGCGACCTGTCCGTCCTTTATGAATTCGAGCAAATGGTAGAGCGGGCAGGGGTGCCGACCGCGGTAAACCGGGGAGCCTACTATTTTACCAACCTTGCGCCGCTTCTCGAAGCTGCAAAGGAGGGCATGATCACGACGCCTTTCCCTGAAGACCTGCTAATGCCGATGGTGTCGCCCGTCGATCTTGGGAAGCAGGCAGCTGCCCGATTGCGTACACCCACCGCCGACTTCGGCATTCGCTACATCGAAGGGCCAGAGCGCTACACGTTCCTCGATGTCGCAGCGGCGTTTTCGGACGCACTTGGACGCGCGGTGTTGCTTCAAAAGATCCCGAATGACCAGATCGAGGCGAGTTTCAAGGATTTGGGCTTTAGTGATGCCGCGGCTGATACTTACGCTCGAATGACGCGTGCGAGTGTCGAAGACTTGGAACGCCCCGATGATCCTGTTCGCGGCGATATCGACCTGCCTGAGTTCCTTCGAGGCCTGGTTTCCCCCGCAGACGGTTCGGGAGATAGTACTGTCCTCTATTAGTGGGCGTCGGTGTGCAAATGGGACGGGCGGGGCCCGTGGGTGCCAAGGGATTAGAAACCAGCCCCTGGCTCTGCAAGATAGCGTTGCTCGGCTTCGGTTGACGTTCTCCCCAACACCTCGTTGCGATGGGGGAACCTGCCATAAGACGCGATCACTTCCCGGTGCCTTTGTGCGTAGTCGAGATACTCGACGTCTCCAAGTTCTGTGAACAGAGCAACAGATCGGTCCTGCTGGCCAATGTTCTCGGCATGTTCGAAGGGCAAATAGAAGAAGATGCGGAACTCCTTCGGAACGCGTTTGTCGTCGCCAGCCTCGAGCGCCAGTTCAGCTTCCGCCAACGCCAGTCCGTCGGTGGCGAAGGCTAGGGCCGTTCCTCGATAAATGTTTCGTGGAAATTGATCGAGCACGACGATCGACGCCAGGCGGCTATGCGGGCTCGCTCGCCACTCTTCAGTCGGCACGGCCGCGAGAGCAAGATGCGTGTCGCGAAACTGGCTCTTGATCTCGCTGTCGAGTTCCGCGGAACCGTCGAACCAGTCCTTACGACTGCACTTTTCAAACCAGAAGGCGTAAACTTCCTCAGGCGTACAGATCTTGCTCATGTCTCTTCGTGTCCTTCAAAAACAGGTCTGCCGACCGGAACCCGACTTATTCGGTGTACAGACGGACATCATAACGGGGCCAATTGTAAACATTCCTTGTTGAATAGGTAGCCTGCGGTTTCGTCGCCACGAGAGGGAGCGTCACTCCAATTCGGGCGCGTGTCTGACTTCGCCACAACGCTTCGAGACTTCTGCCTGGATCGGATCCTTAGTAAACCCTCACACCAACCACCTTCAGCAATCCTGCAAGCCTTGCGCAAGCCCGTGCAAACATCCGAAGCGCTTGTCTCCGACAGAAGCTGCTGGTACTACGGCGGCATAAAAAGCATTTCCTCTCCGCCCAACCCTGCAAGAGATCGAGACGCGCAATCTGCAGGCGCTCGCACGTGCCGAAGTGCAAACCTCGTTCGCCTGAAGGCTGCCTGGGAACCGGCATGCTGTGACTGACTTCGGAGATCATATCGATCTAGCTGGCGATATCAGGGAAATCGTCAAGGATGTTCCAAAGGTGGCAGCGACCCGGCATGAGGCCGTCAAGGCGCCTGGCACGCGCAGAAGCGAAGCCAACCGCATTCCGGCGGTGCCCCTTGCCGCCAGGCTGCGTTTCCACAACGGGAATTGTGTAGGCGATGGTGGCAGCGAACGCCTCGCCATGGTCGAACACCGGTCCCTACATCAAAACGCATGCGTGCGTTTTGATGGCGCTGACGTCAGCTGATGAATATGACCCGTTCGCCCTTCGGAAACACCCCATTCGAGGGGACGATGCCGTCTGCCTTTCCTAACGAGGCAGGCGGCGGGCCGCTTGGGGGTTCCGCAAGGGGTCTTTTGCCGAAGTACTTCTGTAGCGGAAGAGTTGAGTTTTGGTGCTGAGCATGCTCTCGGCCACGCTTTGAGCGCGTCGCTGTAGGCTGTCAGCGATCCTGTCGATTGACCTCTCGGGTCTGCTTCTGTCGATCGCGGATGCCTGACCGCTAGTGGGTAGATTTTGGGTGTGTCGTCGGTTCTAAGTGAACATCGCACTGCTTGACGTCAAGTGACAGACAAGCTCGAGCTTTCGCCTGCAACGCTTTGCAAGGCGAGGATGCCGGTTCCCAGCGCGACGATCGATTATGAAGGTCGCCGAGGAGCGAGGTGATCGATCCGCAAAGGATCAGCCTTGCGAAACCCATCTCCGGAATGAGATCGTGTCGGGGCGGGGAGCCGGTTCGGCTCCCCGCCACCGCCTTCGATGCGCTATTGTGGCGCGAGACGCTCCAGCTCATTGAGACGCTTCAGCGCGGCCTGTTGACGAAGCAGGCCATAGTTGATGTTGCTGGCATTGAGGGTGCTTCCTTCCTGATAAGGAAATTGATCAAAGTCCGCGAAGAAGTCCTTGATTTTCCCTTGAATTGGAACAAGAAGCCACATATTGCGAGCAAGGAATTCCATCGCACCGCCGCCCTCCTTCAGACCCCTTTCGTAGGGATCCATGCGAAGGTTGAAGATGTTGGCCCAACTTGGAACTTCACGCGTGGCAGTGGCGATATTGCCCTCGCTATTGACCGCAAATGCCAGCTTCCAGTCGTTCCAGCGGATGGCATTCAGATTGCCGCCTTGGTCGAAGTAGTAAACAACATCTCGTGGGCCGGTCTCCACTTCGCCCTTTAACCGTGGCGACAGATCGTAACCGTCCAGGTGCACCTTGAAATCCTTTGTCCCGGATTTAAAGCCCGCTTTCATCTGCTCCTTGACGTCGGATATCCCGGCGGCGGCCGCAAAAGTCGGCATCCAGTCCATAAGCGTGACGATATCGTTGATCTCGGTGCCTGGTTTGACGACACCCGGCCAGCGAACCATCATGGGGATACGGAACCCTCCTTCCCATGTCGTGCCTTTCTCGCCGTGGAACATCGTTTGCGCGCCGTCGGGCCACAGTGCGAGCTCTGCGCCGTTGTCGGTCGTGTAAAGGACGATCGTATTGTCAGCGATGCCGAGCTGATCTAGCTGGTCGAGCAACTGACCGACATGACCATCATGCTCGAGCATGCCGTCCGCATGAATGCCCTTACCGGTCTTCCCAACTGAATCGGGTTTCAAGTGGGTGAAGACATGCATGCGGGTGGAGTTGAACCAGACAAAGAACGGCTTATCCGCCTTTGCTTGGCGATCTATGAAGTTCTTGGCTGCACCGAGAAACTCTTCATCGACCGTTTCCATGCGCTTCGTGTTGAGGGCGCCGGTATCCTCGATCTTCCCGTCGGAGCTTGATTTGATGACGCCACGAGGTCCGAACTGCCGCCGGAAGGCAGGATCCTTCGGATAGAAGTAACCCTCCGGCTCTTCCTCGGCATTGAGGTGATAGAGGTTGCCGAAGAATTCATCAAAGCCATGCTTCGTTGGCAGGTGCTGGTCCTGGTCGCCCAGATGGTTCTTACCGAATTGGCCTGTCGCATAGCCCTGCGTCTTCAGGACGTCGGCAATTGTTGGCATCCAATCCTGGATGCCGTGGGGATCGCCAGGCATTCCGATCGTCAGAAGGCCGGTACGGAACGGTTCCTGGCCGAGAATGAACGACGCCCGACCCGCCGTGCAGCTCTGCTGGCCGTAGGAATCCGTGAAGATCGCACCTTCCTTGGCAATTCGGTCGATATTGGGTGTGCGATAACCCATGAGGCCCATCGTGTAGGCGCTGATCTGAGGAATGCCGATGTCGTCACCGAAGATGACGAGGATGTTTGGCTTTTTGCCGGACGGCGCTGTCGATGGTTGGGCTGACTGCTGGGTCTGGGCGGCTGCGTTACTTGCGGCAGAGGCCGTTGCCAGAGCCGTTAGAGCCAGCGAACTTCCACCGAGAAGCACATTGCGACGGCTTATGGTGGTATGGGCTTCTTCCAGTTTTCCAGGCTCGATACTGTTCATCGGCTTTCTCCTTTGGATGAAACTTCCGTCGGAGTTGGCTCTCGAAAACTGACGTTACGCAAGTACGCAACGGTACATTTACAATCTAAGTCACCGTTCCCCGAGCAGGTTCAAGGGCTTCGATATTGGAAGATCGGTCCGGCTCCGTGTCATTCGTCGACATCAGAAATATGCCCGTAGCGGTTCATGTCGACCAGCGACCAGTTTTGGCGCGCTATCGCGTCCATCGTATTCTCAATCGGCTTGTGCAACTTGCCGAGCCACATTTCGCGATCGTACTCATAGCCACGCTGGCTAACCTCCCAACCATCCATATGACGCACGATCACGCAAAATCTGGCCCCTTGGATGCCGCAACCCGACCACGGCATCGCGCTGGCACCATCCGAAGCGGCTTTGCGTTTCTATCCGGAGGGATTGAGTGGGGGCAGGGCTGTAACCGTTCGCGGTTCCGGCAACGACGTGCGGACAAGCGCGCGTGCTGCTCTCTGACGGTCGAATTCCTCCTTGCCTCCCGAGTAGAGCGAGTGCTCGAGCGTCACGACCTCTCTCGCAAGGTCAGGCAGACCTGCAAGACGATCGGCAAGCGTACGGTAGCCGTCATAAGCCGCCCATCGCTGCAAGGCGGCGTAGACCTGCGACGGTTCTGCCTCCAATATCGTTCTTCGCAGCTGTCGCGCGCGGTACTTTTCCGACTGCTCGATCTTTGCCCGGGCAAGCTGCAAGCGTCGAATGAATGCGCCCGGCAGCCGACGCGCCAACCAGAGACAGCCGACCGCGATCAGCGCGATGAGGACCCACATCATCACTTCGCGCCTGTGCTCGAATGCGCTTCGCTCCGGCTTCTCCGGTTCGGGCGCTATGCCACCGTGGGAGATGGCTGGCGCGACCGAGACTTGGATCGTCGGGAGATCCGCGGAGGCTTGCGCCGATTGATCGAGGTCAAACCATGCGTAGCGAATGGCGGGAATGGTAAATGCGCCTTCTGCGTCTGCCGTGTAGGAGATGGTTTCAGTTCGCCTGCTTTGAATGTCCCCACGCCCTGCAGAGAGGTCTTCCAGCTTCGGCGGCTTTGAATATTGGTTAAGACCCACGGCGTCGCCGACGTCTACCGGCGGAAGAAGCATGGCTTGCGTCTCCTTCGCAGTGACGACGATCGTTCTGACGAGAGCGTCACCGACCTTGAGGTTCGCCGGATTGCCATCGAAAGACTGAGTGATCTCCACGTCGTGGGCCGCAAACAGCACTAACGAATTCGTTGGAGCCTCGACCTCGAAGGTCGAGGCTTGTGTTGCGACCGTTGCATTAATCGGCTGGCCGTCGATGGAATAGACGAAGTCGATACTGATCGGGGGAACCTGCAACGATCCAGATGTTTCTGGAACGATGGCATACTGCTTCCTGATTCCCGTGTACTGAACACCGTCGACCGTCTGTGAGAGGTTCTGTGTACGCCCCTCGGGTAAGGTGACGAGCGCGCCAGGGACCTCGAAAAGCGGAAAATCTGGCGGCGAGGTGAAGAAACCCGGTGCGAACACGTCGACCGTCAGCCGTATCTGTTCGCCCGCAACGATGGTGTTGCCGGCTTCGACGACGCTGCGTGTAAACGGTTGCGCGGCAAGAGCAGGAAGTGCGAAAAGAGCGAACAGGCATGCAAGGATCGTCCTCACGGTTTTTTCTCCTGTTCCGCCTCTATGGCAAACTTGCGGGCCATGAGGTCGGCCGGGCTTGCCTGGATGTTCTTGATCCACATGTCCGACGTCTCCGCCGCTGCCTGGACAGTTCCGGCCTTTCCTTTCTTTCCCTTGTCGTCGAATTGCACGCTGTCTGGTTTTTCATTCGGCTGGTCCGGTTCCTCGTTATCCTCCTGCTGCTTCAAGAGACGCTTTGCGAGCGCAAGGTTGGCCTCGGCATCTGCCCAACCAATCCGCTTCTCGAGCGCTTTTTGGTAGGCCGTGATGCCGTCGTCGAAATTGCCCAGATGTAGCAAAGCATTGCCCTTGTCGAACCACGCCTCCGGGCTATCGGACAGGCCGAACGTATCAACTGCCTCCTTGAACTTGCCGGCCCGGTAAAGCGCGGTGCCTTTCCAGAGCGGGTCTTTAAAGTGCGTTGCCGCGGCGTTAAAATCGCCTCGCTCGTATGCAAGCCTTCCCTGCTGGTCAGGCGTCAACCACATGTCTTCGAAGGTTCCAGCCTGCGCTGTCTCAGGAACGAGTAGTTTCAACGCGAGTATCACGACCGCCGTACGGGTGACCCAGCCGCGCCTGAAAGAAAGCCCAAATAAGAGCGCGACCGGTACTAGGAGCCACCAGCCGAGATCGTGCCACCGATCGCCGGTTGAGGCCGTCTGGCGACTGAAGTTCGTCGCGACTTTTTGAACAATCCAGCGCACATCGGCGTCGTCGTCCGTGAGCGTCGCAACCGAAGCTCCGGTATCGCTACCGAAAGCTTTCAGCGCTTCCATATCGACCTTGGCAAACCCTCCGCCCGCGACCGCTCCGCCTTCAGGCGTTCCCACGCCGAGAACGACAAGGCCGGCTTCGGTCTCCTTGACGGCATCGATGGCCTCACGTTCTATGCCGTCGGTCAACAAAAGGACCGTCCCTGAGCCTCCATCTTCCTTTAAAAGCCGATCTGCAAGGCGCAGCGCCGCGGCCGTGTCCTTTCCAGGTTGGGGCATCAGACGCGTTGCAAGCGCATCGGTGTAGGACATAATAAGGTCGGCGTCGTCGGTGAGCGGCACGACGAGATGGGCAGTGCCGGAATAGGCGATCACCGCGGTGCGCGCGCCGCTGCGGGCTGCCAAGATGTCGTGGATCTTGAGTTTCACGCGCTCGAGCCGGCTAGGACTGATGTCCTTCGCATCCATCGTGGCCGAGAGATCGACGGCGATGACCAGGGAAGCCGTATCGGAGACGAACGGCGGAGGTTCGCGTCGCCATGTTGGTCCCGCCACGCCGACTATCGAGAGCGCGAGAATGATAGCGAGCGTCCAGGCAGGGGCGAGCCTTTTGCCTCGCTCCGGTTCGATCACCAGGCTGTCGAGCAAATGTGGTGCGATTATTCCCTTCCACCGGTCGCGGATATCGCCGGCGCGCGAGGCCATCCAGACTAGGATCGGAGGCAGTAGCAGTGCGAGTAGCCACCAGGGCCGGAGGAAATGGAAGTCGGCGATCATGGCGAAATCCTCCGACGACTGATCATACCAACCAATCCGGTGATGGCGTACCAACCGCCCAGGGTGACGACGGCGGCCGCAAGCGGCCAATGAAAGAGCTCAATGCGGGGCCGCCAGGACAGCTCCTCCTGGTCTTCTGGTGTGATCTGATCGAGAACCGCGTAAATCTCCGCCAGTTCCGCTTGATCACCTCCGAAGAAATAGCGACCTCCCGTGTCGGAAGCGATCTTCTGAAGCGTCGTTATATCGAGCTTGTCTTCCCCGGTGGCAGCCGGATCGCCGATGCCAACAGCATGGATGACGATCTTCTTGTCCCTGGCGATCTCGGCTGCCTTCAGCGGAGGCATCTTGCTCGCCGTGTCGTTACCGTCGGTGAGAACGATCATCACCTTCTCCGGCACGCTCGTCTTGTCGAACATCCGGATAGCGAGCCCGAGCGTGTCGCCCAGCGATGTCCGCGGCCCTGCAATCCCAGGCAGGATCCCCTTTATCATCTCCTGGACAAGCCTGTGATCCATGGTGAACGGTGCCAAGGGGTATGGAGCATCTCCAAAAGCGATGAGGCCGATCCGATCGCCAGTCCGCTTTTCCACGAAGTCGGCCACGACCTCTCTTACGGCGTCGACGCGAGCTTCATTTGCCCCTTCAGGTGACCGGAAATCGCTGACCTCCATCGATTGAGATAGATCAAGGGCCAGCAGGATGTCGCGCTGCGGCTCGCGCTTTTCTATGGGAGGCTCGACAAATTGCGGTCGGGTGAGTGCCAGCACGATAAGACACCATGCCGCGCTCTCAGCCACGAGCTGGGGCCAGGATCGACGGGTCACGACAGAACCTTCGGAAGGCTTTACGCCAGCCGCCTGCGCCACCTCGGAAAAAAACGGCAGACGGATCGATGCCGACGTTTCCCGTCGTGGCGGCAGCAGCCACCAGGCGAGGAGAGGAAGCGGCAATAAAAGAAGGAGCCAGGGAAGATCAAGCTGATACATGATGCTTCTCGATCCAGCGGTGGGCATCCGCGACTACTTTGTCGCAAGCCTCGTCCGACATTGCCTCTCCCGAGGCTCGATATTCTAAGGCCAGCGCCGACGTTAGGCTTTGCTCCTCTTCACCGTTCGCCGAGGCTCGAAGAAACGATGTCCACCGATCCTGCGTGATTGCCGCAACGCTTTGGCGGGGCCACGCCGCGAGCGCGGTCCGCTTCAACAGCGCCGAAATCTTCCGCACCCCGTCGCTTCGGCGCTCGGGCGTCGCCATGTCGGCTTGTATCGTCTCCAGGATCCTCAACGCCTCCCGACGGTAGGCGTTTCGTCGATGTCGACGCAGTGCCATGAAGACCCATGTTGCAAGCAACGCTAGGATAACGCCTGCAACAAGGCCCCACCCCCATGTTTGAGGCAGCCAGGAGATCGGCGCTGGCGACACGATATCACGCATCGTCCGCAGAGCGGTTTCCGTCATGGGGTCTAGTGCTGAAGCGTTTTCCATCAACGCCTCCGTTGTCGCCACGCGGCTTGTTCGAGCAGTCGTCTTATCTGTGGTGAGGTTTCTTCGGCAGACGATATCGGAAGCATGGGCAACCCCAGCTCGCGCTGCCAACGGCGCAACGCGCGCCCCCTTTCCCTCGCGAAGCTGTCGACGGCGTCTCGCACCGATCGCTGGCCTAGCGCCAGTTCAGCCTGTAGGGCGCCTCCACTCACGACAATCTCGCCCGCTTTGGGCAACTCCAACAGGAACGGATCGTAGACCAGCAGGCAGATCACGTCGTTGCTTTGCGCAAGATGAAGGAGAAGGCTACGTGTGACATCGTCGTGCCCGTTTAGATCTGTGATCAGAATGACGAGATTGTCATGATGAGCCAGCGCGCTCGCGCGCCTCAGGGTATCGTTGAGTGTCTGCGCCGAGGACGCTCCGGAATATGAAGCGGCCAACTTCGCATTCCAGACCGAAATCCGGTCGGCAAGCGCGATCACCGCGTTCCGGCTGCGATGAGGCCGAACTTCGTCGATACCGTCGTCACCAAACACCAGGCCGCCTACGCGGTCGCCGGAACCGAGGATGCGCCACGCACACAGCATGGCGGCCTCTGCGGCCGTCACTGACTTCATGGCCCTGCGGCTGCCAAAAAACATGTTTATGCGCTGATCGACCAGCAAGAGTGCCGGTCTCTCCTTTTCCTCATCGTAGACGCGGACGCAGGTCTTTTGCGTTCGTGCCGTCACGCGCCAGTCGATGGAGCGTATGTCATCGCCTGGAAGGTAGTCGCGCAACTCCTCGAAGATCAGTCCGCGACCCCGCAGTGACGATTGCATACGTCCCGCAAGCTGCTGGTGGCTTTTTGCCTTCTGGACGAAGGACAGGTCGCGGGCGCGAGCCTCAAGAGCGACGAGCTGGTCAGTCGTCACATGAACACCATCGCTCGTTGCGTTGTGCGTCTTCATGACACAGCCACCAGTTCGGTGACTTTGTCGATCACCTGATCGGCGGTCGTGTTGGCAGCGTGAGCATCATAGGAGAGGATAAGTCTATGGCGGAAGACGTCGTTTACGACTGCCTTCACGTCATCCGGGGTGACAAAGTCGCGGCCCTTAAGCCACGCGTAGGATCGCGAGACCTTATCCAGGCCGATGACACCACGCGGGCTGACGCCCACTTGCAACAGCTTCGCGAGGTCTTTGTCGTAGCGGTCCGGATACCGGGTCGCAAAGACCAACGCTACCATGTATTTCTCTACAGGTTCGGACACGGTGATGGCGCCGATCTCCTTCCGCGCATCGAATACCGCCTTCGGGTCGAGCTTTTCCGGCGCGGCGGTCGAGCGATTGCCGTGTGCCGCGTTTTCCTCGTCCCGGTTGAGGCGCATGATCGCGGCCTCGGATTTCTCGTCGGGATAGCCGACCTCGACATGCATCAAGAAGCGGTCGAGCTGGGCCTCAGGCAACGGATAAGTGCCTTCCTGCTCGATTGGATTCTGTGTCGCCATCACCATAAAGAGCTCGGGGAGGGGATAGCTCTTGCCGCCCACGGTTACCTGCCGCTCCTCCATGGCTTCCAGGAGAGCCGATTGCACCTTGGCCGGCGCGCGGTTGATTTCGTCGGCGAGGATCAGGTTGGCGAATATTGGCCCCTGCTGAAACTTGAACTCACCCTTGCCGCCTTCCGCGAAGTAGATTTCGGATCCCGTGATGTCGGCGGGAAGCAGGTCTGGCGTGAACTGCACGCGTGAAAGCTCGGAATTGAGATTCTTGGCCAAGCTTTTGATCGCTCGTGTCTTGGCCAGCCCGGGCAGACCTTCGACAAGAAGATGGCCGTTGGCAAGGAGGCCCAACAGCAGGCGCTCGACCATCGTCTCCTGGCCGATAATCGATTGGCCGATGCGCTTTCCCAGTGAAAGAATGTCGTCGCGTGCCGTCATGGAAACACCGTCGCAGAAATGTATGTGGATCGGGGATGATTGACGTTCCGAAAAAGGCGGACGCCACTATGTTCACGTCTTGCTGCATCATTGGCTGACCGATTGTGCGATGCGTTATAAATGCCGGTATCTACGTCCCTTAGATTGCTCGTGTTGCGCTGGCTGGCAGATCGGTGGTCGAAGGTTTCAATCTGTCCGCCCGCCGAACAAACGGTCGAGGATGAAAGCGCCATTGCAACCATGGTGGCCGCCCAAAAAGGCTTCCTGGGAGTATTGGCTGCCATTGCGTCCTCCAAGAAAGGAGAGACTTGCTCTTTCCTGGATCGTGCGGAAGTACGTAACGGTAAAAGTTCGCGTAAACATTGAGAGGCAAAGCGGAACCGGGAGCGGTTCGGATGAAGGTCACGATCCACAATGGGCGTGGCCGGGCTTGAAAGCTTTCCTCTCCAAGCTTGAGGGCAGTGCCCAATGAGGTTCACTCCTGAACCTGGCGCGTTCGAGAAGCCCTTTGTCTGCGGCATTTTATGATCACAGGAGCGTGATGACTGTAACATTCCACCGAGCAGCTGCGAACAGAGGCATGTGACCCGATCGCATGATGCGGCGGGCAGCATTCGGGAGACCCACCATGAATACGCGTCTTTTCACCACCATCGCCAGTGTCACGCTTGTCGGGATCTCGCTGGCCGCCGGCGGCGCCAGTGCACAGTCGGGCACGGATTCTATGACCAAACCCAACGGTATGAAATCGAATATGACCAAGACCGACACCATGATGTCTGGTTCCATGAAGGCCGACGGCATGAAGATGGGCAGCACGAAGGCTGACTGCGTTCACAAGGCAGGCATGGAAAAAGACAACATGAAGAAGGCCGATATGATGAAGCACTGTGACGCAATGAAGTGATCGCGTTGGCGCTCCCGCTTTTTTCCGCGCAGGAGCGCCGCCCACACTCGTCAATCTTTCCCGGTCTTATCCCGTGTCTCACGCATCGATACTCCGGGGTGGCTCCTGATCACTCGGCTGATTGATCTGATTGCGTCCGGGTTTTCGGATGCACGCGCGCAAGCCGTAATTATTTCCGCTCGGCACTACCTTGGATGCTGCCCACTGCATCCAAATCTCCACCTGCCTTGATCACCCCGCGCTCGAGCATCGAGGCCAAATATTCCGAACGAGCTACCGCGTCACATATGCTTCTCAGTACGACGGCATTTATGCCGAACGGTTGGTCCTGCTCGGTGTCTGCTCCCATCCAATGCCTCTGTGTGGCATCTTGGATTATACTCTTCGGCGAAATTTACTCATTCACTCGCGTGTTCAGCGGAGGGCCTCTGAACAACGGCGCCACGGATGCTTCCAGTTCAAGCACGACGATGGCGCATCTTGAGACAATCTCAGCTGGGAATTAGCCACCTCTCTTACTCGAAGATCTAATGGTCGAGTAAAAGAAGGCGGATCAAGGCTGAAACATCACTCCAGATCCAATGACTGTTTGAGCTGGTCAATCCGCTTCGAGGCCTCCGCCTTGGTCAGATCCTCGGCATAAGCTTCAGGCTGATGGGCCTGCTCGGACAGTGTTTTTAGATAAGAACGCTGCGCGCCAGTCATCGGCTCGTCACCGCTTACCCAATCATCGGGGTCTTTTTGTGTATTGGAAGAGTTATCTGTCTTGGGGTTGTCGATCATAGTAGTCTCCTATCCGTTCTCGAAACGTTCTCAGGCGCGTCTGGTTCCTTGAAACGTGTCCGCGGAACTTCAATGCGAGCACTTTCGTTTCGCTCGGGCGCTTGAACGATGAGGAAATCGCGTTGCCAATCATTGCCACCGCCGCTTGGACCATTCCCAAAGAAATGGTTGGACGTTTTGGAACAGGGGGGAGCGTCCTCGGCCGATATGCATCGGTGTTTGACGGTGTCGAAGTCAATTCGACCTTCTATCGCAGGCATAAGAAATCAACGTTCGCGCGGTGGGCAGCTTCCGTCCCGGAACGATTCCGTTTCGCAGTTAAGGTGCCAAAAGAGATCACTCACACGCGAGCGATGAGAGACATCGCTGAGCCCTTTAGCAATTTTCTTGAGGATATCGCACCGCTCGAAGAAAAACGCGGACCACTCCTTTGCCAATTGCCGCCATCATTGGCCTTTGATGCTGACGCCCTTGATAGCGCATTCAAGACAATACGGGATCGTGAAAATGGGCAGATTGTGATCGAAGCGCGAAACCAGACCTGGGCATCAGACGAGGCATTTCAGTTGCTGAAGGACTATGCATTCGATCGAGTTTTTGCCGATCCCTCCCCAGTGTGGCAGCGGGAAGATTTCGATGCGCCACCGGTGTACCTACGTCTGCACGGTAAGCCGAGGATCTATCACTCCAGTTATACCGACGAAGAGATCAGATCGTTCGCCCACATGTCAGCCTCGGATAGCTGGTGTGTATTCGACAACACAGCCTCAGGAGCGGCAACCAAAAACGCCCTCGCGATGCTCGATTCCCTCTGATGCACTCAAGCCAAGGCTTCGCTGACGCCTGTCGAAAGTGGATGCGGTACATCGAGCCTCGGCAGGAAACGCAGCGCGAGGGACATGCCCGTCATCACCGTGAGAGGATTTGCGTTGGCCACGCCGTGTACAGCTAAGGAAAAAGCCCCGCTGAAGCGGGGCGTTGTCGTGTGGGGTAGACGGTCTAAAACTTTACGCCGAGGCCTATCTTGACCACATGCTGATCGGCATCGACATCAATACCGAGCACATCCTTGCTACCATAGTCATTAAAGCGGTACTCGACGCGGCCGAAGACGTTGTTGGTGAAGGCGTAGTCAACACCAGCACCGACCGTATAGCCGTTGAAGGTCTTGGTTTCTTTGTCAAAGCCAGGAACGTCCACGAACCCGCGTGCGGCAGTCCAGCCGGCCGCACCATAAATCAACGCATTGTCGAATGCATAGCCTACGCGAGCCCGCACCGCCCCCGACCAGTCCGAGCCCACGTTGGCGCCAAGGAAGTCCTTGTCATTCCAATTATATTCGACGTTGCCTTCGACGCCCAGAACGATGCTATTATCAAGCTGCCAGTTGTAGCCGACGAACCCGCCGAACAAGCCGCCATTGAAGTCCTCCGAGCCCGATACGCCTGCGCCGCTGAAATCTCCGTTCAGCCAGCCAGCACCGCCGTCGATACCGAAATACGGGCCACTCCAGGTGAAGGCCGGGGCTGCCGCGACTGGCTGTTCAACCAAATCTGCAGCGATGACCGCAGTGCTTGATGTAAGAGTGATCACTGCTGCAACAAGAAACTTCTTCATGACGCTTCCTCAAACTGAACACTGAACTCTACCTAAAGTATTTTTAGGAAACAGTCTGTAGCGGGCATGCAACAGGCGGTAGAGATACGTCGTTATCGGGCGAAGCTGATTTTTTCGTCCATCCACGATCGGGGCAGGCTCTACCGGAAAATATCGTAAACTGTGCGACCAACCACTGGAACCCGCCCTTCCGCGACAGGCAATACATGACGAAAAAAGGCCCCGCGAAAGGCGGGGCAATGGCGCTGATCCAGAGTGTCTTCAAAACGTGGCTTCCCGACATTGGTTCCTAGCAAGTCGAAATTTTTTTAAAGATTGCGCGCTCGGGAAGAGGCTTCGACTTTATTGGATCAGAGACCAAACCACGCAGTGGCCAGTATTGACGTAGCCGGAATCTTGAATTGGCGCTCGCTCCACAGGCTACGGTCCTGGCAACCGAACCGGAGGCGAGCTAAACTACAGCCAAAGAGCCCGGCTGGAGCGGAGTCCTGCAGCGTATGGCACCGGCCGTCTGTCTAGATAAGCTCAGCTGCCCAATCGGGCGAGTCAAAGTCTGATCCAGGGAGGGTGTGGAGAGCCTGTAAGTTAGGGGCTTCGTGGCTCTCCACGTGCCGAGGAAGTGTTTGGGGGACTATCTCAGCGCCAGTAAAACACTCCGGTCTGTGGTATGTTCCAAACAAAGTGGCAAAAAGCCTGAGCTCTTCACTTAGCGTGTTGTCTACATGGCACGGACCCATATTTCGATAAGGCGGGAATTCCGGTTGCTTGGCACGCCAGCTGCATCAAGATGACGTTTCCCTGGCCGCTCTTGGAGATGACGCGACGACAGGAGCAGCACTGTCGGAAGCTATGACGCGAAGTTCGGCAACACTTAAATCAATCAGAGCCGCATACTGATCGTCGACCATCTGTGATAGCTGCCTGTGCAGCATGACGTCGGCAGACTTATCGAGGCGTTTGATTGTCTCAAGCGTTTGACGAATGTGGTCTCGCATCTCCAAGTTCTCACCGGTCATCACGATCTGCCCATTTGTTCCCTGAACATAATATCGTTGGACGCTTTAACGGTCATCTTAGCCAAACGTGCTAAGTACATTGATCAATAGGGGCTTTTGGGGTGAAGGGCATCAATATGGCGAGGGAAGATGCAACAAGTCGTTTCGCCTTGTCACGCGTTCTGACCGGTCGCACCAATACTGATATGGTTATCGTGGAGAATAGGCCCGTCGCTTCCTGACATGGCCGACTGACGCCGCCACACTCCTACGCATGTGCTTTAAGACCGCCGCGCTTCCAGAAGACTTCGGCTGCACCCGGCTGCAAACTGGGCTCGATCGGCACATCAAAAAAAACCCCGGCATGAGCCAGGGTCGAATTGGGGAAGAGAGCCACAAAGGAAAGGCTTTGAAGCGGCTCCGTCTAGAAACGAGCAGTCTGTACCTAAGTTCGTTACAACCAGGACATTCTTTTCGAGTAGTTGAGCGATTGCAGGAAATTATCGGCCATGCCGACGAAAGACCAACGATTTAGAATTGGGTCGGATTAGCGTCCACCTGCTCTGCACACGTCTAACGGCCGCTTTCACACAAGTCCCCGCATATATCGGTGAGCTCGCGCTTCCAACGGCGCAAGGTTGGCGTCTGCTGCAATCCTCCCGATATCGGGCAAAAGGCTTGTCCCTGTCCAGGAGCGGAACGTGGAAGCTGATCAACGTTGACAAGCATTTCTTCTCCACCCGCGCCCCGTGAGCCGAATTGTCGTCGGCAACGTATAGCCATTCGCTTCGATACCTTATCGGCACTTCTGGCTCTAAAGCGCCATTTCGACAGATTGGGTGGTGCGAAGAGCTTCAGCAAAAAACTACTGAGCCGCCAAAGCATCGGGGGGCAGCTTCGCCAGAATATCAAACCAGGCATTCTCGGCGGCCCCGTAGAACTCGCCGGCCGCACCTTCAAGGCCGGGACGATCTGTTATTTCGACATAGCCACGCCTCGATCGGATCCAATGCTCACCTTCAAAGACATGAAGCCAATCCGTAATGCTTGCCCGTCTTGCGTTGATGTAAGCGCCAAGCTCTTCATGCGTGACGACAATAATGTCGCCGTCGATACGGTCATGCATCATCAGCAGTTCACGGGCGAGGTTCTGCTCAATGTTTCCCACGCGACCACTGGCTGCAATCATGGCCGATTGAACGGAGCGCCATCCGCGATAGCGCTCGAGCCGGGCTCCGAACTCTCCGTTCTGCCGGACTAGCGCCATCAATGCATCCGGTTGGATTTCGTATCCCCAGCCGTCCGTTCGCGCCTCAGATTGGAAAAACGAGGGTGAAACGCCAGTGAGCAGACTAATGCCTGTCATCCCCTCTCGTCCGATCATCCCGACCTCAACGTTGACAGTTGGGGATAGTGGAAAGATTACCGATATGATCCCAACTTCAACGAAAAGGGCGCTTTGGACCGCGTGCGGAGGGCTTTCGACCTGCTCTCCACGTCGAAAAGGTCGTCGCTTCAAAAAGGGCTGCAGCGACTGCCGAACATCGGACGGCAGCACGCTCAGAAGGCGATTGTGGTATGACAACATGGTTTGAGAGATATAGCGCGGAGAATACGTATGACGCGCTCAGTACGATAGCGTACATATCGCGCTACTTTGGTTCGCTCCATTCATACGGCGCGGCTAGTGTCCAGCGTCTCCCGCTCAAAACACTCCTGGCTATCAACGTTTGAGAATCCCTGCTTCTTCGGCCGCTAGGACGAAGGCCAACTTCGCTGTCGCGCCGGCGATCTTCCCATCCAGCGCCCCCAGGCACGCGCGTCTGGCGGCGGAGAAAGACTTGCCACGTTTCGAAGGCCACGATGTCATCAGGAACGCCATAGCATCTCTGCTACTGCCGACGCACCGAAAGTGATCGGAATTTTCGATCATAAGTTCGATAGGCTCATCCCATAAGTCGTTGCTCATTTCAGTACCTCATTCATGTGCCCTTGAAAGGGAATGCATGAAGCGCTGGCTCGTTCCTGATGTCAGACTGAGGTCCCATGTCAGTTGCAACGGAAGCCGGCACCCGGCACCAGCGTGGCGCACTATTTGCCGGGCGCTGTCCTTGAAACGGCTTTTAGATCTTCGATGGCTCGAAGGCGCAGTTTAGATTAATGAGAAAAGCGGGCGCGGCATCTACGTCGCAGCAAAATCATTGCGCCTGGACCCACGCTACCGTCAAAGTTGCCACCTACTTTACATGCTGCCTTGTTCGAGCTCGAAAGAATTCTCACGTTCGTCAGATCTTCAAGTCGATGCTGGGATGACTTGGTCAGGGGAACGTTGATTCTTGCACCAGCCACCAGACGGGCAGGAAAGCCAAGGTTATAGCGACAGCCCACACCGAAACAAATTTGATGAGATACTGCCGACGAAACCGTATTTCATTCCACTCATAGTACATTAGCATCTCCTGTCCAGGCAGACAAAACAATGCTTTCGCTGAAGAGTCGAGTGCGAGAATGCAACATGGCCGGAAGAAAATCTAGCGGAGCAGATACCGGATTTCGACGAAGCGAAGGGTTGATCCTTGACCTATGATGGGTGCCGGATTTGCGAAGCCTATCTGGCACATTTGAGCAGGCTACTAAGCGCGGATCAGGTCGCCCGTCTGGCGGCACCATCGCGAAGATCCGGAGCGACTGCACCCAGATCGCTCGTCTCTCATCCCCTGGTTATCTTTCCAAGCTGTCGTCGAACCACCCCTCGAACTAACGGATTGTTTCGTCGAAGAGCTGCAACAGGCGCCGCCAATGCCTGTCGGCGCCGGCTTCGTCATAAACGCCGTCACGGTCAGGCACAGCCCATCCATGCTGCATGCCAACGTAGTTTTCGAGTGCAAAGTCTGCGCCCGCATTTCGAAAGGCGTCGACGAACCGCGTGGACTGTTCCGGCGGGAAACTGCCGTCTTCTGCAGCAGTACCCACATAGATCCGCGCCTTGATCTCTGAAGCCAGAAGGTGAGGGCTATCAGGCCCGTTGCTCGCGAGACCCGCACCGTGAAAGCTTGCAACGGCCGCAAACCTTTCGGGATAGCGGGCGGCTACCGTGAGTGCGCGTCGGCCAGCCATGCAATACCCAACGACACCATACGGTCCCGAGTAGCCTTCCCCTTCGAGAGCGGCAATAAATGTGGCTGTATCCTCCACGGTCATCGCAGCCGTCGTTTCGTTGATCATTTTGACGAGTTTCTCCCGAGATTGAGGGTCGCCAAAAGATGAGCCACTGAAGGGGCCATATGCGCCGAACCGATAGAATAGATCTGGTAGCAATACAAAATAGCCAGCGTTCGCCAGCTTTTGAGCCATCTCGTCCATTGCCGGGCGAGGTCCCATAGCATCCATGAAGAAGAGCACGGCCCCCTTCACGAAGTTGCCCTTATCCGGGGTGTAGGTCCATGAAGGGACCTTGCCATCCGGGGTGACGATGTCGATCGTGCGCTTCATCTCTTGTCTCCGAAATTTATCCGCTCGGTCATGAACGCCTGCTCGCCGCATCGTTCACGGACTTCTCGGCTGCCACACAGTCGCACTTTCCTTGGCGCGATTTCAACCTACATGAACCAAGCCGTTGCCCCAAAGGAGATTAACATGACGCGTCCCACCCGAATTGTGCTCGCGAGCCGCCCAAAGGGCGCTCCCACGGCGGAAAATTTTCGCGTCGAGGAGTTTGATCTTCCCGAGGCGCGGGAAGGCGAGGTCACGCTGCGCATCCTTTACCTCTCGCTTGATCCCTACATGCGCGGACGCATGAGCAACGCAAAGTCGTACGCGGCACCAACGCCGGTAGACGGCGTTATGGAAGGTGAGACTGTCTGCGAAGTCTCGCAATCACGCGATCCGGCCTTCAAGCCAGGAGATATCGTGCGAGCCCGTACCGGCTGGTGCACCCATGCGGTCCTTGCGGGCTCGTCAGTCTACCACTTCAACACACACGGTGCCCCAGACACAACCGCAATCGGCGTATTGGGAATGCCCGGATTTACGGCCTACAGTGGAATGAAAGTGATCGGTCAGCCGAAGTCGGGCGAAACAGTGGTCGTCGCAGCAGCGTCAGGCCCTGTCGGCAGCATGGTCGGTCAGCTTGCCAGACTTGCCGGCGCAAGAGCTGTCGGCATCGCTGGTGGTAAAGACAAGTGCGATTTCGTTCGAAATGAGCTTGGGTTCGACGCAGTTGTTGACCACCGATCGAAGGATTTCGTAACCGATCTCGAGCATGCCTGCCCGAACGGCATCGATGTCTATTTCGAAAATGTCGGCGGTCACATCTGGGATGCCGTCCTTCCTTTGCTGAACCAATTCGCGCGCGTTCCGGTGTGCGGGCTGGTTGCGACCTACAATGGTGCCGGTGCTGAAGATCACGATAGGCTCCCGGGCACGATGGAGGCAATCCTGAGGAGAAGCATTCAAGTCCGCGGCTTCATTCAGACCGAGTTCGTGAAGGATCACTACAAAGACTTCGAAAAGGAGGTCGGTCCTCTTGTTGCCAATGGGAGCATCAAATACCGCGAAGATATCGTCGACGGTCTTGAAAAGGCGCCTTCCGCGTTCATCGGAATGCTTGACGGCAAGAATTTCGGTAAGCTGCTGGTGCGCGTGATGTGATCCTTTGCGATCGATTTGAGGACATATCGTGTCAGATATGATCCGTTATGAATCGCAAGCGGCGACGGGATCACAGGATGGAATGCTCCCTGATCGACGAGTTTCAACCTGATGGATTGTTCGTAATCTTTTGCCATCGGCAGTCACTGGCGAAGAAGATCATGCGGCTTCGATGGGGCTCTATCATTTTTGGCCAAGTATCGAAACATTGTCGGAAGCGGCGCATCTCGTTCGTCCTTTGATCAGGTCTGGAGGAGATAAGGAGAAGATCATGCAAAGCCTGAACGTTGAAGAAGAAGCCATCATCGCCATGCTTATGATGAGGGCGACAGCGATCGGCGAGAAGAATGTGAAGGATGCTTTGTCTTTCGACACCGACGACACTGTGGAATTCTCGCTTGCGCCACCACTCGTCTATCAAGGAAAGGATGCGGCTGGCCTACAGGCTTGGTTCGACACCTGGGACGGGCCAATTGGTGGGGATGTCCAAGACGCAAAGCTGACGATAGGAGCGGATGTGGCCTTTTGGACCGGCCTCGTCAACATGACGGGGACAAAGACTGACGGGACGACCGTCGATCTGTGGTTTCGCCAGACCCTAGGCCTCGTGAAACGGGAAGGGCGGTGGCTGGTGGCGCATCAGCACGCTTCCGTTCCGTTTGCAATGGACGGCAGCGGTAAGGCGATGCTCGACCTGAGGCCGTAGGAGGTGAGGCCGTCCCGGGAATGGGCCGGAGAGGGCGGCCTCGTAGCGCGCTTTCGCACCACCAGGCTTACGATACCGTCGCCTTGATGCCGGTGCTACGAGACACAAGGTGAGATTTAGGCGACGCTAAATTACCGGGAGTCGCGTCGGTTGCTGGCTCTACAGTTGAAATCTCGTCCGCCTGCCGCGGTCGTGATAGGCTGGACAGAAAGGTAAAGCCAGACTGCTTCTTTGCCACATCAGCTCTCCTTCATCGGGTCATGTCCCCAGTTCATGAGCGAGTATCGCCAGGGCGAGTGTTCCTTGTCGGCTTTAGGTCCGCCCTGTTTCAGATGTCGATGCACATATCCGACAACCTTTCGCATGTGCTCGTAGTCGTCATCCGTGAGATCGCTCTTCTTCTTGTGTTTGATTGCAACAATCTTGCGCCCGGAGTGATGTCCGATCGTCTCGCTGCCATCCGCCTCCTTCCACCCGTTTTCCCTGCTCTCGTCGGTTTTAAGCCACTTCTCGAGCGAGGCAGGCGTCATGTTCACGGCCTCCCTGAAATCATTCCAGACCTGTTCTCGATTAATCGCCTTGGTCACTGATAATTCTCCTTCGCCGTTTCGCATCCTCAGATGCCAAACACTGGAACTCGAGGAAGGTTCAAAACCGCTTGGTTTCGATCAGCATGTTCGCGTCCAGCTATGAGGTCCGGAACAAGTGAACCTGGGGAAATGGGATTGCGGCATGCGCATCCCACCTTACGGTGGCGTGGGACTTTGTCCCGAGGAAAATCGCTCATATGCGCGCGAGCGGCCTAAGCTCGGCGAGTACATAGACGAAAGCGTTCAGCAACTCTCCGTCTGCATCGACGGTGGCGACCACTCTGCGGTAGTCTCTTCCCTCAAACGCATCCAGCCTCGACCAGTGCGCGGGCAACTCCCGGGATTCGAACAGTGAGACTGGTATGCCGAAAGCCTCGGCATCCAAAACAAGACCGGGGAAGCCAATTTGAGAACCCGGCCCTGCGTCAACGAGACGTCCGCGTATTAATCCGGATCGCCAGTATCCGTCGATACCATCCAGTTGATCGTTATGAAGCTTGCCAGGAGAAAGGCTCCCGTAAGTGGCTAGACGATGTTCAGCGCGCAAGACGTTCCAGTGCCCGTGAAAAGCGAGCATCCCCAGTTTATTAGCGTAGCTAATTCGATTTCTGGCGCAGGAAAGCCTGCTCACGTAATTTTGAGCTTACCGACGGACGCGGCGCGAGGATTTCAGGAGACCGAACCCGTTCGGAACCGAATAGCCGGGACCGAGAGGATTAAAAAATGAGATATTGCATTGCGTTGCTTCAATCTGTTGATCTATTGCGCAAGAGCGTAAGCTCTTTCAGCGGGATCGCGAGACGGATCGGTTGATCCCAACCGGCAACATGTGAAACGCAAGGAAATCCTTTGAGTTTATCTGTGCGCGGCAAGCCAGGGTATCCCGTCCAAGGCAATCTGCTTTTGGATGAAGGCAGGCATTGCTCCTCTCTGGGGAATCGGGTTCCCTGTCCATATGAGCAGCGTTCCATCCTTTGTTTCCGAAATCGTGCGTGCCGCCAACGAAGTCGACCGACTGAACGCCCACGAGAGCAAACACCTTCTTCTTAGGGCCGTCACGACTATTCGCGATCTACGGGAAATCATCGGGATACCGGTTTACGGCACTGAACTTGACGCCGTCATCCAGTTAAACGAGCTCGCATCTGTGACTGGGCAAGCGGCGATGCAGGAGATCCGCGACGGTCTGCTGGAAGCCGCTGACATGGTGCGCACGTTGTGGATCGTTGCTGATAGTGGCACAGAGATCAACTGGCGCCCCTGGGTCGATAGGACCGGACGTCGGGAGGGAGAGGCGTAAATGAGAACACGAACCGCGGTCCAGGACGATGCTACGGCGATGAGCCAGATGCTTCAAAAGCTGGTTTTAGCCGGAAAGAGAACCGCCAGAGCGGACATCGCCTATGTGCGGGAGCATTATATTGGGCATCCCGATGGGCTGCGGTGCTCGGTTGCCGAGGATGAAGACGGCAAGCTCCTCGGGTTTCAGTCGCTTATCCTTGCGGCGGACGGGAACCCGTACAACACGCCGAGCGGCTGGGGGATCATTGGCACCCACGTGGATCCGGATTCAGCCAGGAGCGGGGTCGGTCGCACACTTTTCGAAGCAACCCGTGCGGCAGCAATCGAAGCAGGACTTGAAAAGATCGAAGCGTTCATCGGCAAGGACAATCATATTGCGCAGGCCTACTACGAACGGATGGGCTTCAGGACCTACCGCACGACCGATGTCGCCGTCTGCAAGCTCTGGTCGGCAACCGTTTGAGGTCGCTGGCATTTCGCTGAATGTCGTCTCAATGTGAACCTTGCCATCATGCGAAGCCCATCGATCGCCTGGGGTAGTGGCAGAGTTGCGAGCGCGTCCTATATTAGCGACTCCATATGGAGACCTGCATGTTTCAAACATCATCGAACCTTAAAACCTTGCGCGACGCTCTTTCCTCCCACATGGACCTCCCGGAATACTTCCTTGGAATGCATGCCTTCTTCGACGGTGAGGTCATCTTCGCGCGGGATGTTGTCCACTTGAACATGGACCTGTCGCCGTTTCCGGTCGATTTTCAGAACCTGTGGGACTGGTTTCGCGAGCAGCTTCGAGGAGGTCCGAGCCAGGAAACGTTTGCATACGAGTTGTACTTCGCGGTTGACGCCGATGAAGACCCCGTGATGCAAAAGCTGATCGAAATCACAGGAGGGTCTGCCAAGACTGTCTGGATGATCGATCTGGCACATCAGGAAACTGCCGACAATGGCCGCCGCTTTGTGATCGTCACTGTCCCGGACAAGAAGCAGGCAAAGTCCTTCAGGGAACAGTTTCACGGAAAATTTGTCGGGAACGAGTTATAGAATTCGCTCCTTACCTTCGTCCCCTTCACGACCGCTGAAACCTCGAAGCTGACTGCAATTGGCAGATTGCCTGCCGCCAGCTGGTCTAACGCGGACGAAGAGTTCCAATAGTCCGACGCGCTGACCAGGCATTGCGCGCGAAACACAAAAGATCTGCGCCGAAAGCACTGAGGCCTCGATGACCGATCTGAAACTATCCTTGCAGCTGTTCTCAATGAGGGGCCTTGGCCCGCTCGATGCTCAGCTGCAGGCGGCAGCATCTGCCGGTTTTCAATTCGTCGAGCCTCTCGAGAACCATCTGCAAGATAAGGCGTCACTGATCGAGGGGCTACGGCGATACGGGCTTCGGGCCCCGACAGCTCATATCTCTCTTGAAACGCTTCGCACCAGGCGGCAGAAGTTCATGGACGTGTGCGATGAATGCGGCGTCCAGACCGTGTTCTCACCTCATCCTTGGCGCACCTTCAGCTCTCAAGGTGAAGTCGCCTGGCGAAGGCTGGGGACCGATCTTGCCACTGTTGCCGAAACGCTTGGCGAGCAGGGGATTTCATTCGGTTATCACAATAAATCGGAGGGGCTCGTCGTAAAGCCCGGCATGCGCTGCGGTGTAGACGTTCTTTTTGAAGCGGCGCGGGGTAGCCGACTGCTTTGGCAAGCCGATATCGGCTGGATCCACAGCGCGGGCGCGGGCCCCTCGCAGTGGCTTAGACGGTATCAAGCGCTGCTTGCCTCCGCCCACGTAAAGGACAGGGCTCCTGAAGGAGAAAATGTCGATCAGGACGGTTGGGCCGACGTCGGATCCGGAATACTGATTTGGCCGAGCCTCTGGAAAGGAGGCGATACGATATGGCGCGAAGACGCTTGTTGTTGAGCATGATAATCCAAGGGATCCTGCCGACTTCGCCAAGCGCAGCTTTCAATATCTCAGCCGCTTTCTAGCTGCGTGATCGCCGTCGGCGTGCCGCGGCCGCAAAGGTGGACCGAAAGAAGGTGGGCCGAAAAGTGTGCGAGGCACTCATTCGGTCCGCCTTTTCGATGATCAATCAAGTACATGGATGGCCGAATGCCCGATAAGCTTCAGGTCACTGCTGGTTGAAGCCGGGCGTCAGGATCGGCGACACGTCGCCCGCTATTTTGCCGTCGCCGGCATCTGCTCTCCGGTTTCTGATGTATTCTGCAATGTCGCCGCCACATGCGCGGTTGAGCTCGTCAGCAGAGTAGCCTGCAGCTTCAGCCTCGGCTCTCAGGAAGTCGGCCTGTTGTCCGACGTCCGCGCCGTCGCCGAGGTTTACCTCGTCATTCACATTCTCATCGAGCCAGTCACTAATGTTCTTCATCGCATCCTCCACCATAGACGGGCGCAGCCGGCCGGCCGGCCTTCTATGCCGATAACGTCGGATGGAAGTGGAGGTTGCTTCGTCTGACTGCAGCTGTCCTAATTATTTACTTCGGCGTCCTGACGAACGATTGCGTGGGCCGGAATGTGCGGAGAGTTGATGGCAAGGCCACGTCCGAGAGCCTAGGGCAGGGGCAGGGCAGGGTAAGCGATCGCCGGATCGATCAAATCGATCTCGCAGACGTCAAGATTACCTGCGATGAACACTCAAGCCGTTGGCGCTGCTCAAGTCTCCCACGAGGCTGTGTTAAGACCTTGCCGTAGGGTCGCCCCAGACAGCGCAGCCTGGGATCGGCACTTGCTTGATCCGATCCCCGTGAGAGCTTTGGCATTCGAATGTGTGACAGCACATTCGAGAAGTCGAGCGCTCGGCGCGAACTGAAGTGCCGAGCGCTGATATCCAGCATCCAGGATAGGGAGAGCGATCGTTGCCAACCCACCCTATTCTGATTTGGCTTTCCTCGCTGCCTCGGCCCAATTCTGATAGGGGCGGCGAAACGTCGGTACGCGATCTGCAGCAGAAGGCAGCGTCTCGAACGGTTTATGCGGCTCGGATTGATACCAGAAAGCCACGGAAGAAATGTCATCCGAGCGCCGGTTGGCATGACCGTGTTCGATCGTCACGCGGATCTGCTTTTGAAAGATCGCCGGATCTTCGATGTGCCAGCGATATAGCGACACAGGCTCTGTCCAGTTGGGTCCGCCAGCGGCAATGATGCCGTGATAGGGAGCGCTGTATTCCTGCGTCGGGCACCAGGCAGTGTTGAAATAGTCCTCTGTACCGGTTCCATGAAGCGTCGGCGGCCAGGCGTCGTTGGCACCTTGAGAACTGACATCGCGGGGCTCAAGCAGCGCAGCCTTCGGCCCGATCCGCGGATCTGGCTTTCTGATGGTGTCAGGCACAGACATGCCCGGCTCGCCGTCGATGAAGATCATATCGTCTCCCTCGCCATACCAATCCCAAACATCGGAACGGCGACGGGAATATACGCTGAATAGAACACCGACGTAGTGCCCTTGGCCTTCCGCGTCGAGAATGGTGTAGTTGCCCGATCCATCGGTGGTCTCTCCGCCGAACAGAAACTGCTCGTTGGTCAGACCACTCTCGCTTTCGCCCTCGGGTCGGGCTTGGCGATACTGGGCATGAAAGCGGCCGAACCCGTCTTCAAGTTGGTCATGAAGTTCCAGGTCGATGTAATAGTAGAAGAGAAGGTCATCCTCGGCTTCGTTGGTGATGGTGAACTTCATGTGGCTTGAAAAGGGCATCGGGAAATAGCAGTTGAACGCCTTGCCATCCTCGGGGCTCGCCTGCATCGGCAGGCTGGCATAATTGGCCGTCCGCCCATGCCCCATGCCGAAGAAATCACCGATTGGCGCTTCGATACTGGGGTTTGCTTCTCCATCCCAGTAAGCGCGCAATACGATTTTGCGCAGGAAGCTCTCGCTTTCGCAGGCAAGCGTTGCCCAGATATGTGTGACGATACCTGCGCCATCGTGTTCGCCGATCACCACTGTCTTTCCGGGCTCGATGTGCAGCCGATCGTCGTTTCCTCCCGTTCGATCGTAGCTCGAAAAACGGCGTGTCTTGGCTGTTCTCAGCTTGGCGAGGCCGCGGAGCGGCGAGATGCCGGCTTGGGTCATTGAAATCTCCTCTTGGAATGGGAAAGCTATTTGAGGCCGCTCGTCTTTAGCGAATCCATGATCTGTCGCTGGAAGATGACGAAGAGGACGAGAGTGGGGATCGCCACGATGGTTGATGCCGCCATCATGTAGTTCCACGACGCGGAATACTGGCTCTTGAAATTTGCAATCCCCACCTGAACCACCCAAAGATCGGGCTTGGAGGCGATCGTCAACGGCCACAGGAATGCGTTCCAGTTCGCCAGGAAAAACAGGATCGCTAAAGCCGACATAATTGGACGGCTGAGTGGCAGGATGATGCTCCAATATATGCGCCAGTAACCGGCTCCATCGACGACGGCGGCTTCCTCGATCTCGCGTGGCAGCGAAAGGTAGTACTGTCTCAGCAGGAAGATCCCGAAGGCGTTGAAGATTGCTGGAATGATTAGCCCGGCATAGGTGTTCAACATGCCCATCGCCCTCACAATGACGAACAAGGGCACGATGATGACGGGTAACGACACCAGGAAGGTTGAGAAAATCGCTAGGAAGATGAGTTCGCGGCCGGGGAAGCGCAATCGGGCAAGCGCGTAACCGGCCATCGTGTGAAAGAATAATGCAACGATCGTCACTGTCGCGGAAACGAAGAAGCTGTTCAGCATGTAGCGCACGAACGGCACGCCGGTCAGGACGTAGGTGAAGTTCTCAAATGTCGGCTGTGACGGGATGAGATTTGCGGAGAAGGATTCAGCTGGCGTCTTGAATGCAATCGACACCATCCACAAAAGCGGAAAGAGCGTCATAAGTGCAAGCACCGCGGTCACGGCCATCCAGACAATGCGCACCAGCGTCACTTGGGAGCGTGTGGAATATGAATAGGAGTTTTGCCTAGTCATGGTCGAAACGGCCTCCTTTCGTCATGACAAAGAAGATTGCGGTCACAAGCATCAAAACGACCACCAGGATCGACGACATTGCAGCCGCGTAGCCGAATGCGCCGAACGCAAAGGCCTGTTGATAGATGTAGACAATCAGAACTGACGTCGAGTTGGCCGGCCCGCCCTTGGTCATGACGTAGATGATATCGAAGGCTTGGGAACCGGCGACTGCCGCAACCATCGAAACCATAATCACGAAGAAGCTCGTTGGTTTCAAAAGCGGGAGCGTGATGTACCAGAAGCAGGCGACCGGACCCGCGCCGTCGATGGTGGCGGCCTCGTAATATTCCCGCGGTATATCCTGGAGGCCGCCGAGAAAGATCAGCATGTAAAAGCCCATGAGGAACCACAGGCTGACGAAAACGACGGTCAGCAGAGCAAATTGCGGATCGCCGAGAAAGGAAATGCCGCCGACCCCCAGGAAAGGCGTAACCTTGTTGATGACGCCGATCTTGTCGACCACCATGAATTGCCAGACGAGCGCCACGACGACAAGGCTCACCATGTGCGGGGCAAAGAACATCGAGCGCATGACAGCATTGAAGCGGTTGGTCTTTTGCACCAGAAGTGCAAGTCCGAGACCGCATCCATAAAGAAGAGGCACCAGGATTGCCGCATAAAGCGCTGTGACCCGCGCAGACGACCAGAATAGCGGATCGTGGGCCATTCGCACAAAGTTGGCCATGCCCACGAAGCGATAACCGCCAAAGCCGTTGACCTCATAAAGCGCGAGAAACAACGATAAAGCCATCGGCAGACCGAGAAACACGAGCAACCCGATCGCGTCAGGGGCGACGAAGAGATACCCAGCGATCCATTCCCGGTGCTTGGCCGACAAGCCTTTATGCGCCTTGGGCCGGCGCTGGTTTGTCCTGGTGCCTATATCCATAATTGACATCTCTTGAATGTCCTCTCGATTGACCGCCGCACGTTTTGCAGACGTACGGCGGTTGCCTTTCGACTAGAGGATCGGGGCGCCGCTGTAAGACGCAAGGAAGGCGTCGAGTTGCTGGGATGCAGCCGTTGCCGTTTGTTGCGGATCCGCACCGCCAAGCTGGGTCTGCTGGATAGCGTCGGAGATGATCTTGTAAACTTCCGGCGGAACGCGTGGTTCTGCTCGCGTACCGGGGTGGATATTCTTGGCGAAGATCCCGATATTGCCTTTCTCAAAGGCATCGCCACCGGCCTTCAATGCGCTGTTGCGCGGCGGCATGTCGGACTTTGCCTTTGTGCACCAGTCGGCGACACGCTGAACCGATCCCTTGTCCATCGATGCCAATGCCCAGGCGCAGAACTGCGCAGCCGCATCGGGGTTCTTGCTCTTGGCATTGGCAACAAAGGCCCAGCCACCCCCGACGGTCACATATTTACCGTTTGCAGGCGTTGGTAGCTTGAAGACGCCATACTCGAAGTCCTTGGCATTTCCGGCGAGCTGAGAGATGCCCCAGATACCGACGTTTTGAATGGCGCAGTAGCCGGCCGCAAGATTGGCAACAGTGTCGTTTGCGCCGTTTCCAAGGACCTGGCGTGGTGCAGCACCACTCTTGACGGCATCTTGCCAGAACTTCAGCGCCTGCACGGTCGCAGGAGAGTCAAACGCGCTCTTGCCATCCTTTCCCTGGAACTCGCCGCCGCCTTGCCAAAGGAAGGGATACCACGTGAAATTCTGGTAGTAGCCCGGCTGTGTCTCAAACAGCACGCCGTACCGATTGGGCGTCGTCAGCTTCTTGGCGACTTCGAGCAGTTCGTCCCAGGTCTTCGGGACGTCATTCTCGTTGAGCCCCGCTTCCTCAAATGCCTTGACCGAGTAGTACATGGCCATTGGTTCGACTTCCATGGGGATGCCATAGATCTTGCCGTCGACCATCCGGTTGGCAATTACGCTTTCCGGGAAATCCGCTTTCGTTGCATCGTCGATATGGGGTGTCAGATCCTGGAGGACGCCGCCATTGTAGTAGCGCAGAAAGTCGCCAGGCGAGATGAGAAAGATGTCCGGTCCTTCGCCTGAAGCGAAGGACGTCGCGAGCTTCGGTCCGTTGATGTATTCGGCGTTCGGAACGTATTCGAGTTCGACCTTCTGGTCGTGGCTGTCATTCCAGTCGCTGATCATCTTGGTGAACCAGTCGACCTGACTGGCCACCTGGCCGCCCGGCGCGTAGAACTGCCAGAACTTCAAGGGAGCTTCCTGGGCGCGCACCGCCAGTCGATTGATGTACGGGAAGCCGCCTATGCTCGCTGCAAGCCCGGTTCCCGCGATCAATGCACTGCGCTTGATCAGATGACGGCGCGAAATACCAAATCGTTCGTTCTTGGTGTCAGTCATTTTTATCCTCCCATAATGACCTGGCGGATCCAGCTCCTCATCCGGTCCGCGTGAACCAATTCCTCATGCGGTATCGAAAGGCTGAAGATCGCAGGCTATGACCTCGGAACGCGCAGGTCCGTCGTATTTTCCAGAAAGGCGTTCCAGCAACATCTCGGTCGCGCGTTGCGCCAGCACAGATGGTGAGCGACCGACACGGGTCAACTTGGGCCTCACATATTCAAGCTGCGCCTGATCGCCGAACACGGCCACCGCCATGTCGCGTGGGATGCTTATTCCTCGATCGTAAAATTCAGCGAGCGCTGCAGAAGCCATCAGAAAGTTCGCAAAGAATACCAATGAGGGCAGGTCATCGCCGTGGCGCTCGAGAAGCCACTCGACTGCGGCTTTGCCTGAAGGGGCGAGATAAGTACCTTCGAACCGAAGGTCGTCGATGGGATCAACGCCACCGTCGCGCAACCCTTGTTCGAAACCCTCAGCCCTTGCCATCGCTTCGGCGAAGAATGATGGCCCGGTCACGTGGGCGACCCGCCGGTGGCCCTTTGAGGCGACATACTCTCCCATCAGTCGACCTCCTCCGAAGTCGTCGATCTTGAGGTTGTCTACGGCCTGATTTGGCAGGTCGCCGATGAAGACCGTTGGAATATCGATGTTGACGAGGTCACTATGCATGCCGTGCAACGCGAAATCGCCGACGATCAGGCCGTCAATCCGGCGGTTGCGGATTTGACGCATATATTCGCGACTGTGTTCCTGGGAGTGGCCGCCCGGGACATCGGTGTTGAAGATCAGCATGTCCAGACCAGCCGTCTCCAGCTCCGATTGCGCGGTCTTGACGAGTTCTGGATAAAAAGGGTTGCGGATATCCGGGATGAGCATTGCTACAAGGTTGGTCCGCCCGGTTCGAAGAGACTGAGCCTGAGGGTTTGGCACGTATCCGAGTTCTTCGATTGCGAGCAGAACGCGTTCTCGCAGAGACTGAGAAACCCGATCAGCATGATTCAACACGTGCGACACCGTCGTCGGCGATACTCCAGCTCGTTTTGCGACCTTCGCGATTGTGCTCATGGGACGAGTAAAACATAGAACAAATCGATTTGCAAATCGATTTGCAAACTAAGAAAGGCTGAGTTTAGGTTGCGGTTGATAGCCCGGTCGCTGGATGTGTTTACGAGCTTACGGAGCCAGCTTCGGAGTGCGGCCGCGCCATTTCTAGTGTGGTTCGATGATAAGCACGGCCGCATTTCCCGCGCCGGGGACGCCAAATTGCGCGCCACGCTCCAAGCCGTTGGGAATGCAATGGTCAAGCGATTAATTGGGTGGGAGCGATTTGGAGTTCACTCGGAAAGGGGCTCAAGAAGTCCGGTCGCCGCCGCGTGCACGGTCGCCTGGTCAGGCCGCTGCCCTCAGATCGAAGTTAGCGTGGATCACGTCGTAGGGAACGCAGACCTTCCCATCCTCTGTTTGCTGGAAGATTCCCCATTCGGACAGTAACGAAACGTCATCATGAACGCGTTTCACATCCCGCTCAACGGACCGAGCAAGCCCGCGTATGCTGGACGGACCAATCTTTTGAAGGTGCTCGATCAGTTCCCACCTCTTGGGCGAGATTATGGAAAAGAGCTGTGCCGGCGACGAAAACGTAAAGACCGCGACTGGTTCAGAGGGATATCCAGAACGCATTGCACCAGCAGCCCTATCGAAGATTTCGTCCAGTACAGCGTCACTGTCTGCCCGGACCTGGATCAAGGCTTCTCTCATGTTAACCGCCTCCTCTTGACAGTCTCCCTTCGAAAAACGGAGAAGGGTACTGGTTGTCGTAAACAGATAAGGGAGGTCGTCACCATCAAGGTGACGATGATCGCCCTTGCCTCGTTCATTGTCGAACCCGACTACACGTTGCCCGTCCTGACCGTAAAACAGTCTGTACTTGAAGAAATGGGCACTGCCGGGAACTGGCTCCGGCACCTTCCAAATAACGATCTCGACGATCGCTCCGTCGGGCAGCACAGTCTTGGAAAGTTCGACAAGGATCGCTGCAACCATCTCATCATGCGATTGTCCAATGGCGTTGGCAACAAAGCCAACGCCATTTGAACAAATGAATGCTTGATGGGTCGCGGCCGGGTGGCAGGCGAGCAGATTCATAGTTTACATCGCTTACTTCCGGCCGTTTATGCGTGATATATCGATCCTAATCTCGGTGTTTTCCGGATAAGGGACGGCTTCTCGCTCTGACGTATTGCTCGAGCTGGCTCCGGCCTCTTCCTCCTCACTGCGGCCAACGCTCGGGGAAACCTGAGCGTCGCCGCCAACATCTTCAGCTTGAAACACGTTGTCGCCTTCAAACCTGCCGGTCTGCCAGGCGTAGATCGCATCCTCGAACACCTGCGGGAAGACATCGTCTCTAGGGTTGCCGTACCATTTGGCAACGATGCGCAGCACCTTGGCAAACATTGCCGTACCAACTCTCAGGTTCTTGCAGGGATCGACCAGATCAGATTGAAGCTGCGCCGGATCGTTCAAGCCGATACCTGCGGGTAGTTGCGTCAAACCTACGCGGACGACCGCATGGCCAACGTTTTCACGGATGATCGCAAGAGCCTCCTCGGCTGTCTTCGGTTTCGGAAAAAGTATCAGCCGGCCTCCGGCCTTGACCGTAACCGCAAGGGGATCGTATGAGCCAGCGGCGTTGATGAATTGCTCGACGATAGCGGGTTTAAGCGATCGATCGGAACATTCCTTGATCAGTGCGGCGTCCAGCATCAACGGCTCCTCTGCTACATGTTGAAGGACAAGACCAGAGGCTTTGCAAAGAGGCGTGACCAGGCAACGGCATTGGCGCGCTGTATGGCGACGATGGTGGTGCCTCTGGTCCACCAGCCGTTTCCGACCGCAACGATCTCAGCCGGGTCGTAGAGCATTGACTGGATGATCGGCCAAACGATCAGGAGCTCGTAGCAAATGAGTATGGCTGCCCGGGAGCCAGCGACCTCGGTAATCGGGTTGGCAAAGAAATGGGCCTGTGCTCCACCAATTTCTCCAGTCAGCACCAGCCAGGGCTGCCACATCGATCCCGGGACAGGCATTCGCTGACGGTAGGCAATGCGTCCTCCGTCGGCGGAAATCTCTACAAGCACATTGTTATAGCCGCGCTCGTCGATGGCAGTGGCGCCCGCCAGCACCCGCAAACCGGATCCGCGCAATGCGCGAACCCAGAGCCGCTCGACCGTTGGGTTCCAGAAGCCGATCGCGCTTTCAGGAAGGATGACGACATCACGATCCGAACGTCCAGCCGCCTTCGCTTCTCTGACGAGCAGGTAATGCCGGGCTGGATCAAATTTGCGCCCCAGCGATGAACCAAGTGACAGGTCGACGCCTTGCCAGGCGGTTGGTCGGTCAAACGTCGTCCAATTTATGGCGGACCAGAGCCACAAGCCGGTCATGGTGACGCTTGCAACCAGGCGAAGCCTGGTCGTCATGGCGACAAGACCTGCGGCCATCGCAACTAACCCCGTCCATCCCCACGCAGGAAAAACAATGCCGGCTGCCGTCAGGGGATGAGCCCAGCCGAGTATGCCGAAAGGTGGTACTGCCATCAAAAGCATGATTGCGCCGTAGCGGCTCGCGCGCCGGACGCCGGATCTGGCCGTCCAGAAGAGTGCGTGGATGGCGACAAATCCCGAGGAAGCCGTCAGCCACAGCAAAAAGCCTGGCAGGAGATCCGCGCCATAGTACGCTGCGACGCCCTGCGGAAGCCCGCGCGACGCCGCCAGAAAATATGCGGCAGAAACTGCGCCGGCCATAAGCCTGTTTCGCGTGAGCGACCAGATCATCGGGAAGGCCATCGACAATGGAAGAGCCAACGGCTGACCACTCCAGGCGACCACACCAGTGACGATTGCCGAGGCGACCAGTGCCACGTCGAAAAGATGTTTACGGCACATAGGTGAGCACCTCCGACGCAAATCCGAGGATACCGGAGGCCGGAACCGGCCCGAAATATCGGGAATCGAACGATCCTGCGAAGCTCGAATGGATGAAGACCTGTCCTACCGGGACCGTCCCTCCAGCGAAGGGGCTTAGTATCCGACCCTTGCCGTCTTTAGAAGCCAGCGACGAGTGCGGCAGTTCCCGTCCGTCGATGTGCACATGCCGGCCGATGTCAATCCTCTGACCGGAGGTCGCTGCGATCGCCTTGATCAGCGGAGCATAGCCGCCCGGGCAAAGTCCGGCTCGCAGGTATCCGCGGCCGCGTGCCTCTGCCATGTCAGCCGTCTGTGGCGGGCAGACGAAGACCAGGTCGCCGACCCTGACTGGTCGCACGAGCGGATGAATGCGCCAGATGCCGAGCGGTTCGCTCGGGGTCAAATTGATGCGAAGGTCAAGCGTGAAGGCCAAAGCACTCGCGGCAGCCGGGATCGAGATGAGGAGGAGGGCGACCCAGCGTCTCAGCTTGCTTCGCAGTGGGGTGTTCGACTGGATGGTGAGGCTTCTCATTTCAATAGAAGACCCTTAGCGCTTGTCTGGCGCATCGCTTTAGACTGCCTGACTGCCTCGGTCGCCCGTTCATGGACGCCCAACTGCTGAACGGTGCGCATGACACTCCAGGCCGATTGGACTTCCAACTTTTGCGTGTCGTGCATCGTGGCCGTAAGCGCCCGACAGGCCTCACCGTTGGCCGCGTTCGCCGCAATGCCCAGGAAGGTTCGTTCGCCGAACCGGTCTGCGACGGCTTTCGCAAAGCCATCGAGTTCGGCTTTCACCATCTTGTCGGCAAGCGCATAATCAAGCCCCGCGGGCAGATCGTTACGGTCGATGGCGTCGCGGACACGTTCGAGCGCCGATCTTGCACTTGCCGATAGTGCCGGTATGTCGATCGACATGGTCCTACGGGTCGCGTGCTCTTCTGCCCGATACTTCCGCTCGGCCGCCGCCCGCATCTCGATGAAGCGCTCGAGGTTGCGCGACAGGGCAGGCACGTTGGAAAGAGCGATCTCGCGCGCCTTCCGCCCGGCCTTGCCTGCGAACATTCGGGTCTGCCCCTTCAGCGCGCCGAAGCTTTGCGGCTCGTTGGCGACGCTAAACAGGGTGGAGGCGACCAAAGCATCGTCGGTCAACATCGCATCGACGTTGATCGCCCTGAAGGCAGCATCCGGCAGGGCATAGACCAGATGAAAGCGGGTGGAAACATCCTCCCACTGCTTCTGGAGTGCGGGGTCAGCCGCAAGTCTGTCCTCGACAGACTGTTCGATCGATTTCGGAAAGGTCGTGATACCTGATACCATGGGCCTCGCGCTCCTGGTCGTGTTCGCGGACTGGTTTCTGGAAGACGAGGCGACAACTCCGAGCCGAACGCCAATGGCGGCAAGTCGCAGGCCAAGATCGGCAAGGCTCCGCTTCTGTCGCAGCGTCCATTCGAGACGGTCGCGAACAAGCGTGCGGGCGACATTGACCAGATGCAGACCTCGGGCTTCGGCAAACAGAAGCGCCTGGCGGTAAAAGCCGCGATCGGCATAGTCGAGCGTCGTCTCCTTTGCGTTCTTCCGCGACAGCAGTTGGACAAGCCCACCAGCCTTGGCGAATGATCGTTCGCTGAAATAGACGTCGAGATCCTGGCGGTGACGGGTCATGGCAACATAGGTCAGGTGTCGATCGAGCGAGAGGGAGGCGAGGACCTTGACCTGATCGACCGTTGCGCCCTGGCTCTTGTGGATCGTGGTCGCGTAGCCATGATCAAGATTGTTGTAGAAGCGCTCTTCGACGGTGATCTGGCGCTGATCGTTGCCTCCACCGAGGCCGACGACGATGCGAGCGGTACCAGCCTCGATGACCTTGCCCAACATGCCGTTCTTGACGCCGAGCTTGCCTTCGTTCTTCAGGAAGACGATCTGGTCTCCGGCAGCAAACGTCCTCAAACCGTCGGCGGTCTTGAACATAGAGCCTTCATTGACGAGGCCGCGCTCGACGAGCTTTTGACGTGCCAACTCGTTCAGCTTGCGGACGTCGCGGCGCAGGTGCGCAAGGATCAGCGAGGACTTGTCGGGATCATAATCCCGGTCCCAGTCGGCAATCAGATTTGTGATTGCGTCAGTCTTGAGCTTCGCGCCAATCAGTTTTCCTTGCGATCGATAGGCTTCAAGCGCGCGAGCCACATTACCGCGGGCAAGGCAAAGCGAGGCATCGCGCATCCATTGCTCGCGCTGCCGGTAAATCGTCTCGAGCTCGCTACAACCGATGCGATCGCATATCGCCCGGAAAGCGGCCCCCGCCTCGATCGGCTGAAGCTGTTCGGGATCACCGACAAGGACCAGCTTGGCGCCGCTCTTCGCAACGGTCTCGACGAGATCAGCCATCTGGCGTGAGGAGACCATTCCGGCTTCGTCGAGAACAAAGATCGTCTTGCCGTCGAGTTTGTTGCGGTCCTGTTTCCATCGCAGTTCCCAGGAGGACAATGTACGGGATCTGATCCCTGCCTCCTTCTCCAGCCCCTCGGCCGCCTTACCGGCAAGCGCACCGCCGACGACACGGTATCCGCAAGCTTCCCACGCCTCTCGTGCCGCCTTCATCATCGTCGTCTTGCCAGCGCCGGCACGGCCGATGACGGCTGCAACCCGTTCGCCGCTCGCCACATGCTCGATTGCCGTCCGCTGTTCGTCTGAGAGTTGCTGGTGGCGTGCCAGGACGGTTTCCAGCGCCACGTGGCGCACGCCGTGCGAGGACTGCTTCGAAAGCCAGATCGCGCGGTTGGCCATTTCTGCTTCAAGGCGGATGAGCTCTCTGGTCGTGTATTTCGCAGGTATGCGTTGTCCAGTGGAAAAGTCGATGCGCTCGCGATCGAGCCTCAGTGTCTGTGGGTCCTGGAGAATGCGAACCATCAGGTTTTGGAAAAGCACGGCGTCATCGATGTAGCGATGAAGTACCTTCGTCACGTCTCGCTCGTCGAAAACACTTCTCTCGCGGGTGATGAGGTCGAGAACGATGCCGGGTTTGAGCGCGATGCGCCGGGCGTTTTCTGCCCGCAACTCCTTCTGCAGATCGCACCGTTCGAGCAGGACTTGCTTGCCTGTTTCATAAGCCTTGCGTTCAATCGCCCTAGTTGCAACACCGACGTGGATGGTGGGCGACAGGTCGATGCCCTGTTTCTCGAAGGATCGGCCATCAATACGGATGTCGAGGCCTGCAAGGGCAAGATGCCTGTTCTGGCAGGCAAACCAGCCGTCACGAAGCGCGTTAAATTCCATGAGGCCACCGGCCCATAGCTCATAGACGATCTTGCCGGCATCGCTTCGCAGCGGGTTTCCTCGAGCGTCAAGAACCGGAACCTTTTTCGGGCCGAAGCCATCTTCGGTGAGCGGCCTCAACGTTGTCATCATATGCACATGCGGATTGCCGGGAGCATCATGACAGACCCAATCGGCAATCATTCCCCGGGTGGTGATATGGCAATCGACGAAGTCACGCACGAGGGCGATGTTCTGCTGTGCGTCGAGCTCTCGCGGTAAGGCGATCGTGAGGTCCTTGGCGAGCTGCGCGTCCTGGCGCCTTTCGAAGTCTTCGACCTTGTTCCAGAACCGCTCGGAGGCAGCAGCAACCGGTTGACCGGCGACCAGATCCTTCAGCCATGCGGGCGCACCGGGCGGAACCGCGAACTCCTGGTGGATCAGACCCCGCTTTCGGGAATAGTCGACCAGCCGTCCTTCCCGCTCGAACGTCATCTTTGCACAGTGCCGGTAGGCCGCCGACAGGACGGCACTGCGGCCGGAGCTGCGTGCGACGACGTTGACGGAAAAATGCGGGACAGGCACGGAGGCGGCTCCTGATTGCATGCGAGATCCAGGCGTTCGTCGCGAGCGGTGAAGGCGATGGCAAGATGAGGCGTGCCCATCCGAGCCGAGGCAGTTGAGGCAATTAATTTACGGCGAAGGGAATGAGGCAGAGCGCCGTTGTAGTCAGCTCCAATCACGACTTCAGATCCGCTCCTTCGAGACACAATGGATCATGCCCCTCCGTGTTGATTGCGCCAACCCACACATCTGCGAGTAGAACGGCACGCTGATCTACGGGACTGTCATGCTGCTCAAACCAGAAGCGCTACAAAGGAACCGATCGGACATGACGAAACCATCTGCGAGAATCCGCGAAGAAATCGCACGGCTCCAGGAGCAGTTGAAACGGGCCGAGAGCCGCGAGGCCGAGCGCATCGGCCGCATTGCGCTGAAAGCCGGCATTGGGGATCTGTCGATCGACGAAGACGATCTGCAAAGGGCGTTCCTGGATCTGGTGAGGCGGTTTCGTAGGGCAAGACTTGCCGTCAACGCCTGGGGGAGGGAAGCCGCAGCCGACGCTCCAGCGGCGTCCTCGTTCTCAACTGGTGCGGCTCAAAGCAACATTGGCGAGGGTTGAACGCATGCGCAAAGTCAAGACGTTCCAGGCTCGCAAGAAGGAAACGCGCGACAAGATCGAACTGGGTGGCCTGGTCGTCAAGGCCGGGTTTCGGACCGAAAATGCGATCGCTCCTGCTTGGCGCGCTGATTGATCTTCGGAAGCGTCTGGAGGTTGACGACGGTGAACGGCAACGTCTGACGGCCATCGGCGAGGAAGCCTTCGGCAAAGACGATGCATAAACTCGCACTTTTCGTGGCACCTTGCCTTGCGATGATCGCCATCGCCAAGGGCCTTTCAGAGGGTGAACAATGGTTGGCCTCTTTCGCAAGGACGGAGGCCGTGCACCTCGTACTCGCGCGTATCGGCATCGCATTGCCCTACGTCGGTGCGGCACTCGTCGGTGTGACGCTTCTGTTCGCCACCGCAGGCGCGATTGCCATTCGCTTCGCCGGATGGGGTGTTGTGATGGGCGTCACTGTAACAATTGCGATTGCAACGGCGCGGGAATGGATCCGTCTTGCGGGTTTGCCAGAGCGCGTGGCGAACACTCAGTCCCTCTTGTCAGATCTCGATCCGGCTACCCTGTGCGGCGCCGCGGCGCTCATAATCGTGGGGTGTTTCGCCTCGCGCGTCGCATTTGTTGGCAATGCCGCCTTTGCCCGGCCGACACCCAGGCGAATTGTCGGGAAACGGGCGCTTCATGGTCAAGCCGAGTGGATGAAGATGAAGGAGGCGGCAAGACTTTTTCCCGCCACTGGTGGCATCGTCGTCGGCGAAGGCTACCGCGTTGACCTCGACAGTGTCGCCGCCCGTTCGTTTCGCGCAGACAGCAAAGAGACCTGGGGTGCAGGTGGAAAATCCTCGCTTCTTTGTTTCGATGGCAGCTTCGGTTCTTCGCATGGCGTCGTCTTTGCCGGTTCGGGCGGCTTCAAGACGACCTCGGTGACGATCCCGACCGCCCTGAAATGGGGCGGGACGCTGGTCGTGCTCGATCCCTCAAACGAAGTCGCGCCCATGGTGACGGAGCATCGGCGAAACGCCGGTCGCGATGTCTTCGTGCTCGACGCAAAACGCCCGGAGGTCGGCGTCAACGTCCTTGACTGGATCGGTTGTTTCGGGGGCACGAAGGAGGAAGACATCGCAGCCGTCGCCTCCTGGATCATGAGCGAAAGCGGCCGTGCCTCAGGCGTGCGCGACGATTTCTTTCGCGCCTCCGGCCTGCAGTTGCTGACCGCGATCATTGCCGATGTCTGCCTGTCCGGCCATACGGAAAAAGAGCTTCAGACACTTCGTCAGGTTCGCGCCAATCTCTCTGAGCCAGAACCGAAGCTCCGCCAGCGGCTCCAGGACATCTATGACGGGTCCACGTCGCAGTTCGTGCGCGAAAATGTTGCCGCCTTCGTCAACATGACGCCAGAGACCTTCAGTGGTGTCTATGCCAACGCCATAAAGGAAACGCATTGGCTTTCCTACCCGAACTACGCGGCGTTGGTTTCGGGCTCAAGTTTCACGACCGACGCCATTGCAAAGGGCAATACCGACGTCTTCATCAATATCGATCTCAAGACCCTTGAGACGCATGCCGGCTTGGCGCGTGTGATCATCGGTTCGTTCTTGAATGCCATCTATAACCGCGATGGCAAGATGGGCGGCCGCGCCCTGTTCCTCCTCGACGAGGTTGCCCGTCTCGGCTACATGCGCATTCTCGAGACCGCGCGCGATGCTGGCCGAAAATATGGTATCACCCTGACGATGATCTACCAGTCGATCGGGCAGATGCGGGAAACCTATGGCGGCCGCGATGCTTCAAGTAAATGGTTCGAGAGTGCTAGCTGGATTTCGTTTTCGGCGATCAACGATCCTGAAACGGCCGACTATATTTCGCACCGGTGCGGCATGACCACGGTCGAGATTGAACAGGTCAGCCGAAGCAGCCAGTCGCGCGGATCCTCGCGCACACGTTCCAGGCAGCTTGCTCCCCGTCCTCTGATCCAGCCACATGAGGTTTTGCGCATGCGCGCGGATGAGCAGATCGTCTTTACCGCCGGCAATCCCCCGCTACGTTGTGGCCGCGCGATCTGGTTCAGGCGCTCGGACATGCGAGCGTCGGTGACGCCTGGCCGGTTCGCCGATGATATTGGCAACCGACAAGGGAGCGCCAGGGCCGATGGAACGGCTATCAGGAAGGTCGCTAGTCATCTCATCGATGCGGCGACTGCAGACTGCGAGCAGGCTATAGATGCCGAGGCGCCATATCAAAGTGGACGTGAACACATCTAGATTGGCGGACGCTGGCACGAAGTCGACGCCTGCAACACGCAGATAAACTGACGGTAGATCTGATGTCCATCCGATCTTTCTCTCTTGGATTTTCATCCGCGTTCTTCTTCCGGCGACTAAACTCGGGGAGGTTGGCCCAGTGCTCGCGGCATCGGCCAAGTCTGATAACGACTGGATCGAGATAGGGACTGGAAGGGCCCTCACGGCGGCTGGGCAGTTTTTGTGAGGCTTGATGATATCGGGGCGCAATACCACCGGACTGTTTCAGGAGGGCCGATTGACGATGATAAAATCGGTATCTTGAGGCCCTGGCCGCTTTCTTGTCGGCCTGGCATTGGTGTAGGCCTTGCAAGTTTCCCTGAATGGCCGGAATATTGCCGGAGTTACGTGTCATCTCTGAACGTGGAGAGAGCATGGCAGCGAAAATATCCATTGTTCTCGCAACATATAATGGAAGCAAATATTTAGCCGAGCAGTTGGAGAGTATCTGTGCGCAAACCCTGTTGCCTGCAGAACTGGTGATCTGCGACGACAACTCTTCCGACGCCACTCTGCAGATTGTCACGGAGTTCTGTGCGAATGCACCGTTCCCTGTGACTTTCCATCGCAATCCGACGGCATTGGGTTTTCGCGATAATTTTATTGGCGCTTACCAACTGGCGACTGGCGATTGGATCGCCTTTTGCGACCAGGACGATGTCTGGCACCCCGAAAAGCTGGAAAAGGTTGCCGCTCGCACCGAAGGGCCCCGGGTGACGATGATCGTGCATCAGGCTTCATTAATCGATGAAACCGGTCGGAATATTGGATCGTTCAATCAGGGGATCACAACGACTAAACAGCGCGGGACACTCCAATACAACGCTTGGGGCACGTTTTGGGGGTTTTCCATTGTTGTTAGGCGCGATGTGCTTGATCTTGTCTCGCCAGCTCATCGATTTGTCGATTTCATTGATCCTCGCCATCTTATCGCACATGATCGGTGGGCATGTTTTCTGGCGCAGACACTGGGAGAAACGGTGGAGATTGCTGAGCCGCTTGTCGGCTACCGCCAGCATGCTTCGAATGTCTACGGCGTGCCAAGTAAACGCGAGCAGCCCGCTCGAGGCAATTTTCTTGCGGAGCAGCTACCATATATCGCAGCCACAAAATCGATGCTCAACATCATAGAGCTGTTTCCGGATGATGTCGAAGAGAGGTTTCCCGCATTCGACCGCATGAAGGCGAATGCGTTCTACAGGGCGGCGCTTCTTCATCAGCAACATCGTGGCTTGGTCTTCTCGAAGTCTAGGATTTCATCGTTCTTCATCTGCCTGCGTGGCGTAATCACCGGGCGATATAAAGCAGTTCACGACGGCTCGATGCAGTGGCGATCGCTCGCAAAAGATCTGAAATTCATATTCGGTTGAAAGACACCTTGCTCTTATCGAAAGTGAGCAGACTAGGAACTACCCTAATGCTCCCGGATCCAGATGCTTGTGGCGAGCCCTAACACGTCTGCCACGACAGTTTTGGGGGCCTTGTCCGATCAGATCGCAATTCTTTAGAGCCGCTTGGGCGTGCAAGCGGTACCGTGGGGGGCCGCGACACTCAGCGCAGCGCTAGTTCCGCGTTGCTGCTCCCGCGATCGGTGTCGATCGCTTGTTGGTGCAATTCTGGATTGTCACTGGCAACATTGGTGTCGCGTTCGCTTTATCGCGATGTCGCAGACAGGAGTGTTGATACAACTCACTGGGGAGTATATAAGCGTCGTCTCATACGGCAGCCCCCGCCGCGGACGAAGTAACGAACGCTTCAGCTCTTGGAGTAGCAACGTTCGACGCATGCCAGACAGAATGAAGACTTGAAATCCTCCAGTGCGCTGGAGGCTGTTGCATTCAGGCATTTCGAGGCGCGGTGGTCATGAACGAGAGCTTGATTATCAACGACATCTACGACGCTTTGAGCAGCGATAGCGACTGGTTTTCGCTGGGCAAAGAGCTGTTCGAATATCTCGGTGCCGACGCCGGAACACTTCGCTTCAAATCAGCTGATGGTCGATCCGCGAACGTGTTTCAGCCCTGCGATGCAGGCTCGGACCCTTACACGAATTACTATCTTCACATCGATCCGATCCGCTCAGCAATTGCCGAGATGCGTTGCGACCCCAAAAGAGGAGAGGCGGTCGTATCTGTGGACGAGGTCGTAAACGACGATCTCTATAGGGCATCGGAATTCTACCAGGATTTTGCCAGGCACAATGGCCGCGAGCATATGATGATCGGGCTTGTCGGGGATCGGGACAACACGATCATGAGCTTCTTCCGCCAAGACAGGGCGTTCGGAGCCACGGAAAGGAAAGCTCTCGGCGACCTCATGCCGCATGTTCGGCGCGGCCTTCGCCTGCGCGAGACGTCATTTCGCGAAGAACAGGCCTCGCGTCTCCTGTATGCCGCCTTCGATACCCTTCCCGGCAACGTTCTCGTGGTAGACGGCGATTGCAACCTTCTTTTCGCCAATGCCTCCGCCACAAAGATGCTCTCTCGCAAGGAAATACCGATTTCGTTTTCTGCACTTGCGGCGGGCGGTCGTACACGCCTGGTACTGGACAGACGCGACGGAGCAAAGCTTCGTCAGCTTGTTCAGGAAACGTCTCGCGCAGGCGAGGGTGGAGCTATTCGCTTCGAGTATGATGCTCCTCAAAGCGACAGGGCAGGCCAGCTTGCCGTATTCGCTTCGCCAATGCGCGCTGGTGGCGCTGGAGCCGCACCGGTCCTTCTTCTGATGAACGAATTATCACAACCATGCGCAACTCAAGCGTCCATCTTCAGCGAACTGTTTGGTCTTAGTGCTGCCGAAGGCGCGGTCGCGGCCGCTCTTCTTGGTGGGCAGACGGCGGAAACCGTCGCGAAGGATCGATGTGTGTCGTTGGATACCGTCCGCACGCAAATCCGCACAGTGCTACGCAAAACCGATGCCGCCAACCTCCGTGACTTCGAGCGAATGGGTGCGCTACTTGGCGCCTTCTCCCGATAACGCCTCAACCGTTATCGTCAGAGCAGTTTACCGGACAATGCCCGCATCGTTGTTACGATCCCTAGTCCAACGATCAAACCAGGCAAGATCAGCCCTGTGTTGAGCCGCAATGCCAGCAATATCCCAATCGTTGCAAAGATCACTCCGGTGACAAAGCGCGTCGACGCTGCGACACTTCGCCAACCAGCCCCACCTGCAATGCGCACGCCGTCTGTTATGGCGCTAAAGGCTGGAACGAGAAGGAAGAGGGACGCCCATCGATAGGGCAAAGCGTATCCTAACTGGTCAGCGCCCAAGACACTGCCAAGTGCGATTAGAAGCAAGCCGCCAACTGCCGTTGCGATCCAACGGTTGCCTTGAAGACGGTTAGCTCGCATCAGCGAGGCCCTGCACTCGTTGCTCAGCCGCCACGCTCCACGTTATCTTTAAAAGACCAATGAGCGCGACCGCGCGCAAGATTGTCAGCACCAGAAGGGCGCCAAAATTGTCCGACGCGAAGTCGGCGTGCCCGAAGGCCTGAATAAAGTGGCCGATCGTGACGCCAACATAAAATATGATCGCGTAGGTCGCGATCGCGCTTTGAAACGAAAGGCTTCGCCAGAAGGATATTACGGCGACACTGCCGAGTGCGATATCGGCAATCCCGACCTCAAATTCAAAAGGACTTTGCTGCCAACCGATCTGGGCCGAGGCAATCGCCGGGAAAAAGACGTGAAAGATTCCGGCCCAAACGCCATCGACACCAACTGAAAGCAGTAGGATCCACGAGAGATAGCGTCGTGACCAATGTACAGTCGAGCTGGAAAGCGCTGCGCAGACCAGAGCGATGATGAAAAGTAGTAGCGGAAGGTTCGTCAAGACGAACCGTATGGCTAGAGCGACCATGGGGGTTTCCTGCGTTCGGTTTGGGTTGGCCCGGCTTGCAGATTGGTACGACTGCGGAAGCGATGACGCATCGCCAGAACTGTTGATAGACGTTAGACCTCAGCCTTTGGCTGTGCACGTCATCAAAGCAGGTGCGTCCTCGCCGGCGCTAATGTCAAAGAGGCGCGCCGTAGAACCTTTGGTCCACCAGACGAACTTACCCGATGCATAGCGCGCGCCAGAACCTGACATCACCGATACGAACACAATTGGCTGCCGCTCGCTCGGCAATGGGACAACGGCGAGAGAGTTGGGGTCGGCATTCACGTAGGTGACGCTAAGCTTCCCTCCCTTGGCGCAATCATAGGCGACTTGCTGGCGCTCGATATGGCTCGTACTCTTCAGCTGGATCGTACCATCGTCCATCGCAAGCGCCGGCGATGTAGCCGCAAGAATGCCAACCGCGACGCTCAAGCTCTTAGCAGTTTTCATGTGGATCCTCCTGTGCGTGCCATGACCTCGACATAGACCGATCGGGTTCGGCTGGCATACCCAGAAGTGGTGATGCGTGGTCGCGGCGGTACCGGATGTCTCGGCGCCGGCGGACTGCTCCAACCGATACGCAACAGCGAACGGCCATGCGGTTTCTCAAACCCCTGCGCTCGTCTCGAACAGACCGTGCAGGAAGGCTGATCCATGAACGCGTGTCAATGCCGGGTGAATTTTCCCCAGTTGTGCCGAAGTAAAATTCCCCACTTATGCCGACGTGGACGACAGGGCGTATTGAGGATTTTTCGGCGGCCGGCCGCGTGGCTTTTGAGGTGGTGCGAATGCCGGGGGCGCTATAAGGGCTTTGGATCGAACGTGCTCCGGCATGAGTTCGGCATGCTGCCGCAACCGGTAACTCGATCCCTCGATTTGCACGACGACGGCGTGATGAAGCAGT
>Ga0207425_1000177_pt1 | contig 52401 bp, 59 predicted proteins | sample AraplaF_Col_mTSA_FD_184255 | JGI IMG/M metagenome (GOLD analysis project Ga0207425, IMG submission 184255) | Arabidopsis root microbial communities from the University of North Carolina, USA - plate scrape MF_Col_mTSA (SPAdes) (version 3) | ecosystem: Host-associated > Plants > Roots >...
ACGGCAACATTCAAGGCTGGGGTACCGCTCTCCGACGCAGTATCTCGGAGACTGGGTCATAAAGAATCAGCAGTTGAACGCTGCATAGGTGTCGCCCGATGGAAGGCGAAAAATCGAGGGAAGCTCAGTACGTTGGGCCGAGCGGATATGAAACGCGAATCACATGCTAAGTTGCACGCGGCCGAAAAACTCCATGCTGATCTCGATGCGTTGTGAAGAAGGCTTCACTCACTTGGACCGCGATTCGCTTCGGATACTGCAACTGTTGCGGCATCACGGGATAGGGTCGGGGCACAATTGGGTTCTGGCTGGTGGCCACCGATTTGGTGGCGCTATGGAAGCATTGACGAAGAGCCGCGTTCGCTCTCGCATCACTTTCATAGAATCGAAGCCGAAGGTTTTTTCTTCCCCGAAGACGCTGCAGCGATTGGTGAGGGACGCGCTAAAGCGCGCCGGTTAATTCAAGCACGTTAGACTTTCGCACAATGTCACGAGTTTCACTCTCCCGAGTTCTGGTTTGGTGGTCTTTCATAACGACTGCAGGTTGGCTCGCTTGCTTCGCTTTGAGCTTTCGGCTTCCGGTGGATGAAATCGACGCTTCGACTGGTCTTGGTTTTAGGCTACTTGCGTCGTTGTGCTTGGTCGGTGCAGTTTCGCTTTTCCTGCTATTCCTGCTTCTCTTCTTTGGCTCCGTAATCAAGAAAAACGACAAGCCAACTTAAATTTCTATGCCAAATTCGATGACGCAATTGCCTACCCCCCAGCTCCAGCGGACGCCTACCGGCGCCGCTGAACACCCACGTTAGCCCAAATGAACCCTGAAGAATTTCGCTCCCGATTCATCGCGAAAGTGCGCTCGATTTTCGCAGACATGCCCAATCTGGCCGATCGACAAGCTGAGTTCTTGTCCTTTGATTCTGCTTCGCTAATTGAATTCGGTATCCATCCGGATGACGTTAGTTTTCTCGTTGCCGCTGGGCTTCCGAAACAAGCCGCGCCTTTTTTGAACTTCACGGCCTATTCAAGAGAAGAACTCCGAGATCTTTACGATCTCTACGATATGCCATCGAACTTGTTCCCTCTTGGCTGTACTGGATCTGGAGATCCTCTTGGAATAGAACTTAGTTCACGCGCTATCATCTATCTCAATCATGATGACCAAAACCGTCGCGTTTTCATCAATTCAACTTTGGAGAGATTTTCCGAGTCCTTGTGCCTGTATCAGGAAGCAAGATCTGAGGGGACGTTGGATTCCTTCTTAGACCGTTTGAGCGTATTTGACGCTGCATGCGCACAGAACGATTCGATGTGGCCATCCGAGATAGCCTGTGAACTTGAATAATTTGCAGGCTAACAAACCGTTCCAGCGGACGCCTGCCGGCACCGCTGAACAAACACGTTAGAGCCTATGTCGCGCACCTACACTGTCATCGACAGTTTCACTATAACCGAGGCGCTTCGGGAACGCGGAGCCGATCTCCCTTTGGGTATATGGCTGGTCTTGCACGGTCAGTTTCGTTCGACGTCGGAGTTGCCCGATTCGGGACAGGGCGTCGTTATCGCTACGCCAAATTCCGAGCAAATTCGAGCGACGGTAGCTCACGCTGAAGTCCGCCACGGGGCAGGCGCAGTGTCACTCGTCTCAACGCCAAAGAACTTGCCTCGACTCTCAATACTGTCGGTGGTAGATAATGTGCTCTAACATTTTAATCAACCGGACGGCTTCCGCGCTGCGCGCTCCAGCCGTCGGTTATCGTTCGTTGGGCCAACCTATGACAGACCTGATAGTTCATGCTCGAATGCGAAACCGCCTAATTGAAGTTTTGGGCTGGATCGTTGACGCACGTACGGATGTTCCGGCCTGCGGCTTCGATGACCTTGTCAATTCGTGGAATGACTGGGCTCCGATTGATGTCGACGACCTTCCGCACCAGGTCTTTACTTCGACAGAAATTGCGGGAATCCGCTCTGTAGGCGAAGCGATTGAAGGGTTCTGCGCGGCCACGCCATCTTCCGTTCCAAATACACTTGAAATCGTTCGCCTTCCTGAGTGGATTCGTGTCACTGCCATTGCTGGCCAGACGCTCAACGAAATGATCAAGCGCGGTAACTCTTTTGAGGGTGAAGAATCAAATGTCTAAGCCCAACCATTCCGTCAACCAGACCTCCGCATCACTTCGCACTGCTTTGGTCGGTTACGTCCAACGTTGAGCTACGCAATGGAGCTATCCGAATACTTTGAACAATTTGAACGGCGCCTGAACGTTGAAGTCGGGACTGGGTTCCCTGCCAACATCGCAGCGGAGATCGCGGCCGCACATTCCATTGGTTTGAGCCTTGAACAGCTCCAGGCATTTCTTGCCCGCCGTACTGAGATCACTAGCGTTGCTGCTGCTTTGAAAGGGCATACACTCTCGGTAGAAAAAATTGAACGAATCCTTTCTACTCGTCGCAAGGGGTTAATCTATCCCAAAGATATCTTGGGGGAGGCCTTTTCGAAAGACGAGATCCTCGAGAAATTCCAAGCTGATTTATGAGCGAGCTGCCAAACCATTCATTCAACACGGACGCGCTAAAGCGCGCTGGTTAATTCAAGCACGTTGGGCTCATCTCCATGGCAGATACTGAATCCAGACAGCGCGCCAAGCGTATTGCCCAGAGGCGCGGGCTCGGAGGAATGGCCAACGACACAAAATGGCTCGAATTCTTTCTGCCAATTGTCGAAGCCGCGATTCCCCTTGAAGTGAAATTCATTCACGAAGAGAAGGTGTTCGTGAACAGATCCGTCTTTATTCCCACGGGATACTATATTGAAGGGACGGGCATGGGGCCAGAGCTTTTCATATTTATCGAATGGGTTCGTTCCAACAGGGTCAACGAATTACTGACGCTTGCTCGCGCAGTCGGCCTTGAATGTCACGTCTACGATGATAAGGCAACAGTCTATGGCTATCGCTAAGGCGCCAATTACAATGTTCAATTCGACGACAAACGGCCCAATCATTCAATCCACCGTACGGCCTTCGGCCGCCGGTGCTCTTTGACGTTATGCAGCATCAAGGAAATACTTTGCCTAAAATTCATCAGTGGCTCGTCGTTCGAGGTCGAGCATCAATCTGGAGTGAGTCCCCGAAGATAGTGCTTGAGCTTGATCCGGAGGGATCCGCGTACTGCGTTCTGTCCGCTCAAGATGCAGTGGAGATCGCCGGGATTTTCGCTGGAGAGGCTCGCGCGATCTGGGAAAGTTCCGAAAAACAAAACGCGGATCCTGCTCGGGTGGAGGGTGATATTACGAAATCCTGCAAGCTCTGGACCGCGACGGGAGTTCTTCAACTAATCGTCCACGATACAGAGCCACTTATTGCGATTATCCTTGATTCGGGTTCGCGTTGTGAACTAGATGTTACTCGCGCAATCGCACTTGTTCAGGTGCTTCAGTACATGACTGGGGCTATCGAGCAAAGAGCTTAACCATTTGTATATGGACTCCCCCGAAAGTACAAGGGATTGATCGATAGGTATGGCATGCGGGATAAGCCTGCAGCGGTTTCCTTGAATGTTGGAGTGCACCAGAACTATGACCCGTATATTTGACAGATATGAACTGGACAATTGGACGACTGACGGAAAGAAGATCCTGTCAGAGGAAAGTGTTGCGAAGATTCAGGCGGTCCTTTCACACGGCCCTATTATCGTGCAGCACTGGTTCTATCGAGGGGCGAGCAGTCCTAGAATTTTTGCGTTTGAGGACTTTGAGGAGTTTGAGTTGCACTTGAAAACCCAAGCTGTGCCTGGAGATGCTTTCGATGTCTGGAGCTTTAACGATGTTTGCAAACCAGCAGGTGTGATCACTGAAGGAAAGCTGCATGACAGCGATGGTTGCACCCCTCAAGGTGGAGCGTACTAAAGGCCCAACCTTGCAGTCAACTGGACTGGCCCCACGCTGCGCGTTCCAGCAGCCGTTTAAGCGTAGAGCACCAATTTTTCCCATCGTCTAAATGGATAATGACCTCGAAGCCTATGTGGCGGGCCCTGACCCGGACAATATAGTCGAAGCGATTGCTGTCGTACTCGGCATGCTCACTCGCGTTGAGTCGGGCGCAGACGATATGCATATTTATAAGTCGCGGGATGGAGTACTTATCGTTACACCAAGCGAAGATGGCTATTACAGTTTTTATCTGCGCGGCTGTTCTTTGTGGAAGTCTCATGTGGAGTTTGGACGATTCTTATCTCAAACGATTAACCGAAAGGTCCGCTGCGACCCAACCCACACATTCCCTGACATTAACCCTTACTCGGATACCTTCTTAGAAATTGATAACGGTAATGAGTCCTTTGTGGATTGGGTATCATCGGAAGACTGTACTCCTGGTGCGCCGCTGCCCAACACATCAACCAACTGGACGCGCTGATACGCGTTACTATGTCAGAGCAGTCTCCTTTGGAATACGATTTAACTCGGTAACACCTATGCTCAATAATGCGCTAGACCTCGCTCGCTCAGTTCGCTGGGCACTCCAATCTCTACGCGCTTGTCGTGCTGGTCAGCTTTTCACGTTGGCCCAATGAGTAATCTGATGACAGTTGAACTTTCGCAGGACGAGGCGCTGGTCTTGTTCGAGTTCTTTGCGCGCTTCTCGGAAACGAACGAGTTTCGACTCAAGAACAATGCCGAATTCGTGGCCTTCTCCAAACTCGCTGGGCAGCTCGACGCGGAGCTGGTCGCCCCCTTTCAAGCAAACTACGACGTCCTGCTTGAACAAGCCTACGTTCGATTGGCCGCCGGCTTTGAAGGCAAAGCTCCAGGCGTCGAATGAATTATTGCCCAGAGGACTAGCAATGATTGAAAGCCCAACCTTTCCGGACATCGAAAGAGAACTCAAGGCACTTGGCAAAGAAAGGGCTCTGAGGATTATTGCAAACACCTTGCGCCATTTCAGTGACGAGACAAAGACGCTTGCTGTCGCTGCGACTTGGACGAAGGGATTGCGAACTGATTCGCAGGAGCTATTTATTCTGGCGCCATCGGAGCCCGGAATGTACCCAGGAGAAGACGACGTCCTGGATCATTGCTGCAATGAAGGGCAATGCGGAGAATGTCGGGCGCTCCTATGGTCAAATTTCAAGAACGTATGTTGCCCGCTTTGCGGATCCGATGCCTACTTGTCTTAGGCGGAGGGCGATAGAATGCTTCATGGAGCGTTTCAAATATTATTTGCAATTCTTAATGTCGAGGAACGAGAAGTAGGTGTAACTGATGGAAGTGCCTCCCCCCGCTGCGCCGTTGCTCTCCACCGCTGGGCAAAATGAGGATGAGACAATCAATCACGCTAAATATGCCTTACAACCTTTCTGATGCCGAGTGGACATCGGTCGCTGATGTCTATCGTGAAATGGATGGCTGGATTGGCGGTCAAGCTTTGCCTTGCTGGTTCGGTCCGCTTGATAGTTCGGAATTCATTGCGGCATCGATGGAACCAGGTGGGCTGCATATATCGGGGCTTCTCGAACCTCAGTTATTCCGGGGCTGGGTTACCAAGCTCTGCGCAAAACTTACGATGACGCTTGGGCGCGAGATATATGATGCGGAATGCTAGAGTCCAGCCATGCGGTCACTCTTATGCTTCTTTGAGCGCGGTAGCTGGTGGGCGGACGAGGTTACCGTTTGCCGAGAAGCCCCCTCTTTACTGGGAATGATATGCACTCTGGACAGGTCTATCCTGCACTATCTCGAGCTCTCGATCATTGGTCCGCACTGCCGACGTCCGAACTTCGAACACTTGTCGGAGCTAAGCCAATGATCGAAGAATTGGAAGTGGACGGCGAGCTTATCCAAATCGAAGTTTCAGTCGCATGGGCGAATATGGACCGTGACACGTTATTGTTGGAGGCGGTCGCATATGGGCCAGCTAATTGGCTTACTGAACGAATGGCTGAAAAAGTGCGAATAAAACTTCCCCCCACAGACGAAGACGTCGAAGGCAGAATCGCCACATGATTACCCTATCTCCCATGCCCGACCTGTCTCGCAGGGATAATTTATGATATCGCGGCACAACCACTCAACTTTAAGCAATCATGAAACGACTTCTGTTTCCACTCCCACTCGCATTGACGTGTTTGTTAGCTTCGGCTTCCCCAATAGATGAAGCGCGCTCGCTTTTCCATCAATACTCGTCGCTTGAGGCCGACTTCAATCCCGCTGTCGCTGACCTCTACGCCGACGACGCTTTGATCAAGAACAAGCGCATCTATCCCACTGGGCAAGTGCGGGAGCTCACAATCCCTGCCGTGCAGTACAAGGCGTTGGTGCGCAACTCAATGCCGCTGGCTAAGTCGAGAGGTGACTTCAGCACCTACTCGCAAGTGAGTTACTCCGATGAGCGGGACGGCATCCGTGTCAAGGCGGTTCGCTACTCGGTACTCAAGAAGTACGAGAGTCCATTGGCCCTACTGGTGGCACCGGATGCACACGGTAAATGGCTGATCCGCGAAGAGATCTCCGAATCGCAGCCATGAGGAGTTGCCTGCCTTGATCGAGAAAAAATCGCTGGCCGGCATTCTCGGCCGCCTTGCGCACCTGCCGAACCGCACGCCTGAGATGACGTTTGACGGCGTTGCCGATCGGGCTTTCGCAGAAGTTGCAGCATACCGCGAAGGTGGCATCTCAGTTGGCTACTACTCAGGCAGCAGCGAGTGGGAGCGCCATCCGGTGGGTGACGAAATCGTGATGGCGCTTGAGGGCAGCACCACCGTCATCGTCCTGGTCGACGGGGAACAGCAACGCATCCAATTGAATGCCGGCGAATTGCTGGTGGTGCCGCAGAACCATTGGCACCGCTTCGAAAACTCTGACCACCTGAAGATCCTCGGCGTCACGCCGCAGCCCTCCGACCACAGCCTCACCATTCCAGCGCCATAACAGCGTGCTAGAATTTTTCGCGCAACGGATGGTCCATATTTCAGGAGAGTGATTGTGCTGTTGGAAATTGCCATTGGTGACGCTTATGGCGCGGGTTTCGAATTCTGCGGCCGCGAAAAGATTGAACGCCACAACAACCTGGCCTCGTATGTCCCGCATGAATGCGGGATGGAAGCCGGACTCTATACCGACGATACGCAAATGAGCGTAGCGGTCGCGGAAGTCCTGCTGGACTCTGCTGACTGGACCAGCGATGCTTTCGCCGACGCGTTTGTTCGCTGTTATAAGCGCAATCCAAGAATGGGCTACGCCAAGGGCTTGCAAGGCTTGCTGGACAACTGTGCCAGCGGCGGCGAGTTGCGGACAAAAATCCATCCGGCCAGCCTGCGCAATGGCGCAGCCATGCGCTCAGTCCCATTGGGGCTGATTCCTGACGAACGCCGTCTATTGGAGACGGCACGCGCGCAAGCTATGGTCACGCACGATACGCCAGCAGGCATTCTCTCCTCGCAGGTAATCGCATTGATGGCGCACCAGCTGGTGCATAAAAAAGCCGCCATCGCGGACCTGCCGCGCGTGGTCCAACGCGAGACAAGCTTCGAGATGAGGGCAGATTGGACAAGCAATGTCGAATGCGACGCCATCCAAACAGTGCATGCAGTGAGTACCGCATTGCTCAGGAACCGGCGCATGTCCGACCTGCTGCGCGACTGCGTGAATTTTGGCGGCGACGTTGATAGCGTCGCGGCTATTGCCATGGGCCTGGCTTCGCTGACTGGGGAATATACGCATGATATTCCGCCGCAGTTGCAGCTTGGCCTGGAGTCCGGCAAATATGGTTCAGGCTTCCTGGCGCAGCTGGATACGACCTTGGCCGCCCATTTCCTGCAGTGAGCCATTCCCCACAGGTCCAGCCCATGGCGCGGCAAAGGGCTTGGCAGCCATAGCGTTTACACTATCGATTTCATGTAAACAATCAATTAGATTGATAACAACCCTTGCTTTAGCCTAAGGTTTCCCCGACAACAACGACAAGGAGAAACCGTGATGAGCAATCGCAAATTGGCCCTGCTGGCAATGCTGGCAGGCCTGCTTCCACTGTTCGAACCGCAGCTCGCCTACGCTGCCGACAAGGTAGCCGGCGGGCAGAACTGGTGGCCCGAAAAACTGGACCTCCAAGCCTTACGCCAGCATTCCCCCGAATCCAATCCCTACGGCGCCAACTTCAACTACGCCAAAGAATTCCAGAGCCTCGACCTGAAGGCAGTCAAGAAAGACATCAACGCCATCCTCACCAGCTCCCAGCCCTGGTGGCCGGCAGACTACGGCAACTATGGTCCCTTCTTCATCCGCATGGCCTGGCACAGCGCCGGCACCTACCGCGTCGGCGATGGACGCGGCGGTGCGGCCAGCGGCCAGCAACGCTTTGAACCGCTGAACAGCTGGCCCGATAACGTCAGCCTCGATAAAGCCCGGCGCTTGCTGTGGCCAGTCAAGCAGAAATACGGCCGCAAGATTTCCTGGGCCGACCTGATGGTCCTGGCCGGGAATGTAGCAATGGAAAACATGGGCTTCAAGACCATCGGCTTCGCCGGCGGGCGCACCGATGCCTGGGAAGCCGACAAGGTGTTCTGGGGCGCCGAAAACAAGTGGCTGGGTGCCGAGCGCTTCTCCGGCAAGCGTGAACTGAAAGGCGCGCTGGCCGCTACGCAGATGGGCCTGATCTATGTGAATCCGGAAGGCCCTGAAGGCAAGCCTGATCCGATCGCTGCCGCGGCCGATATCCGCCAGGCCTTCGGCCGCATGGCCATGGACGATGAGGAGATCGTTGCCCTGATCGCCGGCGGCCATACCTTCGGCAAAGCGCACGGCGCGCACAAGCCAGAAGAATGCGTGGGTTCTGATCCCGCCGGTTCGGCGCTTGAGCAGCAAGGCCTGGGCTGGCAGAACAAATGCGGCAAGGGCAACGCCGAAGACTCGGTGACCAGCGGCCTGGAAGGCTCCTGGACTTCGAACCCGATCGCCTTTACCACGCAGTACCTGGACAACCTGTTCGCCTTCGACTGGGTGCAAAGCAAGAGCCCAGCCGGCGCGACGCAATGGGTGCCAAGCACGCCTGACGCGGCGAACCTGGTGCCGGACGCGCACATCGCCGGCAAGCGCCACGCGCCGATCATGTTCACCACTGACCTGTCGTTGAAGGAAGACCCCGAGTTCAACAAGATCGCCAGGCGCTTCCAGCAAGATCCGAAGCTGTTTGCCGATGCCTTCGCCCGCGCGTGGTTCAAGCTGACCCACCGCGACATGGGGCCAAGCGCCCGTTACATCGGCGCCGACGTACCGAAGCAGTCCTTCCTGTGGCAAGACCCGATCCCCGCGCCAAGCTATGCCGCCATCAGCAGCCAAGATGCGGCGCAATTGAAGGAAAAGATCCTGGCGTCGGGCCTCAGCACGCAGGAACTGGTCAAGACGGCGTGGGCTGCGGCAGCGAGCTATCGTGGCAGCGACAAGCGCGGCGGCATCAACGGCGCCCGCATCCGCCTAGCTCCGCAAAAAGACTGGGCGGTGAACGAGCCCGAGCAACTGGGCAAGACGCTCGCAAAACTTGAAGCCATCCAGGCCGATTTCAACCGAAGCCAGAAAGGCGGCAAGAAGGTCTCGCTGGCCGACCTGATCGTCCTGGGAGGCAATGCGGCGATCGAGAAGGCTGCCAAGGCAGGCGGACATGCCGTGCAAGTTCCCTTCAAGCCGGGCCGCGCCGATGTAACGCAGGCACAGACCGACGTGAAGTCTTTCGCAGTGCTGGAGTCGAAAGCCGATGGCTTCCGCAATTACTACGACAGCGACAGCAAGCTTTCGCCTGCTGACGCCCTGGTCGAAAAAGCCAGCCTGCTCAACCTGACCGTGCCGGAAATGACTGTGCTGGTTGGCGGCCTGCGCGCCCTGGACGCCAATCATGGCCACTCGGCCAATGGCGTGTTCACAAGCCGGCCAGGCACCCTGAGCAACGACTTCTTCGTCAACCTGCTGACCATGGATACCAAGTGGAACAAGGCGCCAGGCGCGGAGGGGTTGTACGAAGGACGCGACCGCACTAGCGGAGAGCTGAAGTGGAAGGCAACGCCGGTGGACCTGGTGTTCGGTTCAAACTCCGAACTGCGTGCGGTGGCAGAAGTCTATGCCGCCAACGATAGCCGCGACAAATTCGTCAAGGACTTCGTCGCAGCCTGGAACAAGGTCATGAACCTGGACCGCTTCAACTAGCTATGGGGAGGCCCTGCGGGGCCTCTTCAGCTTCGCCGTTGGTACATGACGTCCGACCGCAGGACGTATTTGGTCCCCGCGCTGATTTCGGCCCCCTGGTGCGATTGCTTGTGAGGGAAGACAAGCAGCATTCCCTCCTGCGGACGCACGGTCTCCCACCTGAACTGGGTATCCCCTCCCTCGAAGTCGGCATTCAGGTAGATCAGGAAGGTGAGCAAACTTACTTCGTCCGGTGACTTCTCGAAATAGCCGTCCTTGTGCCATTTGAAGTATTCGCCCGGACCGTAACGGTAAAAACGAAAACGCTCATTCAGGCCATGCAGGTGCCAATCGTCGATCGCTGCCGGCAGCAAGGGCGCCGCGCGCGTGAACAGCAATTCGGCAAGGCACGGATCGTCGAAGATCACGCGGTCGTTATTTCGAATGTCCGTGCGCCGTACCGACCCGGAAGCAAGGTTGACTTCAGAGGGCTGGTAGCCCATCGCCTCGCCCATTTCGATGTAATGCCGGCATTCGGCCTTGTTGAGGAACTGGTTCACCGTAAAGACGCCAAGTCCCAATTGTTCTGATTTCATGATGTCGCCTGTATTCTTGTTAGTGGAAATATTACACTAACTTATTTTAAAATGTCACTAAGTTAAAATGACCGCCTACAAGTGAGGACATCAATGAGCAGGGACGAGACCGAGCAGGAATTCCTGCGGAAATACAATATTCACGATTTCGATGTGCCGCTGACCAGCGTCGACCTCGTCATTTTTACGATCCGCGAAGATGCACTCCATGTCTTGCTGGTGCATCGTGGCGAGCACCCACACAAGGGCCGCTGGGCCCTGCCGGGCGGCTTCATCGACATCCATCGCGACGCCGATCTCGATGCGACGGCGCTGCGCAAGCTGCGCGAAAAAACCGGCGTCGAGGCGCCCTACCTGGAGCAACTGCAAGGCTTCGGCAGCGCCACGCGCGACCCGCGCGGATGGTCTGCCACCTTTGCCTACTTTGCCTTGATCGGTTCGGACGGCGTGGAGCTGCGCCATGGTTCCGGCAGCGACGCGGCCAGTTGGCATCCGGTGGAAGGCCTGACGGCGAAAGATGCACTGGCTTTCGACCATTCGGCCATCCTCGACGTGGCCCTGCAGCGCTTGCGCAACAAGGTCGAGTACACATCGATTCCCGTGCATCTGCTGGCAACCGAATTCACCTTGTCGGACCTGCAGCGCGTATATGAAACCATCCTGGGACGCGCAGTGGAAAAAAGCGCATTCCGCAAGCGGATCAAGGAAGGCGACTTCCTCGAGGAGATTCCGGGCAAGCAGCGCCACGGCAGCAACCGGCCGGCCCAGTTGTACCGCCTGCGCGCCGGCCATCCAACGGTCTACTTCAATCGGGTGATGAGCGCCGGCCAATGAACCCTATTCGTTGGTGCGGCGGAGGCGTGTTACCATTTGCCAAATCGCTAACTTAAAGCCTGGATAGATCCGGGCGCAATGCCCATGAAAAGTTTGAACGATGGGCGCCGGAGATGAAGCCTGTGTTGAAGCCCCGTGTACGCTTTCTGCGCCCACTCTCGTACGTCCCAATCCTCCTTGTAATCGCCGCGCTTGCCTGGGACAATTTTCGTCCCAGGGGACAAGCATGTCCAAGCATGTCATGCGTCGGGCAAGGCCTTGGCGAAGCGATGGCGTTGATGTGCGCAATTGTCGTGGCAATTATCCTGGGCGCGGCACTCAATATCGCGTCGTTCCGGCAACAGGAATCACCCAGGTCGACGCTGCGCAAGGTTGAACTCTGGCTGTTCGTGTCGCCGTTCATTTTGACGTTGGGACTCGTCATCATGTTCATCCTTCGATAGCAGGAGGAATCGCAATGTCTACTCTTGAGCGAGCCATAGAAATTGCCGCAGCAGCCCATGCCGGTCAAGTTGACAAGGCGGGGCAGCCCTACATCCTGCATCCACTGCGGGTGATGCTTCGCGTCGCTTCCGATTACGAGCGCATGGCAGCAGTGCTGCATGACGTGGTGGAGGACACGCCGGTTACATTGGCGCAGTTGACGGAAGCCGGCTTTCCAACGGAAGTCGTCGACGCCACTGAGGCCCTCACCAAACGCCCCGGCGAAACCAGGATGCAGGCCGCGGCACGCGCGGCATCGAATCCGATTGCACGCGTCGTCAAGCTCGCTGACAATGCGGAAAATATGGACCTGAGCCGCATCGCCAACCCGACCGAGAAGGACTTTGCGCGGGTCGAGGAATACAAACGGGTTCGCGCCCTCTTACTGGATTCGGATTCAAATTGACACGCACGCTGGACATCGCACTTGCCCTTGGCCTCGGAGCAGTACTGCTCGCGGCAGTTTTCATCTTCGGTGATCCTGCCTATTTGGGTCCATGGTATTACCTGCTGGCCTGGGGCGGCGTGATCGGCCTGGTCCAGATTGGCAAAGCGCCGCCTTTATCGACATTGGGTGCTGCGACTGCCTTGGCTGCGACCTTCCTCGGCTACTGGGCATGGCAAGCTTCGCTGCCACGACCGGAGGGCTTGTTGGGCCTCGGCCATTTGTTTTCGCTGCCCGGCCTTGCCTTGGCTGCCGTCATAGTTGCAGTGCTCGCGCGGCGCCGCGGCCTGATGCCAGCCAGCGCCTTTGCTGCTACCTTCGCAGCGTGTTCCGGAGGCTTTGGGATCGCGCAGCTCATTGTTTGCAGGACCGCCCTCTATTGCGGGGCGATCTCGGGAATGTGATTCTGTTCGCTCAAGGAGCTTCCACCATGAAGACACCTGTTGGACCGTTCAATGCCGTCGAAACATACCTGCATCTTGGCCCGGACGGGACTTCAGTCCCCCTCGAGGTCAACGACTCGTTCTGGCAAGACCTGACTTCAGGCGCTTTTGCGCACCTCGGGCCGGGACGGCTCGTTTCGACTTACGACTTTAGCGAGGACTGGGCAAGCTGGGAGCAGCACCCCGCCGGCGAAGAAGTTGTCATACTGATTTCTGGTGCACTCGAATTCGTCCTGGAAGTGGATGGCGGCGAACGCAAGGTTGCGCTAAGCCAGCCCGGCCAGTTCCTGTTGGTCCCGCGCGCCACCTGGCATACGGCCAACGTCGCGCGAAGCGCCAAGGTCCTGTTCATCACACCGGGCGAAGGTACCGGCCATCGCCCAAGGATATGACATGCAAGAAACTGCGGATGCGCTCAAGCCTATCGTTTCCTTGATCAGCAAGTCCGAAAAAGCGCTTCGAAAAGTAGCTCCCGGAACGTGGCAGCATTCCATGCTCGAGGCGAACCTCAAGGCGCTGCGCATCGCCCACGCCTTGATGGAAGAAGGTCCGCCGATCAAAACCCGTTTCCCACAAAACGAATTGGACGATGCGCGGCGGAGCATGGCATCGATGATTGCGAAGACAGAAGAAGCACAGGTCAAGTTTTCTTCGGGGACCTCGCAACACACGCTTCTAAGAAACAGGCGCCATGCGTTAAAAGTAGCCTTAGCTCTTATTGACTGAGTGCGCCCTTACCAATCGTCGTTCGAGGTTCTTAGGTCACGGACAGCAAACATGGCGAAATCTCCGACGACAGGACCGGGCACCGAATTTGAACTGATTTCCAAGTACGAACTGCTCCAGCTTGCTGGCCGCCTGCTGAAGCAAGAACCCGCCGCAATCGATCTCTCCGTGAAGTTCGTTTTGGCCGAAACACGCGGCCATTGGCATGGACGGGCCCGGGCCATGATGTGCCGTCGGCTGAAACATTGCGAGCTGGCACAGTCCGATAGTGCCCTATTGGTGGGCACCATAATCGACCGCCTCGCGACAGGCACATTCTCGGAACAATTCAAAGACCAGCTACGCCTGGCACTGCATCTTGACTTTCACCGGACGGTCGAAGCATGCCGCGCAATCGCGGGATGCACTGGCAGGCTGTATGTCGCGCGCTATGCCCAGTGGGTCCTCTTGCCGTGGCGCGAGCCAAAGGACTGACTACTTAAGCTTTTCAGCATACATTTTGCGGAACTTGGCCACCTTGGGCGCCACCACGAAGGCGCAATAGCCTTGCAGCGGATGTTGGGCGAAGTAGTTCTGGTGGTAGTCCTCGGCCTTGTAGAAAGGCGCGGCCGGCGCCAGTTCGGTGACGATCGGCGCGTCCCAGACGTGAGCCATTTCGGCGATCACCTGCCGCGCAGTGGCTTCCTGCTCGGGAGTCTCGTAGAAGATCACGGAGCGGTACTGGGTGCCAACGTCATTGCCCTGGCGATTCAGGGTAGTCGGGTCGTGAATGGTAAAGAAGATGACCAGCAGGTCGCGGTAGCTGACTTGGGCCGGGTCGAATTCCAGCCGCACCACTTCGGCGTGGCCGGTTTCACCGGTACACACCTGTTCATACGTGGGATTCGGCTGCGCGCCGCCCATGTAACCCGATTCGACCTTGGTGACACCTTTCGCCTCCAGGTACACCGCCTCGGTGCACCAGAAGCATCCACCGCCCAGGATTGCTACTTCAGCCATATCGCCCTCCTCACGTACCGGAAGTATTACTGTAGCGCAAATCGGCGCGCACTGCTCAAAAAGTGCCGCCTTAGCTAAAATCCCCGTCGCTTTCGCCAAAGGTTAGACTATCGTTCTTTGGCATAATCTCTTTGAAACAAACAGGTCCCGCATGAATACCAGCTCCCCACGCGCCACCTCGCGCGAGTTCGACAGTGTGCATTTTCGCCAGGCACTGTCGCAATTTGCCACGGGTGTGACCGTGATTACCACGCGGCTCGCTGATGGCAGTTTCCGTGGCTTGACGGCCAGTTCCTTCAATTCCGTCTCGCTCGACCCGCCATTGGTGCTGTGGAGCCTGGGCACCGGCGCTAACAGCCTGCCCATATTCAGCGGTAACTCGCACTATGTGATCAATGTGCTGAGCGCCGACCAGGCCCATTTGGCCAAGCTGTTTTCGACCCGTACGGAAGATCCGTTCGGCACCGTCGAATTCGAGCTGTCGCGCACCGGCCAGCCGATCCTGAAGGGCTGCACGGCGTGGTTTGAATGCCACAACCGTAGCCGCTACCCGGAGGGCGACCACGTGATTTTCGTGGGCGAGGTCGAGCATTGCGAGTTTGCCGGGAACGCACCGCTGGTTTTCCACGGCGGGAAGTTCCGCGACCTGTTGAAATGATTGACTTTTCATAAACAAAGAGAGACAGGAAGCATAATGAGCAAAGCCGCATTCCACTGGGACGATCCCCTGCTGCTGAACGACCAGCTGACCGACGACGAGCGCATGGTGCGCGACGCCGCCGCGGCTTACTGCCAGGACAAGCTGGCACCGCGCATCCTGGAAGCCTTCCGCCACGAGCAGATGGACACCTCCATCTTCCGCGAAATGGGCGAACTTGGCCTGCTGGGCCCGACCATCCCGGAACAATACGGCGGCCCAGGCCTGAACTACGTGGCTTACGGCCTGATCGCACGCGAAGTGGAACGTGTCGACTCCGGCTACCGCTCGATGATGTCGGTGCAGTCCTCGCTGGTGATGGTGCCGATCTATGAATTCGGGACCGAAGCCCAGAAACAGAAATACCTGCCAAAGCTGGCCTCCGGCGAGTGGATCGGCTGCTTCGGCCTGACCGAGCCAAACCACGGTTCCGATCCAGGCTCGATGATCACCCGCGCCAAGAAAGTGCCAGGCGGCTACTCGCTGACCGGGTCCAAGATGTGGATCACCAACTCGCCGGTAGCCGACGTATTCGTGGTGTGGGCGAAGGACGATGAAGGCGCGATCCGCGGCTTCGTGCTGGAAAAAGGCATGAAAGGCCTGTCGGCTCCCGCGATCCACGGCAAGTTCGGCCTGCGCGCTTCGATCACCGGCGAAATCGTGATGGACGAAGTGTTCTGCCCTGAAGAAAACGCCTTCCCGGACGTACGCGGCCTGAAAGGCCCGTTCACCTGCCTGAACTCGGCCCGCTACGGCATCGCCTGGGGCGCGCTGGGCGCGGCGGAAGCCTGCTGGCACACCGCCCGCCAGTACACCCTGGACCGCAAGCAGTTCGGCCGTCCACTGGCAGCAAACCAGCTGGTGCAGAAGAAGCTGGCCGACATGCAGACCGAAATCACCCTCGGCCTGCAAGGCTGCCTGCGCCTGGGCCGCATGAAGGACGAAGGCACTGCCGCCGTTGAAATCACCTCCATCATGAAGCGCAACTCCTGCGGCAAGTCCCTGGACATCGCCCGCGTGGCGCGCGATATGCTGGGCGGTAACGGCATTTCCGACGAGTTCGGCATCATCCGCCACATGGTGAACCTGGAAGTGGTCAACACCTACGAAGGCACGCACGACATCCACGCCCTGATCCTGGGCCGCGCGATGACCGGCATCCAGGCCTTCCAATAAATAAATGGGGACGTACCCCATTTATTAAGAAAGCCCCGCTACCGAGCGGGGCTTATCGTTTGTGCTCAAGTTGGCTGCGTCAGGAAGTTCAGATTGGCCGCCGCTGCAGTCTTTGCTTTCGCCGTGCCCTTCTTGCTGTCCGTCGACAGCTTCTGCCAGCGGTCGACGAAATCGGACAGCGCATGCAGCAGCGCGACCTGCCCCTGCGCCTTGGCGATGACTTCGCCGAGCTCCTTGTGCAGGCGGCTCGACTCATCCACGATCTTCTGCGTCGGCGATTCGGTCGACACCGGGCCGAAGCGGTGCATGAACGCTTCATGCGCCTGGCGGAAGCGCGCAATCATGTTGGCCATGTCGAGGTAAGCCGCTGCGGCAGCGGCACGCGCGCCATCGGTGCTGCCGGGGTCGGAGGCAGCGTCTTCGAATTCATTCTGCTTTGCCTTCAGCCGCCGCAGGGAATCGAAGTAGTCCAGCATGTATTGCTCGGTGAGTGACGCCATCTTCGCCTCCATTAGTCATTGGCTTTCTTTTCAGCTTCTTCAATTTTCTTCCTGCCGTCTTCAACGCTGTCTTTCACAGCCTTGATGAAGGCCTGCAGCTCGCTGCGCCGGATATCCCAGCCAAGTTCCTCGCCCATTTCCGCCAGCCTTGCCTGGGCAGTGGCGGTGGCGCTGCGGGTGTTCGGAATCGGCGCCAGCAGGGCCGCCACTTCCGCTTCGTTCCTGGCGTTGGTATCGGTGTACTCGGCCTGGCTCAAGGCCAGGCCTTCGGTATTTGCGACCAGGTTGTCGATCAGGGTTGCCGACAGCTTGTCGCCCGCGGCAACGCGTGCCTGCAAATCGCGCTGCTTTTCACGGTCGATGAAGGCGATGGCCTTGCGCTGGGCGAGCAAGGACTCGGCCCGGGCATCCAGCGAATTCTTCTCCACCCGCCGGAATTCGGTCAGCGACGATTCCAGTTGGGCGATCAGGCCGACGCCATGGTTCGCCTGTTCCATTGCAGGCTTGGGCGTCGAGCATCCGCACAGGGCCAACGCGGCAAATATGAGGAGGGTCCGCATCATTGAACTCCCTTCGCGATAAACAGCAGTGCAATCGAATTCACCAGGCTTGTGATGTCTTCCTTGCGTACGCCTGCATCCCCATATTCCGCGAGCTGGTTGATGGTCGAAGAGATCAGCACGTTCCACTGCGCGATATTGCCTTCCGCATAGGCGATGGCGCGTTCATGGTCGAGCGCATTGCGCTGGATATCGGTCTTGTTCACCTCCGCAGCCAGGCGGCCATTGGCATCGAGGTAGGACGCAGCGCTCTTCCAGACCTTGGTCTTGTCTTCAAAGGCCTTGCCGGAGGTGGCTTTCGCCGTCTCGACCGGCGCCAGCGCAGCCCGCACCTGCATCGCAGCCATGTCTGCACTGACCGATTGCAAGGCTTGCTGGGCGTAGCTCAGCGAACGAAGCTGCTCGAGCTGCCAGTTCATTTTTGACTCGAGCAATTGCAGCTCCATTGCCTGCAACTGCGCGTCCTTGGCAGCTGCATCCGCTTTCGCCTGCTCCAGGTTGCGCAGCAAGAGCGCCGCGGCCAGGCGCGGCTTCTTCGCATCGGCAAGCGCTACACGGTTCTGGTCAAACCATTCGGCAAGGCTGGCCAGGGCCGCGCCAGTGGCGGTGCTTTCACCCTTGCTGTCGACATTCCCGGCCAGCGAGGCCAGGGTTGCGTCAAGTGCCTTTACCCTTTGCTCGGACACAAACTGGCGCGAGACCGGGTCCGGCAGCTTCTCGATTTTTGCCAGCGCTTCGCCAAGCTCCTTGGCGATGGATTTCAGCTTGTCTTGTGCACGCGACGGATCGGCGGAGAGCTTTTCCAGTTCCCCGCTGTATTCCTTCGACAGTTTCGTCACCTGGTTGCGAGCCGCGAGGCTGGCCGATTTTGCGCTGCCGATTGCTGCGCGGGCATCAGCCACCGCTTGCTGGGTAATCGCCAATGCGCCGGCCTTGAACGCGAAACTGGAGCCGGCAGTCAGGGCGTTGCCGGTGCATTCATCCGCCGCGCCCATCCATGCGGCACGCAGATAAGCCGGTGCACCTGCATGGCTTTGCGCCCAATCGTCAAACGACTGCTTCGTCAACACTCCGCAGGCCGGCATTTCAACACCGGCACGCGTGAATTCAATTTCCGCATCATGCAAGTTGCTCTTCGCCCTCGCCTCTTTCTTCAGCGCGGCAGCCCAGGCGACAGCGACTTGCGGTGAACCGGCCAGCGCCAGCAACTGCTTCTCGACCGGTTCCTTCAGTTGCGCCGCCACGGTGCCTTCAAAAACCATCGCGCGAATCAGGGCGTCGCGTCTGGCTTTCTGCAGGGCCTCTTCGGTCTTGAGCTGCTCTGCCAGCAGTGCAGCCTCCCCCTTGCGCGCAACGCCAAGCTGGCCGGCGATATCGACCGACTTCCACGCTTCCCTTGCTGCCTCGCCCTGCTTGTGCCGTGTTTCGCTATACACTGCACAACCGGTGAGGCTGAAAAATGCCGGCAGCAAAGCGGCAAAACATATCGTTCTAAATTGCAAGCTACTCTCCTCCTTCAAAGGACCGACACCATGCCCCAGGATCACGTTCCAACTTTGTACGAATGGGTTGGCGGCACCGAAGCTTTGAACCGCTTGACCACCCGTTTCTACCAGCACGTCAAGGCCGATGCACTACTCGGCCAGGTCTTCGCCCACATGGGCGACCATCATCCCGCGCACGTCGCGGCCTTCCTCGGCGAAGTGCTGGGTGGCCCTACAGCATATTCCGAAGCGCACGGCGGTCACGCACACATGATCCGCCAGCACCTCAATCGCCACCTGTCCCAGGAACAGCGCCGCCGTTGGGTGGCGCTGCTGCTGGAGACCGCCGATGAACTGGCGATGCCCGACGATCCCGAATTCCGTTCAGCCCTGGTAGGCTACCTGGAATGGGGCTCGCGGCTGGCCGTCATCAACTCCCAGCCCGGTGCGACGGTCGATGCCGACCAGCCGATGCCGAAATGGGGCTGGGGCGAGGTCAAGGGGCCATATAACCCTTAGTACTGCGCTTGCCGGACTTCACAGCCAGCGGACGGACATAGGTAATCAAGCTCGCCAGCGTCTTGCCCGGTTCTTCCCACGGCATCATGTGCGCCGAATGCTCGAACCATACGCTTTGCTTGTATGGCGCCTTCAGTTGCGCCATCCATTTCACGACCGGCTCGGTCGGCGTGGTGTAGTCGTGGCGGCCGAGGAACATCACGACCGGGATCGGGAACTGTTTGACGGTGGAAAAATCCACCTCCGTCCACTCTTTCAGCACGGTGCCGAGCGTCATCTGGCTGCCTTCGCCGATCGCTTCCCAGTCGGCCTGGTCGTATTCCGGCGACAGCATCGGGGCGCGGAAGTAGTAGACCGAGTCGCTCTTGTACGCACTCAGGCCGCCGTAGTACTGCGGCCACTTGCGGGCGATGATGATGCGCTCGCGCGTGATCGGCTCGTTGCCGGGATATGGCGCGATGGATTCCATCTCCTTCAGCGCTTCGGCGTTGTTGTGCTTTCTGGCCTGCTCAATGCCGAAGTCATAGCTGATGCGTTCGTTCTCGCGCATATTGGCGATCTGGCCGATGCCGACGTAGGCATGGAACAGGTCCGGCCGTTTCAGCACGGCGCGCGTGGATACCACGGTGCCCCAGCTATGGCCGACGATGATCAGCTTGTCCTTCTTGTATTTGGCGCGCAGGTGCTCGGCCACCTCGATCGCATCGTCGACAAAACGGTCGATGCGCAGCGTGCCTGCAACGGCTTCCTTGTCGTTCGCGCGCAGGGTCTTGCCGACAGCGCGCTGGTCGTAATGCGCGACGGTGAAGTATTCCTCGATGGGACGCTGCCACTGCCAGGTGGTCGGCATGGCCGGCGATGCCGGGCCGCCGTGCACGAACAGGATCATCGGGTTGGACTTGTCCTGCCCGCGCACATTGATCCACTGGTCGATGCCGCCGATCTGCGTCTTGTAAGTCTCCTGTACGCCCTCCGGCGCAACGATGCGGGTCAGGTCTTCCACCGCGGCGCGGGCGCGCATGCAGGGCGGGGATTCGGCGCAATTTTGCGCCATGACGGAAGTGCTGATACACAGGGCGGCGAAGCCCAGCCAGGCTGGTTTCATGCAGGGTCCTTTCGACAGTGATTTGCGAAATGAGCAACGATAATAGTGCAAATTTTGCATCTGCGCGCATCGCCTGGACGAAAAAAAGCCGCCTTGCGGCGGCTTTCCTGGCTTGTGGCGGACTTAGAAGCGATAGCCGACCGACAGGCTGACTGCCAGCGGGTCCAGCTTGATGTCCAGCGTCTGGCCGGTGGAGAAGTGGGCAGTGGTCTTGAGCTTGGTCTTGACCACGTTCACGTCGGCGTAATAACGCTCGCCGAGCTTGGCGGTGGCGCCGATCACCAGGCTGCCTGCGTGCTTCGGGTCCAGCGAATAGGTTGCCGGCTGGCCGCCGGTGTTCAGCACCGCGGTCAGTTGGGCGGAACCGGTCTCCTTCTGGAAGTAGGCATAGGTGTAGCCAACGCCAACATAAGGACGCACAGTCGCATTCGGTTCAAACATGCGGTACTGCAGGAAAATGGTCGGCGGCAACGCTTCCGCAGTACCGAGCTTGCCGGTGCCTTCGATGGAGCCGGCGCCGTACAAGGTGTGCTTGTACGGCACGCCCAGCATCAGTTCGGTGCTCACGTTATCGGTGATCATGTAGCCAATGCTGAAGATCGGCTTGGTGTCGGAACCCACTTCGGCCTTGATGCCTGGCTTGGAAGGCGCGGTCACGTCGCCGGAAGTGACGTCCGGCGAAATGCGGTTGACGCCGATCTTGCCCAGCCACTCACCCTTGGATTGCGCCGATGCGCCCGATGCTGCACCCAGTGCGGCCACCACGGCCAGCAGTTTTACAGCGGTGTTGATACGTTGTGTCATTGTGTCTCCAGTGTCCTTTGATTACAGCCAGCCCTTGGCTACCATTTTTTCCGAAACATAGCGTGCCAGCAGCAGGTGCAGGAACGGAGTCGGGTGCACGGTATCGGCGTAGGAGTAGTGGCTCACGTCGCCGGCCTTCAGGTTGCTGGCATTGCAGCCCAGCGAGTTGCCCAGCGGGTTCTTCGCCGGAGTCAGGTCGCAGGCGGTGTCGGTCACGTTGGTCAGGCCGTACGGTGCCGGATTGGTCGCCTGGTCATGGCTGACGCTGAACGTATCCACCAGCAGGATCTTTGCATCGCCATTCAGGCCAGCCGCCAGGGTATCGTTGAAGGCTTTGACCATGCTGTCGATCAGGGCGCGGGTGCTGGCCGATTGCGCCAGGCCGGACGGGGTATTGGCGATGTCCGGCATATTGTTCACCACGACGAAGTTGGCGCCGTTGGCCACGATCTGGGTCTTCACCAGCGCCACCAGTTCCGAAGCAGCCTTGGCGATGTTCTGCACCAGGACCGGAGCCTGTGCCGCGGCGTAATCGGCGCCAGCCTTGGCGCCGGCTGCGCTGGCATCAGCCTGCGCTTTGACGACCATCGGGCCATACACGGTTGGCGAAGCAGCGGCGGTATTGCCTGCTGCGACAGCTGCGGTCACTGCAGCCTGCACGATGGTGGTGCTGGTGCTGCCCGCACGTGCGGCTTCGGTGGCGATGGCCAGCGCAATCGACTGCACGGCCGTGGCTGGATTGGTGGCGCCCGCTGCCAGCTGGGTAGCCAGGCTGGTCGCAAAGGCGGTGCTGCCGGCTGCGGTGCCGGCGGCGGTAGCGCCGGCGGACAGTTGTTCAAGGCCGATCAGCACATCGTTGTTGCCGCCCATGACGTAGACGATTTCATCGCCTTTGAACTTGCCGCCCACGGCAGCCAGGTGGTTCTTGACCTGGGTGACGATCGGCACGGTCAGCGCACCCAGTGGGCTGCCGGTCAGCTTGTTGCCTGGGCCAACAGGATTGGTCACGCGGGCGCCGCCCTGCGCATAGCCGAAGCAGCCTGCCTTGGCTTGTACTGGCACGCTGAAGCCTTTGGTGGCATCGCCATCCAGGCCGGTCACGGCCGGGCACGGTGCTGGCAAGCCAACTTGTGCGGCCATCAGCTCGGTCCAGTTCTTGCCGGTCAGCGCAGGATTGACGGCAGTGTTGTTGCCGTTGATGGTGAAGGTGCCGCCGCCGATGGCAGCCACGGTGCCGACCTTGTAGGTGCCGACGTCAGACAGGCTGTCGCCGAAGGAAACCTGGGAAGAATATTTGAGTTTTGGGCTCTGATCGCCTGGGCGTGGATCGTTGCCGCCGCAACCGGCAATAACTGCCGCTGCCATGACCGTCATGGCAAGTTTGAAATGACGCATTGTGTCTCCAGAGGGGATGGTTTTTATGTGTGCTTTGCGAACGTGCGTGCTATTCGCTGCCGAACTAATATGCCAGCATAGACTTGCTCGTTACAAGTAGAAATTTGTAAAAACAACAGCCTTGTACTGGCGCGGGCCGCGACTGTAGCAGCGACGCATCAGCATTGCAAGGTTAGTTGCTTTCAAGCCAAGGTGGGGCGGCCAGTTCCTGCTTCAGGAAATCCACGAAACGCCGCGTGCGCAAGGGGCGCTGCTGCGCGTGGGCCGGCAACAGCGCGACGATATCGGCTTCCGGCAATGCGTGGTCGGGCAGCACCCGCTGCAAGGCGCCGCTGCGCAACTCGCCTGCCACATCCCATTCGGAGCGCAGCATGATGCCCTGGCCATCGAGCGCCCATTGCTTGATGACTCGGCCGTCGTTGGAAGCCAGAGGCGGCTCGATGCGCACGGTGCGGTACTGGCTGGCCCCGGGCGGCAGCAGCTTCCATCGCGTGGCATCTTCCTCGTTTTCGCGCAAGGCCAGGCAGGCGTGCCCTGCCAATTCCTCCAGCGTGCGCGGGCGACCATGCCGCGCCAGGTAGGCCGGCGCTGCGCACAGGTAGCGCCGGTTACGCGCCAGCACCAGCTGCCGCAAGCTGGAATCGCGCAAGGGGCCGATGTGGACCACGACGTCCCAGCCCTCATGCAGGCGCTGGTTGGGACGATCCGACAATTCGAGCTCGAAGGCCAGTGCCGGGTGCAGCGCCCGGAAGCGTGCAGCCAGCGGTGCGATATGCGCGCTGCCGAATCCCATCGGCGCCAGCACGCGCAAGCGCCCCGCGAGTTCGTCGCGCTGTTCATGCAACGCTCCCTGCAAGGCTTCCAGGTCGGCCAGGATGGCTTGCGCACGCTCGGCCAGGAGCTGCCCTTGTTCGGTCAACGCGATGCCGCGTCCCTGCCGGTCGGCCAGCTTGAGGCGCAGCTTGTCTTCGATGGCTTGCAGGCGCTGGGTGACGGAGGAAGGCGTCACGTCCAGCAGGCGCGCCGTGGCAGACAGCGAGGGCTGGCTGGCCAGGGTGCAGAAAAAGCGCAGGTCGTCAGTGGAAAGCATTAATGCAGGACTTAAGCCAGTAATTAGGGAATCTTAAGCACAGACTTTAGTCCATTAATTAGAATTCCGGCAATGAAAATTCCTGTCCTCCTCCTCGCCCTCGGCGCACTGGCCTGTGCGCCACTGCACGCCGATCCCGCGCGCTTCACGCCTGCGCAATTGCAGCAGGACCTGCAATTCGTGCGCGATGCCATCGAAAGCACCCATCCCGTCCCAACGCTGCGCTCGGGACAGCAGGCCTATGAACAAGCCTTTTTAACGGCGCGCGGCAAATTAGACCATCCCATGTCGCGCGACGAAGCATGGCGCGTGCTGGCGGCCATGAATCCGGTCTTCAACGATGCCCACCTGGGCGTCGTCCTTCCCGACTGGCGGGCGGAAACCCGGGAATATTTGCAGGCTGGCGGCAAGCTGTTTCCGTTCGAGGTCATGATCGACGGCCAGCAACGCTTGCGCATTGTCGAGGCGCTGGGCGGCGGCACGACGGCGCTGGCCGGTCGCGTGGTCGACAGCATCAATGGCATGCCGGCAGCGCGCATCCTGAGCGAACTGGGCGCCCTGGTACATGGCGACACCCCGGCCTTCCGCAACAAGCTGCTGGAGCGGCGTTTCTGGCTGTACTATTGGAAGAATTACGGCGCAACGGAGCGCTTCACGCTGATCGCCGGCGGGCAGGTACTGGAGGCCGGCGCCTCGGCCGCATTGCCAGTCGCCGTGGCAGGCGAGAAATCGTTCGAACAGACTTTCCGGTTCCGCATGCTGCCAGGCGGTACCGGGCTGCTGACCGTGAACCAGTTTGCCTGGCCCGACAAGCAGCGCTTCTACGATTTCGCCGAACGCGCCTTTGCCAGCCTGCGCGATGCCGGCGCGCAGATGCTGCTGATCGACGTGCGTGAAAATGGCGGCGGCGACGACGATATGTGGAAGACCGGCATCCTGCGCTACATCGCCGACAAGCCCTACCGCAATGGTTCCAGCTATGTGAAAAAAGTGCTCGAAGGTCGCGCTGGTCCCGGCGAGAAAGTCGGCGATATCGTCAACGGCACCGTCGACAGCTGGGTACAGCCGGAGCCCTCCAATCCGCTGCACTTTGGCGGCAAAGTGTTCGTGCTGGTGGGCGACCTGACTTACTCGTCCGCCGTCCTGTTCAGCAATACGGTGCAGGATCACGGCTTCGCCAAACTGGTCGGCGCTGGCGGCTATGCCTACGTACGCCAGACCGGCGGCACACAGAAGAAGCATGTGCTGCCAAACACCAGGCTGGAAGTGGTGGTGCCACGCTTCGTGCTGGATCGTCCATCGGGCAAGCGCGAGCCGGCTCTGGTGCAGCCGGACATCGTGCTGGCAGACGACCCATTCGATCGCGAAGCACTGATCAAGGCGCTGCTGGAGCAGCCTGCCGCATCAGCGAATTGAAGTAACTGCGGGCAGCCAGCAGGCAAGGCGCGCCTGCCAGGCGCGCGTGATAGGCGTCCATCATCAATTCGTTGACGCTGCGGCCGCTTTTCGGGGCATCTTCCCGCGCCCTTTTCAAGGCTTCTTCGCCGATCAGGACAAAACTGCGGCGGGCGGTGCTGAATTCGTCCTGCAGGCCCTGCTCTTCCAGGTCGACCACCGTCGGCGGCGCGCCGTGCTCGCTGAAATATTCGGCTGCCGCCGTCGCATTGTAGAAGGGCACCGAAGGGTCTTTGCTGCCGCCGCACAGCAGCAAAGGGCTTTGCGGCGTGTAGTTGCGCAGGTCGTTCTTCAGCATCCATTTGCGCAGGTTGTTGGCGGGCGTGCAGTCGCCGTCGTCACAAGGATGCTGGGCCAGGTCCTGCAGGTAGGCGTCGCGGTAGCTGGTGCGCACCAGGTGCGGATTGCTGAAGTAGACGGATGCGCCCCTGCCCTGCGGCTGCGAGTCGAGTGCAAAGAGGGCGGCCTTGGGCAGCTTGCCCTGCTTGACCAGTTCCTTGCGCGTCATCCTGGTTGGGAACAGGGTTTCGATGCCGCTGGCGTACTGCAGTTCATACAGCTCCTCCGGCTTGCTGTAGATGGCCGCGCCGGCACGCTGGGCGGACGTGGCAATCAGCGGCAGGTAAATGGTGATGCCGGCATTGGGCTGGCCGCTGAACACCATGTCGGAAAAGCGTGCCATCGCATACGGGCCGGACAGGCCTGCGGCTGCCGTGACCTTGAATTCGCTGCCCTGCTGCATGGCGCGCTGCGTGGCCAGCGCGACATGGCCGCCCTGCGAATAGCCGGCCAGGAACAGCTGCGGCGCGGCCTGGACTTTGAGCTGCGCCATCGCCGTGCGCGCCGCGCGCATGGCGTCGATCATGTCGGCCGACTGCTGCTCGGCGTTCAGGTAAGGGTGGTAAGGCAGCGAGGAGCCATCGTAGCCTGCGTAATTAGGCGCCACCACGATGTAGCCTTGCGCGGTGAACAAGGCCGCCACCAGCTTGGCTTCGCCGCGCAGGCGGGCCATATTGTGGTCCTTGGCGGTCGAGGTGCCGTGCGCGTACAGCAGCACCGGCCGCGGCCCCTGGCAGCCCGGGTCTTCGCCGGACGGCAGGATCAGCGCGGTGCTGGCGTCCGTCGGCTCGCCGCTGCCGCCGATGGTGCTGTACCGCAGGCTGTAGGTGGTGATGGTGCAGCGCGGCGTACCGGCAAATTGGGCCAGGGCGCTGCCGGCCTTCTCCAGCACTTCGGCCAGCATGGCCGGCTCGATGCGCTTGGAAGTGCTGAACACGCCGGTTTCGATGCGGGACAGGGTGGGACCGGAAAGCAGGGTGCCGCGTTCAGGGACGGCCAGCATGGTGCGCGAGACGGTGGAGGATTCTGCTGCGGCGCAAGAAGGCGGAGGAAAGGCTGCAACCAGAATGGAAAGGTATGTCGCAATTTTCCGGACAGGGCACATATTGGCCTCCGTGCATGTGCAGGAGAATGCCGCCCAACCTGAACGCGCGGCACGTATGTATGATGTAAGCATACTCCTCCAGCTACCCGGACAGCGCGCGGATTCGCTGTGCTCCCCCTCAAGCATCCACCGGCAAGCATCACGCCTAGGCAGGCGAAAATCCGCAAGTGGTATTTCTGTCGTTGGCTCACAACATAGCTGACCAAGCACCTTATTCTTATTACGCATCAAGATCCGTGCAAGACAATGTGCCACCATGGCTTTTCTGATCGCTTGACAAGGACTCAAGCATGGCCACTAAACTATCCGTTGACATGAGTTCAGGAGGCAGAAAAGCGCAGGGATTCTGCACCCCGAAGGATGACAAGACGCCGCAGGTCATGCACGTTCTGCCGAAGCGCGTTGTTCCAATTCTCTTCTTGCCCGGAATTATGGGTTCGAACTTGCGCATGAACGCGGAGCGTCAACAGCGCTTAAACAAATCCAATAACGTCGCTTGGCGTCCGGACAAGCTGAATGAGGTAACAGAGTTCCTTGAAGCATCACCAGTTCGTCGCCAACTGCAATTGGATCCTCAAGCAACCGAGGTGGATTGCTACGATGGCGGACTGGCGCCAACCGGAAACACCCATGAAAATGCCGGTCAACGCCAGGATCACAGCAAGGTTAGAGTCGCACTGCGCTTCGAAATCGATTCTCCGTTGCTTTCGGACGATCCACCTTCCGTCACACCGCGCCGGACCAAAGAAGAAAAGGCAAGGGAGCGAGGATGGGGAGAAATACTTTTCAACAGTTACAGACATATCCTTGAGCAATGCGAACAGCATCTGAACCGCCATGGCCCCGATAGCTATTGGAAAAGAATCATTGGTCACAATCCAGCTGAGTGGGGAGCTGTAGCGAATCCTGCGATCACGCCATTGACTGAGGAAGAATTCAAGGCTGCGACAAAGGATTGCTTGTTCCCCGTCCACGCCATGGGATACAACTGGCTGCAATCCAACGAAGACTCGGCACGCATCGTTTCGAGAAGAATCAAGAACCTCATACTTGACTACCAAAGAAGCGGCTTTGCTTGTGAGAAGGTCATCGTCATCAGCCATTCTATGGGCGGTTTACTAGCCCGTGCATTGATTCATCCGGATATGGGCAACATCAATGACAAAATACTCGGGATCGTACATGGCGTTATGCCTGCACTCGGGGCACCGGCGGCCTACAGGCGCATGCGCTGTGGCTTTGAAGAAGGCAAAATGGGGATGAACCCAGCGCCCAAGTTTCTTGGAAATTTCGGCAATGAGGTCACTGCAGTTCTCGGTAATGCACCCGGAGGCCTTCAACTGCTGCCCAACTGCGCCTATGGGAATGGCTGGCTCGAAATTCGGCGCAATGGGCTGCTTGTCGATCAATTTCCAAAAAACGGCGATCCCTATGAAGAGATCTATTGCCTGCGTAATCGATGGTTCGGCTTACTGCGAGAAGAATGGCTGAATCCAGCGGGAAGTCAAAGTGCCGGGATCGCGAGAACTACGAGATTACTCCGTGAAGCCAGGCAGTTCCATCTCGACTTAGTCGACACCTTCCACGAGCAAAGCTATGCGCATTATGGTGCTGACGCAGCACGCCCATCCTGGGACAGGATCGTATGGAACCTGAATGATACGAACGTTGATCCCGCATGGGTAGACTATCGCATCACCAACGACAGCAGGCAGGGGAAGTTGGCACTTGCCGGAAAGACGATCAAGGGTACCCCCATAAACGGCGCCAGCGCAGAACTTGGTCCTTCACAAGGAGCAGGTGATCAAACAGTCCCGCTCCGTTCATCCGATCGTCAACTCTTAAGCAATCGGTTCAAGGCAATCTTTCGCCAGACCGGGTATGAACATCAGGCCAGCTTTAGCAATGACGATGCCTTGCATTCAACGATGTTCAGCATCATAAAAATTGCCGCCACAATGAAATGGGGAAGCCATGCGTAGCTTCATCACGGCAATGGCGATGCCGCTAGCAATAGTTCTATTTCTCCTACCTGGCGATAGCACTTCGGTCGAATATCAACATACAGGGAGCAAAAAAATGAACTCAACTTCGAACAGACTGGTCGAGGTTAGCGCAGCGACAAACACCATCTGCGTCGGGAGATTCCTGATAGATGTGCCCAAAGGTGCGGTAGTAGTTTACGGTCCGGCGCGCGTCCCGTTCCATTTATCGAGGATGGAAGGTGAAGGGGCAGGCCAGGACAGCGAAGTCAAACGAGCGCTTGCAAAAATTGAGGAGAATCGAGAGTTCGCGCGAGGCGCATTGAAAAAAAAAGAGTCAATGCTGGGCAAGGTACTGCCTGGCATAGGGGAGCAACACAAGATGGTTATTGGCATCGGGCGCGGCAGCTTCGCCGATTACAACGTCCAGTCATTCCTCCGGCTTGGAGATGACCTGTTCTTGCAGGAGTACGAAGTTGACGGGGAGGGTGATGCTTACCTTGAAGCGGTAGCTTTACTGATGGAGGTCGCACGCTCTTTGCGCATTCGCCCATCCGACGAGATTCCAAACGAACCGGGACTTTGCCTGGACGGAGCTTTCCTCCGCGAACCTGCTCGCTATATGCTGGAAGAAGTCACGCTAGGCATTCGGCTGCCGCAATTCGAAGACGTCCACATGGCAATCGAAATGACGAAGAAGGAAATCCTTATTGAGTCGGATGCTTTGGAACCCAGGATGAACCATGCAAAACAGGCGGCCTTCGCGTCCGGCATGGGAAAGTGGTACTCACGAATCAAATTCCTTCGATGTGGTTACCGTCACTTAGGGGGCTGGGAAGGGTTCGAAGTACTTGCCCATAAACCCGCGCAAGAATTTGAGGGCGAAAGCCATGAATTCGCCTTCCAAAGCCACGGTGAGCCCAAGAACCCTTTGCTGCCAGTGCTGCAGATTGAATTGCACACTGGCGTCAAGGGAAACACCACTGGAGGTACTAAACCCTCCATCAGTGACGAAGAAGCAGTCTTCCTGTGGGACTCGATCATTGGCTCGATCCGGCCGAGGCCAATTAGTGGGCAGCGCTAACCGGAGAAGCGTTTTACGACTGCAGGAAACGCTCAATGATGCCGGTCGAACCGAATGCGGCGCGGCGCAGGCGGTCGTTGACGCCCAGCCAGGCATCGTCGCTCGGCGGTGCTTCCACGAGGATCAGCTCGACCTGCTGCTGGTCCATCGCGCGCAACGCGGCATACACGCCATAAGCATACCCCTTTGGCTCGGCCGGTAGCGTCACATTTGGTTGAGACAACACAAACGGCGAGTAGTGGATCAGCGCGGCACTACGCCCTCGCAGCTTGAGTTCCGCAAGTGTTTTTTCGATGTCGCCAGTGGGCAACAGTGCCACCGGTGCTTTCGGCGCGTAATGCGATTCCAGCGTGCCGGAAGCACGCGGCGCGGCCTGGTCGGGCTGGCGCGGCATCACGCCGATCACGTCGGCAATCTGCTGCGCGGTGATGTGGCCGGGGCGCAGCAGCACCGGGCCGTGCGTGGCCAGGCGCGACATGTCGAGGATAGTTGACTCGATGCCAACCTGGCTCGATCCGCCATCGAGGATGGCTGCCAGGCGCGAGTCGTCGCCGAATTCGTCATGCACGTGCTGGGCGGTCGTCGGGCTGACGTTGCCGAACTTGTTGGCCGAAGGCGCTGCGACGCCGCCCTTGCCTTCCTTGAATGCTTGCAGCAGCTGCATCGCCACGGGGTGCGATGGGCAGCGGATGCCGACCGTATCCTGGCCGCCGGAAACTGCGTCGGGAATATGCGCGTTGCGCTTCAGGATCAGGGTCAGCGGGCCGGGCCAGAAGGCACGCACCAGGGCGCGTGCTTCGTCGGGTACTTCGGTGGTCCAGTAATCGATGTCGGCGCCGGGGGCGACGTGCACGATCACTGGATGGTCCTGCGGGCGCCCCTTGGCGGCGTAGATCTTTGCGACGGCGGCCGGGTTCTCCGCATCCGCACCGAGGCCGTACACGGTCTCGGTAGGGAATGCGACCAGGTCGCCATTCGCCAGCGCAGCTGCTGCGCCGGCGATGTCCCGGGATGCGGCGTCGGTCATGCTTCGATCCCGAGGATGGCGCAGGCGGCGTCGAGGTGCTGCTGCGCTTCGGCCAGGGTCGGCGCGACGAAGGTCAGGTGGCCCATCTTGCGGGCACGGCGAGGTTCCTCCTTGCCGTACAGGTGCAGGTTGGCGCCTGGCAGCGCCAGCACCTTGTCCCACGCCGGTTCGCGCACGTCGTCACCTTCTCCCTCGTACCAGATGTCGCCCAGGATGTTCAGCATCACGGCCGGTGAATGCTGGCGCACATCGCCCAGCGGCAGGCCGGCCATGGCGCGCACCTGCTGTGCAAACTGGCTGGTGACGCAGGCGTCGATGGTGTAGTGGCCGCTGTTGTGCGGGCGCGGCGCCATCTCGTTGACCACCAGCGATCCGTCGGCCAGCACGAAGAACTCGATGCACAGCACGCCCACATAGCCCAGTTCCGCCACGATGGCTTTCGCAGCCGCTTGCGCTTTGACGGCGCAGTCGGCGGTGATGTTCGGGCCCGGCACGGTGGTGGTGAACAGGATGCCGTCGCGGTGCACGTTCTCGGCGATCGGGTACACGACCGAAGCGCCATCGGCGCCGCGTGCGGTCAGCACGGACACCTCATACGCCAGCGGCAGCATCTTCTCCAGCAGGCAGGTCACCTTGCCCATGCCTTCGAAGGCGGCACGCACATCGTCGCGCGACTTCACGCGGACCTGGCCCTTGCCGTCATAGCCCATGCGCACCGTTTTCAGGATGCCCGGCAGCAGCTCGTCGCTGATGGCGTCGATGTCTTCCTGCGAAGCGATGACCTTGTGCGGTGCCGGCATCACGCCCGATTTGGCGGCGCTGGCCACGAAGAAGCTCTTCTCCGCGATGCGGTCCTGCGCCACGGACACGCCGTGCGCATTCGGCGCCACGAAGACCGATTGCGCCAGGCGCGACAGGCTGTCGGCCGGCACGTTCTCGAACTCGGTGGTGACGGCCACGCATTGCGCAGCCAGTGCATCGAGGCCGGCGGCATCGCTGTAGCCGGCGTTGATCAGGCGATTCGCCGCCTGTCCCGCAGGACAGTCGGCGGCCGGCTCCAGCACGGCCACGTTGTAGCCCATGCTCTGCGCGGCGTGCGCGAACATGCGGCCAAGCTGGCCGCCGCCCATCACGCCCAGCCACGCTGGAGGGTTCTTCACATTACTCATACTGGCAATACCATTGCTTTCGCGGCTGCGGTCTGGGAAGCGCGGAATTCTTCCAGCTTGGCAGCCAGTGCGTCGTCGGTGGTGGCGATGATGGCCACGGCAGTCAGGCCCGCGTTGGCGGCGCCGGCTTCGCCGATGGCGAAGGTCGACACCGGCACGCCCTTCGGCATTTGCACGATGGACAGCAGCGAGTCTTCGCCGCGCAAGTACTTGGACGGCACAGGCACGCCCAGCACCGGCACGATGGTCATGGCAGCGACCATGCCCGGCAGGTGCGCCGCGCCGCCGGCGCCGGCGATGATGGCGCGCAGGCCGCGTGCACGGGCGCCCTTGGCGTAGGCGTACATCTCGTCCGGCATGCGGTGGGCGGAGATCACCTGCGCTTCATACGGCACGCCGAACTGCTTCAGCATGTCGACGGCATTCTTCATCACGTCCCAGTCCGAGGACGAGCCCATGATGATGCCGACCAGTGGTTTGCTCATTGGCTGATTCTCCGGCATGGCTTATACCTTCAGCTTTTCGCCGGTCAGGCGTTCGATGGCTTCGAAGTACTTGGCCTGGGTCTTTTCGATCACTTCCGCCGGCAGGGCTGGCGCCGGTGGGGTCTTGTGCCAGTCCGTCAGGGTTTCCAGGTAGTCGCGCACGAACTGCTTGTCGTAGGACGGCGGCGAGATGCCTGGACGGTAGGAGTCGGCCGGCCAGAAGCGCGAGGAGTCGGCGGTCAGCACTTCGTCCATCAGGTGCAGGACGCCGTTGTCGTCCAGGCCGAACTCGAACTTGGTGTCGGCGATGATGATGCCCTTGGTGGCTGCGTAGTCGGCGGCGGTGGTGTACAGCTTGATCGCCACGTCGCGGATCTTGGCGGCCAGTTCGGCGCCGATTTTCTTTTCCATCTCTTCGAAGGAGATGTTTTCGTCGTGTTCGCCCAGGTCTGCCTTGGCAGCCGGGGTGAAGATTGGCTGCGGCAGCTTGTCCGCTTGCTGCAGGCCTTCCGGCAGCTTGATGCCGCAGATGCTGCCGGTGGCCTGGTAGTCTTTCCAGCCCGAGCCGATGATGTAGCCGCGTACCACCGCTTCCACCAGGATAGGCTGCAGGCGCTTTGCTACGACTGCGCGGCCTTTTACCTGCTCTACTTCGTCCTGTGCCACGACCGATTCCGGGGTGACGCCGGTCAGGTGGTTCAGGACGATGTGGCCCAGTTTCTCGAACCAGAAATCGGACATCTGGTTCAGGACCATGCCTTTGCCGGGGATCGGTTCGTTCATCACAACGTCGAACGCGGACAGGCGGTCGGTGGTGACGATCAGGATCTTGTCAGTGCCGACGGCGTAGTTGTCGCGCACTTTACCGTGGCCCAGCAGGGGGAGGGATTTGATGGAGGATTTGTACAGGCTGTTCATGGCGGGGGTACTTTGAGATTTTTAAACCGGTAAATCCGGGTCTGACCCAAGGGTCAGACCCGACCGGCGGCTGTCGCTGACTTGGGTCAGACCCTTGGGTCTGACCCGGACCTACCGGTTTGATTACTTGACGATCTGGGCCAGTTCACCGGCCTTGTAACGCTCAGCCATCTTCTCCAGCGAGATCGGCTTGATCATCGACGCACGGCCTTCGCAGCCGAATGCCAGGAAGCGTGCCTTCACCACTTCTTCAGCAGCAGCGCGGGCTGGCTTCAGGAAGTCGCGCGGGTCGAACTTGGATGGGTTCTCGAACATGTACTTACGCACGGCAGCGGTCATGGCCAGGCGAATATCGGTGTCGATATTGATCTTGCGCACGCCGTGACGGATGCCTTCCTGGATTTCTTCCACAGGCACGCCGTAGGTTTCCTTCATGTCGCCGCCGAATTCGCGGATGATGGCCAGCAGTTCCTGCGGCACCGAGGACGAACCGTGCATCACCAGGTGGGTGTTAGGAATGCGGGCGTGGATTTCCTTGATGCGGTCGATCGCCAGGATGTCGCCGGTTGGCTTGCGGGTGAACTTGTAGGCGCCGTGCGAGGTGCCGATCGCGATGGCCAGCGCGTCGCACTGGGTCTTCTGCACGAAGTCGGCAGCTTGCGCCACGTCGGTCAGCAGCTGTTCGCGGGTCATGGTGCCTTCCGCGCCGTGGCCGTCTTCCTTGTCGCCCTTCATGGTTTCCAGGGAGCCCAGCACGCCCAGTTCCGCTTCCACGGTCACGCCGATGGAGTGGGAGAACTTCACCACTTCCTTCGACACTTCCACGTTGTATTCGTAGGAAGCCACGGACTTGCCGTCAGCCATCAGGGAACCGTCCATCATCACGGACGAGAAACCGGATTTGATCGCAGCCATGCAGACTGCCGGCGACTGGCCGTGGTCCTGGTGCATGACGACAGGGATGTGCGGGTAAGCTTCGATTGCCGCGTCGATCAGGTGACGCAGGAAGGCTTCGCCGGCGTATTTACGGGCGCCAGCCGAAGCTTGCATGATCACCGGCGCGTTGACAGCGTCGGCAGCGGCCATGATGGCCTGCACTTGTTCCAGGTTGTTAACGTTGAAAGCCGGGATGCCGTAGCCGTTTTCAGCAGCGTGGTCCAGCAGTTGACGCATGGATACGAGGGACATGGTAATACTCCAATAACAATAAAGAAATCGTTAGCGTTCGTTATCGAGCCGAATCGGCGCGGTGAGTAAACTCACCCACTTTCACGATACGCAGCGCGTTCGTGCCGCCCACCTTGCCCATCGGCGCACCCCAGGTAACCACAATCATATCGCCCTTCTGGGCAATACCCTGTTTTACCAGGAGGTCTTCCGCAGCACGCAGCACGACATCGGTCGGCGCATCCTGCATCAGTTGGTGGGTGCAAACGTTACGGTACAAGGCCAGCTTGCGCTGGGTGGTGGTGCTCGGCGTGAGCGCAATAATCGGGGTGTCGATGTTGTGGCGGCTCATCCACAGTGCAGTGGAGCCGGATTCGGTCAGGGCCACAATCGCCTTCACGCGCAGGTGGTGCGCGGTAAACAGGGCGCCATAGGCGATCGACTGATCGATGCGGGTGAAGCGGGCGTTCAGGAAGTCCGCATCGAGTTTGTTGTATTCGGATTGCTCAGCTTCGGTACAGATGGCCGCCATCATTTCCACAGTTTCCACCGGGTATTTACCGGAGGCGGTCTCAGCCGAGGTCATCACGGCATCGGTACCGTCCAGCACGGCATTGGCCACGTCGGACACTTCGGCGCGGGTCGGCACGGCGTTGAAGATCATCGACTCCATCATCTGGGTCGCCGTGATGGCGATCTTGTTCGATTCGCGCGCCATGCGGATCATGCGCTTCTGCAGCGCAGGCACAGCCGCGTTGCCTACCTCGACAGCCAGGTCGCCGCGGGCCACCATGATGCCGTCGGAAGCGTTCAGGATTTCCTGCAGCGCCGGGATCGCCTCAGCACGCTCGATCTTCGCGATCATCATCGGCTTGAAGCCGAACGGCTCGCCGGCGATATTGGCCAGCTGGCGCGCCATTTCCATGTCGGTGGCGTTTTTCGGGAACGAGATCGCCAGGTAATCGGCCTGGAACGACATCGCAGTCTTGATGTCTTCCATGTCCTTGGCGGTCAGCGCCGGCGCCGTCAAGCCGCCGCCCTGGCGGTTGATGCCCTTGTTGTTGGACAGCTCGCCGCCGATCTTCACGGTGGTGTAGATTTCGCTGCCAACAATCTTGTCCACGGTCAGCACGATCAGGCCATCGTTCAGCAGCAGCACGTCGGCAGGCTTCACATCGGTTGGCAGGCTCTTGTAGTCCAGGCCCACGCGCTCCTGGTTGCCCAGTTCACCGTTCTCGCCCCACTTGGCATCGAGGATGAACTTGTCGCCCTTGGCCAGCTCGATCTTGTTGTTCTCGAACTTGCCGATACGGATCTTCGGACCCTGCATGTCGGCCATGATCGCCACTTCCTTGCCGCATTCCGCAGCCGCCTGACGCACCAGGTTCGCGCGATCGATATGATCCTGCGCCTTGCCGTGGGAGAAATTCAGGCGGACCACGTCGACCCCTGCCTTGATCATCTGGATCAGGATGTTCAGGTCGGTCGAAGCTGGGCCGATAGTTGCGACGATCTTGGTACCACGTGCCATGAAGGTTTCCTTCGTGTGAGCTTGAAAAAGTTCAAAAGGCGCCTTGCGGGCGCCTTTTACCGTGTTACTGGGCGCGTTGCGCCAGGATTTCCACTGCCGGCAGGGTCTTCCCTTCCAGGAATTCCAGGAAGGCGCCGCCGCCGGTGGAGATATAGCCGATCTTGTCGGTGATCTGGTACTTGGCGATTGCCGCCAGGGTGTCGCCACCGCCAGCGATCGAGAAGCCCTTGGAGTTGGCGATCGCCATGGCCAGGGTCTTGGTGCCTTCGCCGAACTGGTCGAACTCGAACACGCCGACCGGGCCGTTCCAGACAATGGTACCGGCTTCGGCGATCTGTGCAGCCAGTTTGGCGGCGGTCTTGGGACCGATGTCCAGGATCATGTCGTCGTCGGCCACGTCAGCCACGGCCTTCACGGTCGCCGCTGCGGTTGGCGAGAATTCCTTCGCGCACACCACGTCTTCAGGGATAGGCACCTGTGCGCCGCGGGCAGCCATGATGTCGATGATGGCCTTGGCTTCAGCAACCAGGTCGGCTTCCGCCAGCGACTTGCCGATCTTCAGGCCGGCAGCCAGCATGAAGGTGTTGGCGATGCCGCCGCCAACGATCAGGTTGTCCACCTTGTCGGCCAGCGATTTCAGGATCGACAGCTTGGTCGACACTTTGGAACCAGCCACGATGGCCAGCAGCGGACGGGCCGGCGCACCCAGGGCTTTGCCCAGCGCATCCAGCTCGGCAGCCAGCAGCGGGCCGGCGCAAGCGATCGGAGCGAACTTGGCGATGCCGTGGGTGGTCGCTTCGGCGCGGTGCGCGGTACCGAAAGCATCGTTCACGTACACGTCGCACAGCTTGGCCATTTTCTGGGCCAGCTCATCGGAATTCTTCTTTTCGCCCTTGTTGACGCGGCAGTTTTCCAGCAGTACGACCTGGCCGGCAGCCACTTCCACGCCATCGACCCAATTCTGTTTCAGTTCAACTGGCTGGCCCAGCAGCTCGGACATACGCTTGGCGATCGGTGCCAGGCTGTCTTCCGGCTTGAATTCGCCTTCGGTTGGACGGCCCAGGTGGGAGGTAACCATGACCTTGGCGCCAGCGCCCAGGGCTGCCTTAATCGCCGGAATCGAAGCACGAATGCGCGTATCTTCGGTGATATTGCCCGCATCGTCCTGCGGCACGTTCAGATCTGCACGGATAAATACGCGCTTGCCCTGCAGCGCGTTCTGCGCTACGAGGTCTTCCAGGCGGTTGAATTTCAGCATGGTTACTCAGGGGTCACAGTTGGAAAGAGCGCTATTTTACCTTAAGCCGGGGCCCCTTAGCCGCTTGTTAAGCTCGGGCAAGGCCGATATTTAGTTGCCAACAAGAAAACAAAATTCGGGGTCAGGTCTGTCATTCGGACACCAAAGCCACACTTTTGATCTTCCTCAAGCCATCGGCGCGCAATTGTGCAGGGGTCAGTCCCAGGACGTGGCGAACGCTGCGGGCCATATGGCTGGGGTGAGCGAAACCCGCTTCCAGCGCGATCTCGGTGTTGGTCTTTTTGCCTTCCTGCAGGAGCTGGCGGGCGCGTTCGACGCGGCGCACCAGGACGAAACGATGCACGGGCATGCCGGCCGCCTGGCGGAACAGTTCCTTGAAATGGGAAACACTTAAACCCGCGACGGCGGCTAGTTCGGCCAGCCTCAGGTCCTGGTCAAGGTTGGCTTCGATATAGTCCTGGACGGCGCGTAGCTGCCAGGCGGGCAAGGCGCGGGCTGGCGCTGCGGTGGGCCTGCAGGAGGCCAGCGTTTGCAGCACCAGCAGGCGTGCCGCCAGCGCGCTGGCCAGGCTGTCGGCGAAGATGCGGCCGCCGGGATGGCCGTCTTGTTCCTCTGCTTGCATTATCCAGCCGATGCGCTCGATTTGCGGGTCGCGGATGTGGATGGCGGGCGCCAGCTCAGGCACCAAATGCATGTGCTCGGCCGTGTCCTGCATCAGCGAAGGGTTCAGGCGCAACAGCAATGACGTGGCGGGCGCGGTCAGCGTCCAGCGCGTGCTGGAACCAGCGGGCACCACGCAGAACTGGCCGTGCAGCCGCGTTCCTTGCCGTTCGTAGCGGCCAGCGCGGTAGCTGACCGGCACCGGTGCCCCTAGGTGCAGGCACAGTACGTGCCGGCCGTCGACTGGCGAGTCGAAGCGGCCGTTCGGGACGGGCGAGGTCAAAACATCCAGCAGCGGTACCTCGTCCCGCACTGGGTAACACAAAGGTCTGGTTGTCATCGCGTCCTCTTACGCAGGAAATGGGAGAGTGCGCCATTTCCGGCCAAGTCGCAATAAATAATCAGCCGTTTGTGCTCGCCAGCGGCTGATTATGCGCGCAGCCGTGCAGCCCTGCCGATAGCATCGATTCCACCACTCAGCTACCGCATGGAGACCGCAAGTGAAACGCCGTGACTTTTTATCCGTGGCTGCCGCCGCCATCGCCGCCAGCGCCGCCAGCGCCGTACCGCAACTGTCCAGTGCCGCCGGGCCCACCGACGCCGCCAAATTCCGTGCTGCGCGCCGCTTCGCAGAACTGCCCTTCGGCCGTATCGCCTACGCGGAGCGCGGACCCGGTCCGGCATCAGCCCTGTTCCTGCATGGCGCCCCGCTGAACAGCTTCCAGTGGCGCGGCGCGCTTGATCGACTGTCGGCATACCGCCGCTGCCTTGCACCCGACTTCATGGGCCTCGGCTATTCAGAAATACCCGCCAGCCAGTCGCTGGCAGCATCCGCCCAGGCCGAGATGCTGGCCGCCTTGCTCGACAAGCTCGGCGCCGGCATTGTGGATATCGTCGCCAGCGACAGTGGCGGTGCTGTCGCACAACTCTTCCTGCTGCGCTACCCGCAACGCGTGCGCAGCCTGATGCTGACCAATTGCGACATCGAGCCGCATAGTCCGCCTGCCGAAATCGCACCCGTGCTGGAAATGGCCCGCAAGGGCACGCTGGCCGACGAAACCGCCAAGTGGCTGACCGACCAGTCCATGGCCCGCGCCACGTTTGGCGCTGCCGTCTTCCACAACCCTGCGCAACTGACGGATGAAATCATCGAGTACTACGCGGCGCCGCTGGTGAGTTCCCCACTGAGGCGCGCGCAATACCACGCGTTCCACAACGCCCTGGCGCCCAATCCGCTGGCCGGCATCGAAGCCCAACTGCGGCGCAGCACTGTGCCCGTGCGCATGGTGTGGGGCGCCAGCGATACGATTTTCACGATGGCCGATGCGCGCTACCTCGACCAGCTCTTCCCACATTCGCAAGGCATACGCACTGTCCCGGAAGGCAAGCTGTTCTTCCAGGAAGAATTCCCCGACATCATTGCGGAAGAGGCCCGCAAGCTGTGGCAGGCCTAGTAGCGGATTTCCAGGTTGTGCCCGTCCGGATCTTCGAAATAACAAGCCAGCGCCAGCCCGCGCGCGCCGTACTGGGGCTGGGGCTGGCTGCCGCTGCGGTCCATGTGGTTGCCGCCGAATGGAATGCGGCGCTCGCGCAACTGCGCCATCACGCGCTCGAAATGTTCTGGGTCAACGCGGAAGGCCAGATGCAGGTGCATGGTGGGCGGCTCCGCCAGCAAGTCCAGCGTGAAGCCTTCGCTGACGCGCACGACCTCGAACGGTCCTGCCCTGCCTTCGTGTTGGAAGCCGAGCACCTCTTCATAAAAGCGAATCGACCGCTCCGGATCGCTCACCCGCAAGATCATGTGGTCTATTTCTGCCATACGTTCTCCCATAGATTTGGCACATTATCTTTGAGATTTCTCAAACGTGAGTGGCGATTGTCCGAATGACAGACCTGGCACCGAATCTAAGACAACAGAAGGCGCAAAGCGGTAAAGCACGCCATGCCGAACACAATGGTCTCCAGCATGTTGCGGCGGGCCAGGTAGTAGGCGATGGCGGCAGCGCCGGCCAGCAGCTTGTAGTTGTGGAAGCTGAATTCGACCGCGCCTTGCGGGTCGAGCAACAGGTCGGGACCGATGATGGCGGCCAGTGCGCAGGAAGGCGCATAGCGCAGCATCTCCTGCACGCGGGTCGGGATCGAGACGTGCTCGCCGATCACCCAGAACGAGGACCGCGTGATCGCGGTGGCGCAGACCAGCGCGCCAATCGTCAGCCAGATTTCAAGATCAGACATTGGCGGCCTTTCGTCGTTCGATCATACCTTCCACCACCATGGCCGTGACCATGCCGGTCAGCACGGCAGCCAACAGGCCCAGCTTGTACGGGAAGCCGTGCGCCAGCACCGCGGTCAGGCCAGCGACCAGCGCGCCGCACAGTGCCGGACGGGTCGCCACCATCGGCACGGTAATGCAGACAATCGCCAGCGTGCCGGCAAAGCCAAGCCCCCATTCTGCCGGCACGGCGCTGCCGAGGAAAATGCCGGCGATGGAGCCGGACTGCCACGCGACAAAGTTCGGGTACAGCAGGCCGCGCAGGTAGGACACCTTGCCCGTTGCGGGCTTTTCGGTCGGGTAGCGTTGCAGGAACATGGCGGTGGTCATGTCGCCGGCACCATAGCCAAGCAGGAAACGGCGCCACAGCGGCAGCTTGGCAAAATGCGGCGCCAGCAAGGCGGCAAAAATCACGAAACGAAGATTGACCACCAGCGCGGTCAGGAAGATTACCCAGATCGGCGCGGCAGCCGCGATCAGGGGCAGCGAAGCTAGTTGCGCGGAACCGGCAAACACCAGCAGGGTCATGCCCAGCGCCTGCATGACGGTCAGGCCGGACTTGACCATGGCCACGCCCACCACCACGCCCCAGGCGGCGATGCCAAACAGGGTCGGGGTGCCGTCCTTCAGCCCGGCGCGCCAGGATGGCTCGTGGTGGGCTGCGACGTCGGGCAGGCTATCTGGAGAACTCATTTGCACGCGCAGGGGAAAGCCGACATTTTACCGACGAACGCCGATCGCTGCTGATCACTGCCCGGATGCATTAAAATCTTGGTTTTTGATCTCGCGGAGTGTTATAAAATGAGCAACGCCACCCAGCCAGTAGAACTCGATGGTAACGACCTGCCGGCCTACTGCCCGAATCCAGCCATGCCGCTGTGGTCTTCGCACCCGCGCGTGTTCCTGGACTTCAAGCATGGCGAAGCGAAATGCCCGTACTGCGGCACCCAGTACAAGCTGAAGCCTGGCGCCGACGTCGGCCACCATTAATCACCCTTCCCCGGAGCCCGGATGGCAGCACGTAAACACCAGAATGGCAGTGCGGCGGAAGTCGAAGCCGCCTTTTACGATGCCTTGAACCGGGCCGACCTGGAGGCCCTGATGGCGCTGTGGGCGGACGACGAGGAAATCGTCTGCGTCCATCCCGGCGGCCCGCGCCTGATCGGGCATAGCGCCATCCGCGCTTCCTGGAGTGCACTTTTGGAACACGGCGGGTTGCAAATCCGCCCATCCCAGCTGCATGAGACACACAACCTGATGAGTTCGGTGCATACTGTGGTTGAGGGCGTCACAGCGGCAAGCGGCGAGCCGGCGCACCTGATTGCGACCAATGTGTACGTTAAGACACCGAAGGGTTGGCGCATTGTGTTGCATCATGTGTCTGTAGCGCCGGGACCTGTTCCCGTCGATCCGCGCGCTCAAATACTGCACTAAAAAAGGGGGATCTGGCCCGCTGGGCCGGTCCCAGCCGCGCCATGAACTACATCGCTCCATTCTGGCTGCCGAGCGGCCATCTGCAGACCATTTATCCGGCTACCTGCATAGCCAGGCCCGACGTCCGTTTCCGCCGCGAACGGTGGCACACCCCGGACGCTGACTTCATCGATGTCGATTTCGTCGACGGCCAGCCTGGCAAGCCCTTCGTGGTGCTGTTCCACGGGCTGGAAGGCTCGTCCGACAGCCATTACGCGCGCGCCCTGATGGCGGAAATCACGCGCCGTGGCTGGTCCGGCGCGGTGCCGCATTTCCGCGGCTGCTCCGGCGAACCCAACCTGGCGCCGCGCTTCTACCATTCCGGCGACTCGGGTGAACTGGACTGGATCATCCGCCGCCTGCACCCGCATGCGAGCGGCAAATTTTACGCATGCGGCGTGTCGCTGGGCGGCAATGTGCTGCTGCGCTGGCTGGGCGAGTCGCAGCACCAGGCCGAGTTTGTCGAAGCGGCTTGCGCGGTATCGGCGCCGCTCGACCTGGCGCAGGGCGGCAATGCCCTGTCGCGCGGCCTGAGCCGCCTGTACACGCGCATGTTCCTGCAAACGCTGAAACCGAAATGCGTGGCCAAGCTGCAGCAATTCCCCGGCCTGTTCGACCTCGACGCGCTGATGGCGGCGCAGGACTTGCACGCCTTCGACAATGTGGTCACCGCTCCGCTGCACGGCTACCGCGATGCCGACGATTACTGGGACCGCGCCAGCGCCAAGCATGTGCTGACCGATATCACGGTGCCGACCCTGGTGCTGAATGCGAAGAACGATCCCTTCATGCCGGGTGAATACCTGCCGCGCAAGGCTTCGCGCCACGTCGTGCTGGATTACCCGGAACAAGGCGGCCACGTGGGCTTTGCCACCGGCCGCATGCCGGGCAGCCTGGACTGGCTGCCGCTGCGCATGCTGAACTTCCTGACCGCCATCGAGACCACTGAAATGGCCGAGGCTTGAACCATGGATGAAATAGTCAAACAGGCGATGGCCAAGTGGCCCAATGTGCCGCATTGCTACGGTTGGCTGGCGCTCGATGCGCGCGGCAACTGGCGCATGCGCGACGAGCGCGCGCAGCATTTCAACGAGGCCGGCGACAAGCTCACCAACCCGGCGCTGGTCGGCTTCATCACCCGCAATTACCAGAGCGATGAGCAGGGCCGCTGGTATTTCCAGAACGGTCCGCAGCGCGTCTACCTGAACCTGGAAACCACGCCCTTCATCGCACGCACCGATCCGCTCCACGGCTTCGTGCTGCATACCGGCGCGCCATTGGGCGAGGTGGATGCCGCCTGGCTGACCGAGGCCGGGGAACTGCTGCTGCGCAGCGGCGACGTGCTGGCCCAGCTCGACGACCGCGACTTTGCGCAAGTGCTGCCGCAACTGGAGTTGAACGGACGGCCGGTGGGCGACAACGCCCTGCTGGCCTGGCTGGATGCGGCGGCGGGCGACCCCGCCAGCCTGTCGCCGCTCACCTTGCGCATTGGCGAGCGCGCCGTGCCGCTGGCCGCCATCGCGCGCGACAGCGTGCCGCAGGCATTCCGTTTCGAGCGCCTGCCGCAACCTTGACCGCCTGCCCTCTCCGGGGCATGATGTTACGAGAAAAACAACCCCGGAGATCCCCTGATGAAACGTGCTGCAAAGTGGCTGGGCGGTATTGCGCTCAGCCTGCTCGTGCTGGTGCTGGCCCTTGTCGCCCACACCTGGTATTTCAAGCCCCTCAAGCTGGACTGGTTCTACGCCCGCGTATTTGCGGCCTATGCGATCGACAGCCCCGAGATGCTGTCCAGCATGCGCATCCTGCCCGGCTGGATGGACTTCTACAGCAAGAAGCTGGACGACGCCTCCCCTGCCCACACCGCAAAGCAGCTGGCGCAGCTCAAGCAAGACCTGGCTGTCCTGGAGAGTTACAGCAGCGAGGGCCTCGATGCCGAAGGCAAGCTGTCCTACGAAACCTTGCGCTTCTTCCTGAAAAGCCAGGTGGAGGGCGAACCGTTCATCGACCATGGCTTCCCGGTCAACCAGATGATGGGCGTGCAGAGCATGCTGCCGCAATTCATGACCGATGTGCACCAGGTGACCAACAAAGGCGAGGCCGAAGCCTATATCGCGCGCCTGAACCTGTTCCCGCTCAAGTTCGGCCAGGTGGTGGAGTCGATTCGCCTCAGCGAAAGCAAAGGCATCGTGCCGCCGAAATTCACCGTCGACAAAGTGCTGGCCGAGATGAAGGCCGTTGTCGCCGCGCCGGCCAAAGAGAATGTGCTGGTGACCAATATGCGCGACAAGCTGGCCAAGGTGAAAGAGCTGTCCGAGGCCGAACGCGGCGCGCTGCTGGCGCAAACCGAAAAGGCAGTCCAGGACGCGGTCTACCCTGCCTACGGCAAGCTGATTGATGCGTTCACTGCACTGCAATCCAAAGCCACGGCCAACAACGGCGCCTGGAGCCTGCCGAACGGCGAGGCTTACTACGCCTGGGCTGTGCGCAACCACACCACCTCGAACATGACGCCGCAACAGGTGCATGAACTGGGCCTGGCGGAAGTCGAGCGCGTGGGTGCCGAGATGGACGCCATCCTCAAGGGCGAGGGCCTGAACGAGGGCTCGATCGGCAAGCGCGTGCAAATCCTGGCCTCGCGCCCGGAACAGCAATACCCGAATACCGACGAAGGCAAGAAGGCCATGCTGGCGCAATACCAGGCCATCCTGGATGAAGTCAACAAGGGCCTCGACCCGGTGTTCGACGTGCGCCCGAAACTGGGCGTCGAAGTGCAGGCCGTGCCGGTAGCGTCGCAAGCCACTGCGCCGGGCGCCTACTATATGCAGGGTTCTTTTGACGGCAGCCGCCCAGGCGTTTTCTACGCGAACATGCGCGCACCGGGCGAAACGCCAAAGTTTGCCATGCGCACGCTGGCTTACCACGAGGGCATTCCAGGCCACCATTTCCAGATCGCGATCCAGCAAGAGATGACAGGCGTGCCATTCTTCCGCAAGATCATTCCTTTCACCGCCTACCATGAAGGCTGGGCGCTGTACGCGGAACGGCTGGCGGCGGAACAGGGCTTCCAGAAAACCCCGCTGGACAACCTGGGGCGCCTGCGCGATGAAATGATGCGCGCCACCCGCCTGGTGGTCGATACCGGCATCCACTACAAGCGCTGGACGCGCGAGCAGGCTATCGATTACATGATCAACACAACAGGCATGGCTGAAGGCGATGTGACGGCGGAGATCGAACGCTACTTCGTCAATCCGGGCCAGGCGCTGGCTTACAAAGTAGGCATGTTGAAGATCCTTGCCCTGCGCGAGCAGGCGAAGAAAGAGTTGGGCGACAAGTTCGACCTGAAGCAGTTCCACAACGAAGTACTGGTGCACGGCGCCCTGCCAATGACCTTGCTGGAAGGCGTGGTCAACGGCTGGGTCGCCAAACGAAAGGCTGCATGAACAATTTTGAACGAGCAGAAGAGCTGAACAGGCAAGGCAACGCCCACCGCGAAGCGGGCAATGACGAGCTGGCACTGCAGGACTATGAGGAAGCGTTGCGGCTCGACCCGGACGCATCAAATGCGCTTTACAACATAGGCCTGGTCTACAAGTACCGCAATGACTGGGTCAAGTCTTTCGATTACAACCAACGGGCCTATGCGCTGCGTCCCGATGACGAGGCAAGCCGCTGGAACCTGGCAATCGCCGCGACTGCGCTGCGGGATTGGGCGACAGCGCGCAAGGCCTGGGCCGATAACGGCATCAGGCTTGAGGGCGTGGATGGACCGATTGACATGGACTTCGGTCCAACGCCGGTCCGACTGAATCCGGATGGGGATGGCGAAGTGGTTTGGGCGACGCGTATCGACCCGGTGCGCGCCGTGCTGCGCAACATTCCCTACCCGGATTCCGGCTTCCGTTGCGGGGACATCGTCCTGCACGACGGCGCTGGCGTCGGCAAGCGCGAATCAGGCGGCAGGGAATACTCGGTATTCAATGTACTGGAGCTGTTCGAGGCATCGAGGCTCAGCACCTTCTGCCTGGAAGTGAAGGAAGCCACCGAGCAGCAAATGGCTGCGCTGGAAGCGGCATTCGAAGCCGCCAGCATGCCGTTTGAAGATTGGACGGCCAACGTGCGCACCCTATGCAAAGCTTGCAGCGAAGGCACTCCTCACGAGCATGCCGACGGCGACGACGCAGCGCCGGTGTGGAATCCAACACGCCTGGCAGGGGTTGCAGCGCCTTCGTATGAGGAAATCGAAGCGATCCTCGACCGAGTTCCCGGCATCGACCAGATGGAAATCGAGATTTCACTCGAGCTGGAGCCGCCCGCCTGATCAGTCCTTATCTTTCTTCTTATCGCCCAGCATTTCCTTGCGCTTGGCCTGCAGCTCGCGCTCGCGGGCATCGATCACCGACTGGTCGTAATAGGTCGCATCGGGTGCCTTGCGGGCCAGCGCAAGCTGGTCCAGCGCAGCCAGGACGCCGCCCAGCAGCACGTAGGATTCCGCGAGGGAGATATGCTGCAGGGCGATCTTGCCCTGCTTGGCGTAAGCCTGCGCCATATAGTCGTGCAGTTCCGGTTCGCGGCGGTACATTTGCAACTGGTCACGCAGGAAGCGCGTCGCTTCGTCGTACTTTCCGCCCTTGATCAGGGCGTCGGCGTACTGCCAAACCAGGCCACGCGATAGAGGGTAACGCCCTTGCGCCTGCTTCGCCTCCTCGATGGCGGCGGCAATCACTTCCGGCTTGTTTTCCTGCGCCAGCTTGATCTCGAGCGACATATAGGCCAGCGCCGAATCCGTCGTGCCGCGCGGGATCGGGGTGCTGAACGCGCCAGCAACCGGCGGCTTGTCGATGGTGGCGCGCGCCTTGTCCAGCCATTCCTGCGCGGCGGCGAACTCGGAGCGCTTGAGCGACACCATGGCCATGCCGTACTGGCCTGCCGCCACGTTCTGGCGGCCCGGCTGCTGGATCTGGTTTTTAAAGACGGCTTCCGTGTCGGACAGCCCTTTGCTGCTCTCGTCCTGCAGCACGCGGGCACGGGCGCGGATCAGGTGGAAGTCCATGCCGTCCACGCGCTGGGTGAATTTCTGCTCGCGGATACGGGCCTGAATGTCGGCGATACGCTCGGTGGTCAGCGGGTGGGTCAGCAGCCAGGGCGGCATCAGGTCGCTGTACATGCGCGTGCTGTTCTGCATGCGCTGGAAGAAAGACACCATGCCGCTGGCGTCATAGCCGGCCGCATTCATGATCTGGAAGCCGACGCGGTCGGCCTCGCGCTCCGCATCGCGGCCGAAATTGAGCTGGCGCTGGATGGCCAGGCCCTGCCCGCCCATGAAGACGCCGATTGCCGCATCGGAGCTGGACTTGGCAGCCAGTGCAGCCAGCAGCATCGCTGCCAACGGAATCAGGGCATCGTTCTTTTGCGCCCCCAGCTGGCGCGCGATATGGCGCTGCGCCACGTGTCCGATTTCGTGCGACAGCACAGAGGCCAGCTCGGATTCGTTCTGCGCCGCCAGCAGCAATTGCGAGTGCACGCCGATGTAACCGCCCGGCATGGCGAAGGCGTTCAGGTTCTTGTCGCGGATCGCGAAGAAATAATAATCAAGGTTGGCGTCGCCGCGCGCCCCCGGTCGTGCATCCACCAGCCTGGTGCCGAAATTGTTCAGGTATTCGATGATGGGCGGATCATCCAGGTAGTCGCGCTCGAAGCGCAGGCTCTGCATGATCTCTTCGCCCAGGCGTTTCTCCATTACCGGCGACATGTCTTCGCGCGACGCATCGCCCAGCGTAGGCAATTCAGCCTGCTGCGCCTGCCCTGCCGGAGCGGCGATCAGCAGGCCGGAAACCAGTGCCGCCAGCAAGGGGCGGCGAAAATGTAGTGCATTCACAGTGCTATCATACCCGTTCAACAAGAGAGCTACGCGATGACCGAACACCTTACTCATTTTGACGCTGCCGGCCAGGCCCATATGGTCGATGTCGGCGCCAAGGCCGAAACCCACCGCATTGCCGTTGCCACCGGCAGTATCCGCATGAAGCCGGAAACGCTGGCGCTCATTCTATCGGGAACCGCCAAGAAAGGGGATGTACTTGGCATTGCCCGCATTGCGGCCATCATGGCGTCCAAGCGCACGGCCGACCTGGTGCCCCTGTGCCATCCCCTGGCCCTGACCCGCGTTGCCGTGGACTTTACCACCGATGAACCCGGCAGCACCGTCCATTGCCGCGCGCAGGTGGAAACCTACGGCAAGACCGGCGTCGAGATGGAAGCGCTGACGGCCGTGCAGGTCGGCCTGCTGACCGTGTACGACATGTGCAAGGCCGTCGACCGCGGCATGGTGATGACCGACATCCGCGTCACCGAAAAAGCGGGCGGCAAGTCTGGCGACTGGAAAGCCTGATGCTGCGCCGCGCGGCAGTTGCCTTGTGCCTGGCCGCGCTGGCAGCCTGCGACAGCAATCACGAAGGGCGCAGCGACCGCAGCGTGATGGCCGACGTGGTGGATGCCGAATGGCACCGCAAAGACCTCAACGCCCACCTGGCGCGCTGGCTGGTAGTCGCCCCCTTGCCTTCAGGCCTGCTACAGGCCCAATTCGATCGCAGCTGGCAGCCACCAAACAAGATCAGCGGCGACCTTACCCTGCATAGCCGCCTGGTGTACACCATGTTGATCGGCTACGAAGCGACTGGCGATGCGCGCTACCTGGAAGTGGCAAGGCGCGGCACGGATTTCCTGCTCGCGTCTTTCCACGATCCCTTGCATGGCGGCTTCTTCCAGGTGGTCGATGCCGGCGGCAAGCCGGTCAGCATGGCCAAGAATACTTACGGCCACGCATTTGCGCTGCTGGCGCTCTCGCATGCTGCGCGCGTGACGGGCGAGCCGAAATACAAGGCGGCGGCCCTGGCTGCGTGGCAGGACATCCGCCGCAACCTGCGCGAACCAGGCGGCGGCCTGCGTGGCGGTGCACCGCGCGACTTTACGCCGAAGCTGGAAGCGCGGCACACACAAAATCCCCTGATGCACATGTTCGAAGCCCTGCTGGCCCTAATCGATGCAACTGGGGACCAGCAAGTGGTGGCCGATGCGCGCGAACTGGGGGACTTCGTGTTGAACCAACTGATGGTTGGCCTGCCCGACGGCGGCGCCTATATCCCTGAGTGGTATGACGAACAGTGGAAGCCGCTCACCAGCGACGATGGTTTTACCGATCTCGGTCACCAGTTCGAATGGAGCCACCTGCTGCGCAGCGCGGAGTCACGCGGCCTACCGCCAATCTATGCCGACGTGGGAGACCGCCTGCTGAAATTCGCGGTGGCGAAAGGCTATGACGAACAGGATGGCGGCATCTTCAATCGCATGTCGGCCAGCGGCCACGTGGACCGCAGCAAGTTCTGGTGGCAGCAGGCAGAAGGCATGAAAGCCTTCCTGGCCGTGGCGCAGCGGCCGGACATGGCACGGCGCTACCGTGAAACGCTGGAACTGGTGGACAAGGAAATGATCGACCGCGACAACGGCGGCTGGCGTTTTGGTGCGAAAGAAACCTGTGCCGGCGGTTGCAGCAAGATACAGCCCGATCCATATCACCTGGTTGGCCTGGACTGGATGGTTCTATCGACAAAGCAATAGTTGGTGCGCGGCCTTATTGTACAATGGGCAATTGCTCATAAACAGACAATAACGACGATGGCGAGCGAAAACAAATTGCAGGAATACGCGTTTGAACAGATGAACCTGCAGGTTGGCGGGCGCATCCAGTTGATCACCCATCGCACGCTGCGGCCCATGCAGCATTTCTCGACCGTGATCGGCTGGGTCCGTGACGAGTACATGATCGTCAAGATCCCGATGGAGAACAATGGACCGATCGCCATTACGGAAGGCGACAAGCTGACGGTGCGCGTATTCTCCGGCGTGAATGTCTGTTCATTCTCGACTGTCGTGCAGCGCGTCTTCCTGCGGCCGTTGATGTACGCCCATGTGGCCTTCCCGAGCGAGATCCAGGGTACCAGCCTGCGTGCAGCCATGCGGGTGAAGGTAGAGATACCGGCCAAGATGTCGCGTGATGACGGCCACCATGCTTCGGTGTTCCTGGTGAACCTGAGCGTGTCCGGCGCGCTGATCGAATCCGCCCAGCCTTTGAGCCGCGAGGGTGAAACCGTGCAGTTGGACTTTACCCTGCTGGCGCCGCCGGATGACCGGCAAGTGCGTATCAATACTTCGGCGCTGGTGCGCAATGCCACGGTGGCGCAGTCGCAAAAAATGGATGGGCGGGATGTGTTCAGCTATGGCGTGCAATTTACCGGACTCGATCCGGCTCACTTCACCCTGCTGCAAAACCTGACGTACGAGGCCATGCTGGCTGACCGCCAGAAAATCGTTTGATCAAATAAAAAACCGGGCCGCAGCCCGGTTTTTTTCAGCTGGCAAGCCGATCAGGAAGCGGTGCTGTTCTTCTCAATTGCATTCTTCACAGCAACGTTGGTAGCGGTCGACTCGATTGTCCAGCGCATGGTGGTGTCGCCAACGATTACGTGTGGCGTGAATGAAATGGTGGTGCCATCAATACCAGTACCAATCCCACTGGCTAAGGTCAGGGTGATCTTGCCATTGGTAACGCTGGCCGATGTAACTTCTTTGGTCGTTGTGAAGACTGGAATGGAAGTTTCAGCGCCGGCGGCAGTGGTGTCGCAGCCATCGAGAGCGTTGCCGGCTTCCTGGGCGCACACGGCGACAGCGGTTTTCAGCGAATCGATGGAAGCGATAGCGTTGGCTACTTTAGCCTTTGCGGTGTAGTCGGAGTAGGCTGGAATCGCCACGGCTGCCAGGATACCGATAATGGCGACGACGATCATCAGTTCGATCAGGGTAAAACCAGCTTGCGCTTGGCGTTTGATGAGGTTCACGGACTTCATTTGCTTTCCTTCGCGTAGGGGACTAAAAATTGAAAGACACCTGTGCACTTGCAATCCGCGTGCCAGCTCCCCCTTTGGCGGTGACTTTCCTGATTGTCAATTTACCTGTTGAGTCGACAATTCAAGTCGGCCGCCGTAAGCATAAGCGCACCACACTTCCATCGAGGAAGTCTGGAAGCCGACGGAAGCGATAGCTATGCAACTCGAATTACTGATTCTGTCAAAAAGTGTCAGTTCCCTCCTGTTGAGCCGACAAATTTCGTCAGTCGCCGAGCAGACTTTGTCAGTCTACAGGCTCGCGTTGTAAGGATTTTGCCCAATCCATTGCGGTTCGGCTGGGCCGAACTTCTTGCGCCCAGATGAAAAATGCCGCCCAGCTTACGCTGGGCGGCATTTTTGAGCCGAAGCTGAGTTTTTTTCAGCCAGGAGACCGATTAGGAAGCGGTGCTGTTCTTGGTGACCGAGTTGGCAACAGCGGTATTGCCGATGTCAGTGGTGATGGTCCAGCGCATGGTGCTGTCGTTAGCATTCAGCTTCGGTGCGAAGGTGATGGTCTTTTCATCAATATCGGTACCGATGCCTTTTTGCAGGGTTACGACAATGGTACCGTCGGTAACAACGGCAGTCTTAACTTCTTTGGTTGGGGTGAAGGCAGGAACGGAAGTTACAGTAGCGCCAGTGGTGTCGCAGGTATCCAGAACGCCGCCAGCTTCCTGGGCGCACATTGCAACAGCGGTTTTCAGGGAGTCGATGGAAGCGATAGCGTTGGCTACCTTAGCCTTTGCGGTGTAGTCCGAGTAAGCTGGGATTGCTACGGCAGCCAAGATACCGATAATGGCCACAACGATCATCAGTTCGATCAGGGTGAAACCAGCTTGCGCTTGGCGCTTGATCATTTTAAGGGATTTCATTTGCTTCTCCTTCGAATAAGAACAAGAAAGTGTTTACCGCACATGGAAGCATGCAATCAGTGTGCCACCCCGATTTGCTTCAGATTTGCCTGATTTATGCCAAAACCTGTCACTTCGCTCCCATGGAGCCGACAATTTTAGTCAGCTACCGAACAGATTCTGTCAGTCAGTCTCGATGGATGAAAAATTTTGGCGGGCGGATGAAGGGGAAGTGGAAGTGGACGGCTGAAGTTGAAAATTTGACGTAGAAATGAAAAATGCCGTCCAGTTTTCACTGGACGGCATTTGATCTCAAGCCTGGCGTTTTTCAGCCGGCAGCCTGATTAGGAAGCGGTGCTGTTCTTGGTGACCGAGTTGGCAACAGCGGTATTGCCGATATCGGTGGTAATGGTCCAGCGCATGGTGCTGTCGTTAGCATTCAGCTTCGGTGCGAAGGTGATGGTCTTTTCATCGATATTCGTGCCAATGCCTTTTTGCAGGGTTACGACAATGGTACCGTCGGTAACAATGGCAGTCTTAACTTCTTTGGTTGGGGTGAAGGCAGGAACGGAAGTTACAGTAGCGCCAGTGGTGTCGCAGGTATCCAGAACGCCGCCAGCTTCCTGGGCGCACATTGCAACAGCGGTTTTCAGGGA
>Ga0207425_1000241_pt1 | contig 42565 bp, 38 predicted proteins | sample AraplaF_Col_mTSA_FD_184255 | JGI IMG/M metagenome (GOLD analysis project Ga0207425, IMG submission 184255) | Arabidopsis root microbial communities from the University of North Carolina, USA - plate scrape MF_Col_mTSA (SPAdes) (version 3) | ecosystem: Host-associated > Plants > Roots >...
CGCAAGTATCGTCGAACCGTATTGCGAGAAATACCCAGTCGTCGGGCAATTTCCCGTATTGGTATCTGGTCACGTAAGTGCCAGCGTCTAATGATGCCGAGTAGTGCCACGTCGATCACTCCGATCTCCTGCCGCTTAGACAGGGGGAATTGTGCTACGAACGTGGGTCAGTTTCCGATGCAAATTCGTGGGGAAAGTGGGTCAGATTTCAGCGCAACTTAACATACTTTCAGCCTTGCTTTCGCAGTTTACACAAAATACTGCGCATAACCGTTCTGATCCGGAAGAGATTGTTTTGCGAAGGCCCCGTAACTGTTGAAGTTACGGGGCTTTTTCTTTTGTAATTGACAATAAATAATCGTGGCTTCATGCTTGGGCACTCATTGCCTAAGGGGAACATTGGTGTACATCGTCTGGGGTCGCAAAATTACTCGCCGTCCACTGGGATATGTGGCCGACTTCTGTGGAATTTGCCGGGAACCGCAGCCGTTCAAGCTGGCGCGACTGGATTCGGTAGGGCACGTGTATTACATCAGTTTTGGCGGAGGCAAGCCTGTGGGCCATGAACGCACATGTACCAAATGCGGGACGTTCAGCGCCGCAACGGTTGCCGACTACGCCCGCGTGTCCCGCAGCGCTGGGCCATTCGAAACCTTGAAGCGTGAGACCTACCCCGGCCTCGATGAAGCGGTCGCAGCGCGACTCGAGCTGGAACAGCGGGTCAAGACCGCACCGCATTTGCTGTCACAGGGTGAGCGCCTTGGCTTGATCCGCAGCGCTTTCCTGCTGATGTCGCCCAAGGTGGAAAAGCGATTTGAATCAACCCACCTGGACTTTGGCGTTGTGTTGGCGTTTTGTGCAGCCATTGGCCTGTGCATCGCGGCGCCGGTGGTAGCCAAAGCCGTTGCGCCGGACAGTATGGATCAATCGGTCCTGGTTGCCATGGCGATCGGCGCCGTCCTGGTCATCTGGCAGTTCTTCGCTGCCGGGTCGCGCTACATGCGCAAGGAGATCCTGCCGATCATCGCCAAATCGCTGGCGCCTCTCAAGCCCAGCGAGGCGGAAATCGGGCAGACGATGCTGGAATTCCACAGGGCCGGGCACAAGATCGGCATAAAACTCAAGGTTTCCGAGGTTGTCGAGAGCACTCGTACGGCATAAAGGGAACTGAAGTATCATCGGCCTGTTGCCAGAACTGTATCTATTACTATGCTCCAGACGCCAGCCGGGTTCCTGCCCCTGATCAAGCCCGCCACGACCGCGGATAAGCAAACGCTGGTCTTCCACAAGGACCGCCTGCTGTTGCGGGAAGAGGGCCTCGCCCTGCCGCATCAATCGGAGCTGATTGCAGCTGGCATTGAAGTGGAAGGCGCCTTGCCGATCGGTTTTTGGGAGGGGCGATACTGGCAGGTGGCACAAGCGCAGCACGATTCACCGCCTATGCCTGGCCATGCCTACATTGGCCTGCGCGCGCTGTTCGGTGTGGTCGATAATGGATTGCTAAGCGTTGCGGGCCGCGCGTACCAGATCGCCGAATGGGCGCGCACCCACCGCTTCTGCGGTGCCTGCGCATCGCCGATGGAGCTCGCGGCAGGCGAGCGCGCCATGCGCTGCACGTCCTGCGGCCACCTGGCCTATCCGCGCATTTCCCCCGCCATGATGGTGCTGATCAAGAAAGGCAACCAGCGCCTGCTGGCTGCGCATGCCAACGCGCCTTACAAACGCTACACCGCGCTGGCCGGTTTCCTGGAAGCCGGTGAATCGGTGGAAGAAGCGGTGCACCGCGAAGTCTTCGAAGAAGTCGGCCTGCGCGTGCACAACCTGAAGTACTTCGGCAGCCAGTCCTGGCCCTTCCCGCATTCGCTGATGATTGCCTTCACCGCCGACTACCTGGACGGCGAGATCGTGACCGACCCTAACGAAATCAGCGACGCGCGCTGGTTCGGGCCGGAAGACGAGTGGCCGACGCTGTCGCACACGGTTTCGATCGCCAGCGAGCTGCTGGCTGCGCATCGCCCCTGACCCCAAGGTGGACATTTCCCTTTCACGGTATACTGGTGGATTGAATTTGACATTTCACGGTTCTTGCAATCATGACTAAAGAAGTATTCACCGAAGACGATTGGCGTCGCCTGCTGGAGCATTTGGGCGAAGACCCGAATCGTCCTGGCCTGATCGAAACCCCGCACCGCGTCCACAAGGCGTGGAAACATTGGGTTTCCGGCTATGGCCAGGACCCGGCGGAAGTACTGAAGGCGTTTGAAGATGGCGCCGAGCAGTACAACGAACTGATCGTCGTGAAGAACATTCCGGTCTACAGCCATTGCGAGCACCACCTGGCGCCGTTCTTCGGCAAGGCCACCGTGGGCTATGTCCCGAATGGCAAGATTGTCGGTCTGTCCAAGCTGACCCGCCTGGTGGACGTGTTCTCCAAGCGCCTGCAGGTGCAGGAGCGCATGACCATGCAGATCGCGGAGGCGCTGATGCAGGTGCTGGAGCCGAAAGCCGTGGGCGTGGTGGTCAAGTGCCGTCACCTGTGCATGGAATCGCGCGGTATCCGTACCGCCGGCGAAGAGACCGTGACTTCCGCCATGCTGGGCGAACTTCAGCCTAACCTGGCAATGCGTACCGAATTCCTGGCCCTGGCCCGCGAGTCCTGATCCATGGCAGACACCATCGATTGGTTCGAAGGCGGCTTTGACGCCGCACTGGAAGCAGCCCGCTCTGCGGGCCGTCCGCTGTTCCTGTACTGGGGCGCTGGGTGGTGCCCGCCATGCAACCGGGTCAAGTACGAAATCTTCGGCCGCGAAGAATTCCCCGCCAAGCTGCAAAGCATGGTGGCGATCCAGCTCGATGGCGACAGCCCGAACGCGCAAGCCATGGCGGCGCGCCTGAAGCTGCGCAGCTATCCGACCATGGTGATGTACCGTCCGGATGGCAGCGAAATCACGCGCCTGCCGTGCGAGCTCGATGGTGAACTGTTTGGCGAAGCCTTGATGGCTGCGCGTTTCGCCGGCCACACCGCCAGCGAGTCGATGGCTGCTGCCCTGGATGGCACGCGCGCACTGTCGCCTTCCGAATGGACGCTGCTGTCGAACTACTCCTGGGATACCGACGAAGGCGTGCTGCTGCAAGGCCGCGACATGGGCGTGACCCTGGCGACCTTGTCGCAGCTGGCCGCGGCGGCTGTCGCCGGCGAAGCGGCTGCTGCCGCGCGCCAGGTGGAAGACGCTGCAACGCGCCTGCATCTGCATGCGCTGGTGGCGCAGGCCGGCCGTGTGGCCGATGCGGCTTCGCCTGAGTTCCTGCTGAAGGTGCTGGGCGATGCACGTGCGGCGCGCGCCAATATGGATATCTTCGGCAACAGCGGCCACCAGCTGGTGCGCGCTGCGCCGGCTCGTCACGCCGAACTGGCGACTGCCATGGCTTCCGCTGCTAAGTCATGGGCTGAGGACATGTGGCTGTCGGCGCCGGACCGTTTGACCGCGGTGCGCTTGCAAATGCGTATGGCGCGCATGGGGTTTGCGGCGGAAGGCTTGCCGCAGCTGGTGCGTACGCGTGTCGATCAGGCGCTGGCGCTGGTGGATGACAAGTATGGCCGTCATACCTTGGTGAACACTGCGGTCAGCGCGCTGAATGACGCGGGGCTGCATGCCGAGGCGGAGGCTTTGCTGCAGTCGATGCTGGTGGAGTCGCATGCGCCGTACTATTTCAAGCTGAGCCTCGCTTCTGCTGCGAAGCGCCGTGGCGATTTGCCGGGGATGCTGGATTGGTATGAGAAGGCCTGGCGTTCGTCGGTGGGACCTGCGACGCGGATTCAGTGGGGTGTGACTTACCTGTCTGCGGTGATCGATACGACGCCGGGTGATGGGGCGCGCATCGAGGCTGGGGCTGCGGCGTTGGCGCAGGATTTTGCGAATGCGCCGGATGCTTTCCAGCAGCGGAATCTCACTCAAGCACAGAAGCTGCTCGCCAAACTGCCAGCAGGCTTGCCGCTCGCCGACGCGCTGCGGGCTGGCATTTAAACCTTCAAAACCGGTAAACCCGGGTACGACCCAAGGGTCGGACCCGATACGCGGCGGCGGCTGGCCAGGGGTCCGACCCTTGGGTCGTACCCCGGTTTACCGGTTTTCAGAGGTTTTTGAGTCAAGCCTCAACACCTCCGCCAGCCAATCCACAAACACCCGCACGCGCGGCGAGAGGTGGCGGTTGTGCGAGTAGATGATGGATACCGGCAGCGGCGCTGGTCGCCATTCCGGCAGCACTTCCACCAGCTGCCCGCTTGCCAGTAGCGGCTCAATCCCCGGACGCGGAATCTGCGCCAGCCCGATCCCTGCCAGGCAGGCGCCAAGATAAGCCTCCGAACTTCCCACAGACACGCGGCTGCGAACGGAAAGCGTCCGTACTTCCCCGTCCATCACATATTCCCAGGGCAGATCGCGCCCTGTCTGGCTGGAGAAGTAATTCACCGCCCAATGCTCGCGCAAATCATCGAGTGCCTGCGGCACGCCATGCACCGCAAGGTAAGACGGTGCGGCGACGTTCACCTGCTCCATCGCCCCCAGCGGCTTGGCCACCAGCGTCGAGTCGCGCAGCACCCCTGCACGCACGGCGCAATCAATGCCTTCCCCCACCAGGTCCGCCATGCGGTCGTTGGCGCCGACGCGGATCTTGATGTCCGGGTAGCGCTGGAAGAAATCCGGCAGCGCGGGTATCACGCTGAGCCGCGCAATGCGCTCCGGAAGGTCGACGCGGATGGTGCCGGAGGGCTTGCGGCCGCTGGAGAGGAACAGGGCGTTGATGTCTTCCAGCTCATTGAGCAGGGCGCGGCAGCGTTCCACATACAGCTGCCCTTCAACGGTCAGGCTGACCTTGCGGGTGGTGCGCTGGAGCAGGCGCACGCCGAGCTGCTGCTCGATGGCCTGCACGGCATTGGTGACAGTGGGGCGGGGCAGGTCCAGCTGTTCGGCGGCCTGGGTGAAGCTTTTGCAGTCGGCCACCGCCAGGAAGACCTGCATGGATTTCAGCTGGTCCATTGTTAGCAATTATCGAATAAAGATGTAGTAAACACCGCATTTATTGTTGCTTTCGATAATAGCACAATGGATTCCATCGAAACCCCACCTGGAGAACTGAAGATGGAAACCCGCAAACTTGGCAGCACCGGCCCGCAAACTTCCCAGCTTGGCCTGGGCCTGATGGGCATGTCCGACCTGTATGGCCCTGCCGACCGCGCCGAAAGCATCGCCACCATCCACGCCGCACTGGATGCCGGCGTCACCCTGCTCGACACGGGCGACTTCTACGGCATGGGCCACAACGAAATGCTGCTGGGCGAGGCGCTGCGCGGCCGCGACCGGGAGCAAGTGCAGGTCAGCGTGAAATTCGGCGCGCTGCGCGACCCGGACGGCGGCTTTATCGGCTACGATTCGCGCCCGCAGTCCGTGGCCAACTTCGCCGCCTACTCGCTGCGCCGCCTGGGCACGGACTACATCGACATCTACCGCCCATCGCGCCTGGACCCGGCGACGCCGATCGAAGACACCGTCGGCGCGATTGCGGAGCTGGTGCGCAAAGGCCACGTGCGCCATATCGGCCTGTCGGAAGTGAATGCTGAGACCCTGCGCCGCGCCCACGCCGTGCACCCGATCACGGACGTGCAGATCGAGTACTCCATGATTTCACGCGGTATCGAGAACGGCCTGTTGCAGGCGGCGCGCGAGCTGGGCGTCGGCATCACCGCCTACGGTGTGCTGTCGCGCGGCTTGATCAGCGGCCACTGGACGGCGCAACGCGAAGGCGAGCAGGATTACCGCGGCCTGCACAGCCCGCGCTTCCAGGGCGAGAACCTGAAGCACAACCTGGAACTGGTGGAGCGTATGCGGGCAGTGGCGCAAGCCAAGGGCATCAGCGTGGCACAGCTGGCGATTGCCTGGGTGATGGCGCAGGGTACCGATATCGTGCCGCTGGTGGGCGCCCGCACGCGCACCCGCCTGCAGGAAGCATTGGGCGCGCTGGATGCCATGCTGCTGCAGTCCGACCTGGATGCGCTGGAACTGATCGTGCCGCAAGGCGCCGCAGCGGGTGGCCGCTACAACGACTACCAGCTGTCGCACCTGGATAGCGAGAAAGCGGCTTAAGCGAAGACTTCCGCCAGGAAGTCGATAAAGGCCTGCACCTTGGCCGCGCGCTGGTGCCGTTGCTGGTACAGGGCGGTCAGTGCGGGCCCAGGCGCCTGGAATCCGGTGAGCAGCGGCAGGAGTGCGCCGCTGCGTAATTCGGCCTCCACCGACAGCGACAGGAACTGGCCGATCCCCGCACCGGCCTTGCAGGCCTCCACCAGGGAATCCACATGGTCAAAGGAGGTGCGCGAGGGCGGCGTGAATGTCACACCATCCGCAAACTGCCATTCGCGCAGACGGCCTGCGCGCGGCAGGATGAAATGCAGGCATTCGAAGCCGGCCAGGCCGGCCGGCGTCTCGGGCACGCCATGGCGCTCGATGAAAGCGGGCGACGCACAGCAGACAAAGCGCGTTTGCAGCAAAGGCCGCGCAATCAGGCGTGCATCGCCAACCTCGCCCAGGCGCAGCAGGACGTCGCAGCCTTCCTCCACCATGTCGACCATGCGGTCGCTGGCGCTGGCCTGCAGCGTGATGCCGGGATAGCGCGCAAGGAAGCGCGGCAGCGCAGGCGCCACGTAAAGGCGCGACACCAGGCCGGGCATGTTGACGCGCAGGGTGCCGCGCGGCTCCTGCGCCGCATGCTGCAGGCTCGATTCCAGGTCTTCCATGCCGGCCAGCAGGCGCTGGGCATGCTCATAGCATTCGCGCCCCTCGCCGGTCAGCGACATGCTGCGCGTGGTGCGGTTCATCAGCTTGACGTGGAAATGGGCTTCCAGCGCGTTCACCTGTGCGGTGACGGAGGACGTGGAAATGCCCAGCTTTTCCGCCGCGCGGGAAAAACCGCCGGTTTCCACGACTGCACAGTAGACGCGCAGGGCATCGAGTTTGTCCATGCCGCCATTATCCACATTTCGTGAATTCTGTTTGCATCCGCGCCCTGTTTTTCCCGCGGCGGATGCTGCCTACACTGGCTTCCATACCAAGCCACAGGAGTTCTTATGAAAGCCATGATCCTCGAAGCGGCAGGCAAACCGCTCTCCCTCCGCGACATCGCCAGGCCCGCACCTGCCGCGGGCCAGGTCCTGGTGCGCATCCATGCCAGCGGCGTCAACCCGCTCGACCTCAAGATCGCCGCCGGCAAGGCCGAGCATGCGCGCATGCCGCTGCCGGCGGTCCTGGGCATCGACATGGCAGGCGTGGTGGAAGCGGTCGGCGCTGGCGTCACCGGCTTTGCCCCTGGCGATGCGGTATTCGGCATGACGGGCGGCGTGGGCGGCGTACAAGGCTCCCTGGCCGAGTATGCGGCGGTAGACGCGGACCTGCTGGCCCATGCGCCGCGCTCCATCAGCCTGCGCGAGGCGGCGGCATTGCCGCTGGTGTTCATCACCGCCTGGGAAGGGCTGGTGGACCGTGCCCGGGTCCAGCCGGGGCAATCGGTGCTGGTGCAGGGCGGGGCGGGCGGCGTTGGCCGCATGGCGGTGCAGCTGGCGCTGGCGTGCGGGGCGCGGGTTTCGGCAACCGGCCGTCCGGGACAGCGCGAACAGATCGAGGCCATGGGCGCGCGTTTCCTGGAACAATTGGACGGCGAGGAATTCGATATCGTCTACGACACGGTCGGCGGCGAGTTGCTGGACGCGTCATTCCGCGCTGCGCGGATGTATGGCGGACACGTGGTGAGCGCCCTTGGCTGGGGAACGCACGCCCTTGCGCCGCTATCCTTCCGTGCGGCCACCTATTCGGGCGTCTTTACGCTGCTACCACTGTTGTCGGGCCGGGGCCGTGCGGCGCATGGCGCTATCCTGCGCGAGGCGGCGCGGCTGGTCGATGCCGGCAAACTCGCGGTGCAACTGTCGGCCGAACGCTTTTCGCTGGAAGACGCCAACCGGGCGCATGCCGCACTGGGCGCAGGCCGCGTCGTGGTGGATATCGGCTGAGCTGGAGGCCCGTTCGCGCTTACTGCGCTGCAGGCGGCGCGGCGGGCGCCGCAGGAGATGCCTCGGCATCGAAGCGCATCTTCGTCTTCTTGCTTTCCGCGGCATAGGTGCCAAGCTTGGTCCCGGTGGCGGTGGTCGTGCCGCCCTCGGAAACCAGGGTGCAGCCCTGGGTCTCCACCTGCCACACGTACTTCCCTGCACGCAGGCTCCAGACATTGTCGCCGCTGGCGAACAGTTCAAAGTCCAGTCCTTCCAGCGGCATTTCGCCGAGGGGAATCGCGCGCTGGCAATCCGGCAGGCGCGCAACCATCAGCGTGTACTGCGCGTCCTCTTTCCAGAAAAATTCCTGCTGCCGCCGCACGGTCAGCGTGTGTTCGCGCGAGCCGTCCGCATAAAAAGTTGCGGAGTCGTTAACGCAGCCGGCCAGCAAGAGCAAAGGCACGACAGTCAGGATCTTACGCATGGGCGATAGAAAGTGATTGGTTTGAAAGCAATTATAGCCCTCGCGCACGATTGCCGCGCAAGCTCCGCTGTAGGGGTACACTGGAAGCTTCCCGATGACGGTTCGACCAATGACATGCAGCGTAGTTCGACCATCGATGACCAGGGCTTTCGCCGAATACTCAACCGCAACGTAAAGATACCGCTGCTTGGCGGGATTGTTGCTGCCGGCATTTTCGTGGCGCTGTTTGCTTACCTGATGAGCACCTGGAGCGCCGTCGAAACCACCGAACGCGCGATCGGCAAGGCACAGGAATTGAGCAAGCTGTCGGTCGATATGGAGAGCGGCATGCGCGGCTTTTTGCTGACGGGCGACGATGCCTTCCTCGCGCCCTTTGTTGCGTCGCGCCCGCGCTTCGAGACCGCCAGCGAAATGCTGTCCGAGATCGTCGCAGACGACACCACCCAGGTAGAACGCGTGCGGCAGATCCGCAGCCAGCATAACGCCTGGCTGCGCGCAGCCGACCAGATGATTGCCGCGCGCCGCCAGCAGGGTGATTACCTCGGCATGGTGAAGACAGGCGTCGGCAAGATTCCATCCGACGACCTGCGCGAGCAATTCCGCGAATTCATCTCGCACGAAGAACGCATGCGTGCAACGCGCAACGAGGCGGTGCGCGTGGTGGGATTCTGGACGGTGGCGATCTTCCTCGCCGTGAGCCTTGCCGTCAGCAGCCTGCTGGCATGGCTGGGACGGCGCGATTTGCTGCGGCTTTCCGCCGTCTACCGCGACGCGCTGCAGGAGCAGCACACGCACGCTTACGAGCTGCAGCACCAGGCCTGGCTGCGGGAAGGACAGAGCCAGCTGGCCGAGCAGGGCATAGGGCAGATGGCGTTGCCGCTGCTGTCATCCACGCTGCTGGAATTCATGGCGCGCTACCTCGACGTGGCCGTGGCCTCGTTCTATGTGGTGAGGGAAGACGGTTCGCTGGAACGCACCGCAAGCTATGGTTTCAGCCAAGAAGATGATGAGGCGGGGCGCATACTGCAGCCGGGCGAAAGCCTGGTCGGCCAGGCCGCGCGCACACGGCGCACGGTGCACTTGGCGAACCTGCCGGCGGACTACATCAAGGTGACTTCCTCCCTTGGCCAAGGCGAGCCGCAGCAGCTGGTGCTGGTGCCCGTGCATAGCGATGGGCGCGTGAACGGCGTGGTGGAGCTGGGCTTCCTGCGCGAAGCGGGCCAGCGGGAACGGGACTTCCTGGAACTGGTGGCGGGCAATATCGGCATGGCGATCGAGGCGACGGTGGCGCGCCAGCGCCTGGCCGAGGTGCTGGCGCAGACCCAATTGCTGAACGAGCAGTTGCAGGTGCAGCAGGAAGAACTGCGCACCGCCAACGAGGAACTGGAAGAACAGTCGCGCATTCTGGAACGATCGCAAGTGAGCCTGGAAACGCAAAAGCTCGAGCTGGAGCAAAGCAACGCCAAGCTGGCGACGCAGGCCGAAGCGCTGGACCAGCGCAATGCTGCCCTGGCTGCGGCGCGCCTCGACGTGGAAGAACGGGCGCGTGACCTGGAACGCGCCAGCGAGTACAAGTCGCAATTCCTGGCGAACATGTCGCACGAGCTGCGCACGCCCTTGAACAGTTCACTGATCCTGGCCAAGCTGCTGGCCGATAACGAACAAGGCAACCTGAATGAGGAACAGGTGCGCTTTGCGCTCACGATCTACAACGCAGGCAACGATTTGCTGGCGCTGATCAACGACATCCTCGACATCTCCAAGGTGGAAGCCGGCAAGCTCGAACTGGTGCCGGAGGACGTGGACCTGCAGGCCCTGATCGATAACCTGGAAGCCTCCTTTGCACCAATGGCTCAGGAAAAAAACCTGGAATTCGTGATTGACCGCCTGCCCGGCCTGCCGGAAAAAGCCTACACCGACCGCCAGCGCCTGGAACAGATCCTGCGGAACCTGCTGTCGAATGCGGTCAAGTTCACCGATCGTGGCAAAGTGATCCTGCGTGTGTCGCCCGGCGAGGCGGGCTTGCTGCGCTTTGCCGTCATCGACACCGGCGTCGGCGTGCGGCAGGACCAGCAAGCCTCGATCTTCGACGCCTTCCAGCAGGGCGACGGCAGCCCAAGCCGGCGCTTTGGCGGCACCGGCCTGGGGCTGTCGATCTCGCGCGACCTGGCCCGCCTGCTGGGCGGAGAGGTCGAAGTATCGAGCGTGGAAGGGCAGGGCAGCACTTTCACCCTGCTGCTGCCGACGCAGTGGGCGGTCGCCGCACCGCTGGCAGAACCACCAGCCGTCAAACCCAGCGAGGTCACGGCCTTCATCAGCGCCGCGCCGCCCACCGCGCAGGCGGCTCCGGCCGAAGCGCCCGCCAAGGCGCCGCAGCAAGCCTTTGAGGACGACCGCAACAGCGCTCCGCCGCCAGAACGGGCCGTCCTGATCATCGAAGACGACCCCGCCTTCGCCCGCATCCTGTTCGACCTGGCGCACGAAGCGGGCTACCGCGCCCTGGTCGCCTTCACCGCCGAGGAAGGCTTGCACCTGGCGGAAGCGCATCAGCCGCACGCCGTGATGCTCGATATCCGCCTGCCCGACCGCTCCGGTCTGTCGGTGCTGCAAATGCTGAAGGACAACCCGCAAACCCGCCACATACCCGTGCACGTGATCAGCGCGTCCGACAGCGGCGAAGCGGCCCTGCACCTGGGCGCCATCGGCTACGTGCGCAAGCCCGCCGGGCGCGAAGAGCTGATGGCCGTGTTCGACCGCCTGGAGCGCCGCTTTACGCAAAAGATCAAGCACATCCTGCTGGTGGAAGACGACGCACGCCAGCGCGAAAGCATGGTCAAGCTGATCGAAGACGAAGACATCGCCATCACCGCCGTCGCCAGCGGCGCCGAGGCGCTGGAACAGCTGCACGAAACCATCTTCGACTGCATGATCATGGACCTGAAGCTGCCCGACATGCAGGGCAGCGAACTGCTGCAGCGTATGTCCCAGCAGGAGATCGCCAGCTTCCCGCCGGTGATCGTCTACACCGGGCGCAGCATGACGCGCGCCGAGGAAGCCGAGCTATCGAAATACTCCCGCTCCATCATCATCAAGGGCGCACGCTCGCCGGAGCGGCTGCTGGACGAAGTGACCCTGTTCCTGCACAAGGTTGAATCGCAGCTCTCCAGCGAACGGCAAACCATGCTGAAAGCGGTGCGCAGCCGCGACCGCGTATTCGAAGGCCGCCGCATCCTGCTGGTGGACGACGACGTGCGCAACATCTTCGCCCTGACCAGCGCCATTGAGCAGAAAGGCGCACTGGTGGAAATCGCCCGCAACGGCCACGAAGCGCTGGAAAAGCTCGACACCGTGCCCGATATCGACCTGGTGCTGATGGACATCATGATGCCCGGCATGGACGGCCTGGAAGCCACGCGCCGCCTGCGCGCCGACGAACGCTTTGTCCGCCTGCCCGTGATCGCCATTACCGCCAAGGCCATGAAGGACGACCAGGAGCAATGCCTGGCCGCCGGCGCCAACGACTACCTGGCCAAGCCGATCGACCTGTCCCGCTTGTACTCCTTGCTGCGGGTGTGGATGCCAACCATGGAAACGGTGTGATGAACGACGGCGCCCCGATCAGCAGCATCGACATCGAGCTGCGCATGCTGATGGAAGCCATCTTCCTCAAGTACAGCTACGACTTCCGCGACTACACCAACGCCTCGCAAAAGCGCCGCGTGCTGCACGCCATGGCCGAAATGGGCTGCACGACCGTATCGCAGCTGCAGTCGCGCGTGCTGCACGAAGCAGGCGCCTTCAGCCAGCTGCTGCAATACCTCACCATCCCCGTGACGGAAATGTTCCGCGACCCCAGCTACTACAACTCCCTGCGCGAACATGTGATACCGGTGCTCGGCACCTACCCCTCGCTGAAGATCTGGGTGGCCGGCTGCAGCACCGGCGAAGAAGTCTATTCGCTCGCCATTCTGCTGAAGGAAGAAGGGCTGCTCGAACGCTGCATCATCTACGCCACCGACATCAACCCGCAGTCGCTGGAAAAAGCCAGGAAAGGCGTATTCCCGCTGGAGCACATGCGCACCTACACGGCCAACTACCAGGCCGCCGGCGGCAAGCACGCCTTCTCCGACTATTACACGGCCGCCTACAACGCCGCCCTGTTCGACCGCTCGCTGTGCGAAAACGTCACCTTTGCCGACCATAGCCTGGCCACCGACGCGGTATTCGCCGAGACCCAGTTCATCAGCTGCCGCAACGTGATGATCTACTTCAACAAGAAGCTGCAGGAAAGGGCGCTTGGCCTGTTCCACGACTCGCTGTGCCACCGCGGATTCATGGGCCTGGGCAGCAAGGAAAGCATCGACTTCTCCATCTTCGGCCCCAAGTTTGAAGTGCTGGAGCGGCGCGACCGCCTGTTCCGGAAGAAATGATGACAACCGCCCTTTCCCTCGACATGGTCCTGAGCGGCCGCACGACGGAGGCGGTAGTGATAGGCGCATCCGCCGGCGGCGTAAGCGCGTTGATGCAGGTGCTGCCAGGGCTGCCGCACGGCTATCGCCTGCCGATCATCGTCGTGCTGCACGTGAGGAGCGGCCGCCCCAACCAGCTGGTGGAAGTGTTCCAGCAAAAGCTCGCGATACCTGTGCGCGAAGCGGGCGACAAGGAAGACATCATTCCGGGTACTCTTTACTTTGCACCGGCAAGTTACCACCTGCTGATTGAAGACGACCGCAGTTTCTCGCTGAGCTGCGACGCCCCGCTGCATTTCGCGCGCCCCGCCATCGACGTCACCATGGAGACCGCCGCGGACGCCTACGGCGCGAACCTGACGGGTGTATTGTTAACGGGTGCGAACGACGATGGCGCCGCAGGCATGGCCGCCATCGGCGCCGCAGGTGGCCTGACCGTGGTGCAGGACCCAAGCGAAGCCGAGGTAGACGTGATGCCGCAGGAGGCGATCAACCGCCGCGCGCCCGACCTGGTATTGCCGCTGGACCAAATCAAGCGACTGTTGCTGATGCTGGAGACGCACTGATGGAACCGACCAATGTTCTGCTGGTAGACGACCTGCCGGAAAACCTTCGTGCGCTGACCGCACTGGTGCGCGCCGACGACCGCGAAATCTTCCAGGCCCGCACCGGCGATGAAGCCCTGGCCCTGCTGCTCGAACACGAATTCGCGCTCGCCATCATCGACGTGCAGATGCCCGGCATGGACGGCTTTGAACTGGCAGAGCTGATGCGCGGCACCGGCAAAACGCGCCACATTCCCATCGTCTTCGTAAGCGCAGCCGGCAAGGAACTGAACTACGCCTTCAAAGGCTACGAAGCCGGCGCAGTGGACTTCCTCTACAAGCCGCTGGACGCCGATGCGGTGCGCAGCAAAGTGAACGTCTTCGTCGACCTGTACCGCCAAAAACAGGAAGTGCGCCAAATCGTCGCCCAGCGCGAAGCCACCGTGCGCGAGCTGAACGCCGTGCAGCAAGAGCTGGAACGCGCGCTGGAAATGCGCGACCAGTTCATGTCCATGGTCGCCCACGAACTGCGCACGCCATTGAATACCCTCTACCTGGAAGCGCAGATGCGCAAGCTGCAGCTGGAGCGCGGCAATATGGACCACTTCGCACCCGAGCAGCTGGAACGCATGGTCGCACGCGACATGCGCCAGATCCACGCCATGGTGCGCCTGATCGACGACATGCTCGACGTATCGCGCATCCGCTCCGGCAAGCTCTCGATCCGCCCCGCGGCCGTGGACCTGGAAGCGCTGCTGCAACGCATAGTCGGCGACCTGTCGCACCAGGCAGCCGACATGCACACCGAGCTGCGCCTGTCGATCGTGCAGCCCGTAGCCGGCTGCTGGGACGAATTCCGCGTCGAGCAAGTGATCATCAACCTGATCACCAACGCCCTGCGCTACGGCGAAGGCAAGCCCGTCGACGTACGCCTGCACGCCGACAGCCAGAACGCCCGCATAGAAGTGATCGACCAGGGCCTGGGCATACCCGAAGACGTGCTGCCGAAAATCTTCGAACCCTTCGAGCGCGGCAAGATGGAACAAGTGCCCGCCGGCCTTGGCCTGGGCCTGTTCATCTCCCGCCAGCTCGCCGAAGCCCACGGCGGCACCCTGACCGCCCGCAGCAAGCCCGGCGAAGGCGCCACCTTCATCTTCACCCTTCCCCGCGAGCAAGAAATGTCCACATTGGGGTCAGGAACAAATGTGGACATTTTGCGCTTACCGGCAAGTTGTGCCTAAAATGGCAACATGAAGCGGGATTTGCTCAGGGAACGCAGGGAATGGCTGCTGCGGCGCAATTGCTCATTGTCGCCCCAGCAGATGGGGATGGCTTACGCCCTGATGTGCCTGCTCTCGTTTGCCGTAGCAACAGGCTTTGTGATGGTCGGCATGTGGCAGGTGCTGATCTTCACCGTGCTGGAAATGACAGCCATTGCAGCCGCCTTCCTCTACTTCGCCCGCCATGCCACGGACTACGAACACATCGTGCTCGCCAACGGCCAGCTGCTGGTGGAAAAAGTCTCCGCCGGCAAAATGAGCGTCACGCAGCTGGAACTCTACTTCCTGCGCCTGCACATGCCCGCCCACCCCAGCGACCTGATCCACCTTGAATCCAAAGGCGTCGCAGTCGACATCGGCTACTTCGCCACCGACCCGCGCCGCCGCGCGCTGGCCCAGGAGCTGCGCGCGGAAGTGCAGGGCGGCCTGTTCAGCAATTAGAAGCGATAACCCACGCCCACGCCGAACAGCAACGGATCCACCTTCACCTTGCTGACCTTGGCGCCCGAGACCAGCACGTCGCTGCGGATCTGCACCTTCTTGATGTCCACATTGAGCGACCAGTTCTTATCCAGCTTGAAGTCCGCACCCGCCTGCAAGGCCAGGCCGATACTGTCATGTTCCAGGCTGCCGGTACCGTTGAGGATCTTGTTGTTGGAGAAGGTCGTCCAGTTCACACCCAGGCCCACGTAAGGGCTGAACTGGGAAGACGGCGTAAAGTGATACTGCGCCAGCAGCGAAGGCGGCAAGTGCTTGAAAGTACCGATGGACTGGCCATCCAGGTAGACATCATGCTTCTGCGGGTAAGTCAGCACCAGCTCGGCCGAAATATTCGGGGTAAAGAAGTAGGAGATATCCACTTCCGGAATGGTCTTGCCGCTCACGCTGATGCGATCGGAAGCACCCACGCCGCCAACCGGGTCGGACTTGTCTGCCGGATTGATATGCACCGCACGCGCACGCACCAGCCAAGGCGTTTCCTGCGCCATTGCATTCAGAGCCAGACCACCCAAGACAACTGCCAAAATCGCTTTCTTCATTTCACTACCTCTTTCACTTGGTCATTGATATTCGGTAAGTGAAAGTCTATTGATGCGGCGCAGCAAAATCTTTGACTTAAGTCAAAATTGCCAAAACGAATGTCCACTTTGGGGTCAGGAACCAAAGTGGACATTTCGCTGAACCTTTGCTTCTCCTCAAATCCAGGCGAGCTGTTGAGTGCAACCATTTGCAGGGCACCCTTGCCGCCACCGGGACTTAACATGGAAAAGCTACTTCACCACTACGAGCAAGAGCTGGTCCGTCTGCGCGAGGCAACACGGCGCTATGCCGAAATGCACCCGAACACAGCGGAGGCGTTGGAGCTGGGCGCCGACGCCAGCTCCGATCCGGAAGTGGAACGCCTGTTGCAGTCCGTCGCGTTGTTAAACGCAGCAACGCAGAAGATGATTGAAGACGGTCGCAGCGAATTCCACAGGGCCCTGTTGCAAACCTTGCAGCCGCATTACCTCCGCAAGCTGCCGGCCTGCGGCATCGTCCAGGTCGACACATCATCGGCCCGTCCAAATGAAATCAGTTCGGCCAGCCACCTGCCGCGTGGCGCAACTTTGTACAGCGGCGCTAACAAATTCACCACCGTCTATGACGTGTGCATTGCCCCAATCGCGATCGCCGGAGTCAAATTCCAGCCAACGATCGACTTGCCCTCGACACTGAGCCTGCCTGCCGACGCCACCTCGGCGCTCATCATCGAACTGAAATCCACCGGCAGCAATGCCGTTTTCGACCAACCACCAGTGCGCAAACTGCGCATCCACATCAATGGTGAAGCGCCCCTTCGCTCTGCGCTGCTTGACGCGATCCTGATCCATGGCAGGTGCGTTTGTATCGAGGCAGAGGGCACGTGGAAAGTGCTGGCCAAGACGCCATTCGCAGCTGTAGGAGGTGTTGAAGAGTCCCTCCTGCCAAGGCAAGCCGGCCTGCAAAGTCCCCGCCTCCTGACTGAATTCTTTCACTTGCCGCAAAAATTCGATTTCATTGACTTGGACCTGGAGGGAATCTCCGCCGCGTGCCCGCCAGGAAGCAGGCGGCTTGCGCTCCACATCGTCCTCCCCCGTTACAGCGCACGCCTTCGTGCGGTTAATGCCGAAAATCTGCGCCTAAGCTGTACGCCGGCCGTGAATTTGTTTGAGCTTTCTGCCCTACCAATCCGTCTGGATGGCCGCAGCGAGGCATATCCGGTCATTCCCAGACAGGCGGGGGCCGAAATTTACAGCATTGATAAGGTCTCGCTGGTAAAGGCAAGTGGCAACGAATTTCTTCCCCCATTCCATGGGACAGATCACAGCATGCCCGGGCCGTATTGGCAGTTGGACGAACAGGAAGGCTTCGCACTCAGATTCGTAGATCGCGAGCAGCGCCCTACCAGGCTCGAATCAGGCGCTATCGCCGTGCAGCTTACGTGTACCAGTAGCGACCCTGCACACCATTCCACAGCGCTCAAAACTGAAGCAAGTACAGTGGGCTTTCCGATCCACTTCCTGAACGACGTTACCGCTCCCACCTTTTCAAGCGACTATGGCCAGCTCACAGAAAGCCTGTGCGCAGAAGAGATAAGCCTTGCCACCCTGCGCAAGCAGCTAAAGCAGCACGGCTGCAAATTCACGGAAAGCATGAAAGACCTGATTGCAAAGCCATCTACAGCATGGCTTGAGCACCCCATGGGCCGCGTTCACATGCACGGAGCGGAATTCATCATCCTGGTAGACGAGGCGGGGCTGCGAGAGAACAGCATATACGTCCTGGCCGAGATTCTGACCGTCACGCTTGCCGACAAACTACGCGGAAACCGCTTCGCGCAGATCAGGATCGCGAACGAGAACGGTCAGCTCCTGTATTGCACCAAGCCGCGTGTCGGAACGCGACCGCTTCTGTGAATCAGCGATACACCTGCCACGGCCATTCCATTCCGCCATCGCCATTGGGCCTGCGCTGAACGATATCGAACGACAGCGTGTCATCGATGGCAGCAACGAGCGAACGATAATGCGCGACTTGCGAGTCCGGTTGCGGAATATCCAGATCAATCGACCGTTGCTCGCGGCAAGCCATCAGCCGCGCGCGCTCCTCCAGTACGCTGGAATGGTTGAAGAGCCAATAAAGAAAGCGCTGCGCCATCAGCGCCTCTTCCCAGATGGCGCCATATGCACCGAGGTATTGCTTGGCCAGGGGCGGTTCCTCATTCGCCCAGAAATGCATGATGGCGTAGGGATTAGGCTGGTGCCCGTTGAAGATCATTTCGGCGATATAGGGATTGATCGCAATCCCACGCCGGAAAGCGGTAGCCGCCTCGACGAACTTCTCCTGTTGGAACAGGCACAAGCCCAGCTCGTAACAATAGGGGGAGTACTCCGTACAATGGTCGTTGAACCAGGCCTGTGCCCTGTCGTTCGCGCCTGATCGCAGCAGGATATGGCCGACGACAAAGCGGATGCCACAGCTATCGTCAGGATCCGCACGCTGGATCATTTTGCACCATTCGTCCGCCTTCTCATACTTCTTGTCGGCGATGTAGCAAAGCAGGATCGTCTTCAATAAATCCAGGTAAGGGCGATTGCCGTTATGCAGCCAGGGAATCGGGCCTGAAAAATCGTCCGGAAACATGTAGTTGACTGCAGCGAGACCGCGCACGGCAGTCTCCAGCGCCTTGCCATGCTTGCCTTTTACCAGCTGGATCGTCGCGAGGACATGGTATGGCCGCAGCAGCGGCGGAAAGTCGCGGATCATCTTCTCGCAAATCGAAGCCATACGTTTCATCGGGATACGGTCGTCTTCAAAAGCCTCGACCAGAAGGTCGAACTTGTCGGAGGTCTCTTGCGAGCCCGGCGCCTTAAAAACGAATGCTCCGGATTTGTCATCAAAGACTGTGAATTCCATGGCGGGCTCCCTTAAGTGGTCATGAGTCATGCTGACATAAGCACGAAGACCATCTTTGCCAAAGATCAAAGCCGGCAAAATTCACGCGTGCCACCATAGACCTTCCCGTCAACCAGATGAACGGAGACCGCTGTGGACAACGCCCTGCTCAGCTTCTTCCAGCAAGACAAGGACCTGATCACCGATAGCCGTCCATTGCGACTACGCCTTGCACACCCAACGCAAATGCTGGAAGACGTGCTGCTCCCGCAGCGCGTGCAAGGCAGCGAATCAATTTGCGGCAGCATTGAATACCGCATCCTGTGTGTTTCCCTCGACGCCTTCATCCCACTGAAAGAATTGATCGCGCTGCCGGTAGCGGTGGATATTGTGACCGACCGTGGCGACTTGCGCAGCGTATGCGGCATCGTCACCGAGGCGCATGCAGGAGACAGCGACGGAGGACTAGCCAGCTACCAGTTGGTGCTGCGCGATGCGCTTTCCATCATGGAAAAGCGCAACAACACCCGCGTGTTCCGCTGCAAAAACGAAGTCGAGATCGTGCAAGTGATTTTGGATGAATGGATGCAGACCAACCCGATCATCGGCACCTGCTTCCGCTACAAGATGGACGAGTCGTTCAAAAGCGAGACTTACCCGCAACGCGAATTTACGATGCAGTACAACGAATCGGATGCAGCTTTCATTCGGCGCTTGCTTAAACGCCGGGGCATTGCCTGGTACTTCCGCGCTGACAAGTCCAACTGGCCTGCACACACGATGGTCTTGTTCAACAATTCCGATACGCTGCCACCTAGCGCCGCAGGTATCGTTCGCTACCACCGCGATGCCGCTACCGAGGAGCGCGACACCATCACTTCGTGGTGCGCAGTCCGAAAGCTGCAACCGGGCCGCGTGTCGCGCTTCAGCTGGAACTACAAGAACCCCACCGATACAGAGTTTATGACGACCAAGGTCGAGGGCCGCTCCGACCAGGGCACAAACGGTAACGAAATGTCGGCCAGCCTTGATGACTACCTGGTCCTTTCACCCCATGCCGGCGACGATCATGAAGACCTTTGTCGCCTTGGCGAGCTGGCGATAACTCGGCATGATCTTGAATCCAAGTGCTTTCACGGCGAAGGCAGCGTGCGTGATTTCTGCGTAGGTGAATACTTTGAACTCGCTGGTCACCCAGAGATCGACGCGCATGCCAATGGCGAGCGAGAATTCGTAATCACCGAAACAAAAATGTCGATATCGAATAACCTTTCGAAGGAATTGACCGCGCGGGTTGAGCGTCTATTTTCCCGTAGTCGTTGGATGCAAGTACCGAACTACGATCAATTGGTGGCGTGTGTCCGGGTAGAAATTACCGCGGTGCGGAGAGGTATCCCGATTGTTCCTTCGTATGACACGCGCACCGATCTACCCAACGTCCCAATGCAAAGTGCAATTGTCGTCGGTCCAGAGGGCGAGGAAGTGTATTGCGACGATTTGGGGCGCGTAAAGATCCGTTTTCGTAGCACACGAACTAAGGATCATGAACATAGCCAAGGCGCCGGTTCTGGTGATAGGGACTTCGATTCTGCTTGGGTCAGAATTGCCAGCACTTGGGCTGGCAAGGGAGTTGGAAGTACAAACCAATGCGGCAGCATTTTTTTGCCTCGCATTGGGAGTGAGGTAGTTGTTGCGTTCCTCTCAGGAGATCCCGACAGGCCGATTATTGTCGGCCATTCCTACAATCAGGGGGCGAAACCACCCGCATTGAGCATAGGCGGTGCATTGCCAGGGAACCGGTACATCTCAGGGCTAAGGAGTCGTGAAATCGGTGGCGACCAGTCGAATCGGTTGCGATTCGACGACACCTCCGGTGAGGTGAGTACGCAATTGGCGAGCGATCACGCCTCGGCGCAACTGAATCTTGGCTTTATTACGCAAGAGAGGGCTGATGGGGTAGCTGAAAAGCGCGGGGAAGGCGCCGAGCTCGCCACGACTTTGGCAGCGTCAATTCGAGGTGAAACCGGTGTGCTTATATCTGCCGCGAAATTTAGCGGCGGGAAGCATGAGGTATTGGATAGAGAGGTGTGCCTCAGTGCAGTGAAACTGGCACATGGAGTCCACGTGCATTTGGCAAACGTTGCGACCAGAGTATCTGAAGATCCCGCGCAGGAGGACTCATTAGGCAACATGGCCGAAAAGCTGGCGGAATGGCGCGAAAAAGGGGGCGAGCCTATCGTAGCTATCTCCTCATGCGGTGGAATTATGGCGGGAACAACGGGATCAATTGCCTTGTCGTCTCAACACGAAGTGTATGCGAACAGCGGGCGTGATACGAATATCGGTGCGGGCGGCAATCTTTTCGCCAGAGCTTCAAAAGGAGTCAGCGTTCTTGCTTGTAAGCTCGGCTTAAAGTTAATAGCAGCTGGTGGTGACGTGAAGATCCAATCAGAGAACGGATGTATTGAGATCTCGGCTGCGAAAAAGATAAAGCTGATTGCTAACGAGCAGATTGAGCTTCATTCACCTGCGATCAAGCTCGTTTCGCAAGGGGCGCAGATTGAATGCGCTGACGGCAGGATTTCACAACAAAGTAGCGGTTCCCACACGATCAAGTCTTCAAGGTTCGATCATCGAAACGGCGGCGAAGGAAGCCCGGAGAAGATGAAAGTACAGACTGCCGATGTTGAACACGATCAGCAAGTTGTAATTCTGGATCATCAAACCGATGAACCCCTCCCGAACCGCAAATATCGCATAAAAGTTGAAGATGGCAAGACATACGAAGGTGTCACCGACAACTTGGGACTGACAGAACGATTCAAGAGTAAGACCGCGTTTGCCCAGTACGAGATTGAAATTCTTGATTGAGGTAAATCATGGGTGCGCAAATCCCGACTTATGTTGAATCAGGCAAGGCGAAGGCAGTTGGATATGTCACGCCTACGGAGGATAGATCTCCACAGAAGGTACGTGTTTTGGCTAAGCGAGCCATTCCCATTGTTTTCTTGCCCGGAATCATGGGTTCAAACTTACGGATGTCATCTGCGCGGCAAGATACCATCGGCAAGAAAAACAACATTGCGTGGCGCCCAGACAGAAAGCTTGAGATGCTTGCGCTCCTTGACTCGTCTCCCGCAGATCGACAATTGCAGCTCGATCCAGCAAGCACCGAGGTCGATACGTATGACGGCGGCTCGGGGCCTACAGGTCAGCATTCCGAGAAAGCTGCAGATCGCCAAAGTTGCGGGACCATTCGAGTGACGCTTCATAACTCTCATCCGTTATTGCTAGAGGATGACCCTCCCACTTCAAGCCCTAAGAAAACGAAGGAACAAAAGGCCCTGGAGAGAGGATGGGGAGAAGTCTATTTCACAAGCTATCGAGGAATCTTGGAACGGTGCGAAGAGGACTTGAACAAACCTTTCGTATTTGGTACTACCTGGGGCCGAATTTTGGACGTCGATCCGGCCGTGTTTGGGGCCATTGCGTCACCGCACCTTACACCATTGACCGAAGGTGAGTTAAAAACGGCTACCAAAAACTGCATCTTTCCTGTGCACGCAATGGGGTACAACTGGCTAAATCCGATTGAAGATTCTGCGGTAATTCTGGCCGCAAGGATAGTTAAGCTAATTGCTCGATACAACGCTTTAGGTCTTGAGTGTGAAAAAGTGATCGTGGTTACGCACTCGATGGGAGGGCTAGTAGGCCGGGCGCTAGTTCATCCTTCTATGGGGAACATCGAATCGAAGATTCTCGGTATCGTGCACGGTGTTCAGCCAGCTCTCGGTGCTCCGGCAGCATATAGACGTATGCGTTGTGGTTTTGAAGAGGGATTTTTGGGCGCAGCTCCGACGCCGAAGATCTTGGGCAATTTTGGTTCAGAAGTCACTGCGGTACTCGGAAACTCTGTAGGAGGTCTTCAACTGCTCCCTAGTTGCGCATACGGGAATGGGTGGCTACAAGTTCATCACGGGGGCGCCGTCATTGAAAGCTGGCCAAAAAATGGAGATCCATATGCAGAGATCTATTCTGTGCGGAACAAATGGTACGGACTTCTTAGGGAAGACTGGCTAAATCCCGCCGGCACGCAGCAGGCGGGATTTGAGCGGACAGTCAAACTTCTACGTAAAGCAAAGAAGTTTCACACTTCGATTGAGCATACTTACCATCCTCAGAGCTATGCTCACTATGGTGCCGATCCGGCGAGGCAGTCATGGCAAACGGTCACGTGGATCTATGAAGTTCCTGTAATTGCAACGGATTGGCGGAATTTTTTAATCGCAACTGATGACCAAAAGGGGCGCCTGAGCTTGGTGAGTCCCTTGAGTCTTGACCGTCAATTGAGCGGCATCACGGTTAGGCTGGGGGCTGCGGAGGGTGCAGGGGATCAAACAGTCCCAATAAGATCGTCGGATCACCAACTTCAGAGCGGAAAATTCAAAGGGATTTTTCGCCAAGTAGGCTATGAACACCAGGCTAGCTATGGCGATGTGAATGCGATTCACGCGACGCTTTTTAGTATCGCCAAAATTGCATTGACAATGAAGTGGCTTAAAAAATGAATGCTGTTCGATATGCTTGGAGCGCAATTTTCTTTGTCATCGTAGCAGCTGGAATAGGCTTGTCCATCAACCTGCAGATTAAGGGGAACAGGATGTCGTCAGTCAATAGGATGGCAGTGACCTTCGCGAACACGCGGCCAATTTGCGTGGGGCGTTTCATTATTGACGTGCCAATTGACGCGGAAGTTGTCATGGGGCCAGCGCGTATACCTGTTGAGACATGGCGGAAGCCAAACGATGGCGGCAAACTCGAAGAGTTTGTCCGCAATGCACTTGCTCAAAGCATCGAGGACAGGTGGCGTGCTCGAGATGAACTGACCGGAAGAACTTCATTACTGGGGAAAGTACGTGATGGCGTCGGCCCCAATCACAAAATTGTTTTTGGGGTCGGACGGTCAGATGGATCCTCCTATAACGTGCAGTCATTCATACGTGCGGGAAATGATCTTTTTATACAAGAGTATGAAGCGTTTGGTGAAGATAACGACTATTTGAAAGCCGTCGACGAAGCAAACGAAATAGCGCGCCACTTAAGATTCCGGAAGGAGGAAATGCCTTTGGAGTCCGGTTTTTGCATTGATGGTGCGTTTGTAACCGATACTGACTCCTATATGGTCGAGGCTGCAAACTTGGGAATACGATTGAAGGCATTTGAGGATGTTCATCTCTCGATACAGACTACTAAGAAAGAACGCTACATTGCCTCGGATGCTATCGAGCCCAGGCTTAAGTCGGCAGAAAATTCAGCCAATGAGAGAGGGCTGGGGCATTGGTATCGCCGAATTAGATTCTTGAGGCGAGGCCAGAAGAGAATCGGCAACTGGGACGGGTTCGAAGTAGCTGCACACATTCCTCGGCAAATGGGAAGCGAGGAGACGCATGAGTTTGCCTTTCTTAGTCACGGGGAACCCAAGAACCCAATGTTGCCAGTGCTTGACGTAAAGCTGCACACCGGTGTGCGAGACAATGAAGTCGGAGGAACTCATCCATCAATTACCGACGACGAGGCACTCTTCTTGTGGGACAAAATCCTGAGCTCGATTCGGCCGAGGCCTATTCAAACGACGACGGCCAAATAGCGAAGGGCGAAGTGCGAGAAATCATCGTCGATAAACTTGTACACGAATTCATTAAATGAATGCTGACTACTTGAGTGCACCATGCCAAATGTTATACGCGTAGGTGATCCAACATCGCATGGCGGAAAAGTCATCAACACCAGCGCTCCTCACATTACTGTTAGTGGGAAACCAGTGGCATTGATTGGAGACCGCTGCATGTGCCCAATGACTGGTCACCAAAACTGCGTCATTATCAGCGGCAATAGCAATCATACGGTCAATGGAAAAGCTGTCGCGTACCATGGTGACAAGACAAGCTGTGGTGCGACCTTGATTTCAACGATCGAGACGTTTTCGTCAAGCTGATCTGCATGTCACTGCAATCGAATTGCAGTGTCGAAGATCCAAGTGCGGCGGATCTCTATGACATCGTACTGGCGCGCCAACGCCGGTGGGAAAGCTCCATAGGGTCCATACGTTGCGATGACTTTACGGATCGCATCGTCAATCGCTGGAACGCCGCTGGAGACCACAAAGGTCACCTTCTCAACTGAGCCATCAGCGCGAATGGCCACTGTCACCATCGGCGGCACGTGACGCTGTTTCACCACCTCACGAACCACGTCAAAAGCCATATTCAATTCGAACTTCTTGCTCATTGCTTCCGCATATTGAACAAGATCGATATTCGGATCAGCGCGCCCGAAGAGCCAGCCTCGGCGCAGTCCGCTGGCCGATGGCAGCAAAGACTTTGATGGATTTTTCGCAGCAGCGTCACGCTGCGCGGCTTCTTCATTGAGCTGCCGGCCGATTGCGCGGAGGCGTTCCTCGCGTTCAGCTTCTTGCTTGGCCTTCTCCAATTGTGCCTGTTCGCGTTTAGCCTGCTCCTGGCGCGCAGCTTCCTGCTTCGCCGATTCCTGTCGCGCCGCTTCTTGCCTGATCGCGTCTTGTCGTGCCGCCTCAAGCTGCGCTTGTTTTGCCTGTTCCTGACGCAGGGCTTCCCTGCGTGCAGATTCTACCCGCGCAATCTCGGCACGCTCCTGTTCCTGCCGGGCCGCATCCTGACGCACCTTTTCGTCGATCTTGGCCTGTTCGCGGCGAAGTTCCTCTTGCCGGGCCTGTGCCACGCGTGCAGCCTCTTGGCGCGCGGCCTCGTTCCTTGCCTGCTCTGCGCGGGCGGCTTCCTGGCGAACCTGTTCCTGGCGCGCCGCTTCAACCTGCGCCTGCCTTACTTGCTCCTGCCGCGCCGCTTCCACTCGCGCAGCCTCGGCGCGTTCTTGCTCCTGGCGAGCGGCATCCTGTCGTTGCTGCTCCTGACGTGCCGCCTGGCGCTGAGCGTCTGCCATCAGTTCCGCTTGGCGAAGCCGTTCCGCCGCCTGCTTTTCCTGTTCAAGTTTGGCTTCTTCAGCACGATCGCGCGCATCTTTTTCGAGCTGCTTCTGCGCGATGTCTCCTGCGTTGTCGGGCACAGGCGCTTCTCGCTCCTGGATCGGAATGTTGCGCACCATGGAGTTGGCAGGCGCATTCACCGGCGCGGCGACAGGTGCAATCGGTGGCTGTACGTCAGCGCGCTTCTCCGCCTTCATTTCCGGAGATGGAGTTGGCTCCGGTGTAGGAGCGGGCGGAGGTGGTGGAATCAATACGGCGGGCGCCTGGCTATTGCCAATAGCCGGCGGCGGCGACGACATGGATGCCACAGGACTGGCGGCAGCAGGCCTTTCGACCGGAGCGAGCACCGGATTGGCGTTCACAGTCTGCGCAACGCCAGGCAACGGCGGTGGCGTAGAAGCAGGTCTGGCAGACGGCGGCGGCACCAGCAAAACCTGCAGGTCATTGGCGCCCAGTCGCCTTTCCTGCCAGGGGAATTTAAGGGCGGGCAGCCCGAATGTATGTCCCCCGAGCGTAATACTCAACAGCAGCGCATGAATAATGGCGGACACCACCAAAGCGGTGCTCAATCGCCATTGATCGCGCTGGAAGCTGTCGTACCGGCGGATAGTCATTGTTGAGGACATCAACACAGACTATCACAAAGGCAGGTGGCTATTGATCGATTGTCAACTGAGAGGGGGAATTTGCAACACCCTTACCGAGCCTGCGCTTGAGCCCTTGTGTCCGGAGCAAGACCGAGAAGGAAACATAGCCGCCAATGAAGGCAGGATTCAGCACCAGCGCCCCAACCCATACCTGCCAGGCACCGCTGTCGCTCAGACCCTTCTCATTGAGCTTGGCCTGCACAAAATACGCACTCAGCGACATGTAGGCATAACTGAGAATCAGTGCGCCGAGGCTGGCCTGCCACACCTGGATCGGTGCAGATAAGTTCAAAATCGCGTTCAGCCAGAAGGCCGCGAATACCACCAGATACACCAGCGCCCCCCATTTAAGGCGGCTTAAGTGGCCGTCCAGTTCCAGCTCCGGCCAGCTTGGCTGCAGCTTGAACGATGGTCCTCTGATGCCCGATGCGCGCGCCGCAGCCACGATCTGTTCGAGATCGACGGGTTGTTGATCCATTTATCGCACCGCCCTTGGTTCCAGTGTCATGAATTCCACGCCCTGCTTTTTAGCGGAGGCCATATTGAACTGCGAAAGTGATGCCTGCCCAAGCAGCGGAACACAAGTCGGGCAGACCACAGTGGTGACCTTGCGCAGCTCAAAAGGCCCCACCTTGAGCGTATCCAGCACAACCACGCGCGCGCTGACAAGGCGTCCATCGGCGGTGCGCAAGGCGACGCTCGGCTGGACGACCTTATAGCTCACCTTGGAGCTGGCCAGCATCGCGTCACTGAGCGTGGTCTTGGCTGCACCGGTATCCACCACAAATGCCGTCGCCCTGGCGTCGCCAATCTTCACAGGTGCGTAGAAATGGTCGCCGGTCTTGGACAGGCGCAGGCTTTTTTGTGCGCTATCCAGGGTCTGGCCCTGTCGCTCAATGGTCGATTCAATGGCAATGCGCTGGCCGGCAAAATATTCCCCATGCCCCTTCGCTTCCAGCGTAGCGTCAAACGAAGAAAGCAATGCCAGCGCTTCGTATTCCCGCTTCTTCATCACCAGCATTTTGGCCAGGTCACCGCGAATATTGACCAGGCTTGGCAAGATCGCCAGCGTCTTGTACGACCAGTCAATCGCCTCATCGATGCGGCCCACCTTCTCAAGGCTTTGCGCATAGGCGGCGAAGAGATCGTAAGTGCCCTGGCCCATGTCGATGGCCTTTTCCGCCTGCACGATGGCCGCCTCCGGCTTGTCGTCCCAGTTGTAGATAACTGCCAGGCTTGCGATGGCATGCACATCGGTAGGGCGCATCTTAATGTACTGGACCCAATTCGTCTCAGCGCAAGCGAGCTGGCGCAGCTGTTGGCACTTGATGGCTCCATCGCGGTAGGCGGAAGGCGGGTAGGTCGTTGCTGCGAATGCGGGCAGGGCTGACAGCAGCCAGGCCGCCATCAGGTTGCGGGCTGTGAAATGCATGGTTGATGGACTAAGTGAAGACTGCAGATTATACCTAGTCCAACTTGCCAAGCTTGCAATTAATTGACCTGGAATGTCCTGCTGGTTCCGGTCAGGCCGTAGATATTGCCGTTCCAGCCGTTTTTGTAATCACCATAATGCCGGATGCGGTACTGCCCGGTCGCCGCACCGGCTGGAATGTCCCAGCCGATCACCGCGCGTGAGCTCCCCCATACCGGGTCGACGCGCTCCCACCGATACGTGGTCTCCCAATCGCCATCCGTGGCTACGGTGCGCCATGCGGCTCCATCCCAACGTTGTATCTCCAGGAAGGTGCCGTTCAAACGCAGGTTGTTCTTGGGATGCCCAGTCCAGAAGGCCACTTCAACGTGCTGCCCGCGCGTATAGCTTGCATTGGCTTGCCGGTCCACGTCGCCGAAGTTCTTGAAGATTGGTACGTTATCCAGTACCACGCCGGTCTGGAAGGACAACTGGTTATTGCTCAAGTCGCGAACGGTGGCGCTGGGACCGGCGGCCGTGCCTTGGCGGAGCGCCGTCGCCAGTTCGTTAAAGCTTTGCTGAAATGCGCTGAGCGTCCATTTTCCGAAGTGCGTGGATGCGCCCTCATAGTGCTGGGCATCGTATTCCTCCGGCGTGGTGACGTAGCCGGAATAAGCATTGGCATAGCCGGCAAACACCACGTACCGCACACTATCGCCTAGCGCAGCCTTGACCGTCTCGCGCACGCGCCGGCCAGACATGATGGTGAATTCCGCGGGCGCCGCGATAATGGCCAACTGGCCGATGCGAGTGATTGAGACCGGCAGTACCTCAGGCGACCAGGGGAAGGGCGTCTGGACGCCAGTACCCAACAGCACCGGCTTGGCGCCGTGGCAGTCCCGCACCCACTGCGGCGTCGGCGCGATCACGCCGCCCAGGGCGTTGAAAAATGCGTTGCCCTTCAAGTCGCCTTCATTGAAGCCATCCAAGCCTCTGCCGTCCTCGGTACCTGCGGCAAAGGCGTCGCCGATGGCCGCAGGGCAGGTGCTGCGCGTTACGCCATCCGTCCATTGACCCGCCACGGTAATGCGCGAGAAGTCGATATAGCGCTGCCGATAATCCACCGTGCCGGACAGCGTCTCAGTCGCGCCGTTGTAGATGGACAGCGCCTTCTGCAACTGCCGCTCGCCGATGATGCGGGTGTTATCGAATTCATTGAGGGTAGGGCCGGTGCCGTCGAGATTCAGGTTGGGCGTCATGTCGCCGGCATTCGACTGCGCAAAGGCTGCAACAAAGTCGCTGTCCGAGTTGTAGCGCACGCCTTTCAGCTCATGCTCCCAGCGCCATTCTGCATAGCCCTTGTTGTCCGGCGAGATGAGGCGGTTATTCGGCGTCATGGAAACGCCGTGCGTGGCGAACCAGCTGATTGCGCCGACGTCGTTGGCGCCCTGTTTAAAGCGCAGCACCGTCATGGTCGGATCGATATGGCTCCCCCAGCGGTCGCGCTCCGCCTGCGGATTGCGCAGATAGGCCGGCAGCGAACGGTTATTGCTCGCATCCGTCAGCTCGCCCGTGCCAATGGCGATGCTGCCCGGCTTCAGGTCCCGGTGCGCCTTATCGATTGCCGCCACAATGCCGCTGACAATGGCGTCAAAGGTCCGTTTATTGAAACCGTAGGTAGTGAAGTTATACAGCGCGTAATGCGAGAACCCGCCTGGCCCGCTATGCGTATGCGTCGCGGCCAGGATCACGTTCTCAGCCCGATAGAGGCTGCCATAACGCGCCTGCAGCTGCCGCAGCACTTCCTGCTGCACACCCTGGAACACCATGCCCAGGTCGTTATTGACGAACACCATGCGCCGGCCGCTCGCCTGGTCCACCACGATGAAGGCGCGTGCCCGCTGCCGCATGTGAATGCCGGCCGTCACCTGGGTAGTCGACCCATACCCCATCATGCCAACTTCGGCCGCCTCGCCCGTGATGTCGGACATGCCGCGTCCGACCAGGAAAGGATCGGCATATGCCGCGCTACACACCAACGATGCGCCCAACAGAGAAGCCAGGCGCCAGAAACGATTTTGCTTCGTCATGACAATCCCCCTCCGAAGTTGACCTGCAGGTAGAGCTTAGAAACGCTTTGCCACCGAAAGAATGAGTGCGGTCCTGTCCACGTGCTTGCTCCTGCCGGAGCTGTCGAACACCACGGCCAGGTCGCTATCCCTCACCTTGGCGCCGGCCATTTCGGCGCCCCAGTCGAATCCCCAGCGGGTGTGGACGATGCCCAGCTTGTAGTCGAAGATGTCGCCGTCGCGGAAATGCCTGGTCTTCTGGAAGCCGGCATGCGCCACCAGGGCGGTTTGTCCATTGAGGCGGTGTTTGATGTTCAGCTCGAGCAGATGCGAGCCGCCCGTGTGCAGGAAGCCGCGGTCGTAGCAGGCCATGGCCTTGGTGGGATCGGCGCCATTCATCAACGGCACCAGGAAGGCCGAGCCGCAAATGGTGGCCGTATTATTGCCGCGCAGGTCCTCGCTCAACACGTAGAGGTAGCGCGCCTCCACCTCGCCATAGCCGAATTCGAACAGCCCGTAAGTGGTGTGGAATTTGGTGTCGGTCACGCCCGTTGGCGTGAAGGTGGTCCAGTCAAAGCCGGTCGGCGTATCGCGCGCCACCGCCTTGGGGAACCACTCGCGTGCCGCGCCCACGCCGAAATGCCACGCATCCGGATTCCCCCAGCGGTAGCCCAGCGCGCCGGTGATGGCCAGCCCATTCGTCTCTGGGAATATCTCCTTGCGCACGCTGCCCACTTGCAGGTAGCCGATGACGCCCGATTCGTGCGCCGCCGTCACCGACAGTTCCGCACCCGGCAGGTTGAAGGTATCCGACAGGCCGCGGTTCTTGCGGTCCGTGATGAACTTGGCCTCCACGTCAACCGAATAGCTCTGCATAACCGGTTCATCCGCCGCGTGCGCGGAATGAGTCGCCCCTGCCAGCATGGCCGCAGCCACGCCGAGCGCTGTCCTCTTGCCCATTTGTTCTCCTCTGGTGGTTGTTATTGGTTTGGCTTGCAACCGGCCGGGATGGACTGCACGCGGGTCATCTCCTCCGTTTCCCCCAGCAGTTCGGTGCCGATGAAGGCGCGCACGTGGAGCGTGCCTTGCTTGACGCGCACCGTGCCCTTGTAATTCTTCTTGGTGCGTGGGTCGTGTACCCAGCCGTTGCGCCAGGCTTCGTCCTCCCACGTCTTGAGCTTGGCGATGGTCACGCCGCAGGCATCTGCTGGCGTGCCGGCATCCTTGTCCCAGACAATGGTGCCGCACAGGGCTCCCGAGCTGTCCGCGCAAGGTTTGAACTCGATCACGGCCGCCTTATCCGCACTGAGCCACAGGCCCTTGGCGTCATCCTGCCCGGCATGCGCTGGGGGCAGCCAGGCCAGGACCAGTAAGGGGAACAGCGAAAGCATTGCACGTGCCTGCATGTGAACTCCTTCAGGTTGAATCGCTATGGCATTGCTGGCATGACCGGCCAGCGCTCGGTGATACGTCCGTTTTCCACGACAACAATGTCGCCAAACTGCTGCAGAACCGCCTCGCTCTGCCGCGGCCGCAGGAAGATGAAATCGTCCGCCTGTAGCTGCTGCGCGCCCGAGCCAAGCAAGGCTTGCTGGTTGGACGAATTGCCATACAGGCCGCTGACAGCCAGCCCAGCTGGCGAAACGGGATCAGCCAGCCAATTGCCGCCGTAGATGAAATACACCCGCTCCTGGTTCACATCCCAGGCGCGCGCCATATCGCCGATCACCTCAACGCCCTTCGGCATTTCAAAGCGCGGCTGCGCCTTCAGCACCGGCGTGGCGATGAAGGCGGCAGGCGCCAGGTCCTGCAGGTTGTCGATATCGAAGTCGCTGGGCTTGACCAGGCCCGAGCCCAGCGCCACTTCGTTGGCGGCGCCGCTGCCGTCGTGCAGGCGATAGGTGGGCGAGCCGCCCGCATTGAAGACCAGCTGCTGCGCGCCGCCTGCCGGTTGCAGGAATCGTGTGGCGACGTCCGCATATTCTCGGTAGGCGGCTTTCGCATCTGCGAGCGCGCGCTCGCGCAGGCCCGGCAGGTTGGGCAGCTTGGTGATGTGCGCATCGTAGCCCATCATGCCGCTCCATTGCAGTCGCGGTTCTTCCTTGAAGATGGCCAGCATCTGCTGCAGCTCCTGCGTGCTGGATATGCCGCCGCGGTGCAGGCCCACGTCGATCTCCAGGTTCACGCGCATTTGCAGCTGCTGCGCGCGCACCAGGTCTCGGTATTGGGCCAGGCGCTGCGGTGTATCCGCCAGCCATTGCAGTTGCCGTTCGGGCTGGAATTGCCCTCCCTTGAAGCTGCGGTAGAACTCCGCCGCTGCGGCGGCAGGCAGCGGCTTGCCCAGCAAAATATCCACGTCGCCGCGCTGCGCCGCCAGCTGCTGCAGGTAGGGCAGGTTGAAGGCCATCAGCCGGCGCGTCTGCATCGCCTCCATCAGAACGTCCAGCAAGGGCAGGCAGGGCAGCGACTTTGCCACCAGGCGGACCGGCAGGCGGCCGCCGATATTCTGCTGCACCTTGCGTGCGTTGGACAGCAAGCGCTCGCGATCGATCACCATGGTTGGCGTGGCGATTCCCGCCGCACGCAAGGCCTGAGCAATGCGCGCGAAATAGTCCGCATGCGGCGCGCCATGATTGCGCGGCCGCAACGCCAGTCCCGCGACGCCGGCCAGGCCAACGCCCATGGCCGCGATCAGGGTACGTCGCTTCAGCGCCACCATCAGGCCACCCCGAACAGCGAGCGCAAATGCTGGTTCAGCATGCGGCCTTTCGGATCCATCTGCTGCCGCAATGCCAGGAAGTCGTTCCAGCGCGGGTACAGGCCGGCCAGCTCCTTCGCCCCCAGGTTGTGCAATTTTCCCCAGTGCGGCCTGCCGCCATATTTGCGGTAGATCGGGCCGATATCGGACAACAGGTAATCGTAAGGTTCGCCATGCGCCGCGTGCACGGCAATGGAGCAGCTGTCACGCTTGTAGAAGGGGCTGAGCCAGGCGTCGTCGCCCTTCACAAAGCGGAACTCCATGGGAAAGAACACTTCATTGCGCTTTTCCAGCGCCGCGATCACCTCGCGCACGCAGGCAATGCCCGCCTCGCGCGGCACGTGGCATTCCGTTTCGTTGAAGCGCGTTGGTCGCGCCGTCGACAGCAGCTTCCACGAGCGGTTCTTCGCCTCCTCGCTCAAGTCAGGATCGATCAACTTGCCCGCCGTCCAGCGCCGCAGGTCGGGGAATTTGCCAAGCCAGTCGCGCAGGCGGCGCAGGTCGCGCAGCATGTCCTCATCCTGCGAATGCGGCACCAGCACATCGCCGCCCTTGTATTCATCATGTGTAATCGCCGCCGCATAACCGGTAAAGGGCAAGTAGTAGAACTCGAAATGGCGGTGCTTGCGCGCCAGCTCCGGCGCCTGCTCCAGCAATTCATTCACTGGGCGCAGCCACACCTTCCTGTGCAGGCTGAAAGACGGCACCACCCGCATGGTCGCCTGCGTAATCACACCCAGGCTGCCGAGTGAAACGCGCGCCGCCGCCATCTGCTCCGGATGGCGGACTTCATCCCACTCCACCACCTCGCCCTGCGGCGACACCAGGCGCAGCGCCGTCACATCCGCATGCAGCGCCTGCAGGCTGGCGCCCGTGCCATGCGTGCCCGTGCTGATGGCGCCGGCCAGCGACTGCATGTCGATATCCGGCAGGTTGCGCAAGGCCAGGCCCTGGCTATCCAGCTGGCGCGAAATCATCGCCAGGCGCGTTCCGGCGCGCAGCGTAGCGGTCAGGCTGGCCTTGTCATGCGACAGCACGCCGGACATGCGCTCCAACGAAACGATGGTGTCGTTGGTCGGCACCAGGGGAGTGAAGGAATGGCCCGCACCCACGCAACGCACGGTGCCACCGGCATTGCGCAGCAGCTCGCACAACGCCTGCTCGTCCGCCGGCGCGGCCAGCGACTGCGCCTGGCACTGCTGCACCTCCGACCAGTTCTTCCAGCGGAAGGTGCGCGTCTGCGCTTGTGCGGCGTGCACGCGGCCCGCCAGCAAGCCCGCCGCCGCAGCCATGGCGCCGGCTTTAAGGAAAAGGCGGCGCTGCTTCATGTTCCGCTCCTTGCCATGAAGAGCGTCAGCGCGCGCAGGTCGTCCGCACTGCAGTCATTGCACTGGCCCATGGCCGGCATGGCGTTGAAGCCTTCGTTCGCATGCTGCAGCAGCCGTTCGACGCCCTGGTCCAGGCGCGGCTTCCAGTGCGGCGCAAAGCCCGCAAGCGGAGCCCCGCTGCCGCTACGCGTATGGCACACCGCGCACGAACGCTCATAGCGCTCCGCCAGCAGCGCATCGCTGGGACGCGAAGTTTCAGCCCATTGCAAATCTGCCGCAGCCGGCTCCTGTTTGGCACCGGAACAGGCACACAGGCCCGCCAGCACCATCACCACGCCCAACAACGCTCGCATCGTCTCCCCTTCTTCAAGTGGAACAACGTCAAATGAGAATAACGATGTTTTTTGTGGAAAACAACGTTTTTTTAGTCGAAGGTGAATTTATTGCTGAAAATGCTACATTAGGCAGACATCCACAGAGGAGTGAAAATGAACACCAGTGACCAGGAACTTGCTGCCATATCGGCCGGTGAAGAGAACAGTAAATTTCGCAAGATGTTCCCAGTGACTGCATTCTTGATTCGGCATCCAATTGAACTACTGGCACTTGCCATCACTTTAATTGGCATTGTTTGCTTTGCAGCGGGCTCTTCGTTCTATGCTGGATGGACTAAGGCTGCAGGGATCTCAAGTAACTTGTTTCCCGTCGGGACATACGAAACTATGCTGGCCGGAATTACGCTCACGAGTCCGTGGATCTATAGCGGATCAGTTTTCGCCTTCATAGTTGTTTATGTTCATTTGCTCGAGATTTATTCGGAATGGTCCTATGCGCGTCGTGGACGTGAAAGCAACTGGCAGTTCCGACGTCGAGCGATGATCGTCACTGCTGCACGTCGTGAGCGCTTATCATCGGGACTCGAGACTAGGGATGAAGGCAAGGCTCATCAAGTGTGGGCAGCGCTGGAGTTTCGAAATCGATGGGCCGAGCGTAAGCGATCTTTAGATCCGAAAGCGAAGCGCTTCCGCCGAGTGACGGCACGCGCAGGGGTTTTGATCGTCGCGCTGTGTGCTATGGCGATGACCTGTATCCTCTATCTCGCATTGAAAGCCTTCATTATCGATATGGCTCATTTACGTGGTGAAGAGAAGTATGTTGGTCTATACCTCGCCGTAACCGGGAAGGTCCCCGCACAGTTTGAGACGAAATTCAGCGCTACGAGGCTGCAAGAGCTAGCATGCTCTGGAGAGGAGGATCGTTGGGCCTATCGTTCAATCGATCTGCTGGGTGACGCTAAGCACCAAGCATACGTAATACAAAGTACCGACAAGTTTTTCTTATTGCTGGATAAGGATGGGTCCAGCTTGCACTCGTTCGGCGATGCTGCATTTTCCTTACGCGAAAACGCTATCCGGCCGGTGTCTACTCTTGCTCGGAAATGCAAACAGCTCCCAAAGACGTGATCGAGTTGGTGCTGCGGGGCATGCTCTTGCCATCAGGCTGTGGTCCGAAATCTGTGCAAAATGCCAGTTAACAGCACGTCGATCAAAGCCTCCAGGTGGCGATTGAATTCGTCATGTTCGAACCACTCTTCGCCATCGCCGAACACCAGGCGTAGCGACACCATGCCGTGTAAGCCTTCCCAGTAGATCTGGGCCATGGCTTCCGCCTGCTCCACAGGAATCTGGCCAGTGGCGGCCAAGTCGACAAAGAGCTGGCAGGCAAAGGCATACGGGTCTTGTGCCTGATTGCCGTGCTCAACGCGTGAGCTTTCTACCGGCGCATGCGGCCTGCGTTCCAGGAAGACCAGGGCATACTGGTCGGGATGGCGCATGCCGAAGGTCACGTAGGCCCGGCCCGCGCGGCGGATGTTCTCCAGAGGCGACAGGGCCGCATCCTTGGCATTGCGCATGGCTTTGACCAGGTCGAGCAGGTCGCTGTCCATCGCCTGGGTGATCAGTGTGGCCTTGTTCTGGAACAGGTTGTAGACCACGGTGGTCGAAAAGCCTGCTTTCTCCGCGACCTTGCGCAGCGTGATCTCGCGCGCACCGCCAGCCTTGATCAAGGCGCGCACAGCCTTGATGATGTCTTTCCGGCGCTGTTCGGATTCGCGGAGTTTGCGCTGTTCGACGCTGTTAGATTTGTTCATTCAGTATATTTCTAGCTCAACGCATGCGCGGGTGAGACTAGCACGCCCTGCCGGTGCATAGCAACTGGACTGCCCGAAAAGGGCATACCTTCCGGTTATATGAAGGCACTTAGTTGATCGTCGTCAGTCGGTCGCGGTAGCAGTCGCGGAATCTTGTAATAGAGTTCTCGAATGAATTCTGATCGCGCGTGTGAAAAGTGGCAGCGACGGTGGCAATTAGGACACAAGGCTACGGCATTTTCCACAGTATCTGGGCCACCTGCAGCGAGTGGCTCCACATGGTGCACCTCCAAATATGGAACGCCAGGCTGCACCTCGAAGGGCGCGACAGCGTGGCAGCCTTCGCAATATGGCCCAGCGTGCTTCAATACCCACGCCTTAACTGCCGGACTGCGCTCAAACACCGTAACCTGCGATATGGATCGCTTGGGAATCGGGATTCCCGGCGGTGCATCCACCAAAGGTTGTGAGAGCATGACTGCAACCCGCTCCTCCAGCACCGCTGGATCGGCGGTAGCGACCCACGGCATTTCAACACTATGTTTCTCGATTGCCGCGATCAAGACAGGCTTTACGCGACTACCTACCTGGCCCTTGGGTAGGTAGCCCTGAATGAATGGCAGCTTCAGCTCCATCATGACTGCCGAAATATTCTGCATGCGCATTTCGACTGAGCCCGCAGAACGGGATGAGAGCTCGTTTTCGCGAAGGGCCTTGTTGAAATGCGCCTTCACATACTTCGCCCCGTTTAGTTCTTGCCGAAGCATTTCCAAGTAGGCGACCACAGCTGCTTCCAGCTCGAATGGGGACCATTCGTCAGTATTTAACGCATCTGTCGCCATAGAGTCGGTTGCGGAACTTATTGTTCGAATGCAACCAAGTCTATCACGACAGATACTGGTAGTTGGTTTGTGGGCCCTGCTTTCTGTAGATGATGGAGTAAGCGATGGCGATCAGAATTTACAGATGCAGTCGATTTACCGCGGCGGCGACGTCCCAACATTGTGGTGTCCCGATTCGGGCGAAGGCGGCTACGAAGGCATCTTTTTCGATAACGGTAGCCTGATCGGGGATCTCCGACTGTTCGCTGAGGCCATGAAGATCAAGCATATGAAAGACGTGATCATCGCTCGACGGGAATCCTTCCATAAGCGTCTGTAATTCTGGGATCGCTAATCCAAGATCGAATGGAATGAACATGCCTTCATCGATCAGCGTCGATGCAATGACGGTGCGTTCAGTGTTTGATAAGCCTCCTCGCAGAACGATCTCGCTGTACTGCTTGTAGTTCGAGGCGTCAACGTAGTAATAGGGGATGACTGTGTAGATGGTACGCATGGGCGTTCCTTTCGCAGGCCGGATCAAAATCATTTGGATTACGTGAGCGACATAAAGTTCAATGAACTTCATGGCCCTGCTGTTAAAGAAATTCGAGTAAGTGCACGCTGCATCAAAAAATCATCAATAATTTCAATGACTTAATGGAGTCCTAAAGCGAGCTGACTGAACCCTCCCTCCCGCCTTAAGCTACCGCCACAAAAGAGGAGAGTTCATGTCAAACCCACAAATTCAATGGCTCATGAAGATGCTGCAACCCGAGAAAACACTGGGCTTGCTGCCTGGGATTGCGGAGCTGACCGAGGCCAATCTCGCCGCGCTCATCGGCATTGATCCCGAGCTCTACCAATCAGCGCTTAAAGCCATGCGCCAAAACGCAAAGAACGCAGCCGTCGCACTACTTGATGAGCCTGAAATAGGAAGGCTGGTCGCCCAGCTCCCGCTGAACAAGGGCGCACAAATCGTCGTATTCGGCGACAGCCTGACCGCCGATCCGCAGTCCTGGGCAGTGATCCTGGCGGAACTGCTCGCTGCGCGCCGGCGCGATGACGCTTTGTCCGTGACTATCAGCGCGGTCCCAGGTGAAACGACAACCCATGGCCTGGTGCGGATGGGCGTGTCTCTCATGCGCCAGCCTGACTGGATGATTTTCTGCGTTGGAATCAACGACGCCCGAACGCAGGGATCAAATCCGACCAAAACAATCGTCAGCCACGAAGAAACCGCGCGCAACTTCGCCGAAATGCGCAGCCGCGCCATAAGCGAATGCAAGGCGCAGCGCCTGTGGATCACGCCGCCAGCGGTCAACGAAGAACAAGTGGCCGCGCACTGGGGCCTGAAACGCTTCGGCGTCCGCTTCCGCAATGCAGACGTGGCGCAGGTTGCGAAACATGTGCGCAGCCTTGGCGACCCAGTGATCGATCTCTTCTCAGCCCTGGGTGCTCCGCCAGCGCCGGAACTGTTGATGGACGATGGCCTCCACCTTTCACTTGAGGGCCAAAAGCGCATCGCCCGTGAAGTGCTCCGCAGCTGGGGCGCGCTATGACCATGAAGCATCTCGTGACAGGCGCAACTGGAAACATCGGCTCACTGGTCACCCACCGCCTGATTGAGCGCGGCATTCGGCCCTGCATCCTTGTCCGCGATGAAGCGAGGGCGCGCGCGCTGTTTGGCGACGCTGTTGATATACGCGTCGGAGACCTGGGCGCAAGCCAGCGGTCTTTAGCCGCCGCCTTTAAGGGGATCGACACGCTCTTTCTTCTCAACAGCGGCCCCGATCTTGCAGCCCGCGACCGTGTGGCAGCGTTTGCCGCCAAAAAAGCCGGCGTCAGTCACCTGGTCAAACTCTCCACACTGGACGTGTTGACGGGTGTTGGTACGGGGCCTTGGCATGCCCAGGGTGAAGCTGCGGTGCAGGAGAGCGGACTCGATTACACGTTCATCAGGTCCGCAGGTTTCATGAGCAATTCGCTGTATTGGGCGGAAGCGATCAAGACCGAGCGCGTACTGCGGTCCTCGACTGGCGAGGGCAAAATCGCCTTCATCCACCCGGCCGACATCGCGGATATCGCCGTCCATGCCATGACTACGCGCGATCTTCGTCGCCAGGCCGTGGTGATCACCGGGCCGAAAGCACTGAGCTATGCCGAGATGGCGGACGTGATCGGCGCCGCAATTGGAAAGCGTCTTCGATACGTTCCCATCAGTGACGACGAAGCAAGCTTCGGTAGTGATGCCTATGCGGAAGTGGTGACCGATATCTGGCGGGCGATCAGGGAAGGGCGCGTGACCACAACGACGGACGCGGTTCAACGCATCCTTGGGCGAGCGCCCCATTCTTTCGAACAATGGGTGGCCGAGAACGTCACTGAGTTCGCTGCGAGCGGCAGGTCTCGAGGTAGGAGAGCGCAGTCTTGACGGTCTCCGCTTTCGTCTCTTCGAGCGGGACATGAGAAGGCCACTCGGCCAAACCATGCACCAGCGACTCAATGAGACCGGAAAGCACAAAGAGCATCCGCCTCGTTTCATCGTCGGCGGGAACGACAACTTGCTCAAAAATCTCGCTCAGCGCAGAGCGAAACTCCGCCGGGCCTTCTGGTACAAGGGCCGTAATGAGCTGATGCAGCTGCGGGTCGGCGGCATGGACATTGACCAGTTCCTCTACAAGAGCGCGCGTGAAGCCTTCGAGCGACCCGGAAGTGTTCCCCGCTAACGCGTGCGTGATGGCAATACGTACTTCATCCACATGGCGTTCGTGCAGCGCCCTGTAGATTGCCTGCTTGTCGGGGAAGTATTGATAGAGCGAGCCGATGCTAAAACCCGCAACCTCGCAGATGCGATTGGTTGTGACGCCATTCGGACCGTGGCGTTTGAGCACAATGGTGACGGCATCGAGCATTGTATTCACTGTTTGCTTTGACCGTTGCTGCCTGGGCTGATGGCGAACTTTTTGATCGGGGGTGTTTTTCATTGTGCGGGATCGACTATCCGAAACGGAAGCGCCTCGGTAATGCGCCATATTACAGAACGCGGCGGCTGGCGCGACAGAAACTCATCCTCCTCCAAAATCACTCTGTGTCGCCGCCACCGGTTAGCTCATCGACGCTGCAAGCATATGGCGGTCTCTAATATTTAACTGAGGCGCTCGAGAAGAATATTTCAATAACATTTCTGAAGTAAAATCATCGGATTCAAATTTTCGCTCTTTCATGGAGCCAAAAAGATTCCAATGGCAACGAGTAAGAAGGCGTTATCTCCACTGTCCACAATGCTGGCCGAGCTTAACTCGCTAACCGATCGCATCGCGTCCTTCGAGGTCGACGATGACGCGAGGGCCGCAAAGAAGATCCGCCATGGTATCGAATTAACGGCCGCACGTTTGGCAAACGTTGCCACATCTCTTGACCCGGTCTTGCGTCCAGATTCGATTTTCGATCCGACAGATCCCAATACTGCTGGCCGTGTCGTGGCCTTGACTTTGGTGGCACAGCACAGACACTCTCTCGCCCATATCCCAGATTTTTATGGTGCTGGCGTTTATGCTATCTATTACAAGGGTGACTTTGCTCCGTACGAAATGCTGAAGGGCAAAGAGCATCCAATTTACGTAGGCAAGGCAGATCCCGACAATCCGGCAGCCAAAGACGCCATTAAGCAGGGCACAAAGCTTTCTACCCGCTTGCGAGAACATGCGAACAATATCCGTAAGGCTAGCACTACGCTTCGCATCGAAGATTTTGAATGCCGTTTCCTGATAGTCCAGACGGGATTCCAAAAATCTGCAGAAGACTACTTAATCAATTTCTTTAAACCAATCTGGAATTCGGAAACAAAAATTTGCTTCGGCCTAGGGAAACATGGCGACAGCTCGGACACTCGTGGCAACAAGCGCTCGCCTTGGGACACTATGCATCCTGGTCGCGCATGGGCGAATAGCACTACGGAAAATCAAAAAGCGCCTGAACTTATCCTTGAACAAATCAACGCGCATCTGGCGCAACATGTACCTTACAAGGACATCCAAGAGATTTTCGCGCATTTCATGGAAGACATGAGCCAGCTAAGCACGGATCACTTCTCCACCCCCGCTCACGGCCCTGTTGACCTCGATTAAACGCGTTGCCCGCCAACGGACCACGTGAAAGCGGCGTTATGCCACCGCCAATTGCGTTGCATCCCGCTCCGCTTTGCGTAAGTGCGTGCACACGCTGTTGGCCATCACTGACGCCAGCCGAACGGGGACTGCATTACCCAATTGACGCATGACCTCGCCCCACGTTCCCTCAAAGATGAATGAGTCCGGGAAGGTTTGAATCCTGGCCGACTCGCGGACAGTGAAGTAGCGGATCGACCCATCTGGCCGACGCAACATATTCTCGCCGCCAGGTACGCCATGGTCGCCTGCTTTCAAAGCCTTGGCCGGCTCGTCGAGCGGACTTCCAGTATGGCCGGGATAGCTGCGCGCGCCGGGCTGGAAGCGATGCGCCTGCATCAGCTCTACATCTGGCCTTTGCTCTGGATCAGGCAAATCAGCAATAGCATCACGCACCGTTTCCCATGGTAGAAGGATGTCTGCTGGACCGAGCGCCATCAAAGTCTCTAGCTTCTTCTCAACACCTAGCGGACGTGGTGGACGGGCGCGCCTCGCCACGCGATGCCTCTCCCAATACTCGCCGTTACCCCATTGCGACAAAAGGAGGGCATCCTGGCTGTGGGTAGACTCAGGAAACTCATAATCTACGCCTAGGTCGGCGCGGAAGCCGACGATGAATACGCGCATTCGCTTCTGTGGAACGCCATAATTTGCCGCATTGACCAGGCGTAAATCAACGTTATATTCGCTTGCCCCGCCTACAGCTTTATATTTATCCAGGCGCGCCAAATGGCGCGGCCACTCCTCGTTCTTGCGCGCTATGAGTGATGGAAATTCCAGCTGAAGCGTGATGTAGCGCAGATAGTCCGCGAACGCCTCTCGTTTCAGACCCTGCACATTCTCAAAGACGAATGCGCGCGGACGCGTCTCGCGCACTGCGCGGATGGCTTGTGGGAACATGTCTCGCGCGTCTAGGAAGCCGCCGGCCTTGCCTCCCATGGAAAACGGTTGGCAAGGTGGGCCCCCCGTAACCAGGTCTACGCCGTGATAGCCGTCGTATTTAAATTCGCGCACGTCGCCCTCGGTTACATCTGGCCAATGGGCGACAGGTACAACGTTTCGGCGCTTGTTGTTGCGGATGGTCTGGCACGCGTGCGAATTCCATTCAACCACAGCGCGGTGGACTACACCATGCTCGGAGAAGCCCAAAGCCAAGCCTCCAGCACCTGCGAAAAGTTCGATTGAATGAAGGGGCATGATCAGATTCGAGATGACTTTTTCTTTCTGGGCACCATTCTTACCGGAACAAAGTGTCGACGTCGAAATGGCAGCAAACCGAGCAGTATAAAGCAAGTGGTGCGGGCTTTGACGGCTCTTGGAAAGAAATTTTACTGTATTTACATATGGGGTATCCACTTAGCTCCAGACAATCCATAATGCTGGATGGATATACAGTATTATAAACTACTCTTTCGTCGGCGCGGACCTTCCTTGCGTGACCTGCAGATAGGTCATCGGAGAGGTGGC
>Ga0207425_1000242_pt1 | contig 42475 bp, 50 predicted proteins | sample AraplaF_Col_mTSA_FD_184255 | JGI IMG/M metagenome (GOLD analysis project Ga0207425, IMG submission 184255) | Arabidopsis root microbial communities from the University of North Carolina, USA - plate scrape MF_Col_mTSA (SPAdes) (version 3) | ecosystem: Host-associated > Plants > Roots >...
GTCTTGCATCGGATGGCGCGACAGGATGGCCACGCCGTTATAGGTTTTCTGGCCGCTGAACACCACCTGGTAGCCCATTTCCTCGATTTCCTTGACCGGAAACTTGTCGTCGGTGAGCTTGGTTTCCTGGATGCACAGCACGTCCACCGGGTTTTCGCCCAGCCATTTCGTAACGTGCGGCAAGCGAACGTTCAATGAGTTAACATTCCAAGTGGCTAATTTCATGTGTTAAGTAATTCCATTTAAATTCAATAGCTTGTATTGATTTCTGTTCGCATTTTCCGACTTGGCTACCCATCTAACTACCCGAATCTAAGATGGTAGGAGGACTCCCGTGTGTGTTGCGTTTCCGCCCTTGTTCGCGGTTCCGTGTGATCGCGGTCAATTGGCGCGGAGGGGCTGAGTATAAGATGAGTACACGAAATCTGGTATTCTATCGGGCTCCCGAGGCGAATTGTGATAATTGGATAGGTTTGCGATTCGTGGGTCCGGTATTATTAGTAGACTTTGTTTAGAAGAAGGCTCATCGAGCGATGACGGTAGCAATCCCACGGACGAAAGCAGACGAATTAACTGAGCAGCTTGTGGCGTTGTGTAATGCGCAGACTCCGATTGATGAAATCACTGCACGGCGCTTTCGTAGGGAGATCGAGCGGTCGCGTAGCGTAGATCCATACCATGCGGCCGTTGCACGCGGAATGTTAGCTGTCCTTGAATGGGATAGGGACGCCCTGCTCAGTTCATTTGAAAATGCTCTGAGTGTTCGCGCGGGGTATCAAACCTACGATTATTTCGCGACAGGGTTGCAAATGATAGGCGACTTTCAAGCGGCGACCTCTGCTGCGCTCACTGCTGTTGAGTTGGCGCGGACGGATTTGTCTCTGATTCGAAAGGCTATTCATCACGCCTACCTTGATGGGCAATTCCAAAAGGCAGAGGAGTTGTGCGTAATGTACGACAAGTTGTCGCCATCCGATCCGCATCTGGATCACGAGTCAATCTCTGACGCAAAAGGAATATTCGAGGCCGCCGGCATCGAAGAGCGTGTCGCATCCGAGTGTAATAGGTTGGCCTTCGGCTTGCTTAGAGAGAAAAAGATTACCTTCTACAGCACCATCAATGAATCGGAGCTCGAGGATAACTTCCTTATGCTTCGGATCGTGGTAAAGGCCGCCCAGGATGCGGTCGATAAGTTGGATGTTGAACTTGGAGAGCTCCTCTTCGACAATGTCAACGGGTATGATCCATCAAGGTATTGGGTCGGCTATGAGGCGCTGGGAGCGCGAAAATGAGTGTTGGTGCGCATGAGATCTTCGCCCTGGCCGAATCGCTCTCAGTGCAGGCTGTTGCCAGCAACAATGAGGCTTGCCGTCGCAGTTGTGCATCTCGTGCGTATTACGCTGCGATGCACGCTGTAATGGAGGTCATCCCTGATGATCTCGCGCCTTCAGAGAGCGAAATGCGCGTGAAGGATTCGCATACAGTTGTGACCGATGCCTTGCTTAAGTGGAGCAATCAAGTGCGCAATGGGCGCTCGGAAGCTCGCATCCTTGCTCGGAGCCTTCCAAAATTAAAGCACGTCCGCAAGAAGGCTGACTACAAGATCGAGTCCGCCTTTGAACAAGGTGAAGCTAATGGGGCATTAAGGGAGGCGGCGGAGATCATGCGGGTCGCTGCCGAAGCGGTGCGGAAATGCGCGCTGCCAGTCGCTGGTCCAAACTCCTGACTTCGCCAATGACGGAAGAATGAGTGGGCACAATGGATTGCTTTGACTGCCAGTAGAGTGAGCTTGTTGACGATCCGAAAAAAAATAGCCAGCATATCGCTGGCTTTTTGTTTGGAGCTATGCCTGCCGAGAGCGTTGGAATTGCTTAGGTGTAGTGACTCAGACTTGACCTGACATTGGCTGTCAGATGGGTTAGAGTTCAACGTGGCTCGCTTCCGGCCGATAGTCGACGTCCAACAAGCTGCGTAGTTAGTCGGTTTTGTTATACCTGCATCAGCACTAGGAGACAGACAGTGAAGCGCTTTATAGATGCAACAAAGTCGGCAGTGGCCGATCAAAACTGGTACGCGGCGCTGTCTCTTGCGCTTACAATGCCGGACATATGTGGCAGGCTCGAGAATCCGAAGGCGGGATCTCAAGCACGTTTTACAGCGTGGTTCGACAAATTCCTTCTTAAGCGCTACCAGATGAAAGTTGGACCAATGCGTGAGCTCCACACCTTTCTCTGTGGAGCGGATTGTTACGCACTTCGCTGCGCGTTTCTTCATCAGGGCGAGTTCGGAATCGATGATCAGCGTGCGCAACAAGCGTTAGAAAGTTTTCATTTCATTGCGCCTCGAACCGGTATGCTCGTTCACAACAACAAATTCAACAATATCCTCCAGTTGCAGGTGGACGTGTTCTGCGTTGATATATGTAACGGGGTGGAAGAATGGCAAGCGTCCGTCGCCGCCGACGCCGACATCCAAGCGCGGTTAGCTAAGCTTGCAACTATCGGCTAGTTGTGAAGGATGGCCTTTAACCGATTCTTTGGGTGTACAGTCCCCGGCAAGCCGATGGCCGCCGCCAACGTTAAACATTCGAAGGGCAGCTAAGGGGCGTGAGCCGCCCCCCGTCTGACAGTCTCAGTCAAGTCTGAGCCACTAAAGCTTAGGAATCCGCGGTCTCCGCGCCAAGCGGATCTTCTGCTTGCACCGCTTTGTCAATCGTATCGTTATACGTAGGTCGTTTGATTGTACGGAAAATCATGATAGGCGTAATGCCGTATCGCTCGGGCGGCCTGCCGAATGACTCGCGCATTCCCCGGACCATCGTTCGAATGCCCTCCTCGATCGTTTCGTTGAAGAGTTCTGAGTGATCATTGTTATAGATGTGATCTGGATACGCATCGACGATGAACACCACCTGCCAAGTACCAGGAATGTCGACGCCAGTCTTAAACATCAAATCCTCAGGATTTACCAGCATGTATTCAGGCTTCAACGTAAACCAACCGACGCCATCGAGACTGGCAACGCTTCCCTGAAGTGCATGTGGGAGGCGCTTAAGGATCTCGGCCATTTCGTTATAGGACTTCACCTCCGCTTGTTTTTGTTTTTGTTTTTGCTTTGGATTTGTGATGGCGGCTGTATTGGCCTCGGCAATAAAACCGCCCATATAGCTCCACATTTCGCGCATCATTCGTAGATCGACTATCGAAATGAGGCCTTCGATCAAGCATAGCTCCCCGAGGTGTCCCATTCCTTTCCTGAGAAAGCCATGGGCGTATAGTGCGTCTAACGTTTCTTGTGGACGACGGAAGGCTGGGTCGATTTGCATCTCTACCGTTTCTTCGGCCGATTTGCCTTGCTTTATTTTGCCTCCAAGCAGAGGAATGCCTAGTTGCAGGGTGCTGTCCTCTTGACCGCTCGACTTTGAGGAGTGTTTTGCCTGGGTGATTAGTCCATGCTCTGAGAGCTGGCTGTAGTAGTGTGCCAGTCGACTTGTGTCGACATATAAATAGTCACAGAGGTATTCGACGCTTTGTGATTCTGGTGCCTCGTCTAATGGCATCTTCGACCCTTTCTTGTTGTGCTTCGTTAGCTTGGCGCTTCTCGGCAAGGTCAGATGCAATAGTGTCCAGCAATGTTTCTTCTTCCGCGCGGGAGTCGGCGGCGTGCTTGCGACGTCGGAGGAATTTAAGAAATTTCGGTGCCATAATTGCAGTATATGTCAGTTCAGGTGGGCGGGTCGCCAAACTGGCCTTGCATTGAAGCAAGGACCATGTTAGCGCGAATGGTGTCAAAAGACAAATTCTGAGCGGGGCGTCATGGACGATTGTCCGCTCCGCAGTTTGGGCAATCGAGCAGATAGCGATCGACATCGCCGACGAAGCGGCCGCAGCCTGTACAGTTAAACACCATCTTCGGCGCGCGCTTAGTTTTCACCAGGACGATGCCAGTGCCGGCCAAGGCCTCGTCGCGCTTGACGTACTGCATGTCTACCGCTGGACGCGTCCGCGCGTCGATGTATGTCTTGGGCCAAGGGATGTCTGTCTCGCGCCTTTGGTGTTGTTGCACGGCTTCTTCCAGGCTGTACACCTCGGCGTTGCGCAGATCCGTGGTGTAACCTTTGCCATCCCTGGCCCAGAACAGCATGTCGTTGCCTACGTAGGTGCGACTATCCTGGAGGTAGAACAGGAGGTGTGTCATTTCATCGCCTCGTCAAATGCTTCCTTTGATTTGTCGGCGGCAGCGCCCAAGACTGCCCCGGTGCGCGAAAACATACTGTCCCGCTTTGGATCGTAGCTGCACGAATCTGGAATGATCATCACCAGGTCAACGACGGCGGCAACAGGTGCGGCGGCGACAGCGAAAGCTGCCGTTGCAAGGCTTCCGAAAATACTCATGGCTGTGGTTGTTCCATCATGGGGGGGATTAGGCTAAGCGGGCCGCAGCTTGCTGCTGCTCAATATACGCCGAGAAGCTGGTAGCAGTGATGCCGCTGGCACGTGCGCTGATTTTGATCAGCTCCAAGTGGCCCTTATCGACCAGGCGGTAGAGCGTGCTGCGCGATACGCCCAGCTTGGCCATGGCGACGTTTACGCGGTAGGTGGTTGGTGCGGTGCAGTTCATGGTTCATTCCTTCGTAGTATTGTGTTTCCTCGGCGTAGAGTAGGGCGGGGTGGCCTCTACTGCGCGTATGTCGGCGTCATGTCGTCGATCAGGTTGCGAAGTTCGTTGCGATATCCGTGGCTGGTCTCAACGCTGGTCTTAAACGTCATCGTCATCGCGCGGATCTTGGCATCGGGGCCGAACTTCGGCTTTGCTTCCGTGCAGAGCTGCAGCAGTTTCTCCAGTCGTCCGGCAGCGTTCGACAGTTCGGCTATGCGGCGCTCCAGTTGCTCGATATAGTCGGCGGCTTCCAGATCCAGCGCCGGCGGTTTGATCGTGCTCTGGCCAGCGACAGTGCGCAGGCGTTGCACCAGGTCGCTCGAGACGCCCGTGCTTAACGGTGCGGCGGGTGGGGTTGCCTGGTACTGCTTCACCAAGCCCAGTACGACCTGGCGCTCCGGCGTGCGAAGCATGTGCCCGTCGATTAGGCCGCGCTGCTGCAGGTCGATACGTGCATGCAGCAGCTGAGTCTGCGAACCAAAGTGGCGCATGGCCTCCAGGATCTCGCCGGCGGCATGGAGTTCCGCCGCCATGCATGCGATTAATTGCGAGGCTTGGGGGCGACCAAGCGGTGCAGTGGTCGTGCTGTGATTTTTGAATGCGTTCATTTTCCGGCCACTCCACTTGTTGTAGGTTGATCGAGCACCCAAAGGCGCCGGCTATCGCTCATGCCTGGCATGGCTTCGAACGCGGCCGGGATCCAGTTGAATGGCTTGTGGGGTGTAGTCATTGCTACGGTGCTCTGATCCTTGAAAGGGCAGGTAGGGCACGCCTGGCTGCCGTCCTCGCAGGCGTCTGCCTGCATGTTCGATAGGCCGTGGAAAGCGGCCGCGGAGTAGCAGGCAACTGCTACGGCCGCTTCTTGATCGGCGTAAGCGTGGCCGATGGCAATGATGTTTCGATCCATTGTTATTTTCCAATCGATGTAGTTGGGAATGGCCAGGCGACAGCGGGAGTCAGTGCGGCAGCTGCTTGTGCGGCGCGGTCCTTTTTCACCTTGACGAGAGGCGCAGTTGCGTCGTCTTGCTGCGCCTGCGGCTTCGTCTTGAGCGTGAGCGTCTTGCGTGGCGCAGATTCAGTCGCGTCCTGCACAACGACTGGCGTGCTGGCTTCCTCCTGATTGGCGATGGCTTGCATTGCCAGCACCGTTGGACGTGGCTCGTCGTCAAGGTCCCAGTGGCACATGCTGAGGCTTTCGCCGACAATCAAGTCCATCAGCAGCAACTGGACGGTCGTAAGGTCAGCTTGATCGATGTAGGCACACAGGCCAGCGTCGCTGCGGTCCTCAAATGGGTACACGTCTCCGATCAAGTCGTCGGGCAGGCTGTGGTCAGGGCTGTCCAGAACAAGCGCCTTGGTAAGTTCGCGCAGCATTGGCAACGTGAGGCCTGCCGCGGCCCGTGCGCGGATCTTGCGATATTGGTTGACGCGCTCTTTGGTGATTGCGTCGGCGCGGCGCTTGCGCTCCTCTTGTTCTTTTTTGTGCTTGAGCGCTTCTTCTTGGTGCTTGGTCTGCTTCGGCGCTTTGGTCGGATCCGCTGCTTCGGCCGCCAAGCGAGCGTCGCGAACTGCCTGAGTTTCGCAGATACCCTTTTTCTCGAGCGCGACTTGTACATCGGAGCGCCGGTAGACCGCATCCACTTCGCCATCCTCGTGCTTGACGTATTTGACCGGCTTTGGCCGCTCGTCATCCGCTAGAAGTTCAATGACGTAGCCGCTCATCCCGGTAGCTGGCGCAACGTTCGCGAAGGTGCTGAGGTGGCTGGAGTCGGTGACGAACTCGCTTTCGCGTTGCCAGGTTGTGCTGCTGATTGCTTTCGCTTCCGCGCCCTCCAGCACTGGAATGCCGCGCTTGTTTGCATGCACGACGATGCGCTGGTAGTGCGCCGCCCTTTTTTCTTCGAAACAGTCGGGGTCAGTACAGACGTCTGCACTCTTTGCATCTGGATAGATTTCGGGCTGATTGCCGGCCCGCTTCGGGCACTTCGTACAGTTGCCGGCAGTTGCGAGCAGCTTGGCGTCCTTGGTGTCGAAGGGAGCTTCTGCCAGGTCGAGAGTGTATCGGCGCGCGATGTGTGCAGCTGCGGCACGATATGACATTGCGTCGCCGTTGTGTTGTGGCGCCAGGATTTCCTTCAACGCACGGTTCTGTAGCTCGGGTACTGGGATGCGTGCGATCAGCAGCGCGGTCGATGCCGACAGCGCATCCTGGTTGTCGAGAAACACCTCGCGTGCCTCGATCGAAAGGGCGCATAGCTTCAGGCGGCCGTAGATGTAGGAGCGACTTTTCTTGAGGCGCTCGACGAGCTGGTCGGCGCTGTAGCCGTGCTTCATCATCAAGCGCTCGTAGCCCTCTGCTTCCTCTAGGGGATGCGGATCTTCGCGCTGCAGGTTCTCCAGTATCTGCAGTTCGATTGCGTCGTGGTCGGACAGATCGCGGCAGAGTGCCGGAATGTGCGCGACGCCGGCGATGACCGAAGCGCGCCAGCGACGCTCGCCGGCGATGATTTCAAAGCGGATGATCCCGTCGGCGCCAACCGGCAATGGGCGGATCAGGATCGGCTGCGCGACACCTTTCTCCTTGATGCTCGCGGAGAGCTGTTCCAGCTTCTCCTGGTTAAAGCGCTTGCGGTTGGTCGGCGAGTTGACCAGGTGCGTTACGTTGTAGTGGCCAAAGCTGCTGCCGTCGTCCAGTTGCTGTTCGTTCAGAACGACTGGCAGGCCGTTCGGCACCAATTGCGGTGCTGCGATGAGTGAGAGTTGAGTTGACATTCGGGATAGCTCCATTAGTCGCGGTTGCTCGCCGCTACGGTGTTCGTGTCGATAGTGAGGTTGAAAAGAATGTCGCCGAGTGCATGTTCGTCATGCCCCGCGTAAGCGGAAAGCAGCGCGATGAACAGCATCGAGCGAAGCTCTGGATTGAATGGATGGCTCTTCGTGGCCTTGTCGGCGCACTCGCGCAGCGCCTTTCGATACTGTTTGACGTTCATGGCCTAATCCCGGTCGTTTGCTGCGAGGGATTTGAAATCGACGGTTGGTGCCCGGCGAACTGGATGCTTGCGTGCGTACATCCGCAGCGCACGACCTAACGATGGATCTTTGAGTGCGGTGTCAAGCGAACCAACGACCTGCAAGGTGCGATGTGCGGCGATCAAAGCCATTTGCTCAACATCGACTGGAGTGACGGTGATGCCGCACGGGGTATCGCCCTGACGCTCAAGTTCGGCCTCAATCGCGCCGGCGGCAGTAGCTGCGCAAGTGCAGAACGTGGCGGTGCCGGTGCTCGTGCGCACTTTGACGTTGAACTCTTGCACGAGGTGGGCATGAATCGCGATCGCCTGGCGGAGATCGTCAACAGTGGAGCCAAGCATGTCAGGGAAGCCTGCGCCTACAAGGAGACTGTTTGCATTGGTGGCAGCGGCCTGCAACGTCTGCATGCTGGCAAACAGCGCCGACGCGTGATCACTCAGCGAGGAATCAGGCGCGGTCATGGTTGCGTGAGGGAGTGCGGCATTCAATTGCGCACCTCGCAAGGGGCGCCATCGGGAAGGTGTGCAGACGTCTGCACAATGCGACGAACAGGCTCAGCAAGATTGCGGGCCTTGATGTAGTCATGACCTTTCAGGCCAGCATAGGGATCATGGGTCTGTTTCACCACCCGTATCTGATCGGTGCAAGTAGGGGTACTGCGTGCCGCATCATCCATAAAATCCTCCTAACAGTTGAACTGCTTGGGTGGACTATAGCAAATGATAGGTATAAAAGACAAGCAAATGCTAAATATCACATGATCATTTGCTAGGATAATTTAGATATATAGAAATCGTGAAACTGATGCGGGAGGATATAAGAAACAAAAAAGCCCCGCGACGCGAGGCTTTCAGGGGAAGGGGGCTGCGGACCGACTTACCGACGGCGGGCTTTGCGTCGATGCTCGGCCATCACCCCGATAATCGTAAGGTGTTCCGTGTCACTGCGAAGCGTAGGGTAGTCGTCATTAAGTGGGGCTAGCTCAAAGATCACTTTGCCGTCTTTGTCGATACCGCGAGGGCGATACTTCTTGAAAGTTGCCTCTTCACGGCCATTTTTCGCGGCGACGTACTCACCTGGGCGCGGTTCCCAGTCCGGTTCGATTACAACGATGTCTCCTTCCCTGAACTCAGGAAGCATGGAATCGCCTTCAATCACCAGACCAAATGCCCATGTGGAATAGTCGTCATCCGTATAGATTGTCGCGAAGCCATCACCTACTTCATATGGTTGCATTATTTCCTTCAAAGCACCTGCCTGTATTGCCGAGATAACCGGAATTGCTCTTCTGCCCAGTGGGAGACTGGTCACGTTCGCGTCAAATTGCTCTTTCCCTTCAGAAATGAACGGTAGCAATTTACCACGACTTGCTTCCTCAGGGGGATGAACCCGGTCAAGCCACAAAGTGGGCAGTTCGGCCGCGATCTCAATCGCACGCGCTGCCTTTTCGCCAAAGTTCTTTCCATCCCGATATTTTTCGGATAGCACCTGCGATAGGCGAGTCTCGTCAATGCCCGTTTGACGGGCGAACTGCGCAACGTTGCCGCCCGTGCGACGGCTAATCTCCTCTCGGAGGTTCTGACGACGAATTGAGTTCATGTCCATTGCCGGATTAGAAGCGATATTTAGCATTTGCGACACTATCATTTGCTTGACCTAACACCTATCAGTTGCTAAAGTTCGGGAATGAAAAAACTTCTCGACTATCTAAACGGCCTGTCTGTTGCAGCTCAGGAGGATTTTGCGAAGCGTTGCGCTACCACGGTTGGCTATTTGCGGCAGATCGCCTACGGCCATCGCGAGTGCCAGCCTGCTCTCGCAATCAACATTGAACGTGAGTCCGAACGCGAACTCACTTGCGAAGAACTTGTGCCCACTGGCGTGGACTGGGCGTACATCCGCGCCGAACGTCGCCAGGAGAGCCAGCGACGGAAGAACCCGGATCGACGCGGCTCGCGTCGCAAGGGGCCGGGTGAGCAAATCGAGTAGTCGCCAAGTTGTTTTTCTAGTTAGTTCTAACCAAGGCGAGCCCCGGCCAGAAGTCGACACTTGTTCTCGCACTTCTCAATTTGAAGTATAGGCCGAGCCGCAAATAGTACGAACCGTATCGAAATATTAGTCGAGCGTTTTGTTGTCTGAAACCCAAGAGAGAAGGGGCATTACTGTGGAGTTGTTACCTGCTTACCAAGCAATGATCAAGGTCCATGGCTGGAACGGGACTGCTGCAACCCTGGGCATGACCAAGTCAGCCCTGGAGCAGCGTGTGTACGAGGTGAAGGGCAGCGGCATGCGCGTTGACACGGCGCTGCTGATACAGGAGTACTCCGGCACGAAACACTTCGCGCAAGCGGTCGCACACGCAAGTGGCGGCGTGTTCTATGCGCTTCCGGAGCCTGGTGATCTTTCGGACGTTGAGCTGCACGACAAGTTCCATGAGCTGTATGGCGAGTTGGGCGAGCTTTCAACCGAGTACACCGGGGCTAAGAAGGATGGCTCGATCGACGCGACTGAGCGCGCGAAGCTGGAGATCCTGGCGGGCCGCATGCACAAGACGATCCGCGAGCTGATGACCCTGATGTTCCTGATTAACTGCCCGATCCCGAACCCGGCGACATTGTCCAGGGAGGGTGCGTAATGTCCAAACACGAATTGCCTCGACGTGGCAGCCGGCCGGCTAACGGGCTTTCTGCACTCCTGTCCCTTGGTGGCCGCGCCGCCATCGCCGCGTTGTATCGCGTCGCTGGTAAATCCATCACCCGCACGTCCTTTGATGTTCTTGTCATCGAGCAGTTGCTCTTCTACGGGCTGATCGAGAAGGATGGCGCCGACGTGCAGTTGACCGATGCGGGGCGGGAGTACCTCGGCGTTGCCAAACCGACGGAAGCATGGGTTGGCAAGTTACCAGAACCACGCACCGGTAACGGCTTTAAGCCCCTGCGCGCCCGCAGCGCGATGGTGTTCCGGCCTGGTGCGTTTGACTTCCGCGCTTCGCCGTCCATCGTGGCGGGTGAAGAAGTGCCGTACAAAGGCCCGACGAGCTTTGCGGGAGCCAGGTCTTGATTGATGATGTTGGTCGCGTAGTCCTCCAAATGCAGTTGGCGGATATGCCGCCATTGCCTTCTGACCATCCGAAGCTTGATGGGAAGATTTACCGTTTCGGGCCAAAGAAGAAGGCATGGTATGTGTTGCGCCGTACCACGCTGCGAAGTGGTCGCGAGGTCATCACTGGTGCATATGGGATATACATCGGTCTCGACCCGGGCACGATTCAGGTAACTTGCGAATCCGACGAGATGTCCGCCGAGGAACGCGCCGACCTGGCTGCGAAGCGGCGGGAGGAGGAGGAGCGCGCGGCGGAAGAAAAACGCCGTGAGCAGCAGCTCGCCGCCAATCGTGCGCTGGACGAATGGAACAAGGCCGAACGCAACCCGGTTGCTCATGCCTACTTAGATCGGAAGAAGATCACTGCCGAGGGCGTGCGCGTCAATGACAAGGGTGAGCTTCTCATCCCAATGATGCGCGCAGGCCAGATGGTCGGCCGCCAGCGCATTGACCCGGCCGGGAACAAGCGCTACAGCAGCGGTATGGACAAGGTCGGTGCGGCGTGCCTGCTCGGCGGCGTTGCTGGTCAAGCCGGCGACGCCGGTGTTATTGGCCTGGGTGAAGGCTACGCCACATGTCGAACTGTTCGCATGGCATCTGCCTTGCTCGGCGAAGATTTTCCCGTGGCGGTGGCATTCGATGCCGGCAGTATCGGTGTCGTTGCGCAGGAGCTGCGGCGCCGGCATCCAGGCGCGCACATGCTATTCCTGGTCGATGATGATTACCTGTTGGAGCAGCGTTTCACCGAGCACTTGGCCCGTGAATTCGATGTGCAAGTGCATGTGCCGATCGATGGGGCAGAGCATACGATCCAGAATTCCGGCGGCGAATCGGTACAGGTTACCGCGCAGTGGTGCGTTGACACGAACGGCGTCGACTACATCGCAAGCGATGTGCGCAGGGGACGCAGAATCGACACGAGGAAGTTTGAGAATGCCGGCCTGTCGCGCAGCATGGCGGCCGCAAAGCTCGTCGGAAACGCCTCGCTCGCGATCCCATCGTTTGGGGATAGGGGCGGGCGTAAGCTGACCGATTGGAACGACTTGCACGCGGAGAAGTCGCTTGAAGTTGTGGCGTCGCAACTCGCGCCCGTTCTTCTTGCCGCGAAGCGGCCTAAAACTGTCCCTCCTTCGGAAGGCGGCGGACAAGCGGTGTCTGCCTTGCCTGCGGCAGTGGGTGCCAATCAGTCGCCCGACATCCCTGCAGCGCCGTCAGCGGCCATTGATAACTATGCTGGGTCCATTGGTTCTCCCGCCCCCTCTCCTGATGATGCGGCCGCGCGAGCGGACGCAATGCCGGACGACGTAGGGCTGCTCCCCCCGCCCCCCTCAACTGCGGATGTGGCGCCGGAGGGGGAGGTCGGGCTAGTGTCGCTGGAATGGGCGCTGTCGCATTGCGCGCTGATCCAGGGGACGACCGAAGTGTGGGATTCGGTGAACAAACTGCGCATGAAGGCCAAGGCGTTTGTCACCATGGTCGGCAAGGAAAGCGCCAAGCAATGGGAGAACAGCCCGCAACGGCGGTCCATCAGCCCTCGTAACCTCCCGGCTACGGTGCGCGGCGTTGCAGCGACTACCGGGGGGGCGGGGGATGACTCCCTCTTGATGATGCTGGAGCGGTACACGCTGTTGTATGGCACAAAAACCGTATGGGACCACGACCGCCGCAAGATCATCGGCTACGACGCCATGGCGCTGTCGCGCGGCGCGAATCTGGCCGAGCGCTGGCTGGAGCATTCCATGCGACGCGAGATCGATCTGGAGAACCTGGTCTTTGATCCGACGCAGACGGTCGATCTGAAGACGCATATCAACATGTTCGAAGGTTTCCCATTGAAGCCGAAGAAGGACGACGAGAAAGCCGGCCTGGCGCTGGAGCTGCTGGCAAGCCTGTGCTTTTCCGAGCCGAACCGGGAGGAGCTGTTCCAGTGGGTACTGCGCTGGCTGGCCTACCCGCTACAGCACCCCGGAGCCAAGATGCAAACAGCACTCTTGTTCTTTGGCGAGAAGCAGGGTACTGGCAAAAGCCTTTTCTTCGAGGGTATCGTCAAGCCCATTTACGGTGAATACGGCGCGACCGGTGGCCAGAACCAGCTGGACTCCACTTACACCGTGTGGCGGTCGCAGAAGCTGTTCGTGCTGTTCGAAGAGATTCTCTCGCGCCAGGACAAATACAGTTCCATTGGGCTGATCAAGCACATGATCACGGGCCGCACACAGCCTATCAGCCAGAAGTTCAAGGATGACCGCGACGAGGCCAACCACATGAACACGGTAATGCTGTCGAACGAGTTCCAGGCTGTACCGCTGGAGCCGCACGACCGCCGCTTCTGTGTTGCCGATGTGCGCACCGATCTGGACCCTGAGCTGCTCGGGAGAATCAAGGCCGTGCTGGAGGATGGCCTGATCGAGGCCTTCTATGCCTTCCTGCTGGAGTATCCCTTAGGCGACTTCAACCCTCATACGTGGCCGCCAATGACCGCGGCGAAAGAGCGTGTCATCAGCTTTGGCCGGCCCGATTGGGAGGCGTTCTATCTCGCCTGGTCAGGTGGCGAGCTGGACGCACCGTATTGCTCCTGTCTGTCGAATGACCTGTACCTGGCCTACGACCGCTACTGCTCCCGATACGGGTTGCGAGGGCAGTCGCTTACCAAGTTTGCCGAGTTGATGGGGAACCGCCTCAAGAAGGACCGTCAGTGGGTGACCATCGGTGCGAAGCGGAAGCTGCTGACCGTACTGCATGTGCCGGATCAAGAGGGCGATCCTCCCGATGAGTCGTTGAGTGCTCGTTGCGAACGCTTCCGCCGACTGGCGGACATCAAGGCCGAGATCTAACAGTGAGCAAGAACAGGGTTATTAACAGGGGTTTTACAAACCCGGTACAGCGCAAAGCTAGCATTCATGCGGTGTTAACAGGGTTAACAGGGTTTGCAGGGGTTCCACGCGTGCGCGGGCGTATTTCTTAGATTACAGAAGCTGTAAGTTTTTTGATATGTGCGTGTAATCACACCCTGTTAACCCTGTTAACCCTGTTAAGGCAAGCATTCATGCGGGTTTCAGCGTAACAGGGTTCAGTGAAGGCATGTAAAAGGTCTGTTCAACAGGATTCAGGGGCTCGGACAGAGCGAGTAAATAAAGGAAATGGGAATGCAAGTGATAGAAGTCGACGGGATTGCGTACGAAGCGATCGAAGTGGCGAACCAGGTTCCGCGCACTGGGCCGCGCGGAGCGTCAGTGGCAAGTGGGCCTGGCGATGAGCAGTTTGAGGCTAGGCTGGAGAATTGGCGTCGCGCCGTTCGTGGCGCGGAAAAACGTGGCGGAGGCGCGCAATGCTGTGCGGCCTGGGCGCGCCAGTATGTTCTTCAACGTGCAGTTGCGGCAGGGGGCACCCTGGCGCCGGCTGACGAGGGCAGCAGGTTGCAGCGCCCACTGGCGTGCACAGTTGCGGAACTGGACGGATGGGTGGTCGAGGCGGCATGGCGCCAGCTCGGCGACGCGAACGAGCGCCAGGTGTTGAAGGCGCTCCATATCCACCAGTGGCCAGCGGATCAGCTGCGCCGATTCGTGCGCGGCGTGCGGGGACGACATATGCCGCTGCTGATTGGCAACGCGGAAAGGAACCTAAGGAGTATCTTGATAACCTTAGGTAGCCCGGCTACCATTCAGGCTACAACTCGCCTGCCGGGGTATCCCGAGCCTTCAGCCGAATCGGCGTCTCCCTCGCGGAGGCGCCTGTTCGTCTGAAGGGAGGCAACAACCAAAGCCCGCCGCTGAGCGGGCTTTTCTTTTTCCGTGCAGACGTCTGCACTTCCCGGAGATCTACATGACCGTTGACGTGCGCGATGCAGTAAAGCAGCTGACCGCAGGGATGCTGGTGGAAGAGAAGCAGGTCAAGTTTGCCACACGGGTGGCGTTGACGCGCGTGGCGGTCAAGAGCAAGCAGGCCGAGGAAAGAGAGATGCGCGACGTCTTCGATAAGCCTACACCGTTCACCATGTCGGGACTGTTCGTGCGGCCGGCCACGAGCGACAGCCTCACCGCCGAAGTAAAGCTGAAAGACTTTGCCAGCAAGAGCAGTACCCCTGCCGCCAAATACATGGCAGCGCAGATCAAGGGCGGGACACGTGGGCAAAAGCGATTCGAGCGAGCGCTGGAAGCCATCGGCGCACTGCCACCGGGCTACCGCGTGGTGCCTGGTGAGGGCGCGGAGCTGGATGACTACGGAAACATGAGCCGTGGACAGATCGTGCAGATCCTGGCCTACTTCCGTGTCTTCCCTGAGGCGGGCTACAAAGCCAATATGACGGACAAGCGCCGCGAAGCACTGCAGCGCGGCAACAAGACACGACAAGGCGTTTCCTACTTTGTGGGAAGACCTGGTGATCGACTCCCACTCGGCATCTATCAACGGGTGCATTTTGCGCGCGGCACCGCCATCAGGGCTGTGATGATCTTCGTGCGCAACGTCACCTATCAGGCGACGTTCGACTTTGAATATGTGGCGAAGCTGGCCATCGAGCAGCACTTCAAGGGTGAATTCCAGCGCGCCCTGGCCGAAGCGCGGGCATCCCAGCGCTGACCAGAAGCTTTTCCAAGGTACTCCCGAGAGGGGCCCGTCAAGGGTAATTCGAACCCCGATTTTTCTCTAGTCAAATACCCTTCCTAAGGGGGTTGTATTGTCATGTCTACCTTCGACCTTACCAAGCCGATGACCCAGGCCACATTCGGCGCGCTCGTCGGCGTCAGCCAGCAAGCGATCGGCAACCTCGCTGGCCGAGGCATCCTCGATAAGTCCATGGATGGCCACCAGCTTCTGCAGGCCTACTGCTCGCACTTGCGCGAACAGGCGGCGGGCAGGGCGGCGAACGGCGAGCTTGACCTGGCCACCGAACGCGCAGGCCTGGCGAAGGCCCAGCGCGAGAAGATCGAAATGCAGAACGCAGTCACGCGCGCCGAGCTGGCGCCCGTGACGCTGATCGAAGAGGTGTTGTCCAAAGCCGGCGGCAGGATCGCCGGCATCCTGGAAGCGATCCCTGGTGCTGTGAAGCGCCGCGTGCCCACCTTATCCGGCGAGGAGATCAAGAGCATTGCCGCCGAGATCGCGCTGGTGCGCAACATCGTTGCCGGCATGTCGCTCGATGACCTGCGCGAGCAGGAAGACGAAGACGATGATGAGCCCGTGACCGAGTTCGAGGAGCCCACGCCATGAGCTGCATGCATGAAGTCCTGAACTGGGATTCTCCGGAGCTCGCCAAGACTGTCACGCGAGGCTTGGGCGCGTTCGGTGTGCCGCCGCCGATGACACTTGAAGAGTGGGCGCGGGAGCACTTCTACCTGTCCGCCGAGTCGTCGTACGTGGAACAGGCTTGGCGGCCTTGGCCATTTCAGCGCGCGATCCTGGCATGCATTAGCAACGACGACATCCGCGCGATCGACTTTAAAAAGTCAGCGCGAGTGGGATACACGAAGATGCTGCTGGCCGCTGTTGGTTACTTCGCTGAGCACAAGCGGCGCAACCAGGCGCTGTGGCAGCCGACGGATGGCGATAGTGACGAATTCGTAAAGACCGAGCTCGACACGATGCTGCGGGACGTGAAAGTGATGCGCAGGGCGATGCCGGCGCACGTTTCCAGGCACAAGGACAACACACTCGCGCAGAAAAAATTTCTGGGCTGCTTGTTGCACACTCGCGGCGGAACCGCAGCCCGGGCCTACCGGCGGCTATCGGTCGACGTTGCACTCCTGGATGAACTGGATGCGTTCGATCGCGACATCGAAAAAGAAGGCTCGCCCGACGTGCTGGCGGCTAAGCGGGTGGAGGGGGCGACGTTCCCGAAGGTGATCACTGGATCGACGCCGAAGCTGCAGGGCTTCTCGCTCATCGACGACAGGTATCAAGCGGCGGATGTGCGCCTCAAGTTCGCGATCCCTTGCCCAGAGTGCGGCGAGTTCCACACGCTGGCCTGGGGGAAGAAGGATGAGGCGCACGGCTTCAAGTGGGTGAATGGAGATCCCGATACGGTGCGGCATCTTTGCCCGCATAACGGGTGCCTGATCACCCAGGCGCAGTACCTGGCAGTCGCCGACCAGGGCCGGTGGCAGAACGAAGGCGGCAGCATCACGGTCGATGCCGAAGGCATCTTCCGCAATGCGGCCTGCGAGGAGATCCCGGCGCTCGAGCATATCGCGTTCCATGTCTGGACCGCGTACAGCCCGGTGGTGACTTGGTCGAAGCTGGTGGAGGAATTCCTGGAGGCCTACGAAAAGGCCCAGGGCGGCGACATTACCAAGCTCAAGGCATTCACAAATACGACGCTGGGCGAGGTGTGGGCGCTGGAACAGGAGAAGACCGATGCCGAGCAGCTGAAGGAGCGCGCCGAGCCGTACAAGCTCGGGACGGTGCCAATGGGATGCCTGCGGCTGCTGGCAGGGTGCGACACGCAGGACAACCGCATCGAGGTGACGGTTCGCGGTTATGGGCGCGGCTGCGAGACATGGAAGATCGAGCATCGGGTCTTTTATGGAAACCCCAGCGACGACCAGGTGTGGCAGGACGTTGCCGAATACCTGTTCGAGACGCAGTTCCCGCACGCGAGCGGCAAGGTACTCGGAATCTACGCATCGGCGATCGACACCGGCGGCCACCACACGCAGGCGGTGTACAGCTTCGTGCATGCGCAGACTGCGCTGGGTCGCAAGGTCTTTGCAGTGAAGGGCCGGTCAGGGCGGGAGAAGCACATCAAGGATGGTGTCTCAAAGGTCGACATCGACTGGCGAGGCAAGACGAAGAAGCGTGGCCTGTTCCTGTGGCAGGTCGGTACAAACCTGGCCAAGGACTTGATCTATGGCCGGCTACAGATCACCAAGCCTGGGCCAGGCTACATGCACTTCTCAAAGGAATCGACGGATGAATACTTTGCACAGATGGCAGGCGAGGCCCGAGTGGAGCGGGCTACCGCCAGCGGAAAAGAATCGCGCTGGACGGCGCTTCGTAAGCGAGTGGAAGCGTGGGATTGCACGGTTTATGCAGTCTGGCTCGAAACGCACCTGGAGCTGGCGAAGAAGCCGGCGAAGTGGTGGGACACCCTGGAAGCAGAGGTCCAGCCAGCCATAGCCGATCTGTTCAGCCAGCCGGTGCCGGTGGCAGCGCCGCCATTGGCACGACCGGACACGTCGGAAGCGCATCGGCTTGCGCCGCCAGCGGGGCCGGTAGCGCCGCTACAACGCAGGAGCTCAGGCAATGGCTTCGCATCGGACGAATGGGCAAGTAGGGGATTTAACTAATGCAAATGCACAGCGAAAATGACATCGTTGGCTGCTTCGTCAGCCTGGTCGGCGCCACTTTGGGCCTGGCCGTCTTCACACCAGAGAAACAACGCGAAATTGACGCGCTTCTGCGCCTGCAATGGGGCGGCCAGGAGGTGTACATCAAGAAATCCGACATCGATTCGGAGGCCCGTGCCGAAGCGGTTAGGGCCAAGTACAACGGGCGTAATCGCAAGGATCTGATGGCCGAGTACAACATCAGCCGCTCGCAGTTCTACAAGATCATCAAGGGAGGGTAGCCAGGTCGGACGGATAATCTGCACGGGCTCGGGAATGAGCGGCCTCTGACTGCTAGTTCAGAGGCGGCTACCGGCCCCATTGCGGCCATATGGAGCCCGAACTCTTTCAAAGTCCGTGTCAGGTCAGATTTAAGCTTGAACACGCCAGCACATAAACTCTTAATTACACAGGGCCCGGCAAGTAGTTATTTCATCGCTAATCGGATTCATTGTCTTCCGGTAACTCTGATTCGGTTCCCCCTGTAGTTAGCTGTATTCGTCGAGATTCTTTGACCAAATCAATCCCACTTTCAGTAAGCTTCCAATACTCATTTTTATCGTCGAGAGCCTTCGATTTATCGGATGGGGACGTTAAACCTAATGCAGACCAGTCGATAAGCCAAGACTTGACGGTGTTGTTTGGTACCGGAAATTCATGTCGATACTCGCCTGGATTCACATTGCAAACCATTTGAGCCGCGTAACGTGACAAATGCGCAATGCTTGCTTCAACCATTAACTCTGGGCCCAACACTATAAATAACTCAAAAAGATCAACCTCCTTCGATTCTTCCCAATCCTTAGCATCCTTCATCCAAATATGCATCCGGCGTTTATTTCTTAATAGTGTCTCCACTAATTCTAGGCGCAGTTTTTCGTGATTAATTACGGACGCATCTTTCATTCTCTGAAGTTCACCTCTTAATTCACCATTTTCGGCGCTCAGTCTTGCGAGTTCTGCATTCGTCTTCGCATCACTAACCTGCGAAGCTCGCACCCACCCTTCCCTTGGATAGAGGGCGAATGCTTTCATGAGTGCAATCGAACACTTTCCGTACAAGTCGTCAGTATTCTTCCAAAAACTAACGTGTCTTTTCTTAATCTTTTCCTTGAAAGCAGTTAGTGATGTAATGCTTTTGGTGTCTATTTCAGTAAAGTTCGAAGGCCACGCCGACGATGAGTCTAGTATAAATCCTAGAACCGGAATCCCCGTTGACGCTGCATAATCGTACTCCTTCTCTGTATAGCTTGTACCATCAGAGGTGACCGAGCCATATCGGTTTGCTGAGATGATCACATAATAATCACTTTGATCGATCTGGCGTTTAATAATATTCCATTGCTCTTCGTCAGCAGCACTGAACATTTCCATGCCGACCGGAATATGCCCCATTTCCAGTATCGCTTTAATAACCTGATCGCGCTGTTCTTTTAGGTCCAAATACGTGGAACTAACGAATACCTGATATTTTGCCGACATCTGATAACGCTCCTTCATTCTTTTTATGTGAACTTAGTTTTGCCGTGGGATCAGGAAAAGCCTACCACTTTTGTAAGCACGATCTTGCTAGGTGTGTGGCCAGAATTAACAAAACCGGCGAAATACGCATGTTGCCAGCGCGGGAGAATGGAGTGGAACAGCTGCAAGTCAGAAATGCACGCATCTTCCGAAATATGCTACGTCGTTCTCAAGGAAAATAAATGGCTTACGTTGCTCTGGGGCATATTCTTTCACTACCAGGACAAATACGTTGGTGCCGGCGCCGAGACCTTGTTCGCGGCTCATGGTTGTAACTACTTTAAACGAGTTTTCTGTAGATCCAGAATCAACGACCACAGGCCGTGTAATGAACGAGTTTTTCAAAACACCTGCCATCAAGCCTGTTCGACGCTCAACAGTAAACTCTTTTCCGACGAAGGTCTTGTTCCTAAATGCAACTTCCTTCGGCTCCGAATCGTCGGAAGACGCTATCCGGTTAATCGTACATTTATAGTCTTGAGCATGTCCGTTGAGCGCTGCCATGACCAAGAAAAGTAGAAGAAGAGTTTTTTGCATGCGCAGATTTGTACAATTCAAAGCAACGATGATGTGGCACGATTTAGCCGAAATCGACTCAAACGAACTGTATACCATCTGACATCCAATGTCAGGTCTAGCTTACACTACGGCAAATAATCCATTGTATCTCGCGTCTATCGGTGGCAGATCCAATTTGTAGGGCACAGTCTCACTTCTCCCTAGAAATGAGACTACGCCATCTGTAGTGTTGGACGCTTCAAATAAGGAGCGTCCAATGACCACACAAGCAGAAATGCTTTCCAAGTACCTTGAGGCCGAGCTGGCCGTCCTGGCCGGCAAGACGATCACATTCCACGGCCGATCCATGGGCATGGAGAACCTGAACGAGATCAGGGCTGGTCGGCGCGAATGGGAGGGACGCGTAGCCCAGGCACTGCGTGGCGCCAGCGGGCAGCCGACAATCGGTGGCATGTCGTTCTCGGTCGCCAGTTTCGCGGAGCCCCTGTGATGAGCGGCAAGGCCAAAGTGCAGCTCAACGCCATGGATCGCGCCATCGCCTATCTGTGGCCGGCAGCAGGCCTGCGCCGACTGGCAGCGCGCAACATCCTGAGCCAGTATGAAGCGGCCAAACCATCGCGTCTGCGGAAAGGGGCGCGCGATGGGCGTTCACCTGATGCACAGGTCCAGCAGGGCGCCGTTGCCCTTCGTGGTCTGGCTCGCAACCTGGAGCAGAACCACGACATCGCACGCGGCGCGCTTCGCACCTTGGTGAACAACGTGGTCGGCCCGAGCGGCATCGGCATCGAGCCTCAACCCCGCCGAAAGGATGGCTCGATCCACAATGAATACGCGGCGGCGCTGCGCACCGCCTACCGCGATTGGCAGCAGAATCCTGAAGTCACCCAGCGGCATCACTGGAGCAAGGTGCAGCGCTTGGTAGCGAAGACCTGGTTGCGGGACGGCGAGTGTTTCGCGCAGCGCCTGATGGGCTCCGTGCCACTGCTGGACCATGCGACCAAGGTTCCCTATTCGCTCGAACTCATTGAACCTGACCTTATCCCCCTGGACCATCACGACCTGGCCAAAGGAGTCCAGCAGGGGATCGAGCGCAATACCTGGGGCAAGCCGACGGGATACTGGGCATACAAGGAATTCCCTGGTGGCGAAACCTGGACCAAGCGCAGCTACGAGCTCAAGCGCATCGATGCGGGCCGGATCCACCATATTGCGACGGTCGACCGCATTGGACAGATGCGTGGGGTCTCCGAATTCGCAAGCGTGATCACGCGACTGGAAGATATCAAGGACTACGAGGAGTCCGAGCGCATCGCGGCCAAGGTGGCAGCGTCCTTGACCGCCTACGTCAAGAAGGGTTCCCCGGACGACTACGCGCGTGGCCCCGACGATACCGCCACTGCGCCACGAGAACTGCGCCTGTCTCCAGGCATGATCATCGATAACCTAGGCATTGGCGAAGAGATTGGCATGATCGATTCCAACCGGCCGAATCCCAACCTGGTCACGTTCCGGCAGGGGCAGTTGCGCGCCGTCGCAGCCGGCTTGGGCGGCAGCTACTCCAGCATCTCGCGTGACTACAGTGGCACCTACTCGTCCCAGCGGCAGGAACTTGTGGAGCAATGGATCCACTACGCGGTGCTTTGCGACGAATTCGTAGGCCAGTTCGTGCAGCCGGTCTGGAATGACTTTGTGCTGGCCGCCAGCCTGTCGGGCGTCGTGCCAATGCCGCGCGATGTGGATCCAGACAGCGCGAACGATGCACTGTTCGTCGGCCAGTCCATGCCCTGGATCGATCCGTTGAAGGAGGCCCTTGCCTGGCACTCCCTGGTCGAGGATGGCTTCGCCAGCGAAGTCGAAGTCATGCGTAAGCGTGGCGTGAACCCGCGTGACGTGCTGGAGCAGGTCAAGGCACACCGCGACGAGTGCCGCGCCAAGGGACTGGTCTTTGCCTCCGACTTTGCCAACAAGGACAAAACTGCGTCGGCAGTTCCCCCGCCAGATCCCAAAGAAGAATAGCCGCACTGTGCATTCACCAGGCCGCCTTCGGGCGGCCTGTTCTTTTTCGCGCGCAAAAAACTGTCTCACTTCTCCCTAGAAATGAGACGGCCGAAAAAACAAACTGATGACTTCAAATGAACTGCAATCGATAAGGAACGGACGATGCCAACTGCAAACCAGAACCAGCCAGCGAAGTGGTACACCATTCGCGCTAAGTCGGGTGTGAACGCCGCCGGCGCCGCGCAGGCGTCCGCAGCGGAAATTCTGATTTACGGCGACATCGGCGAAAGCTGGTACGGCGACACGATCACGGCAGCGAACTTCGTTCGCGACATCGCCGCGCTCGACGTTGAACAGCTGACGGTACGCATCAACAGCTACGGTGGCTCCGTCACCGATGGCATTGCTATTCACAATGCACTCAAGCGTCATAAGGCCACCGTGACCACGGTGGTGGACGGTATTGCCGCCTCGATCTCCAGCCTGATCGCGATGGCGGGCGACACCGTCGAGATGGCGGAGAACGCGCAGCTGATGATCCACGCGCCGTGGGGCTGGAACTCCGGCAACAGCGCCGCAATGCGCGAATACGCCGACATGCTCGATAGCTGGGCGGACGCCATGTCCACTACCTACGCATCCAAGTCCGGCACCGACAAGACGGCAATGCTGGCCTTGCTGACGGACGGCAAAGACCACTGGTACACCGCAGAGCAGGCGCTGGAAGCGCACTTCATCGACGTGATCGTCGCAGGCCTGCCAATCGCGGCCAGCGCACAGCTGAAGGATTCCCTCAAGGCGCGGTACGCATCGTTCCCGCAGCCGACTACCCCGGCGGCATCTGCCGCGCCTCAACCACCATCGAAGGAGAGCAATACCATGCCACAACCCAACGCGACCGCCAACGACGACGCCATCAAGGCAGCGGCCAAGGCTGCACTGGAGGCTGACAAGGCACGCCGCGCCAGCATTGCCGCAGCATTTAAAAACTTCGCCAGCGTCGGCGGCGTGCCAGCGCTGCTGGCCACCTGTGTCGACGACCAGGACTGCACCGTCGCGCAAGCGCACGAAAAGCTGCTGGCTCACATGGGCAACGGCGCTGTGCCAGTCGCGGGCAATATCGTCACCATGGAAGATGAGCGTGACAAGTTCCGCGCAGGCGCCCTGGCGTCCATCATGGCGCGTGGCAGCCTGGCCAAGGACGATACCGCGAACAACTATCGTGGCTTCTCGCTGATGGACCTGGCGCGCGAATGCCTGGCGCATGCCGGCGTCAACGCGAAAGGCTTGGGCAAGATGGACGTCGTGGCGGCAGCATTTACGCATTCCAGCTCGGACTTCCCATTGCTGCTGGCGAACGTCGCCACCAAGTCGATGATGAAGGGCTACGAAGAAGCCGACGAAACCTTCCAGCTGTGGACCTCGGAAGGCACCCTGGGCGACTTCAAGCCGGGTAAGCGCGTGGACCTGAATACCTTCCCGTCGCTGGACAAGATCCAGGACGGCGGCGAGTACAAGTATGCGACGGTTGGTGAGCGGGGCGAGACCGTGCAACTCGCAACCTACGGCAAGATGTTCAGCCTGAACCGCCAGACCATCATCAACGATGACCTCGATGCCTTTACCAAGATCCCGCGTCGTATGGGCCGTGCAGCGATTCGCACCATCGGTGACCTGGTGTACGCAATCCTGACCGGCAACCCGGCAATGTCCGACGGCAAGGCGCTGTTCCACGACGACCATAAGAACACGATTGCCGCTGGCGCCATCAACACCCAGACGGTTGATGCCATGCGCGTGCTCATGGCCAAGCAAACCGATGGTACGGCCAGCGCGCTGAACATCCGCCTGGCGAAGTTGCTGGTGCCAGTGGCACTGGAAGGCACCGCCAAGGTCGTGATGGAGAGCGAGTACGAGGTCGGCGCCGGTGCGAAGAACAACACGGTGCCGAACTCGGTGCGCGGCACCTTCGAGGTGATCAGCGATGCGCGCCTCGATCTCACCTCGTCGACCGAGTGGTACGGCGCCGCGAACCAGAGCGTCCACGACACCGTCGAAGTGCAATACCTGGACGGCAACAAGACCCCGACCCTGGAGCAGCAGGACGGCTGGACCCGCGATGGCGTTGAGTTCAAGGTGCGAATGGACGCTGCCGCCAAGGCACTGGACTTCCGCGCTCTGGCAAAGAACGGCGCTTAACCATTAATCCGGGCGGCGCGGTCGCGCCGCCGTTCAAATCGACAAGGAGCCTTCAATGGCAAAGAACTATGTAGGCGAGGGCGAAGTCCTCGACTTCACCAATGCCGGCGCCGCAATCGCTGCCGGTTCCGTGGTCGCAATGGGCAAACGCATCGGCATTGCACTGACCGATATCCCGACCAACAGCGTCGGCGCGGTCGCCGTGACCGGCGTGTACACCATTGCGAAGCTGGCCACTGATGACGTTTCCCAGGGTGAACTGCTGTACTGGGACGCCGCAAACAACCGGCTGACCGAGACGCCCGGCGCCCTGAACCTGGCAGGCTTCGCAGCAGCTCCCGCTGGCGCCGGCGTCGCCACCGTCCGCATCAAGATTAACGCCTAAGCATGTTCGACCAGCTCGAAGCTCGCCTTAACAAGCTGGCAATGGAGCGCCTGGCGAATGCCAGCGCTCTCATTGCCGGGGACGAGGTGCCGGTCATCTTTGATGCCGAGTACAGGGAAGGCATGGTCGGAGTGGGGATGGGTGCGGCGGCGCCGCAAATGATTATCAGCAACGACCGCATGCCGGCGGACTTTATCGAGTCGCGCATCACCATCCGTGGCGTGACCTGGAAGGTTGCCGATGCCCAGCCCGACAGCGAGTTGCCGACCGGCTTGAGCATGGTCTACCTGGAGAAAGCATGACGAGCCAGCACCTGGCCATCGCGAAGGCGATCGCTGAGCGATTCAAGGCGGTGCCGGACATTGCCGGCGACCGCATTTACCTGAACCGCTCGCGGGCACTGAGCAGCGACAAGACCAGCGCGGTGGTCGTGCGCGTGGCACGCAGCGCCTCCAAGGAATCCAGCCAAGTCGGTGGCCGCACCAGCTGGAGCACCCTGATCGAGATCGAATGCCTGGGGCGCGATGGTGCGGACGATGTACCGGGAACGTGCGCTGACCAGGTGCTGGAACTGGTCTTCAACAACCTCGACGGTGCCGTTGATCTCGGCTACGGCGTGATGAGCATCGAGCCCCTGGACGGCAGCACGCTGGACTGGGACTTCGATCAACTGGATTCAAGCGTCGCCTGTGTGACCGCGCGCTTTGTAGTGAAACATCAAACCAACGGGAGAACCCTGAAATTATGAACGTGATTGACTCGTTCGACGAATCCGGCGACGACGCGCTGGAACGCGCCGTCTCCGGCGGTGTGCAGACGTCTGCACAAAACGCTGACGAAGTGGTGCACAAAGAACCTGCCTTGGGTGGCAGTTACATTCGCATCGTCGAAACCGGTGACCTGGTTAAGCAGGAGTTGCCCGCTGAACCGAAAGAGGGGGAATAAGCATGCCTGAACGCCTTATCCGTAAGACTGTCATCCTGGCGAAGCTGGAAACTACGTACGGCGCGGATTCCACACCGACAGGTGCCGCCAATGCCCTGGTGGTCAGTAACGTGTCGATCAACGCGCTGAACGCGGAGTACATCAAGCGCGACATCATTCGTGAATACCTGGGCGCATCCGAAGAACTGCCTGGCGCAAGTTACGTTGAATGCGGATTTGACATTGAACTGGTCGGCGCTGGTTCCTCCGCCCAGGCGCCTGCCTGGGGTCCGCTGATGCGTTCGATTGGCTTTGCCGAAACTATTACCGCCGGTGTGCGCGTGGACTACACCCCTGTATCGGGCAATTTCGAGTCCGCGAGTATTTACTACTACGACGACGGCGTGCTGCACAAGCTGTTGGGTGTCCGCGGCACGGCCACCTTGGATCTGACGGTAGGCCAGAAGCCGATCATCAGTTTCAAGATGATCGGCGTTGATGGCGGAATTGCCGCTGCCTTGAACCCTGCCACAACCTTGACCGCCTGGCGAGTGCCCCAGATTGTCACCGATGACAACTCGGGCGATATCACGATCGGCGCCACGCACGCTGTTGCGACTGCGCCGGCATTCGTCGGCGGTACGGCGTTCCCTAGCCTGGGCCTGACCATCGACCTGGGCGTCAGCGCGACTTTCCAGAAGATCCTGGGTGGCAAGTCGGTCGCTATCACCGACCGCGAAGTCACCGGCGCCATCAAGCTGAAACAGACCGCAGAGGAAGAAGTCGCCTTCATGGCCGACGTCAAGGCAGCCGCGAAAAAGTCCATCGGACTGATCCACGGCACCGTGACCAACGACAAGGTGCTGGTCTACCTGCCTGCCGCGCAGTTCAAAGAGCCGACCAAGGAGGAGCTGAATGGCGAGCGCCTGATCGGCTACAAGCTGCGCGCGCTGCCTGTGGCTGGCAACGACGAACTCCGCATTGCCACCAGCTTCGCCTAATAACCTGGGCCTGCGGGCCCAACTCTTGAAAGCAGAAAAATGACTAAGCGTTTTGTATCAGTTATCAGCCCGACCGTTGTCGTCCCGGTCAAAGGCTCCATCAAGGATGCCGGTGGCGCAGCCGTGCCATTCAAGTTCAGCCTGACCTGCCGCCGTATGCTCGCGAGCGAGCTGAAGAACCGCATCACCAGCGGTGACTTCGATATGAAGGAAATCGTCAAAGAAGTTACCACCGGCTGGCAGGGCCAGCGCCTGATTAACGACGAGGAGACTGGCCAGCCGGCCGAGTTCTGCGCGGAAGCGTTGGACGCGATGCTGGACATCAGCGGTATGGCCCTCGTGTGCTTCAACGCATTCACCAAAGAGTCCGGAGCTGCGGAAAAAAACTAGCTGCGGTCGCGCGCTGCGCTGCCCTCGGGCAGCTGGCAAGCCCTGATGAGATGGAACAGGACAAGGCGGAGGTTGACGAAGCCGCCGCCGCATTTGGGTTGGCACCAGTGTTCGAACGTGACGAAACCGAGCCGATCTATCTCTGGCCAGAGAACGTCGCGTCCTGGAACTTCTTTCAGGCGGTGTCAACGCAGTGGGTGGTCGGGCCAGGCGGCGCGATAGGCCTTCACTATCCGGCCGTGACCATCGTGCGCGATGCGCAGGGCATTCGGCGTAAAGATTGGCCGAAGCTGTTTTCAGAGGTCCAGGCAATGGAGCGCGCGACCTTACAGGCATGGAGAGAACGTAAGAAATGAGTGAATCCCGAGTAGTAATCACGGCAGATGCAGCGCGCGCGGTGGCAGAGTTTCAGCGCTTCCGCGCTCAGGCTGTCGGCGCACTCGAACATGTCTCAACTGCCGGCAGCAAGATCAATGGCATCCTCGGGACAATCGGCGTGACCTTGTCGGTTGCCGCATTTACCGGCTGGATCAAGGGCGCCATCGATGCCACCGACGCGGCAAGTGACCTGTCGCAGAAGACAGGAATTGCTATTGAAGATCTGGCCGGCCTTGAGCTGGCATTCCAGAAGGGCGGCATGGAGGCCGGAGATCTCGAAGGATCGATGGCAAAGCTCTCGAAAGCGATCGTCGAAGGTAACCCCGCATTCGAGAAGCTCGGTATCAACTCCAGAAACCTGGATGGCTCTTTCAAGAGCAACAAAGAATTGTTATATGAACTGGCGGACCGGTTCAAGGGTATGGAGGACGGTGTTGAAAAGGCCGCCCTTGCGCAGGAGATCTTTTCAAAATCTGGCGGTGCCATGATCCCGATGCTGAACGAGGGTTCAGAAGGCCTACGCGAGATGGACGAGTGGGCACATAAGCTGGGACTGTCCTTGAGCGAGGATGCTGTCGACAAGGCAGGCCAGTTCAATGACACCCTGGATCTTCTCCAGCAAGGCGGTCAGGGTGTGGCACGCGGCATTGCAGCCGAGCTCCTGCCGACGTTGACTCGCTTGACTGGCCAGTTCCTCACTACGATGACCAGTGGCGACCGGCTCGCGAAGACTGCGCATTTCATCGCTACGGCGCTCAAGCTGCTGTATTCGGTTGGTGTCGGCGTCGTAGAGGTGTTCTCAACAGTCGGCAAGACCCTGGGTGCCGCTGGAGCGCAACTGGTGGCCATTATGCAGGGCGATTTCAAAACGGCGGCGGAGATCGGTCGCCAATGGCAGCAGGATATCGGCAGCAGCTGGAAAGAATCACTGGCCTCGATCGAGGCCGCTTGGTCCGGTACCGGCGATGGCGCCGTCGAGGCGATGGCCAAGATCACCAGGGAATCGACCGTGGTGGGCAACAGTGCTGCGACCATTGCAGAGAAGGCGAAGAAGGCGGCAAAAGAGCTGGAGAATGAAAATAAGGCCTTGGCCGAAGTGGCCGGCCTGACAGGCACCTTCATCAAAGACTGGGAGCAGTTGAGCGCGCTGTACGGCAAGGGCCGGATTTCGATCGAGCAGCTGACGAAGGCCCAGGCCGATCTTCTGGCCAAGCAGCCAGCTGTGAAGGCGGCCGCGGAGGCGGAAGTGGCAGAACGCAAGGCCTTGGCCGATGCGGTAGAGCAGACCGCCAAAGCCTACGACGTCGCCGCCAACGCCAAAACCAAAGCACTCGCGGGATTGCAAGCGCAAAAGGACGAGAACGAGCAGATCGGCCTGAACGCGATCGAGCTGGCCGAACTCAACGCCGTGCGCCTGGAGAGCCAGGCGCTGCGTGCGGAAGAGAACGCTGACATTGCCGAAGGTATCGACCTGACCGGCGAGATGGCGCAGCAATATCGCGACGAAGCCGCTGCATTACGCGAGCTGGCCAACGAGCAGCGCAGCGGAGCACGTAAGAAAATTGCCGCCGATGAGGCTAAGGCTGTTGCTGAGGAATATAAGCGTGCTGCAGACAGTATCGACAAGTCGTTGACAGATGCGCTGCTGCGCGGTTTTGAGTCGGGGCAGTCGATCGCAAAGAACCTGATCGGGACGATCGAGAACATGTTCAAGACCCTGGTCCTGCGGCCAGTGGTCTCCGCTGTGGTCAATCCGGCCGCGGGTATGGTCGGCAGCATGTTCGGCATGGCTGGGCCGGCTATGGCGGCCGATGGCGGCAAAGGCATGGGCTGGATCTCCACGGGTAAGAATATCTACGATGCGATCTCGTCGGGCTTTGCCGGCGTCGGCGCATCGTTGGGCGCCATGGTGTCAACGGTCGGGAACTTTTTCGGTTCGTCGGCGATATCCGCGTTCGGCGCCGGAATGGGGATGAGTGCATCCCAAGCGGCAGCTGCATCGGCTGCGTACAACGGCGCTGGAATGACCGGCCTGGGCTCGTCAATCTCCGCTGGCTCCAGTGTCGGCGCTGCAGCTGGCGCGGCGGCGGGCATTGCCGGCGGATTCTACGGCGGACGGCTGGTATCTGGCGGTTACTCCGCATTCGGTGGATCGGGCAATTCCACCGTTAGCGCCGGCACGGCGATTGGTGCTGTTGTCGGCTCTATCATCCCCGTGTTGGGTACAGCAGTTGGCGGGCTCGTTGGTGGCTTGATTGGCGGCACAGTGAATCGCTTGTTTGGCCACAAGGCCAAAGAAGTGACAGGCCAAGGCATTACCGGCCAGTTCGGGCCAGAGGGACTGACGAATGGGCAAACCTACGCGGATTGGTTCCAGAAGGGTGGGGTTTTCCGCAGCAATAAGCGCGGCCGGGAGATCGGAGCAATTGACGCCAGTTTGCAAAAAGCACTGGGCGATGGATTCTCGGCGGTCAAGGCGGTAACGTCTGACTTCGCTGCGACTCTCGGTTTATCCGCTGACCTGGTGACTGGCTATACGAAGTCACTGAACCTGGCGCTAACCAAGGATGAAGCCAAGAACAAAGAGCTGCTGGCGAAGTTGTTCACCGATATGGGTGACGAGCTTGCCTTGCGCCTCGTGCCAAGTATCGGGAATTTTGCGGCCGAAGGTGAGAGCGCGAGTGCCACCTTGCAGCGGCTGGCCGGCAATTTCAAGATTGTCGATGGCGTGCTAACGACGTTTGGGATTACTTCCCAGGCGGCATTTGGTGCCGTTGGGGTGGCCTCGTTGGAGGCACGTGAAAGGCTACTGTCGCTGGCGGGTGGCGCTGAGGCGCTGGCAAGCCAGACCTCATTCTTTGCACAGAATTTCCTCTCCAAGGCAGAGCAGATTGCGCCAATGCAGAAGGCGCTCAGCGAACAGCTGAATTCCCTCGGTCTTGGTGGAATCAAAACAAACGAACAGTTCAAGCAGGCAGTGCTGGGACTTGCCAGCTCTGGCGCCTTGGCCACGGAGACTGGCGCGAAGACTTACGCAACGTTGATGCAATTGGCGCCAGCGTTCAAAGCCGTCACCGATGCCGTCAATGAGATGCTTAGTGAACGCACGGAACTACAGAAGCAGTTGGACGAATTGACGATGACCGCGAATGAGCAGCTGGCAAGGCAGCGTGACGCGATCGGTGAAAGTAACCGCGCGCTGTTTGACCAGGTGCAGGCGGCGAAAGAGGCCAGGGCAGCGCAGGATGCAGCCAAAAGTAGCCTGGGAGACTTCATCGGTCAAATGAAGTCGTTTAAGGAAACCGCGCGTGGCTTGAATGGCAGCCTGGCGCTGAGCAGTTTGTCGTTGTTGACGCCGGAACAGCAGTACGCGGAAGCGCGTCGGCAGTTCGAGCGCACGCGCCAACTCGCGGCGGCCGGCGACGTAACCGCGCAGGGCAACCTGGGGGCCGTTGAACAGGCATTCCTGGAATTGTCACAGCGGATCAACGGCGGCGATGCGCAGTACTCGTCAGACCTGGCCACCGTCATGCGCACGAACGAGGAATTGGCGCAATGGGCTGGCGATTCAGCAAATGTCGCGCAGGCGAGTCTCGATGTACTCAATAGCTCCGATGCAACGTTGGTGGAGATCAAAGCGACCTTGGCTGCGATTGCGCAAGGTGTGCAGCGTCAGCCAGCGACCGCATCTAGCGGCGAGCCGGGTCTGGTTCGTTCGTTTGGGATCGATTACGCCGAATTTGGGGCGGGGAATACCACGGCGCTCGTGGAGGAGATCAAGTCCCTCAGGGCATCGAACGACGCGATGATGCGAGAACTGAAAGGGCTGCGCGCCGACCAGATGAAGCAGACCGGGGACCTTATCACGGCTGGCGCCGGCGCCGCGCAACGTGCAGCTGAAACAGTGGTCGAGGGTGTGCGGGACGCTGTGACCGAGGCTGCGTATGTCGAAGCTAATTCTACGAGGGCCTTATCCTGATTACCGATCCACAATTCCTCTCCTGGTTGCAGGATTCGGGGGCGCAGCGGGTGACGCTGTTTGAAGTCGGCGTGAAAAGCGCAGGCGTCGATATCACTCGCTACCTGTCCAACAAGATCTATAACGGGTCGGCAAGTACGCCGTACCAGGCGGTGGTGGCTCGTGGGTTACAGGTGACTGAATCGATCTCGATGGACGCCTCAGCTAATCTGTCCGCAGGCGACATCGAGATCTATAACGCCGACGGATCACGGGACGCCTGGCTGGATGACGTATGGGTGAACCAGCCGGTGAATGCGTTCGTTGGTGACGTGCGTTGGGATAGGGCTGACTTCCGCCAGGTGTTTAGCGGCGTCATCGTCGACATCGCATGCAAGTCGCGGGATCGCCTGAGTCTGCGTCTGGTGAACAAGCTGGAGCGCCTGAATACGCCCGTGACGGACGCCAAGATTGCCGGCAACGCGACAAATCCAGATGCCTTGGCACCTGTGATGCTAGGCGAGTGCCACAACATCAGCCCAGTGCTGACCAATCCGGTCGCATTGGAATATGCCTTTGGCGATGGTGTGAACGAGGCAGTCGCCGAAGTCCGGACGGAAGGGAAACCGCGCGGTGCCGTGACCGTAACAGCGAACACTGGCCGCCTTGTGTTCAACGAAGCGGTAGGCCCTGGCGTGGTCACATGCGACGCCCAGGGTACGAAGTTCAACGGCAACTATGTCAATACGATCAGCCAGCTGGTGCAATACCTGGTCACTCAGCGTGGCAAAGCAACAACCAGGCTCACCGCAGCCGACCTTGATGCGGTCCAACTGGCAGCTTTTGATGCCGCTAATCCGCAGCCGGTCGGCCTGTACCTGACTGAGCGCACCAACGTGCTAGTTGCATGCCAGCAGCTAGCCAGCAGCGTTGGCGCCCAGCTGGTGCCATCGATGAGTGGGAAGCTGCGTTTGATCCAGTTCGCCATTCCCGCGATCGCAACGGCGGAGATCCATCCATCGCACCAGCTGGACCGCAGCATTACGATCGTCAAGCGTACAGAAGTTGTGGCGTCAATCAAGATCGGCTACTGCCACAACTGGACGCCGCAAGGGAAACTGCAAACGTCCTTGCCGGATGCGCACAAGGCGCTGTATGCGCAAGAATGGCTGTCGGTGACCGCTGTCGATGCTGGCGTGCAGGCAACGTACAAGCTCGATTCCGAGCCGGTGCAGATCGATACCTGCCTGCTGCGCAAGGTCGACGCGCAGGCCGAAGCGAATCGCCGCCTGGCGATCGCCAAGGTGCCGCGCACGACGTTCCGCTTCGAAGCTACGCCGGCGCAACTGCTCCTCGAGCTGGGGCAGGCGGTGAAGCTTTTCAGCAACCGCTTCGGCCTGGCCGCTGGCAAGGTTGGCTTGCTCACTTCGCGCACTGCCGACTGGGACACACTTCGCTCTACTTTGGAGGTAACCGTCTGATGGCGGCATTTGTCAACGATCGCACTGTGCTGATCATGGCTGCGGCACCGCGCTTTGCGCCACCTACAGATCGTGGCATGTTCCTTGCGCCCTCGTCTGCAGTGTTCAAAGTCGCGGCTGATGGCCAGAGCGCGTCACCAGCATCGTTCACCTTTAAGGCGAATCTGCTCAACATGAGTGGCGTTGTCACCTTCACCTGCTCCGCCGGCATCACGCCAACGGTGAATGGTAATGAACTGACGATCACCTACGCGAACTTCTCGGCAGTATCGGGCACGGTGACGGCGACCATCGTAGTCGAGGGTGTGGTGTACACCCAGGTCGCCACAGTTACCAAAGTAGCCGACGGCTCCGCCGGGGCTGCCGGTGTTGCTGGTACGCGCGGCAACGTGGACATTTCTGCGGTGACTGCTGGCAGCGTATGGTCGGATACCGAGGCAAATGCTGCCTTGCAGGCGGCAGGTTATGGCGCACCGCGGCTGCGTGACATGGTTCATTTGTACAAGGCGGATCGCACTTTCGGTTCCCAAAAGGTGTTCGATGGCTTCAATTGGGTGGCAGTTGATTACGTCTATAACGGCAACATGTTCGTCAAGGGATCAATCCTGCCGGAATCCATTGACACCCGTAACCTCACAGTGAAGGACGCGGCGGGCAATGTGATCCTTGGCGCCGGGACGAATCTCGATAAATCGCGCATCAATGCTAACTTCGGTTCAAACCTTTTGTACAACGGAGACTTTAGTTGCGGCTTCGATGGATGGACGCAAGGATGGAGTAGCGGGCCTGCCGTCGCCGGATCGGGAATTAACTTGCCTGGCTGGTGGGTGTCTACTGCGCAAGGGCAGCCCGGCGCAAACGTATTTTGGGTATGCCAGAGCGACGGCTATCGAAATAGCTCTCTCATTGATGGAACGCACTACTTCGAGTACGTCGGTGCGAGAGTGCCTGTCGAAGCAGGTAAGAATTACATTCTTAGTGCATATACAGGCGCCCATCGCTGCGCATTGAATATCTTCTTGTACTGGTACAACAGCTCGGATCAAGTCATTACCGCAACATCTGGAGCTGGGTCAACATCGGGCGCAGGAACAAACGCAAATGAGGCCAGCGGAGGCACCGCTCTCGCCGGTTACAAGCGCATATACAGTTTTGGGATCGCCCCTGCTGGTGCAGTGTATTGCAGGGTTATTTTCCGAAAATTTGCAACCGCCGTGACTGGGTGGTCTGACTCATATATTTTTGTTGGCCGTGTGATGATAGAAGAGGCTCCTCCGGGAGTGTCAACGCCCGGTATATGGTCGGTCGGTCAATCGGTAACCCCGATCACAACGGGCAACGTCTCGACCTATATCCAAGGTGCTGCAATCGGCTTAGCGCAGATCAATCGAGCCACCATTGGTAGCCTGTCGGCGATTACAGCCACTATTGGAACGCTGCGCACCGCGACAAGCGGACAGCGATCCGAGTTGAGTGATAACGGCCTGCAGCTGTTCAACGCGTCGAATGTGCCGGTCATTCAGGTGGGAATGTTCTGATGGCGAATCCTGTCATTCGCGTTTTGAACGACGCGGGCACCGAGGTGCTGTTCGATTCCTGGAACGACGACGTGCTTTTCCACGTAGGTGAACAGCTGGTCCAGTCGGGCCACTACACAAACCGCCAGGCCGTTTTCACATATCCGGCATTGGCGGGCAGGAAGATCATGGCTTACCTCGATACGCCATATGGTGGTGGTTCCCTTGATGCCTGGTTGATTCCTAGTTGCCGTGTGAGTTATAGCAACGGAGTTCCTGTCGTGACGGTAGCGATTGATAACACGCGTACCGACTTGCCCATCGCCGACGCCATGCTGACGGTAATGCTGTCTGGGGTGTCGCAATGACGGTCGCCATCAACGCGGTCAATGCCAGGGGGCATTTGACGATCACGCGGGACTATGTGGGCTATGGCTATCTCGGGAAGTACGCCATTCCGTCTTTGCCAGGCCTGCATGAAATCAACTTCACGTGCGCCGGTACACCGCGAGTGTTTTTTACCATCCCGTACAACGTCGCTGACTCCACTGGGCAGAGCTGGCACGATGTGCAGACTAAAGCCGGTGTGGCCCTGGCGGGCCTTCGGAACAACGGGGGAAACTCCTGGACGGCGAAGGTGCTGATGACGTTGCCGGCAAGTGGCACGATGCCCGCACAGTACTTGCGCGTCTTCGGTCGGGTGGCCAGCAACTGGCCAAGTGGCAGCGGGCGTATGCCGAACTTGAAAATCTGGACGGATACGGGCGCTCTTTGCTTTGATGCTGGAGTCCGCATGCTACGCCTGGCCGGCGACACTTACGACGTCGAACTGGCACTGACGCACCAAGTGCCAGGCGAGGCCGATGCAAACAATATCTACGACGTATCGGTTTCGATGCCATTTGACCTTGCAAACAAGTCGATTGCCGCATCGACGCGCAGCACGATCTTTTATCCCTACTGGTACGACTCTTACGAGCAGTGGGACGGTGGCAATTACACCGTCAATCGATACGACATCAAGCACTACAACACGCTGTATGCGGCGTCAGGAAACCAGCTGAAGGTAAAAAGGTGCGCCACTGATTCTAGCCAGTATGAGGTTGTTGGACCTTACATGATCCTCAACAGCGGCGTGACCTCCTATTCGCGGCTCGCCGTAATCGACAACACGAAATACCCTTGAAACCAGAAAGGAAAACATGCCCATTGCAAAACCCGTGCAAGCCGAAAATGGCATCACGATCAACTATCATCGGCCAGTGCACCTGGCCGTTGACCTGGTCACCAACGCCGCACAAGTGACCGTGAACAGCCACGCAACAGAACAGGCGGCGCTCGATGGCCTTCCCGTTGCTTGGCAGTCGCGCATCGTCGTGCCAGCTACGCTGCTTGCTGGCGACCAGCCAACGCTACTGGCCGAGGTGGAGGCTGCCCTCGTCTCCCTGGAGGGCTCGCCGTTTTTCGGCGGCCAGTTGGTGGTCGATGCGAGCGGTAGCCTTGAGGTTGCCAAGGCCCGTGCCTGGACAGCGGTAAAGGCAAAGCGTGCCGCGCTTGAAGAGGGCAACTTTACGTATGACGGCGGCAGTTACCAAGCCGATAAGGTGCGCATTAACGGGGCTGTCCAGCTGGCCTCGCTGGCAAAGACCAGCGGAGGAGCTTTTAGCGAAACGTGGACACTAACCGACAACACGACGCGCCAGCTCGACGCTGACCAGCTTATCGGCTTGGGCTTGGCGTTGGGTCAGTTTGTATCGGGGCTCTACGCCATCGGCCGTTCACTGCGCGAGCAAATCAACCAAGCTGAAACGATTGAAGCGGTGAACGCAATCGGGTGGCCAGTATGAGCAATATGCGCATTGTCTACGATAACGCGGTAAGTCGTGCGGCGGTTGCTGCTTCCAGCACCGCCGGTGCGCTAATGGCTGCGAATCTCCAGATTGACGACAAGGCGAACGTGTGGCGTGCCACTGGGATCTCGGCCACCTTGACAGTGACCTGGCCCGCTGCCGAACCGGTGGGCTGCGTCGCGCTACCGTTCTGTAACCTGTCCCCAACGGCGACCATCCGTGTGCGCGGCTATGCGGATGCTGCCGGCAACAACCAGGTACTTGATACCGGGGCGGTTCTGGCTTGTCCGGCACCACAGGTCAAGTTGCGTGGCTGGACGGCCGCGCAAGCAGCCAGCGCGTATGCGTTCGGCGGGGGAGCTGTTGGGCGCGTGTGGTTCGCGGCGGTTTCCGTGATGCGATTGGTCATCGATGTGGTCGACGCGAATAATCTACAGGGCTACATCGAGGCGGCATGCCTGGTGGCTGGTCCTTATTGGTCGCCCGAGTACAACGCATCGAAAGCGCCACTTACCAACGTGGATACGACGGAGCTCTACCGGACTGCAGCGGGGTCCCAAGGCGTCGATGCTGGCTACACCTACCGCAGCCTGCCTGTCGATCTGGAGTTTATGCCGGCAGCCGACCGCACGGCGTTTGTGAACATCATTCGTAACAGTCGGGCCTATCCGGTTTTGATCAGCGTGTTTCCTGGCTCGGACGACTTGGCGCTTGAGCGCGACAACATGATTTACGGCCGGCGTAGCAAGGATTCAAACGTCGCCATCCAGTATGCGCTGGCCTATTCCACCACGATCGAAATTGAGGAGATTTAATGTTCGCAGCAACTGCAAGCAAGGAGTGTGGCGGCTACTTGACCGTCCGTGTCACCAGCCGTTGGCCTTACAACCCGATCAGCTTGGCGGTGGGTGTGCTGTCTGGCTCGCACCAGTTCAGCCATGCGATCACGATCATCGGTGATCGCGCATACGAGGCCTCCATGACGCACGGCTGTCGTGCCGGCGCGCTCTCCGATTTGATGGCCGGCATCGTTGTCTATCGCGACATGGAAGTGTGGGTGCCGGATCTCGCCGCCGCCGTGCAGTTCGCGGAGAAGCAGGTAGGGAAGGGCTATGACTGGGCCGGCGCCGTTGGCCTGCCCCTGACCTATTCGGAAGACTGGGCTGATGAAGGGCGCTGGTGGTGTTCAGAGCTGGCGTTCGCCATTGTGCTGGCTGGCGGTACCCGCTTGTTCGATCCGATGGTGATGACGCGCGTGCGTCCCGTCGACCTTTTGATGTGCGACTACCCTAAATCCTCCCTGGTCCACGTTTGACTCGTCCGCGCTGGGCCTTCCTTCGGAGCGCAGGAAGGCCCAGCATTCGCTGAAATAGTCTCAATTCCCCCTAGAAATGAGACGGTGAGAACGAGACACTGTGCGCTCCCGGTGATCCATTTTCCCCTGCCGGAGACTACTGACTATGAAAGAACAATCAATGAGCGAACCGATTACAGGCACGGCCGCCGGCGTAGCGGGCTGGAAGATCATCGGCGGCCTAGCGGGCATGGGCGCGATTGGCGCTGGTCTCGCGGCCTTCGTTGTGATGGCGATGACCAAACCCAAGTCTGACCAGGAATGGCGCGTTGCCTTGGTCAGCACGCTCGTTGGCTCCATTGGCGGTGGCGCCGCGCTGGTGCGCTACCTTGGTATCCAGCACTGGGCACAAGATCCGTTCGGTATCGTCGCCATGTTGTTCCTGTCGTTTGCCTGTGGCCTGCCAGCCTGGGCGCTGGTTCGCGCACTGTTCCTCTATATCGATAAGCGCCGCGACGCCGACCTGGCCGAGCTCGCGCATGATGCCGCCAACGTAGTCAAAGATGTGCGAGGTGCCCTCTGATGTCGCCTGTCGAATTCATTGAACTGCTGCTGCCGGCCGCGCAGGCCTGCCACCGAGATACCGGCATTCCTGCAAGTTTTACGCTCGCCCAGGCTGCTCTGGAGTCGAGCTGGGGCGCGCGAGCACCTGGTTTCAACCTCTTCGGAGTTAAGCCTGGGCCGGCTTGGAAAGGCGCGACGGTCCAGGTTGATACGCACGAGTTCATCAAAGGCGTGCGCACGCCGGTCAAGTGCGCCTTCCGTGCCTACAGCAGCTGGCTGCATTGCATGCAGGACCATGCCGACTTCTTCCGGCAGAACCCCCGCTACCGGAAATGCTTTATCGAGCAGACCGGGGAGGGCTGGGCCCGTGCCGTCGCCGCTGCAGGTTATGCGACGGACCCATCGTATGCCGACAAGCTGATCGCCATCATGCGCGGCCGTAATTTGGCCCGCTACGATGCGTTGCCTTCCAAGGTGTCGGCATGACGCGCGTCCTAAGCCGCCTGCAGGACGTAATCCTGCCGGCGTGGCTCAAGTGGGTGGCAATTGCTGCCCTTTGTGTGGCGATGTATGGCGTTGGCCGGCTGCACGAAGCCCGCCGCGGGAACGAAGCAATGTCCGATTACCTGGCAGCACAAGCCGCGCGTACCGTGGTGATCGGGCGCGCTCAAACCAAACTCGTGGTGCAAACCGAAATCAAGTACCGCGACCGCATCCAGAAAATTTACTTGAAGGGAGAAGTCATTGAGAAACAAGTTCCCATCTATGTCACTGCTGCTGATAACGCTGAGTGCCGTATTAACACTGGCTTCGTGCGGTCACATGACGCAGCCTGGGCCGGTGAGCCTGCCGGACCTGCCTCTGGTACTGACCGTGACGCCGCCGGAGTTTCGCTCGCTGAAGTCTCTGAAGCCAACGCCTACAACGCCAGAACGTGCCTCGCCTGGCGAGAATTAGCGTTGGGGCTGCGGGAGCATTACTTGAAGCAGCAGGAAATTTTGAAATGAAGTGCAGACGTCTGCACACAAATACATTCGAGCAATAAAGACAGAGCGCCTGGGCGAGCTGCGTCAACAGCACGTCCAGGCCTCAATACACTGAATGAGCAGTGAACCGAGCCAAGGCTCTGCACCCTCCGGAGGGCGGCAGAAGTCTAGCACAAAAAACTAATAAGGTTTACTCTGTGGCAACACCAATTATTCCCTGGATCGGTGGCAAACGCCGTTTGGCCGATCGTCTCATCCCGCAATTCCCGAAACATAAGTGCTACGTCGAAGTTTTCGCCGGCGGCGCCGCGCTGTTCTTCATGCGCCCGTCGGCCGACGTGGAAGTCATCAACGATATCAATGGCGAGTTGGTCAACCTGTACCGCGTTGTGAAGAATCACCTGGAGGAGTTCGTGCGCCAGTTCAAGTGGGCGCTTTCCAGTCGTGACGTCTTCAAGTGGCTGCAGGACACGCCGCCGCACACGCTGACCGATATCCAGCGTGCGGCGCGCTTCTTCTACTTGCAGCAAAACGCCTTCGGCGGCAAGGTGCAGGGCCAAACTTGGGGTACTGCGACCACGGCGCCGCCGGTCAACTTGTTGCGCATCGAGGAAAACCTGTCTGCTGCTCATTTGCGTTTAGCCGGCGCCTACATCGAGAACCTGGATTGGCATAAATGCATGGAACGGTATGACCGCCCACACACTTTGTTCTATCTCGATCCTCCGTACTGGGAAACCGAAGGGTACGGCGTTGACTTCCCCTTGTCCGAGTATGAGCGCATGGCCGAGTTAATGGGGCGACTGCAGGGCAAAGCTATTTTAAGTTTGAACGACCACCCTGACATCCGCAGAGTGTTTGCCCGCTTTCAAATGGAGTCGACGGATATCGCTTATACAGTTGGAGGTGGTGGGAAGGCGGTTGATCGTCAGGAGCTAATCATCTTCAGTTGGGACAAAGCTGCGGAACCGGCGGGCCTCTTCTAGGGAGGCGGCATAGATTCCAGCTGGCTTGACTCGAGCGAGAGCCCGCCATGGTGGGCCCCTCACTCAAATAAAATCGCTGGATCTAATTACGATATCACCAGTGTGGCCAGCCTCGATGAGATAGCGTGCGGCGTCCTGGATGAGTGCGCGGTTGTCCTCAAAGAGCTGTCTTCGAGCGTCACCAGTCCTGGCGTTATCACCTGAAAAGTGGTAATCCAGTGCATCGTCTGAAACCAAGCACCTGCGAGGCTCGTCATCGACATAGGCTGTGAATGCTACGCCGTGGCGGTGGCCGTCATAGGTGCTGCCTTCTCGAAATCGGATGATAGTCAAGGTTGTCTCCTCATTAAGAAATTGCGAAAGCATTTGGGATCCCTGCCGGTAAATTCAAGGCCCTGAACCCAGGGCTCATGTTATTGCATAGACCCCGCCTTGAGAATATACTGTATGCATGTACAGTAATGTTAAGCAGTTAAGGCGAAACGGTGTTCGTTGGGCTCGTGACTCGGACATTGGGCCCGGCGTCTTTGGCGTAGTGGAGTTGGTCCACAGTAATGGCTTTATCCGCCTGCTTGCAAAGGAGTGGGGGAACAACTCATCAAACAATCGACTGCTTCCTGATTTATGGGACGTAAAGTGCCATAACCTCCATGGAAACACCATGCGCTGGATCGGCTATCAGCGTGAGCATGAGAATGCGCCAGCCTATTTCCAGGAGTGGCTTGTTACGTTCATATCCGAGTATCCGCCGCGTGAGGTAATCAACGGTCAGCGCCAATTGAACTCGGGAACTTTGTAGTATTCGCGAGGTGCTTGTATTTATGCGGCACGCAGCTGCACGATGTTAGTCGGGGCAGGCGAGCCAGTCTTGCACGCAATGAGGAAATTTGCCCACTTTCTGAGTGCTTCGCGACGTTCGGGAATTTCCTTGCGGACGTCATATATCCCCTCCATGCCTTGTAGCTTATGGTTCAGGGCAATCTCTGAAATTTCCCGCGAAACGCCAAGGTTAAGCATGTGCCCCTTCGCAGTGCTGCGAGTGTCATGTGGGGTGAAGCGTTGAATGTCCAGTTTGCCGGCATCGAATGCCCTGTGGATGGCTGCAAGCAGCGTGGTGTTGCCAACGTGATTGTCTCCTGGGTGGCGCTTGTTCCTGCGCCCGTCGCGGGTAGGTAAGAGCCACTTAGATTCGCCTGAAAGCTCGATGAGGCGTTCAAACCACGCTCGCACTTCTGGCACCAGTGGTACCAGGAATCCGTTGCGTGTTTTTACGGTGTGATCGGGAACCCACCAGGTGTTGTTCGTGAAGTCCAAGTGGACCTTTTCCGCCTTGATCAATTCGCTGGTGCGCACGCAGGTAGCCAGCAGGATTAACAGGGCTAGCGCATTCTCTTCCCCGATCAGGTCGATGTTTGGAAGGAACCAGCGCAGCTCGGCCTCGGTCAACATGACGCGCTTCTTTACTGCAGGACGCTTGCCGAAGAGCGCCTGCAACTTGATCCCGGTGCAAGGGTTGCTAGCAACGATCTGGAGGCCACATGCGTGATCAAATAGTTGGCTGATGCATGTCAGGATGCGTTTGCAAATGAGCCAGCTGCGGCCGCAGTTCTTGAGCATGTCGACCACATCCGAGGCTGTGATCTTCCGCACTTCGCGGCCACCCAGCCGTGGCAGAATGACTTGGTCGATGTCCAGGTGACGGTATTCAATCGTCTTCTCGGCGAGCTCAGTCGTGACCAGGCGCTTTCCCGTGTAGTCCCGCGCGAGGTCGCGCATGAGCCATGCGTCACGCGCGCGCGACTTGGACTCCTGCTTGGCCGCGGCTGGGTCGCCGCCCTGGTCAATGCTGACCCGCTGTTCTCGGGCCAGCTTTCGCGCGCCTGCGAGGCTCAGGTCGGGGTAGTTACCAAGCGTGACTTCCCTGCGGCGGCCGGCGTATCGATATCGCAACACCCAGGAAGCGGTGCCGGCTGCCGATAATGTGAACGTCAGGCCGTCGCCGTCCGATTTTGCGATCGGTTCGCCTTTAGTGATCCAATGACGGATCTGGATGTCGTCTAGCAGATGGCTGAGTTTTGCCAAGTTGTTCTCCAGTGCAGGGGTAATTCCCCAGAGGAAGGTAGAATAGGTAGTTAGCAATTCCAGCTACCCACCTAGCTACCCAAGAAAGGTGCGATATAGCGGGATATCTTGACACAAACGGAGACGGGATCTCAATAGCTAGAGGAGGTACGAAGCACTAGGTGGATTGCAGTGGGACATTGTGACACGCAAAATGAAATTGCAAGTGGCTAATTTCATTTCAGTCTTTCTAATTCGTGGGGGCAGATCTTATCAATACTCACTATGCTATGGGAAGCTGTCGTATTTGAGCCAAACAATGATTCTACGATGACATCAAAATTGCGGTT